>Ga0247736_10000025_pt1 | contig 163398 bp, 136 predicted proteins | sample UWRJL193509B2_FD_180935 | JGI IMG/M metagenome (GOLD analysis project Ga0247736, IMG submission 180935) | Plant litter microbial communities from Arlington Agricultural Research Station in Wisconsin, United States - UWRJ-L193-509B-2 | ecosystem: Environmental > Terrestrial > Plant litter >...
TACTTGCTTTCTTAATATTGCTGAAATTTCAGCAGGTTTGATTTCCGCCATCTTAATTTATAATTTAGACACTTTTATGTGTAATAAAACTAATTACTTAACTCTCTTTTTAATACCTGCAGTCTGTTTGCAACAGAAGCATTGTATTGATTATCACCTATTCTTAAAATAAATCCTCCAATAATTGATGGATCTACGATATTTTCAATTGTTATTTTTTTATCTGATAATGTTGCAACTTTAGCTAAAACTTTAGCCTCTAATACTTCATCCATTGGAATTGCTGTTGTAACTGTTGCTACTTCAACTCCATTATTTACATCAAATAATTTTTTATATTCTAAAGCAATTGCTTCTAAAATTTCGAATCTTTTGTTTTCAAATAATAAATGAAACAAACCTTTAGTTACTCCATTTACATCTGCAAAAACTTCTAAAAGAGCACTTTGTTTCACTTCAACTTTTGTAGTTGGGTTTTGAATAAAGGTACTCAATTCTTCATTTGATTCAATTGCAGATGCAATTGATTTCATGTCGTTATTGACAGCTTCGGCAACACCTTTAGAGTTTGCTAAGTCTAGAATTGCTTTTGCATAACGAATTGCTGCTCTTGTACTTGCCATAATCTTAGTTTAACTTTACGTCACCTAACATTTTCTCTACTAATTTAGTTTGAGATTCTTTGTTAGATAATTCATCTTTCAACAATTTTTCAGCGATGCTTAATGATAAGGTTGAAACTTGTAATTTCAATTCTGCCATAGCAGCATTTTTTTCATTTTCGATAGCAGCTTTTGCCTGCTCGATCATTTTTTGACCAGCTTCTTGTGCTTCGTTTTTAGAATCAGCTATCATTTTCTCTTTCATCTCACGAGCTTCTTTTAGCATCGCGTCACGTTCAGCACGAGCTTCATTCAAAATTCTTTGATTATCAGCTTGCAAGTTTTCCATTTCTCTCTTTGCATTTTCTGCAGAAAGTAATGCATCTTTAATACCTTCTTCTCTATCTGTGATAGATTGCATGATAGGTTTCCAGGCAAATTTTACTAAAAGCAAAATTAAAACCAACAAGATTAAAGCTTGCCAAAAGAATAAACCGAATGAAAAATCGTTAATTAACTTATCCATTTTATAACTATATTAAATATTTAATTTCTTTTTTAAAGGTAACAACACCTTTAACCAACCGTTAAAGATGTTGTTATTTTCTTCTTTATTATTTTCCTAAGATTAAAGCAGCAAATGCTAAACCTTCTAATAAAGCCGCGATAATAATCATCGCAGTTTGAATTTTACCAGCAGCTTCTGGCTGACGAGCAATCGCGTCCATAGCAGATCCACCGATTTTACCTAAACCTAAACCTGCACCGATTACTACTAAACCTGCACCTACTAAAGTTGGAATTGTTCCCATAAGTATTTATATATATAAAATTAAACTTCTAAAAAATTAAATGATTGCTGTTTCATCTTCGTGTGGGTGAGCGTGACTATGATCATGATCCTGAACAGCCATACCAATAAATAAAGATGATAACATTGTGAAAATGAATGCCTGTAAAAATGCAACTAAAACTTCGATAACAGAAATAAATAATGTTAATCCTAAAGAGATTGGCAAATCTGCAGCTAAATTTTTTCCAACAAAAATCATGGCAATTAAACTCATAATTACTACGTGACCCGCAGTAATATTTGCATACAAACGAATTAATAATGCAAATGGTTTTGTTAGTGTTCCTAACACCTCGATTGGTGCAAGAATAATTTTCATTGGTACAGGAACTCCCGGCATCCAAAAGATGTGTCCCCAATAATCTTTGTTTGCACTAAATTGTGTAATGATGAAAGTAAACATTGCCAAACAAACTGTGATTGCAATATTTCCTGTAACGTTAATTCCTAGTGGAGTCATCCCTAATAAGTTTAACACCCACACAAAGAAAAATACGGTTAATAAGTAACCCATGTATTTTCTGTATTTTTTCTCACCAATATTTGGAACAGCGATTTCATCTCTGATAAAAATAATTAGTGGTTCTAAAACTCTTCCAAATCCTGTTGGGATTGGTCCTTTTTTATATGATTTTGCTAAACCGGTAAACATGAAGAATAATAGTACCGCAACGAAAAGCATCGATACAACATTTTTTGTAATTGAAAAATCTAATGGTTTTTCATTTTCAGGATGTCCGTGCTCATTAAAGTTAATTGTTCCGGCAGCATCTGTTTTGTATATTTTACCGTGAACTAATTTGTAAAAGTTTCCATCAACTTCTGCAACTTCTTCACCGTGGTGTAATTTTGAAGACGAGAAAATTTTCAAACCTCCGTCAATAAGAATAACCGGTAATGGAAAACCGTAATGTTTATTTTCTTTCTCATCTGAGAAGAAAACAAAATCATGAGAATCCTGTAAGTGATGGTCAATAAAAGCATCTACTTTTGCTTTTGGATCCAGTGCTACATGTTCTGCTTCTGCATGATTATCATGCGAAACTACTTTCTCTTCATGAGCTACCTCGGTTTGTACATGCGTTGAGTCATTCTCTGAGTTTGCAAAACCCGATGCCGGAAGACAAGCTACTAAAGCTGCAAGAATAAATTTAAGAGGTCTGTTTGAAATCACCATATCTGTTAAAAATCTTATTTTTACGTTTCTGAAATTTGGTGCAAAGGTACATTTTTTATTAATATTCAAAAGGATATGAAAAATTATTTTTAAACCTTGTTTTACAGAATCATTATTTTAACGCTTTTCATTTAATAATCGGACAGTTAAAAGCGTCTCAAATAACAAAAACAAAATAAATGTTATAAAAAAATTGATTTTTTCAATCATGACCTCTCCGGATTTACTTTCCAAAACTGGTCTCAAAATTAAATATCCTAATAACATTTGCGTAAAGGTTCCAAACAGGAAAACCATTCCAACAATTTCAAAATTCTTCTTTTTAACTATTAATAATATAAGGTATAACAATGCGGAAATTCCGAAAAAAATTAAATACAAAAATTCTATACTATAATAAAAGTTTTGGGGGTTAACTTTTAAAAGTAAAAAAACTGCTTTATGCAAAATGTAGGCTGCCAAAGCTAAAAAGAATAATTGTAAAAAAGGTTTGTAAATCTTTAAAAGCATCTGAAATAAATTTTATGCAAATATGCAACATTTATTTAAAGCACTTTTAAAACAAAATTTACTTTGTTTTGTTGATGTCATTTACCTGCCGAATAACATTATACAAGGCAAGTCCAACGCCAAGCATCACAAAAATAGTATTATAATAAACTTTTGGGCTTGGATGATTTTCATCTAACCAAGTTCCAAAATAGGAAAACAAAAAAATAATAATTCCCATTTGAACAGGAATATTTATAAGTGGCAGCCATTTATTCCGCCTGTTTTTTTTCGGCTCCTTTTCCATCTTTAATTGTTACTTCGTTATTGTTTTTTAACATCGTACAAGTAGCTGCAAATTCGGCTCCAGGCTCAATAGATAATTTTCCAACGGCTACTTCTCCAAAAATATGGGCTGACGCTTTTATATTAAGGATTTCAAGAACTTTTATCTTACCATGAAATTCTCCTTCAATATCAGCATTGTTACAAATAATTTCTCCTTTAATAACTCCGCTTGCTCCAATTACTAATTTTCCCTGTGATGTAAAGTTTCCTATTAACTCTCCATCTAACCGAAAATCGGCTTTCGAAACAATATCTCCTATTATAGAAGTTCCTTCAACAATTCTATTCGTTTTTCCTAAAAGTTCTGTTCCGTTTTTTTTTACTTTGTCAAACATGATATTATGGATTTGGGGGGGCTACATATACGTCAAGATTTTTCTTGATTTGAACTACTTTATAGTTGTCACTAGAAATTATAATTGGCTTTTGTGCAATTTTATACTTTTTATCATCTCTTAAAATTCCCACAACATCATTTGCATAAGCCTCTGATTTCATTCCATGGATAACTACAAAATTGTAGGTTTTATTGTATTTATCCACAGAAGTTGTTAATCTCTCATAATTTTCAACTAACAAAAATACTCTGATTGCTTCCTCAATTTTTTTACGTGCCTGAGAATCGGTACTAGGAACTAAATATAAAATTTTCCAATTTTTACCGTCAACTGCTGTAAAATCAAGTTTTTCTAAACTCGGAATTTGTTTTTCCAGGATTTCACGCGCATTTTTACCTTCTTCAGTATTAGGATAATTATCTGCAACCGATTCAAGACCTTTTTTATATGCTGCTAAACCATTTGTTTTTCCTAAAGTGTTTGCTTTCAGCAATTCATACTTAGAAACAATTTCATCACCTGAATATTGATTTATCAAATTATCAATATTGTCTAAAACTACATAATATTGTTCTTCCTCAAACAATTTATACCATTTTTTGTATTCTTTATCCGGCGATGTTATGTCGTCTTCACTTGTTTTGTTTAAAATTTGAGCATATCTCGAATTTGGATAAGTTGCTGTAATATTAGCTTTTATAGCTTCAGCTTTTGCCGGATTTGTAATTTGATATATTTTATACAAATTATACATCGATGGTAAAATAAGTTTTTCTTCCGGATTATTTTTTAATAATTGTTCCAGTTTATCACTCGCTAAAGTATATTCTTTAAATTTTTCTTTATAAATAAGTCCTAATTGATAATAAGCAAAATTGCGTTCTTTGCCAATACTGTCCATTACAAGTGGAGATGTCGGAAGCTGCTTTTCATAAAATTCTGTGGTGTACTTTTCAATAACAATAGTGTCTTTTAATGCAGTCGCCGCATCCAGATCATTATTTATAGTGTCGTTTAAGGCTGCATTATTTGCTGCTTTTATTGTTGCAAGTCTCCAGTTTGTTCCAATAGTTCTGCTGCCCCACATTTTTTTGAACTGCAATTTTCCATATGCAACCGTCGTTGGATTATAAAAATAAAAGGTACTTGCTGTAGAATTTCCGTCAGGCGGCATAATAGCCCCAACGTTAGGATCAGACGGTTTACCTATTGAGGCTGGATTTATTGCAGTCGGGCCATTATCAGAATTTGAATTTCGTTCAATATTCGCCAGTCTTTCTTTTTCTTTTTCTTCTAAAATACGTTTGGCTTCATCTTTCTTTTTCAGCTCTGCGATGTAATTTTCAAAGTAAATTTTTCGATCAGGTGCCGGCAAATCATGTACTTTTATAATACTATCGTTGCGTTTGGCAATGGCTTCATATTTAATGACATCATCCAGATTTTTTCTGTTTTTCTGAATAAAAGCAAATTCTCTGGTTTTTGGATCCAATTTTACCAATGTACTGTCATAATATTTTGCAGCCATTGTATAATCTGTATCTTTAAAATACATATCCCCTATATTTCTATAAGTCGAAGCTATTAAATACTGATCTTTAGATTTTCTGCCCAATGATTTATTATAAAATTCCAAAGCACTTTTTTGCTCTTTTCTTTTATCATAAAAAACGCCCATTTCATAAAAAAGAACATCATAATAAGGTCTGTTTTCACGGTCTTTAACCAGCTTATTGTAGGTTTCAATAAATATTGTGTCATTGCCATTTTGATAATCATACATTTGCGCTTTTTTCGCATACGCATGCATCATATATTTTCTGTCGGCTTTACGGTTCATGTCTATCACACCGTCATAAAAATAAGCCGCACTATCTTTATTACCAACTTCCTGATACATTTGTCCAAGAATAAAACGGTAACGGGCTTTGTCCTCGTTTATTCTCGAAAATTCCTCAGCAATTCTAAGTCGGGAAACGGCACTGTCTCTTACTTCTAAGTTTAAAAACGCCTCGGCCAAAAGAGCATTTGCATCCGAAAATGTTTGTTTATTCAGGTCTGTATTTTTTAATAAAAGCTTAATGTTTTTTACAACAATTGCATCATTTCCTAAACGCATATTGGTTTTTTCACGCCAAATTTTTGCTGTATAAATATTGCTGCTGTTTGGGTATTTGTACAAAATATAATTGAAAGCTTCAAGAGCCGGAATAAAGCGCTGATCATAGTATCTGGCCTTTCCCAACATTAAATAAGCTTCGTCAATTTGAGTGTTTTTTTCTCTTCCGCCAATATTCATCGAGTGTTTCTGAATGGCTTTTGTGGCTTTAGTTTCGGCCTTTTCAAAATCAGGATTTTTTGCTTTTTCTTCGTCTGAAAAACCTTCATCGACCTGCATTTTTTCAATTGGCAGCATCTTCCAAAAATTATCCTGATTATCAGCCTGAATTGATTTTAAACCTTTGTCTAAACCAATACCGCCATTGTACAAAATGTTATATTTTGTACTTAAAGCATGCGAATTTCGAGACAAAAAGGTGTTTTTTTTGGTAGAGCATGCTATCAAAATAAACAAAAATGCCAAAGCACAACTGTATTTTAGAGTATTCTTTTTCAATAGAAAAGATTTTAAATCAATTAACTTCTAAAAAGGATTTTTAGTATAAAAGCCCTGTAAAATTACGCTTCTTTTTCATATATTTATACTTTAAACTGCAAAAAACGATTCGAGTTCTTGTAAGGTTTCTTCCGAGGTTTGAATGTCTTTTACAATTTCTCCTTTGTTTAAAGCAACAATACGATCACAAACTTCGACTGTATGCTGCAAATCATGACTGGAAACGAGCACAGTAACGTCGGGATTTTGAGCCAGTTCTTTTATAATTTTTTTTAATCGGCTTACCGTTGTTGGATCTAAATTAGCAAACGGTTCGTCCAGAATAACCACTTCAGGATTTCCAATAAGTGTGGCAATTATCCCCACCTTCTTCTGATTTCCCTTAGATAAATCACGCAGGTATTTTTTGTTGTTCAGGATTTCTCCATTAAAAAATTCTTCATATTTGGTAAGAAAACCATCAATATCAGCTTTGTTCTGATGGCGTAAATCTCCAATAAAATAGAAATATTCTTCTGGAGTTAAATAGCCAATCAAAAAGCTTTCATCTAAAAATGATCCTGTAAAAGATTTCCAGTTTTCATTTTCATTTACCTGAATATCATTGCTTTTAATGTTTCCGGTTGATGGCTGAATCAAATCTAGCAGTAAACTAAAAAAGGTCGTTTTTCCAGCGCCGTTATTTCCCACTAATCCAAAACTTTGACCTTTCGGAATTTCAAGATGATTAATGTTTAAAACTGTAGTTCCGTTATATGTTTTTGAAAGTTGATTTACTTGTATCATTGTAATTTTAGATTTTAGATTGTTGATTTTAGATTAAAGAATATGATAAAATTATCTCATTATCAAATTGGCACATTCTCTAATTTAACTCTTTTGTTTATAAGCATTTATCGTACTGTATTTTTCGGTTTTATATCTTTTCTCTATTAATGAAAAAACGGAGTTTCTAAAAACAAAACCTAAAACTCCGGCTCCGGCAACTAAAGCCAATCCGAGATTTTTATTTCCAAAATAAAGTCCGATTCCATATAATCCTAAAGGCAATAATAATTTAGGCAAAGTGAGCAGCATCGCATTTACATTAAATGCTTTTTTGTCTCCAAAAGCACCGCCTGCATTACTTAAATCAATTGGAGTTTTTGTAAATGCGCCGCCAAGAAGAACCAAATGTGAATTGACCCCTATATTATATATTGCACCAACCACAATAGTCAAATAAATTTCCCAACCGTACAAAAGATAAAATGAGGCTAAAATCGTCGAGATAAAAGTAGCGATTACAACCAGCCACCATTTTGAAGTAATATAGCCGCGATACGGAATATTTTGGGTCATCATCAATTGATAATACGAACTGTCCCAACTCGGTACAAATTGTCCGAAGACAAACAGAAATCCGCCTGAAACAAATATTCCGGCAAAAATATGCATGATGGGAGGCTGATGCGTATTTCCAAAAAAGATCAATCCGTAAAACAAAAAGAAAAAACTCATTATAAGTGTCGTTTTCGATCTTTTATTTCTTCGGATTAATTTAATGTCATTTTTAAGAAATGTTCCTAAAGTTCCAAATTGATTCAGCCAAACCAGATTTTCAGTTGTTGCAATATCTTCTTTTTTCGAAAGTCCTGCATCTAGAAATAAGTTGTTTTTAAAGTATTTAAAAGTAAATACATACAAGCCAATTAAAACTAAAACCGGAATTAAAAACAATCCTTTTTCTGTGTAAAGTCCTTGAAAAAAAGGTGTTGTAAAAACCGTGACATCAAATAATTGATAATATTGTGCTGCGCCAAAAGCCAAAGCAAGCCCTATAAAAACAACAAACAATTTGTCGATATTGCTTAAAATTATATTTAAAAAATTATTGATGTAAATCAAAGAGAAAATGGCCAGAAGCCAAAATACAATTCCAATAATATCATAACCCTCAATTATTAAAACAATTGCAAAAGGAATAAAGAAAAGAGCATGAACCCAATTAAAAAAAGACAAAGCCGTTTTACCCAGAGAAAAATGAACAATCGTTGGTTTTTTAAAAGGTAAAACCAACAACGGTTTGATATTAAGAACCGGAATCGCCTGCATTAATAAACGAATTACCAAATCGAACAAAAAGTAATAAATCAAAAATCGATTTACCGTTATTAAAGGTTCCAGATTCATTTCTTTAAGAAGGTAAAATGTTCCAATACCCATTGCTGCTATAAAAAGGACTGAAAAATAGACCATTAAAAACCCAATTAAAATTTTCATGGCCAGATTAGCTCCAAAAGAAGCTGATCTTGTAAAGGCTTTCCATTCCAGGTAAATAAACTTTCTAATCATGGTTTTGGTTTTGCGTTTATAAGTAAGATGCCAAATGTAAGAAAACATTACAAAAAAAGTTAAAAATAATAATTTAGTGTCTGTCAATTAACCGCCGTTTGCTACTTTTGCATAAAAATTAAATCATGCCTTCATTTTTAAAACTTATAATTAAAGAGGTAAAACGCGAAACGGCGAATGCTGTATCGATTCTTTTTAATGTTCCCGATGAACTAAAACCAGATTATAAATTTATTGCCGGACAATACTTAAACTTAAAGTTAACTCTTGATAATCAAGAAATTCGTCGTGCTTATTCTATTTGTTCAGCTCCAGAAAGCGGTGAATTAAGAATTGCCGTAAAAGCAGTAAAAAATGGTTTGTTTTCGCAATTTGCCAATACAAAATTAAAAGCCGGAGATGTTCTTGAAGTAGGTCAGCCAGAAGGAAAATTTACGTTTGAACCAGACGCTGAAAGACAAAAAAACTACGCAGCTTTTGTTGCCGGAAGCGGAATTACTCCTGTACTTTCTATTATAAAAGTGATATTAAAAAGTGAGCCAAAAAGTTCATTTGTATTAGTTTACGGAAACAGAACTCCGGAGGATACCATCTTTTATCAGGAATTACATGACTTACAATTACAATATGTAGGACGTCTTTTTGTACATTATGTTTTTAGTCAGGCTAAAGCCGAAAATGCTTTATTTGGCAGAATAGAAAAATCAGCCGTTAATTTTGTTCTGAACAACAAACACAAAGAGTTAGAATTTGATAAATTCTATTTGTGTGGTCCGGAAGAAATGATCAATACTGTTTCTGCAATTTTGAAAGAAAAAAATGTAAAAGATTCAGCTATTAAATTTGAACTTTTTACTTCTTCATCACAAGAACATGAAATAAAAACGTCACTTGAAGGTCACACAAAAATTACTGTTTTGGTTGATGATGATGAAGTTTCTTTTGAAATGTCTCAAAAACAAACTATTCTGGACGCAGCTTTAAAACAAGGAATCGACGCTCCTTATTCTTGCCAGGGCGGAATTTGCAGCAGCTGCTTAGCACGTGTAACTTCCGGAACTGCAGAAATGACTAAAAATTCTATTTTAACAGATAAAGAAATAGCTTCAGGTTTAATTTTAACTTGTCAGGCACATCCAACTTCAGAATCTATCTATGTAGATTATGATGATGTTTAGTCTTTAAGATTCCAAAATATTTAAATTCCAAAATATTTAAATTCCAAATTCCAAAATTATCATTGGAATTTGGAATTTTTTTTTGTCCAATAACGTTTATTACAATCTTTGTCAAAGTTTTAAACTTTGACAAAGATAGTTTCCATTTACATTTGGAATTGACTTTATTAAAAAACACACTAAATAATACATAAAAAAAAGTGTGCTTTTTTATGTATTATTTAAAAACATCGCCAAAATTTTATTATATTAGTGCTTTAATTAAGCTTTTAGAGCCTTCTAAAGAGACGTTTGTAAAATTGTCTCTAATTGTCAACACGTTTTTAAACTTAAATATTATGGCAATGCATCACTACCTTCGTCTGTCTTTTATATTACTATTTGTAGTAACATCTTTGGCTTGTGTCTACTTTATAATTAAAAAAAGAAGAAACAAAAAAGCCCCAAAACTACTTTCAACAGAAAAGTATAATGCATCAACGATTGGGGGAATGAAAGAAATACCGGCTAATGATAGCTTTTTTAATATTTGGCCTTATGTAAGTGAGTTAAAGGCGGCTAAAATTTTATCAAAAAAAATTAAAGAATCAGAATTGGTACAGAAAGTTTACAGAAATTCAACCGAAGATTTTGAACACATTTTACTCGCTACTGAAAAAGAAAATCATTTTGTTAAAATTGTAGTTGATCGAAATAAAAAGAAAGCGATGGGATATCTTTTTCTTGAGCTATAAAATTCCAATAAAAAAATTCCAAATACCAACTTTATAGTTGGGATTTAGAATTTTATTTTGAGCGCAATCTTTGTTAAAGTTTAAAACTTTGACAAAGATGAACACGTATTTCTAATGCAATAACATTGAAATTTTCTACGATAACTGTGACTGAATACTGAAAACTATTTTTTCTGGAGAAACAGACCTCATCGCATCTTCATAACCTTCCACAATTTTATTTCCGTAAACCGATGTTGGCAGTTTTGGATATTGATTTCGATCTGAAGTTAAAGCATTTTCTAAACTTTGATTGAATGGCAAAAATCCTGCATAAGGATGTGTTGCGCCCCAAAGAGTTACAACTTTTACGCCTAACATGGCAGCAATATGTGCGTTTCCCGAATCCATGGAAAGCATGACATTGAGGTTGCTTATTAATTGCAATTCCTGCTGAAATTTAATTTTTCCAGCCATATTAATTACATTTTCAAATGGTTGTGAAAGTGAATCCAGAATTTCGATTTCTTTTTTTCCGCCACCAAAAAGCAAAATTTTATATGTTGAATTTTGTGCCAAAGTTGTAATAACTTCCGTCATTAAATCTAGCGGATAAACTTTAGAATTATATTGTGCAAAAGGCGCAATACCAATAAATTTTTGATTTTGATCACCAATAATTTCTAAAATATCTGAACTTAACTTTGCTTTTTCAGGAAATTGAGGATTAGATAAATCTACAGGAAAACCAAGCTCTTCAAACACTTTTACATGTCTTTCAAACATAGTTGGCAATTGTTTGAAAATCTTGTTTTCTGATCTTGTTAATTCTTTTTTTCCTTCTCTTCCTTTATCAACTGTAGCTCTTTTTTTTCCGCTTAAAGCGAAAAGCAAACTCACAATTTTAGATCTTAAAACATTATGAAGATCTGCAAAAGCATCAATTTTTAGTTTTTTAACATCCTTAAACAATCGTAAAAGTCCAGAAAAACCTTTGTGACGTTCTTTTTCATCAAAAGCAAAAAAATCCAGATTGGGAATTCCGTCAAAAAAAGGCTTAAAAAAAGGACGCGAAATTACAGTCAGTTTTACCTCCGGATATTGTTTTACAAAAGCGCGTAAAACAGGAACCGTCATGGCGACATCTCCCATTGCGGAAAGTCTCATGACGGCTATATGCTTAATTTTATTGGACAATTCTGCCAATTATTTTTTATTTTGGTATAAAACCGGATTCAATTCATCGTCGTTGTACATTTTCATTTGTTTGTACACTTTCATGAATTTTTCTCCACTTTCGATATCTGACAACAAATCATCAATTGCCGTAGACAAGTCAGTTCTTTGCTCTAAAAGGATATTTAATTTTTCCTGACATTTATCTCTGTGTTCCTGAGAAGCTTCTGCACGAGTTGCTTCTTCCTGCATGTGATAAATTTTCAGAGCCAAAATAGACAATCTGTCAAAAGCCCAGGCCGGACTTTCAGAATTAATTTTTGCTCCGTCTTTTGCTTGTACATCGCTATATTTTTGTAAAAAATAACTATCGATATATTCCACCATGTCTGTACGTTCCTGGTTTGAAGCATCAATTCTTCTTTTTAAAGTTAATGCTGCAACAGGATCAATTTGCGGATCACGAATAATATCTTCAAAATGCCATTGAACAGTATCAATCCAGTTTTTTAAATATAATAAATGTTCGAATTTATCTTTTGGATATGGATTGTTTATCGGTTGATCAACGTTATCAAACTGGTGATAATCTTTAATGCTTTGTTCGAAAACAGAATATGCTAATTTTGAAAACATGTCTTTATTTTTTAGAGTAACAAAGATACTTTTTATACTTTTATAGTCCGAAAAAAAGAAGAAATTTTTCGTTTTTGTTAAGATTGTAATTATAATTTTAAATATTCATCATGAAAATTCATTATATCTCTGAAAATAATAGTGTGCTAAATCATTTTTTAGGTCAAATCAGAAACATAAATGTTCAGAACGACAGTATGCGTTTTCGAAGAAATATTGAACGTATTGGCGAAATTATGGCTTATGAATTAAGCAAGGATTTGTCCTATAAAAATGTAGAAATTCAAACACCGCTTGGCATTAAAAAAACGACTCAAATAAATGATGATTTGGTTTTATGTTCGATCTTAAGAGCCGGATTACCACTTCATAACGGCTTTTTAAATTATTTTGATCATGCTGAAAACAGTTTTGTTTCGGCCTGCAGATACCATCCTAATAATGATCATGAATTTGAAATTCGGGTTGAATATCAGGCCGTTTCAGACATCAATAACAAAACCGTTTTACTTCTGGATCCAATGTTGGCTACGGGACAATCAATAGTTGCCGTTCATGAAAAATTAGTTCAAAATGCTACTCCAAACGAAATTCATATCGTCGTAGTTATTGCAGCTCCTGAAGGCGTAGCTTATCTGGAAAAAAACCTACCTGAAAATTGCCATTTATGGATTGCTTCTCTGGACGAAAAATTAAATGACAAAAATTACATTGTTCCCGGACTTGGTGATGCCGGCGATCTTGCTTACGGAAGTAAATTATAATTGTGTAAAAAAAGTAAATAAACTACACGCAATCAACGTATAATATACCACTTCGCTGTTTAATTTTTGCTGTGCATATTCGACATAACTTGATGCCATCATGGTTAATGGCGCAATACTAAACAGCAATAAATCGTTGCTTTTATTTGGAGAAATAAGGTAAACAAAACCAGCTATAAAAAAGCAAGCTATAATTTTTTTGTAAGATGAATGCACAATTTGTGGTCGGTTTGAAAAAGTCATTAATATCGAAACCACAAAAAATAAAGCGACTGCAACATATATTGAAAGAGCTCCGTTTTCGTAATTATTTTTAAAATAGGTAATATCAAAATCAACTACGGCTCGTTTTTGAAAAAATTCAACAGCGTCGATATGGAAGATTAAAGAGATCAATAAAAAAATCACCGCAACAGCCATAAGTGCAATAAATGGCAAAACCCAGTTTCTATAATCGCGTGATGCGTGAAAAATAATCGATATAAAAACCAATATTAAGAATAGAATGCACCAAAATTGAAATAAAGAGGCTACTAAAATCCAAAAAGAAGCATCAAATATTTTCTCTTTTGAAGCTTTTAATGACTGCAAAGAAATCAGCCTTCGAAGCGCCAGCAAAATAAAAAAGTTGGCATATATTACATTTGCATTATTGAATATTGTGGGGAAAAACAACAGAAACAATAAGTAAAAAAATATCGCGTAACCGTTGTCTTTACTGAGTCCGTTCTTTTTTACAATAAAATTTATCAGAAAAAAAGACGCAAATAAAAAGCATAATAAGCTCATTTTTTGGAACGCCAAAAATGAAGAACTCATCCACGAAGGTTCCTGAAATTGAAACATAAAAAAGAAAACCAGTATTAAAATTACAACCAATGAATAATTTAATGGCGTAGATTTTCTAAAAACACTTGTTATCATAAGGATATTTTATACTTTTGTGATTGTAAATATAATACTTGTTTAAAAAGTAAAACCAACAAGTTGAAAAAAGATTCTATAATCTGAATTTGTTTTCAATGCGTTACACAACAATAAATAACATATAATTTTATAAATTATGACAGCTTTTTTTGAAGGAATACAATACTTATTCGTTAACATTTTATTTGCTCCACTTGACTTTTTACGTCACTTAGAACTTATTACATGGTTTGGTGCAAATACAATTAACTGGATTTTTATGATCATCTGCGCATGCGCAATCGTTTATTGGATTAAACAATTACGCATTTTTGATGACGCCGGAACAGAAAACCAAGATACTACTGCTCACTCTTTCTTAAAGTAAGTCGAAGCCAATATCTTTTCTAAAATACATCTTATCAAAATTTAGTTTATCTATATTTTGGTAAGATTTTTTTATGGCCTGTTGAAAATCGTCTCCGTATGATGTTATTGTTAATACACGTCCTCCATTACTAACGACATTTTCGCCATCTAATTTTGTTCCCGCGTGAAAAACTATAGAATCTGTAATATTTTCTAATCCGGTAATTACTTTTCCTTTTTCAAAATCTTCAGGATATCCGCCGGAAACCACCATAATTGTAGTAGCACTTCTTGGATCAACTTTTAATTCGAAAGTATCTAAGTCCTGATTTGCAACTGATAAGAATAATTCAACCAAATCAGATTCTAATCTAGGCACTACAACTTCAGTTTCGGGATCACCCATTCTTACATTGTATTCAATAACGATTGGCTCGTTTTTTACATTGATTAAACCAATAAATACAAAACCTTTATATTCGATTCCGTCTTTCTGGAAACCTTCGATTGTTGGTTTTACGATCCGTGTTTCAATTTTTTCCATTAAAACAGCATCCACGTAAGGAACCGGAGAAACTGCTCCCATTCCGCCTGTATTTAATCCTGTATCTCCTTCGCCAATTCTTTTGTAATCTTTTGCTGTTGGAAGAATTTTATAGCTTTTTCCATCTGTTAAAACAAAACAGCTCAATTCGATTCCATCCAAAAATTCTTCGATCACTACTTTTGAACTTGCAGCTCCAAATTTTTGGTGAACCAGCATGTTTCTTAATTCTGTTTTAGCTTCTTCCAGATCCTGAATAATCAAAACTCCTTTTCCGGCAGCTAAACCGTCTGCTTTTAAAACGTATGGAGGTTGTAATGTTTCTAAGAAATCACATCCTTTTTCTACAGTTTCGGCAGTAAAACTGTCGTAAGCAGCAGTTGGAATGTTGTGTTTCATCAGGAATTCTTTAGCAAACTCTTTACTTCCTTCAAGTTGAGCACCTAATTTTGATGGTCCGATAACCGGAATATGCTGTAAACTTTCGTCGTTTTTAAAATAATCGTAAATCCCTTTTACCAAAGGATCTTCTGGTCCAACAACCACCATTTTTACATTTTCCTGCAATACAAATGTTTTAATTGCATCAAAATCGGTTGGAGACATTGCAACGTTTGTAGCAATTGCAGCCGTTCCCGCATTTCCTGGTGCAACAAAAAGTTTTTCGCAAAGCGGACTCTGAATCATTTTCCACGCAAAAGCATGTTCTCTTCCGCCTGATCCCAATAGTAAAATTGTCATGGTATAGTTGTATTTAGTTGTGGTGCAAAAATAATTGCTTTTGTACGTAAAAAATAATTAAATCTTAAAAAGTTCTTGATTCTTCTCTGTTACTAATGGGATAATATTATTTTTGGTGAAAATTTAGTCTCAAATGATTTCACTTTTTGATCTTTCCTTAAAATTAAATGGCTTTCCAGTAAAGGAAGCGAAAACTGAATTGAGTAAAATCGTGAATTTATCTGAAGAAGAATACTCCGTTTTCCTTCAAACTAAAAAACAAGAAATCGTTGATTTTCATTTAAAGAACAATTCATTTTATCAGGAATTAATCGGAAATAAAACAGATCTGAAATGGGAAGATTTGCCAATTCTAAATAAACAAAATCTTCAAAAACCTTTAGAACAAAGACTCTCAAAAGGCTATACCTTAAAAAACATTTACCTCAACAAAACATCCGGATCTAGCGGAACTCCTTTTGTTTTTGCGAAAGATAAATATGCTCATGCCTTAACGTGGGCTTCAAATATTATGCGTTTTGGCTGGTTTGAGATTAATTTTAATCATTCGTATCAAGCTCGTTTTTATGGTATTCCGATGGATTTTATTGGATATCAAAAAGAACGTTTTAAAGATTTTTTGAGCGGACGTTTTCGTTTTCCTGTTTTTGATTTATCCGATGAAGTTCTGGGAAAATTTCTTCAGAAATTCAAAACGAAAAAATTCGATTATATCAATGGATATACGAGTTCGATTGTTTTATTTGCCAAATATTTAGAACAGAAAAATATCATATTAAAAGAAGTTTGCCCAACCATAAAAGCCTGTTTTGTTACTTCGGAAATGCTTTTCGAATCGGATAAAAAGCTTCTGGAAAAGCAATTTGGAATTCCGATTATCAACGAATATGGTGCTTCAGAACTTGATTTGATTGCTTTTGAAAATCCAAATGGAGAATGGCAGGTTAACGCTGAAACCCTTTTTGTTGAAATTTTAGACGAAAATAATAACGTTCTCCCTTACGGAGAAGAAGGCCGAATCGTGATTACTTCTTTATTTAATAAAGCAAATCCTTTTATAAGATATGAAATAGGCGATATTGGAATTTTAGACGAAAAAAGTACGCCTCAAAAACCGATTCTCAAAAAACTAATTGGCAGAACTAATGATGTTGCCATTTTACCAAGCGGAAAAAAATCGCCTGGATTGACCTTTTATTATGTTACCAAAAGCATAATTGAAGATGACGGAAATGTAAAAGAATTTATCATCAAACAAACGCAATTAGACACTTTTGAAATTCAATATGTTTCTGAAATAGAATTAAATACAGAACAAATTGAAAAAATTAAAAGTGCTATTGATTTGTATTTAGAACCCAATTTAAACTTCACTTTTACCCGAAAAACAGTTCTGGAAAGAACCAATCGCGGAAAATTAAAACAGTTTAAATCGTATTTATAAATATAAATAAAATCTTACATTTGTTTTTTAATTAAAACTTATGGACGATCAATCTTTACTTTCTGAAGAAACAATTTCAAACAAAATATATTTTATTCGCGGTCAAAAAGTGATGCTTGATAGCGATTTAGCTTTGCTTTATGAAGTTGAAACTAAAAGATTAAATGAACAAGTTAAAAGAAATTTATCTAGATTTCCATCTGACTTTATGTTTCAACTAACTGAAATTGAGTATAATTCTTCAAGGTCGCAAATTGCGACCTTGAAGAATGGTAGAGGATCGAACTTAAAATATTTACCTTTTGCATTTACAGAGCATGGAATTTTGATGTTATCAAGCGTTCTAAAAAGCGATAAAGCAATTCAAACCAATATTCAAATCATGCGTATTTTCACGAAAGTGAGACAAATGCTTCTGGATACAACAGAAATTAAAGTTGATATTCTTCAGATTCAGAAGAAGTTAGAGAATCACGATAAAAATATTGAATTGGTTTTTTCTTATTTGGATGAATTAACAGAGAAAAAGGAAGATGAAAGCGAAAGAGTTAAAATTGGATATAAAAAATAATAATCGTTTAAGGTCACAAATTGTGACCTTAGAAACTTGAGGTCACAATTTGTGACTTCAAGTTTTCAGAAGATATTGTGTTTGACTGAATAATCAGATTTTTGAGAATTGGAGGTCACAAGTTGTGACCTCCAATTTTGAACGAGATTCTTTAAGGTCGCAAATTAAGACCTTAAAGATTCAGAATTATTTCATCTTTATATATCTTGGTTTAATAATCAACTGTGTAAACAAAAATCGAATCATCAGCAAAACAGAACTCACGAAATTAAAACCGTGAAAATCTCTATAAACGCCAAAATTGTGTTTGATCAATTTGAATTTTGATGACGAAATAGAATCTTTTCTTATTCTGTAAAAAGCTAACGGTTCCGGAACTGGTTTTGTTGTTTTTATTTGTTTCAAAATAGTAAGCCACAATCGCCAGTCTTGTCTTTTTTGTGTGGCTTCTAAAATAATTTTTCCAAAAAAATCTACATCGTAAATGGCGGTTAAATTGCCAACATAATTGCAGAAAAATAATTGATTGTAAGTTAAGTTAACTGGTGCTTCTACTCGCCTGTTTAAATTATTTCCTTCTTCGTCAATACAATCATAAAAGCTGAAAGTAAATGGTAAATTGTTTGTTTTTAAAAACAAAATCTGCTTTTCTAATTTCATCGGAAACCATAAATCATCAGCATCTAAATAAGCAATATATTTTCCTGTGGCTTTTTCTAAAGCTACATTTCTTGCAAAACCATTTCCGGAGTTTTTAGATAATTCGGTTAATTTTATGCGATTATCATTCTCTGCAAATTCCTTAATAATAGAAACTGTTTGATCTGTAGAAGCATCATCAACCAAAATCATTTCCCAATTTTGATAACTTTGATTTTGTACGGATTCTATTGTAGCCCGAATGTATTTTTGGGCATTAAAAGTTGGCGTTATAATCGAAACTAATTCACTCATTAATATGCTTTTTTATCGCCTTTAAAAATATTGATTACTGTTTGAAAAATTATTTTCAAATCTAAAATAAGAGACCAGTTTTCGATATAAAAAACATCAAATTTTATTCGGTTTATCATGTCTCTTTCCACTGTGATTTCACCTCTAAAACCGCTTACCTGGGCTAAACCGGTGATTCCTGGTTTAACACAGTGGCGAATCATATATTTTTTTACTTTGTTTCCATATTCTTTGTTTTGTGACCAAAGATGCGGCCTTGGGCCAACAACTGACATCTCCCCCATTAAAACATTGATAAACTGTGGCAGTTCGTCAATACTTTTTTTTCGCATAAATCTGCCTATAGACGTAACTCGCGGATCGTTTTTTGATGCTTCTTGTTCTGTTGTTGTATTTATTCGCATAGAGCGAAATTTGTAGCAAACAAATTCATTTTCGCCCATTCCCGGTCTTCCCTGCGTAAAAAAAACAGGCCCTTTAGATTCTAATTTTATCAAAACAGCCAACAATGGAACCAGCCATGATAATATAAAAACAATTATTAAAATGGAGAAAACAATATCAAAAGAACGTTTCAATATTTGTATTGCCGGTTCATTAAGCATGGTTTGCTTTAATGAAAGTACCGGAAAAAAATCGTAATAATCTATTTTTAGATTCTTCGAAAAAATCTCTTTCGTATCCGGAATAAATTTTATTGTTTTATTGTTTTCATCAGCAAACTCAATTAAATCTTTCAGATAATTATTGGATACTTCGTTGAGAGAACAATAAATTTCATCTACAGAATTCTCTATTACAAAAGGTTTTAAGTCGGTTAATTTTCCTTTAATCTCCTGATTTACTTTCTTATCTGAAAAATATCCCAAAAAACGATATCCATAATCTTTTCTAGTTTCAAAAAGATTTTTTAAACCAATTGCTTCTGGCGTAAAACCAATAATAATAGCATTCCGATAATTGCTGCCCGTTATTATCCTGTATTCTTTTAAATAAAAAAACAAAGAGAATTTGAAGATCGTTACTAATAATACCAATAACGATATAAACATTGCAATTGCAGTCTGACTAAAAACAACCTGTGTCGAAAAAGGAAAAAAAGCAATTACGACCAAAAGAAACAAAATTCCCTGTTTGATTATTTTTGAAGCAATTTCGATGGGAGTTGTGAAGCGATAAACATCATAATAATTTGTTGAAAAAGCCAATAATCCCCAACCAATATATTGATACAGAATAAATACCAGAATATTAGAAACATACTCTGTGAATACAAAAAAGCTTAATAATGCAATAACCGTCAAGTCGATTAAAATACTAATTGGCCTGATATATTTTGAGTATCTTCCTGTTTGAAATACTGTCATATTAATTCCTATATACTATCAATAAAATGATTTTAAAATCACTTTATATAACTGGAAAAATCCTTGTGTTCTTCTTTTGAAAGTTCTTCTTTTGAAAGAGATCTAAAATAATCGTATGTAATTTTCATTCCTTCAGAACGGCTTACTTTTGCTTCCCAACCCAATAATTCTTTTGCTTTGGTTGTATCCGGCTGACGTTGCAACGGATCGTTGATTGGCAATGGATGATAGACCACTTTTTGATTTGTTCCCGTAAGTTTTATGATTTCTTCAGCAAAATCCTTAATCGTGATTTCATCCGGATTTCCAATATTTACAGGATATACATAATCAGAATGTAATAATCTGAAAATACCTTCAACCTGATCATCTACGTAACAGAAAGAACGCGTTTGCATTCCGTCTCCAAAAATAGTTAAATCTTCACCGCGAAGTGCCTGACCAATAAAGGCCGGAATTACACGTCCGTCATTGAGACGCATTCTTGGCCCGTAAGTATTAAAAATACGCACGATTCTGGTTTCTACGCCATGAAAAGTATGATATGCCATTGTTATGGATTCCTGAAAACGTTTTGCTTCATCATAAACACCACGCGGACCAATTGTATTTACGTTTCCGTAATATTCTTCTGTTTGCGGATGTACAAGTGGATCTCCATAAACCTCAGAAGTTGAGGCGATCAAAATCCTTGCTTTTTTAACTCGTGCTAAACCCAGCAAATTATGTGTTCCTAAAGACCCCACTTTTAAAGTCTGAATTGGGATTTTTAAATAGTCAATTGGACTTGCCGGCGAAGCAAAATGTAATATATAATCTAAATCACCCGGAATATGAACAAATTTAGTAATATCATGATGGTAAAACTCAAAGTGTTCCAGTTTGAATAAATGCTCTATGTTTTTAAGATCTCCTGTTATCAAATTATCCATACCAATAACATAATAACCCTCTTTGATAAAACGATCGCATAAGTGTGATCCTAAAAAACCCGCTGCTCCGGTAATAAGTATTCTTTTCATAATGGTTATTTATAGATCGCAAATGTAATTGATTTGAAAATTATAAAAACAATTCTTAAAAAAAACTGCCTAAAATTAATTAGACAGTTTATTACACTTTAACAAACTATTATCCGTTTGTATACATTATTGTTTTATAAATTATATATTACTTAACATTTACTTTTGCTTCGAGAGCTTCTATTTTTTTGTTTTGTTCTATTATATAAAGAGTTAATTCTTCTATTTTTTGTAATAGTATATTGCTCATTTCTCCTAACTGTAATCCTTTATCTTTTATTTCCTGAGCCGAAGGTACATTTGGTAAATGATTATTTTCTTTTGTATATTTTTCAATTTCAGCAAGTGTTGGCATGATGTAATCTGCTTTAGCACTTGATATTCCTTTATAATATTTCTCAAAAACATAATCAGCAGGAACGAGCAGATCAACCCTAACTTCTTCTGCATGAATTTTGCCTTTTACAGTTAATTTTTCATCGGGACTTACGGAACCTATTCCCACATTCCCCCCAATATCTATTTTTACTCGTGCTACATCATTTGTGAAAAAATTTATTCCAAAATAACCAGAATGTGTCACCATTGGTTCATTATATATGTTCTTAGAGATTGACATACCATAGCGGGCAACTGTGCCTGACGGAACAGTAAATTTATCATTAGTATCGAATCCAATCTTTTGATTACTCCCTGAACTGCAAATATCGCCTATTACTTGTAATTTAGAGACTGGATCTGTAATTCCAACACCAACATTATTATTGGCAATAGTTGATGGTTGTACAATACCATTTTGAGTATAAATTTGTCCAAAGGACGAACTAGTAATAAATAAAGCGATTGCAAAAATTACATTTTTCATTAGTTACATTTATTGTTATTATATTAAGTAAATTATTTTTTTGTGTTTAGTTTTTTTTCTAAAGCTTCAATTTTTTTATTTTGCTCAATCATATAAAGCGTTAGTTCCTCTATTTTTTCTTGTTGAATTCTAAACATGTCTGCTACGTTAATTCCATCTTCTTTCACTTGCTTAGCAGAAGGAACATTTGGTAAATGTTTATTGTTAAATATAAAAGTTTCTACTTCAGATAAAGGCATTAATTTATAATTATCCAAAAACACATAATCTGCCCAAGTCCCATTTGCACTTAAACTAACACGCACCTCATCTGTTAAAATACCTCCTCTTACAAAAAGTTTATAGTTTTGGTATAGAGAATTTGTTGGAAATGTTGCTACATCAATTCCTATTTTTCCAGAACCACTTATTTTCATTCTTTCTATATTATTAGTATAAAAATTAACTCCATTCCAGCCAGATAATGAAATTGTTGGTGATGGACTAGTATTATCAAATCTACCGAAAGTCATACCATATGTAGCAGTAGACATATTATTTGTTTGCGAATAAAACTATCAGATGTTGTAAATCCAATTTTACGAGTCACATTTGGCGGATTTATCAGGTTTATATTTCCATCAATTGTCAATTTCTCGTTTGGATCAGTTACAGCAATTCCAATATTGCTTGTTGTACTAGAATTTGTTGTAGCGTATGTTATACCATAAGGCGTATAAATTTGGGAAAAAGATATTGCTGAAATAAAAAGCGTTAAAATTAAAAATATTTTTTTCATACTTAAGGTTATAAGGTTAATCTTGTAAAAATATATCTTTTTTTATTCTAATAGATTTATTTTAATAAAACATTTCAACTTAAAGTTTAACAATATTTTAAACTTTTGCCTTAACATTTATTTTTGTAAATTGTGCATATTTAAAGAACTCTCAGAAAGTATTTTATACTGTTTTAAAGTTTTATTTTATTAAAAGCTATGTGTTCTTTAAACTTCTTTTCAACAAAAGTTTTAATTTCATTTTCAAATCGTTGCTTCGAAAATTTAGTCGCATGTTCTCGTATTTTTTTTGGATCAAATTCTAATTTTTCAAAAGCACTTATGGCTTCTTTTAATTTGTAAATTGATTGTTCTTCAAAAAAAACACCAGTCTGATTTTCAAGAACAGTTTCTAAAGCTCCACCTTTTCCAAAAGCAATAACCGGAGTTCCGCAAGCTTGTGCTTCAACGGGAATTATTCCAAAATCTTCTTCTGCTGCAAAAACAAATGCTTTTGCCTTTTGCATTAATTTTCTAAGCTTTTCATAATTAACAAACCCAACAAACTCAATATTACTTTTAGCTATATTTTTTAATTTTTGAAATTCCGGTCCATCGCCTCCAACAATTAATTTTAAATGAGGTAATTCATTAAAAGTTTCTACAATCAACTGAACTTTTTTATAAGAAACTAAACGTGAGGATGTAAAATAATAATCCTCTTTTTGTTCTTCCAACTTAAAAAAATCAACATCAACGGGCGGATAAATTACAATTGATTCTCTATTATAAATTCGCTTTATTCTTTGGGCGACATAATTAGAATTCGCAATAAAAAAATCAACATTTTTAGAATTTGCAACATCCCATTTTTTTATTTTGTTTAAAACATATTTAGCATACAAGCCTTTTAAACCTTTATTTAATCCTGCATCCTGTAAATATTGTTCTTTCAAATCCCACACGTATCGCATAGGCGAATGACAATAGCAAATATGTAATTGTTTTTTGTTTCTACGAATTCCCTTTGCTACAGAGGATGATGAACTGATTATTAAATCATATCTACTTAAATCAAACTGTTCAATTGCTAAAGGAAATAATTGCAAAAATTTACGATGGTTTTGCTTTGCTGTAGGCAATTGTTGAATGAAACTTGTTTTCGCTTTTTTCCCATTAAGTATAAAATTTCGATCATCATCATTTAAAAAATCAATCAATGCAAAATGATCAAAATCATCCCAAACGGAGTTAAGAGAATGAATTACCTTTTCGGCACCTCCATTTACATAATACCAATCGTTAATTAGTGCTTTTTTCAATTTGTCTTATTAATTTTCAGATTTTCAATTATTGAAATATATTGATTGGAAGCTGTTTTCCAGCTAAATTTTTGAGAAGCTTTAAATGAATTTTCACAAAGATCATTATAGTTTTTTGAATGTTTAAACTCTTTTATTTTTTGAACCAATTCTAGGGGTTGGTAAGGATCAAAAAATAATGCTGTTTCTTTATATAATTCTTTATAAACAGGAATATTAGATAAAATACAAGGTGTAAAAACACTCATAGCTTCAAGAGCAGTAAGTCCAAAACCTTCATAAAAAGAAGCATTTATAAGTGCTTTTGCTTTTGAAACTTCTTTCTTAAGTTCAGCATCTGAAACTTCATTTAAAAACACAACATTTGAACTATATTCTAAGACATTATTCTTAAATATATTGTTGAAAGAGCCTCCAATGATTTTTAATTTATATTGATCAGGATCTAATAATTTAAAAGCTTCTAAAATCACATTAATGTTTTTTCTGGAATTTAAAGAATTTACCGCAATAAAATAATCCCCTTTTTGATTCTTTTCTTCATCAATATTAAAAAAACTTGCAAGATAAACGACCTCTATTCTTGATTGCTGTATACTAGGATAAAACTTTAAAATTTCTTTTTTAGAAAATTCACTAACCGTAATGATTTTTAAAGCATTCTTTAAATTAAAATAAAACAATATGTTATATACGAAAGCAAATTTCCAGTCAAACCAACTTTTATTCTCTTTAACTGCCATATCATGAATAACAATTATGTTTTTCTTAAACAGAATTGGAGCTGTATTACAAAAATTAATTAATAGCGTAACTTTCTTTCTAAACAAAAAAAAGGGTAATTCTATCTGTTCCCAAAAGTAACCTGAAAAATAACCCACCTTTAAACAATTTAGAGAATCTGCAATAGGATTTAAAATTTGCTTTTTGGGACAAACAAAAATAATTTCTTCTTTGTAGTACTCTTGTAAATGCTTACTTATTTCTGTAGCGACTCTCTGAACGCCTGTGCTTTTTTGAGTTAAAAAACGACCGTTGACAACTATTTTATTCCGCATTATTAGTAGTGTTTTCAGTTTGGACTATAAAGAGGTAACAAAACCATAAGAATAAATAAATTCCGAGTTGTCTGCTCAATAGATTCTCAAAAAAACTTTGGAAGGAAAAAATAAATATAAAAAAAATTGAATAAACATTTTTATTTTTTAAATAGTTCCACAATTGAACGCCAAAAATTCCTAAAAATAAAGTAAGCCCCAATAAACCATAAGTAACAAAATACCAAATATATTGATTGTGTGTATTATATCTAAAATTCTTTTTTCCAATCCACCAATAGGGGCCGGTCAACACTTCTTTTGAATTATAACAATCTATTAATTTTTTATCGACCTGCTCACTGCTAAAAGTTCCTGCAAAATAATTAAACTCTTTTTCATCAACTATTCCTTTAGCGCATTTCCAAATTACAATTCTTGGTTCTCCTTTTTCAATAGTTAATCTTTGTATTATATATTTATTTGTAAAGACCATGACAAACAAAACAATTACAAATCCTATAAAATAAATGGTTTTTCTTTGTTTTAAAAATATAAAAAAACAGAGAAAAATAGAGACTCCCATTGCAAGTCTCGCTGCAATAATAAACAAAGTAAATACTAGTATGCCAATAAATATATAGAGATTTCCTTTTTTAATAGCTGTATTATCTAATAAAAACTTAACACAAAAAATGGCTAATAAACAATTTAAAGAAAAATAAGGCCGTTCGATTAAAAATTTATTTTCGACTAATGTATTAAAATTCTCAAAGGTTTTAGAAGTTGAAAAAATATGATATTGAAGTACAATAAAATCAATATATAATAAGTGTATTAATTGCAAAAATAAAAAGGATAAAACAAAATACTTTACTTCGTTCACACTAAATTTCTTTACTAAAAATAACATTGGAATAAAGATAAAACCGAGTGATCGCACAATTAATTTTGAAGAAGTGTCATAATTAAAAAAGAAAGATAACAGATATAAAACATATATTGAACTAAACAACAGATTAAGTAATTTAACGGCTGAGCTATTTTTCTGGTTTTTAATTTTTGAAACGTTCAATAGCAATAGAAGTAAGATAAACGGCGTTGCCAAAGAAATTTTAAATACAAAAGCTAATGCGATCAAGAACAAGCAAGCAACTTCTATGTTAAATTTCTTAAGGGCATTTTGAATCATAATAATTTATTTTTTGAATTGATGAAAACTAATTTATTTCCGATATTCTTTCCTGATTTAATCTAGTTCTGTGAATCGCAAAAGGTATGGACAGAAAAACCCAAATAAAAAGCATAATAAAGGATGGAAATGCATTAAAAGATATTATTATAATAAATACACCTGCAACTATAGCGTCTTCTTTTAAATAATAAGCTTTTGTTAAAATCAAAAATAGAAATAGCAAAAATAATACTAAAGCAACTACACCATATTCAGACAACACTTCTAAATATACATTATTAGGTATTGCTCTTTCGTTTTTTCTTTGTGCAAAATGATCAAAATATTCATTTCGATTTACCACAATTTTTTTATACTTATTATAATGATCGTAATGAAGCCCGTAATTTGCAGGACCTACTCCAAAAAAAGGATTTTCAATTCCAGAATAAAAAGCAACATTTCCGGTAATAATCCTATCTACTTTTGAAAAATTGTTTTGTGTAAGCGTTTTTGTTGAATCAAACAATTTTCCATATATATATTTTTGATAGAACTCAGTCTGAATAATTAGTAACGTTCCTATAATTATAACTGGTATAACTTTAATAAGAATACCTAATCTCAAAAGTTTTTTTCTATAAAAAAAGAAAATAAAAAAGAATACTGAAATTATTGAGATTGTAGACATTGATACAATAACACTAAAAAGTAAAAACCAACCATGAGACATTTTTTTTAAATAAAATGAAACTGATGCTGATAATAGTAAAAATAATCCAAAATAATTACCTTCTTTAAAAGTACTAGATCTAATAAAACCTTCTAACATTTGTGGATCATCGATTCCTGGAAGTTTAAAATAAGGTATGTTTAATTTTGATGATAAAAATAAATACCATCCATAAACAGCTACTATTATGGCTCCTAAAACCCATTTTTCCAAAATTTTTATATTCTTTGTAAATATTCGAAATGATATAAAATAAGCTGCTATGCACAAATAAAAATAACAAAGCCTAATAAAACTATCCCCAACTCTGTTGATTCTAAAAGGAAATACTTTTGGCGGATAAGGATAATTCCAATATATATTTACAACAAATGATAATGTGACTAAAATCGATAATAATACAATAATAAGATTGTTGTTAAAAAACCAAATAGTATCTCTAGATATTATCTTTTTATTGATATAAAACAAAATCAAAATTACTAGCGCAATTTCAGATATTTTGAGTGGAAAAAAAAGATTTATGGTTAGTGCCTGAGTAAAAGGCAAAAACAATAAAAAGACCTTGTTAATATCAATTTTCATTTAGTTGTTATAATTTTTGCTTTTACTAAAAACTAATTTTAGAATTTTTGGTATTATTTTAAAATTTCTTTGCCAAATTCTTTTACCGATAGTTAAAGTTAAAATAGATAAATAAATAATTCTAAGATTTTTTCTGTTGTATTTTTTAGCAAAAATAATCCTGCTATCCATTGAAACAAGATCTATAAATTCAGATTTCTTTTCGTTAATTTTTGATTTGGTGCTATTTCCCTGTTTATGATAAATTCCAAAAACCGGTAAAATTTTTACGCTTCCGCCTTGTTGTTTTGCTCTTAAAACCCAGTCAAGCTCTTCATAAAATAAAAAATAATCCTCTGATAATAAACCTATTAATTCTAGATCACGATACTTAATTATCATTGAAGCACCAATAGGATAGGTTGCATTTTTAACTATTTTATCGAAACTCAATAAAGCCTCATTAATCAAAGTACCTTCTCCTACATGTGTTGTTAAGCCTGTCATGGAATTGTAAAAACCTCCCATGGATTGAACTTTTGCTGGATAGTCATATTCTAATAAAGCCGTTCCATAAATGACTTTTGCATCTAAAATGGCTGTTTTATCAATTTCAGAAACAATATCTGTAAGACTGTTTTTTTCCAAAACAGTATCATTATTTAATAGCCAGATGTAAGAATCAGATTCCTTTTGTTTTAAAATATATTTTAGTGCCAAATTATTTCCCGCTGCAAAACCTTTATTTTGTTCCGCTTTTACAAAAAGTATTTTTTCTGTTTTACTTTCTAATAAAAAATCTTTTTCTTCAATACTTAAAAAATCTAATGGTTTTTTTTCTAAAGGCTCAATAAGATTTTTAAAGAGAGTTTCTTTAAGTACTTTATTCCCCTCTGCCCAAGATTGTAATTCTTTAAAATATTGTAATGTTTCACTATTATCAATGATAATTATTTGATAATTAATATAATATAACTTTAAAACACTTTCTAAACATTCAATCGAATCTTCAGAGTTATTATAATTTAAAAGAACAATATATACTTTCTTATCCATTAATCAGAATTATACTTTTTATTTTCGTGTTACTTTTATAAAATATTGAGTACTTAAAAATTCCTCAAAAATGCCAAATGTTATCCTATTTAAAGTAGATTTTATTGAAGAAATATGCTTTAAATTTGATTCTATTTTTTGCACTTGTAAATCTGTAAATAAATTGATCAGATTTAGCATATCCTTTTTACAAAAGAACCGAATATGTGTTTTATCAAAAATACCTTCGTTTGTATATTCAAAACTTCCTTTAATAAAGATTTTATAAAAAGCCTCAACATTTCTTATATTAGGTAAACTAATGTAAAAATGCCCTCCTATTTTTAAATGCGGGATTAGTTTTTCAATTGCTTTTCTTGGTTCTACTAAGTGTTCTAAAACATCTGCCAGAATTATGTTATCAAAAAAATCTAATTCAAACAAAAGAGTATCATTTTCTATATTTCCAATAATAAAAGAATCAAATTTTTCATGATCCTGATTAACATTAACGATATCAAATCCAACTATTGTTTTTGCAATGCCTCTTTTTTTTAATTCTATAAGAGTTGCACCAGTCCCTGCTCCAATTTCTAAAATTGCTAAATCTTTACCCTTACCAAGAAAGGAAATAATATCTTTCCTAATATTTGAAAAGTACTCTTTTTCTTTCTCTAAATAATACTTTTGCATGTTATTTACTGATTTTAAATTTTGAAAAATGAATTCTGTATTTCTTAAAACAAAATATTATTATTAAAGTTGTTATTATCCCTTCTATTAAAAAAACGGCAATCAAACTTCCCCTTAATTTAAAAAACAAGGTCAAAAAATAACCCAATATCAACATAATTACTGAACCAAAAGACAAAATTTTAGATAATATTTTTTGCTCATTTTTGTAAATTAAATATTGATAAAAAGGAATATTTAAAGCAGTTATTATGGGTACTAATATAAAACATGAATAAAAGCCAAGCAGTTCATTAATTTTTTCATTTATAATATAATTATTTACAATTATAGTTTTGACAATTATAATAACTGAAATTCCAAAAATTAATAACAAAATATTTATAGTATTTATTTTCTTTAAAAATAAAATTCCTTCTGTTTTATTTTTACTGTAACTCTCGCAAAATTTTGGAAAACTGACATTAAAAAAAACAGATAAATAACTTCGAAAAACAGTTAAAATCATATCTCCTATTTTATAAATTCCAGCATAATAATCTCCTAATAAATATTGAATTATTAAAATTGGACTTTGTACATATGTCGCAATCGAAAAATTCGAGATAAGAATTGAATATTCATTTCTAAATTGTTCTCTAAGCAAATCAGCTTTAACATTAAAAAAAGATAGCTGATATGATTTCCATATTTTTATAAAAAAAAACAAATAAACAAAACTATTTGCTGTTCCCAGTATAAACAAAACTAAGTGATAATCTTCTTTGTGCTGTATTAAAAGATAAACTAAGAGTACGTAAATAAGTTTAGAAAAAAATATAAGTCTATTTATGACACCAAATTTCTCAAGCCCCTGATATATCCATGTAATATTAAAAAACTGAGCACATAGAAGCGTTAATGCTAATAAATAAAGCTTTTTATCGATACTGGTAAAAATAAAACTAGTAAAATTAATAACAAGAAATAATATCAAAAAAAAGATTAATTTAATCGCAAATGAGGTATTAAGATAGTCTTGAGTTTTGCCAAAATTGTCTTTATTAATACTCACTTCTTTAACTCCAATAATATTAGATCCAAAATCAATAAATAATCCTAATAGAGTAAAAACAGATAATGCTACGCCTAATTTACCCCAATTTTCAATGCCACATACAGAAATAACTTTTGGTGCAACTAATAATGGTGCAATTAAATTGATTAATTGCCCAGAACCATATGTTAGATAATCTATTATCTTATTCTTTTTCATTTATTAGCAAATTGGTCTATAAACAATTAATAACCAATAATAGATCTATTCTTTTCCCTATCAGTTTTCAATTTGTCAATAAATAAATCGTTACCTAATATTATTGTTCTGATTTAATTAATTTTTCCTTCAATAATTGTTTATTGTAAAATTTAAAAAGAAAATTTAAAAAAAGAAAAAAGAAAAGAAACAAAACAGGAAGTATAAATTTTAATTTTCCTGTGATAGATTTTGTGTTTTTAATATTTAGAGTAGAATTAATTTCCTTAATAGTTTTATCAAAACTTATTAATTTTAGCCTGTTTTTTCCTTGCTCGACAACTAAATATTGTTTTGTTTTTATAATGTCATTTAATTGTGTATTCTCATTGTAATAGACCAATTTATCATTTTTATTGGTATTTTTCATCTCGTTCGAAAAACCATTTAAAACATTATCTATTTGAGCAATAATAGTGTCATTTTGGGCTATTTGCTGTTCAAGATTCTTAAATCCTGTTTTTTGAACAGAATCAAAATATTCTGAACTATTTAAATATTTTAATAATGGTGCTACAAATTCTCTTTCATTAACCAGTCCATTTGAAATAAAAGAAATTGTATGAAAAGTATAGTTTTTACTTACAACATTATCAATTAAGACCTTGTTGATATCACTATCATCAGCAATTAACTTTATAAGCTCAAAATTTTGTTCTTTATCTTCTACAAATTTAAAAGCATCAGAAATAGGTTTAATTTCAATTCTTTTTAATCCTTTTGGATGTGGAATTCCAACAACATTTTTTAAGAATACAGTATCTCCAGAAGCAATCTTAGCCTCAATTAAATCTATTTTGGAATATAAATAATCAACACTTCCAAAATTTGGCGTTACAATTACCTCATTTTGAAATGATTTTTTACTTGAGTCTAAATACCAGCCAAATCCAAATCCGAGTACAATAAAGATTAGAACAATAATCCAATTTCTAATTAAAAACTGAATTGATCGAAAAATAGAGGTATTCATTCTATCAAAAAATCTACCTATGCTTTTTGAAATCATAAATAAATCAATTTCTTGATCTGTGGTATTTTGGGGTACATTTGTACTCATTTATGCTTTTATTTTACGTTGAAAATCTGTTCCAAAATTTTAATGGTAATCAAATAGGTTGGTTTTACACCGGTTGTTCCCAATCCGCCGGAAGCTAATGTACTTCCTGTTTCTAAAGGGTTATCTGAGGCATAATAAGCATAACGAACTTTAATATCGTGCGGCACGCTTTTTCTGATTTTTGATGCCGATTGTATTGCTTTCTGGTAATAAGATCCTTCCATTTCAAGACCAATTACTCCCCATGTCGATTCGTGAAAGAATTTCAGCAAATCTCTGTTTTGTAACGATGTTCCTAAAACGGTTACCATTGCGCCTTCAAAGACTGCAATATCATTTCCTTCAAACATGGCACCTTTTAATTCATTTTCGAAGAAATAATTATCTGCAGTTCCTTCATTGATATGTGCTGTCGGAATCATGATATCTCCTTTTCCTCCCTCAAGAATTCCGGCTTTTCCCATTATAGAAACCGATTTTACATTTAGTAAAGTGTCTTTTTTATACGGTTTTAAAAGTTCATCGATGGTTTCGTAAGCCTGCTCTCCAAATGCATAATCCATTACAACGATTACGGGTTTTTCCTCATCAATATTTGCATACGAAAATGTAGTTTTTGACCAGTCGATTTTGGCTGTATCAAAAATCTGAACATCGATATTTGTTCCTGAACTATCGGGTAACGAAATCATTCCGTTTTTCAAGGCAAGTTCTTCAACCTGTGCCCTAACTTCTTTAGCGCCGGATTTACTTAATTCTTCATAAATAAAGAAATCAGATTTGTCTTTGAATTTCGTTTTTAACAAAGGCGTTGCAAAAATCGAATTCATTACGCTGTGCATATTCGCACTTATCACGTGAATTGGACGTTTTAAAAGATCATTTGCTTTTAAAACTTCTTTGATATTTGTTGCCCAAATTTCACCGTGAATGTGGTGTCCAAGACGTTCTCTTAAGACGGGACTAAAAGTGATTGTTCGTTTGTTATTGTCGATCATTTCTTCGATCGCTAATTTTCCTAACCAGTAAATAACGTGCAAAAATCTGTCAGGAGCATTTTCAGAGCCGAAAGCATCATAAATATCTAAAACTTCTTCGAATGTTCTTCCTAAAATATTAGCAACATGCGAAATAGCTTTTTCTTTTTCTATTTGAGAAAGCTTTTTAGTCTGTAATACAGCTTGTTCTAATTTAAGCCAGTCGCGCGAAACTTCGCCTCCATCGTCTAATAAAACTCTGTTTTTTATTTTATGGGATTCAATAAAAATAAAAGTCAAATGCGTCAAAATATCGTAGATGTCTGAACGACCTCTCGTAATTTCAACATTCATTTGTTCCTCATCAATTCTATAACAATTTCTTCTTCTCTTTGGAGGAACAATTGCCTGAAAATGCGATTTAGAATATCCTTCATCCGAAGTTAAATTAATAAAACGACATTGTTCAATTCCTATCGGAAGACGTTCTATTACGTACAAAAGTCCGTTAAGTTCTACTTTTTCTTCACCTATATTTCCGTAAATTTCCGGACGCAAAGCCAGTAATGATTCGCGCAAACCATCACCCGACACCCCCATTGGTTTATAAAAACCGCGGTTAAATAAGTGACGCATTGTAATGTACATTCTTTCTATCGCCGCAGATGATTCCTGAGCTCTTGATCTTGATATATGTTTGGTTTCTTTCATGCTTTTATTTTAAAAATCTTCTGTTCCGGAAGATGTAATGTATTTGTTTTATGGAACGAAATTAGGAATTTAAAAGGTAATTCCTGCAAAATCATACTTTACCTTGACAATAAATTTATGTCAACAAATATTTTTTTATTTATAATTTTCAAAATCAACTTCTATTTTTTGGAAATTCTCATTTTGAAGTAAAATTAAATTTATTTTTTCAAGACATTCCTGATTATCATCTGACATTATAAATACCAGATCCCAAATGTCTTTTGAAAAGGAAAACGGACCAATATCTGACTTAACATAAAATATATATTCGTCATTCATCCAAAGGTCATTAATTTTCTCAATTATTGGATTTATCTCTTTAATTGAGTCGAAAAAATCTGAGAAAAAATTTTCATTTTCACCACCAGAAAAAACTTCAATTAGCAGATTTTGAGATTGATATTCTGGCCTTAAATGATATTTATATTTCATAAATAAACCTTTGCTATTTCAATCTTAAGATTTCAACTACCTCACATTGCGCTACTTTTCTTGGACCTTCCATAAAATAGCCTTTTTGCCCAATTTTAATTCTTGATTTATGTAATTCCTGATTTCCCTCGCTTACAATCCACATTTTGGCTTTCCCAAAAGTTGAAATATGTGCAGACTTATCTAAAATCACATTATTTTCATTGTCTAAAAATTCAGGCCAGATCATAAATAATTTTATAGATTTTTCATCTTCAAAATACATAAAATCTGAACGATAACCTTGTCTTGGATTTGTTTTTCTTCCTCCTTCTTCTTCAGAAAAAAAAAGATATTGAACTATAAAATCACATTCACGATTTTTAATTTGCTCATATGATATATGTTTATCCATTTTATTTTTACTATTTCAAATTATCTGCAATTTTTCTGTCATTCGATAATCTTGGAATCTTATTCTGTCCGCCTAATTTTCCCTGTGATTTCATGTAATCCTGAAATCCGTTTTTAGAAACTTTGGTTACCACCACTTTTCTTAAAACATTTCCGGTGATTAAATCATCATAATAAATGTTTTGTTTTCGCATCGAATCATCAATTGCTTCCTGAAACGATTCCATATTTTCAGGTTCATTTTCAAATTCTACAAACCATTCATGATAAGGCAATCCGCTTGACGGATTAATTTGTGGCGCTACCGTAAATTCGTTTATAATTGTTTGAGTTCCTTCTGTTGCTTCTTTCATCGCCTTTTCGACTTCATTAGCAATAACGTGTTCGCCAAAAGCAGAAATAAAATGTTTGATTCGGCCCGAAACAATGACACGATGCGGAAACAACGATGTAAACTGAACGGTATCTCCAATATTATAACCCCAAAGTCCCGCGTTTGTCGAAATAATCAAAGCATAATTAACACCCATTTCTACTTCGCCAATGGTATATCTTTTTGGATTTTCTGTAAAAAATTCATCCGATTTAATGAATTCGTAGAAAATTCCCGAATTCAAAAGCAACAACATTCCTTTTTCTTTTTGAGAATCCTGATAGGCAAAAAATCCTTCAGATGCCGGAAATAATTCGATACTGTCGACTTTTTTACCAATCATTTGTTCAAATTTGGCGCGATACGGTTCATAATTAACGCCGCCATAAATAAACAAATTAAAGTTTTTGAAAATCTCGCTTATCTTTTTTCCACCGCTTTTTTCCTGTAAACGTTCAAAATACATTTGAACCCAGGACGGAATTCCGGAAATAACAGACATATCTTCTTTAATCGTTTCGCCAACAATTGCATTTACCTTTGTATCCCAGTCTTCGATGCAATTCGTTTCCCACGAAGGCATTCGGTTTTTCTGCAGGTATTTAGGAACAAAATGAGCAACAATTCCCGAAAGTCTTCCAAATTTAATTCCGTATTTTTCAGTTAAAATGGGACTTCCCTGCAAAAAAATCATTTTCCCATCCACAAAATCCGCGTTCCCGGTTTCATTAATATAATGCAGAATAGCATTTCGCGCTGCATTTACGTGCGTTGGCATTGATTCTTTCGTTAACGGAATATATTTTGCTCCGGAAGTTGTTCCTGATGTTTTGGCAAAATAAAGTGGTTTTCCTTTCCAGAGAATATCCTTTTCACCTGTTCTAACTTTGTCTATGTAGGTTTTTAAATCTTCGTAATCACGAACAGGGACATTTTTTCTAAAATCTTCGTATGTTTTTATTTTGTCAAAATGATGATCAACACCAAACGCTGTATTTTTTGCGGTTTTAATTAAACTCTTAAATACTGCCAATTGAGTTTCAACAGGTTTATTTGCCCAGGATTTAGTTTGATGGTATATTTTGCCGGCAAATAATTTTGCTGCTACTGATTTAATTGACATTTTATGTGGCTTATTTTTTGTCTTTTTTAATTTTACTTCCCGTTTTCTTAATTGACTTCTCAATTGTATCTACTTCTTCTCTCAATTTAATTTCTTCTTCAGAAGCTTTCATGTTAAGATGCGGCGTTTCTTCTGTTTCAGATAAAATAGAATCTTTATTGAATTTTGCATATTCTAATTCGCCTCTCAGCACTTTCTGAATTCCGTTTATATAAGCTTCATTTTTTCTTAAAGCGACAGTTAGAGAATCAGATTTAATGGCTAATTGTGTAGCATTCTTTTTTAATTGTGTAGAAGAATATCCCGGAATAAATTCTCTTAATGGCGTAAAAGCAATAATAAAAGTAGTAACCAATATTAAGAATATTCCACCTAAAGAAAAAACGACAAACACATTCATTAAGGTTAACTTGAATGAAAAAATCTCCTCAAAGGTATCTTCGTTCAAAATTACCAATCTGTTTTTGGTATATAACTTTTTCCTTAAATTACGTTTTTTCCTTGCCATTGTTGTAAGATATACTCGCAAATATAATAATTAATCGCCTTGTTAATATCAGAGAAAATTTGGCAAACGCATTAATTTAATCATTTTATAAAATATTTAACGCTCAAAAAAATAAATTTTTAATCCAAAAACACTTCTTGTTCGTATATTCTATATAACTTTGCGTCAAAATTAAGAATTAATTTGCTTCGGCATTAAATATACAACCATGGGAAGATTAGGTCTTACAGAAATCCTTGTTATAGTAGGTATTGTGATATTACTTTTTGGAGGTAAAAAAATTCCAGAATTAATGAAAGGTTTAGGAAGCGGAATCAAGGAATTCAAAAACGCTGCTAAAGACGATCAACCTGCTCCTGCTGTAAAAAAAGAAGAGGAAGAAATTAAATAGTAACCTTCAACTTATTGAAAATCCCAAACAACAATTGTAGAATTGTTGTTTGGGATTTTTTTTATATCTAAAAATTCTTACTTTTAGAGTCCCTAAATCAAATAAATAATAATTTATGAAAAACCTACTTTTAGTAAGTATTGCATTTTTGTGTCTCAAAAGTTATTCACAAAATCCTGCCCAGCCTTTTCCTGCCAACAAAGTTTATGGAAGTGGTCTTATGGCAGCCAACAGAAACAGCCAGGATGCCCAAACAAATTATGACACCTGGAAAGCAAATTTTGTTGCAGATTGTTCAAATGGTCGAAAAAGAATAAAATTTGATGACCCTTCTCAAACTGTTTCTGAGGGAATTGGCTATGGAATGCTTCTTTCTGTTTATATGGCTGATAAAACCCTTTTTGACGGTCTTTGGCTGTATTATAAAGATAATGTCAATGCAAACGGTGTGATGAACTGGAAAATCAGCGGCTGTTCCGGAATTAACGGCGCAAATGGCGCAACCGATGCTGAACTTGATGCTGCTTTTGCCTTAATTGTTGCCGATTTTCAATGGGCAAGCGCCGGAACAATTAATTATAAAAATGATGCTAAAACGTTAATTGCCGCTGTAAAAGCTCATGAAGTTGAAGCCAATACTTTTGTTTTAAAACCCGGAGATCAATTCGGCGGAAGCCAAATTACAAACCCTTCTTATTTTTCGCCGGCTTATTACAGGGCTTTCGGAGTTTTTACTAATGATGTGTCTTTTTGGAATTCGGTTGCGGCAAAATCGTATACCATTATCAACAACAATTTAACGGTTAATAATGCTGCTGGCGGATTAGTTTCTGACTGGTGCACAGAATCCGGGGCTTATTCTTCTCAAGCCGGAGGATATAATTACGGAGGAAAAACCTATACTTATGATGCGGCCAGAACGCCATGGAGAATCGCCGTTGATTATTTATGGTATGGTACTCCGGATGCTAAAACCTATTCTAAAAAATCATCAGACTTTGTTCGTGTAACGCTTGGCGGATCTGCAAATATCAAGGATGGTTACAATCAAAACGGTTCTTTAATAGGACAATGGCACAATGCTACTTTTGTGGGAGCCTTTGCCTGCGCTGCGATGGGCGGAGAAAATCAGGCACATTTAAACGCTTCTTATACCGATTTAAACAATTTGAATGAGCCTAACAGTTATTTTAATCACACTTTAAAAACATTGTATTCGTTTTTATTAACAGGAAATTTTTATTTGCCTGTAAATGCAACATTATCTAATGATGAGTTTGATATTGAGAAATCTACGGTTACGCTTTTCCCAAATCCTAGTAAGGGTCTATTTACGGTTCACGCACCTCAGCAATCGACTATTTCTGTAATTTCTCCTTCGGGAAGTGTAATTCACCAACAGAAAACAACTTCTGAAACCACGGAGATAAATTTAAGCAATCAAGCTTCCGGAATTTATTTTATAAAGATATCCAATGATGATTTTAAAAGTGTCACCAAAAAAGTAATTCTGAATTAATCATAGAAACAGAAAATCCCAAACTACAATTTGTAATTTGGGATTTTTTTTATTGGAATTTAATACTAAAGTACCATCGTCAACTGAATTCTCTTTCTGTCTTCATCAACTTCTGTAACCTTAACATCAACATGTTGGTGTAATTTTACCACTTCATTTACATCGCTTACAAAACCGGCTTTCAATTGAGAAATATGAACCAATCCGCTTTCTTTGATTCCGATGTCAACAAAACAACCGAAGTTGGTAATGTTGTTCACAATTCCCGGTAATATCATTCCGGTTTTTAAATCTTTGATTGATTTTACATTCGCATCAAATTCAAAAACCTTAGCTGATTTTCTTGGGTCTAATCCAGGCTTTTCAAGCTCCTTAATGATATCTTTTAGTGTAAGCAAACCAATTTCAGGTGTAATATACTTTTCGGCTTTAATAAGCGCTGTTTTCTCTTTATTGGCGATTAAGTCATTTACGGAAAGATTTAAATCTTTTGCCATTTTCTCCACAACAGGATAAGCTTCAGGATGCACTGCCGAATTATCCAGCGGATTTTTTGCATTCGAAATTCGGATAAAAGCTGCACCTTGCTGATACGCTTTATCGCCCAATCGAGGCACTTTTTTCAACTGCTTTCTATCTTCAAACGGACCATTTTCTGAACGGTACTGAACGATGTTTTCGGCGAGCTTCTCACCTATTCCACTCACATAACTTAGTAAATGTTTACTTGCGGTGTTAATATTAATTCCAACTGAGTTCACGCAGCGAATTACCGTGTTATCTAATTCTTCTTTTAGTTTTGTTTGATCAACGTCATGTTGGTATTGTCCTACGCCAATGGCTTTTGGATCAATTTTTACCAATTCGGCCAAAGGATCTGAAAGTCGTCTTCCAATTGAAACCGAACCACGAACCGTTACATCATAATTTGGAAATTCTTCACGCGCAATTTTTGATGCGGAATATACCGAAGCTCCAGCCTCAGAAACTATAAAAACCTGCACCGGTTTATCAAACGCGATTTTTTTTATGAAAAATTCCGTTTCTCTCGAAGCCGTCCCGTTTCCTATAGAAATCGCATCAATTTGATACGCGTTTACCATCGAGCGGATTTTCTTGATCGCCATCGCTTCCTCATTTTGAGGTGCATGCGGATAAATAGTTTCGTTGTATAATAAATCACCTTTTTCGTCCAGGCAAACTACTTTACAACCACTTCTAAATCCCGGATCGATTGCCAGAATGCGTTTTTCGCCCAAAGGCGGAGCCAATAATAGCTGACCTAAATTATTAGCAAAAACCTGAATAGAATTAGCATCGGCTTTTGCTTTTGCTTCCTGCAGCGTTTCGTTTCCAATCGCCGGATTCAATAATCGTTTGTAACTATCTTCAATCGCTAATTGCAAATGCGCCGTTGTACTATTCTGTTTTTTAATGATTATTTCATCAATAATATCATACGCCTCGTCAATGTCAACATCGATTTTCATTTTCACAAAACCTTCATTTTCTGCACGAAGCATGGCCAATAATCGGTGCGAAGGCGCTTTTGTCAAAGGTTCTTCCCAATCAAAATACTGACTGAATTTTTGAGCGCCTTCTTCTTCGCTTTTCTTTTTAACGACTTTAGTTCCTATTGTCGCTTTTCTATTAAATAATCGTCGCAATTGCTTACGAACATAAATATTCTCATTAATCCATTCGGCGATAATATCACGCGCCCCTTGCATGGCGGCTTCTTCGTTAATAACATTTTCATTCAAGTATTGCGTCGAAATAAAATCGACATCAACGTCATTTTCAGACATGATGATTTTTGCCAATGGCTCTAAACCAAATTCGCGCGCAACATCTGCCTTTGTTTTTTTCTTCTTTTTGTACGGAAGGTAAAAATCTTCAATCTCTTGTAAGTCAAAACTTTGTTCTATTTTTTGTTTCAATTCCGGCGTAAGTGCTTTTTGTTCTTCGATAGATTTTAAAACGGCTTCTTTACGTTTTACAATCGTATCATAATCTTTTTGCAACTTTGCAATTTGCTCAATAACAACTTCATCCAGATTTCCGGTTGTATCTTTTCGGTAACGCGAGATAAACGGAATCGTACAATCTTCCTCTAATAATTTTACCGTGTTTTGAATGTTAATAGCTGCTGTTTGAACAGTCTTGGCAATGAATTGAATATTAGTCATAACTTTTAATGAAATAATTTCTTAATACAAAATGATATAATTTACTTGTTAAAACAGTAAAGTAAATTGATCAATAATTCCGCTAAAATAATATCTTTGTTTCTAATTTTAAGCCAATGGAAGTTTTATTCGCGTATTTTTTAATTGTAAATTGCTTCACCTTTCTAATAGCGGGATACGATAAATATTTAGCCATTAAAAATAAACGCAGAATTCCGGAAAATACATTATTTTTCTTTGAAGCAATTGGCGGTACTATCGGATTATTATTAGCGATGTTACTTTTCAGACATAAAACGAGTAAATCTTCTTTTGTTATAAAATTTACAATCATCTTGTTAATTCAGATTGGCGTAATTTATCTACTATCAACTCATAAAATCTAGATATTAACAATGTTAATAACCTTGTAATTATCTGAATTTAATACATTTAAACAAAAAAACCGGATGAATTTAAAAATCCGCCCGGTGTGTTATATTATATTGGTGCGAAGCACCGCGATTTTTTTTGACTTTTTAAGAACAAGCAATTTTATTCACTCTGTTTTGGTGTCTTCCGCCTTCAAATGCTGTAGCTAAAAAGGTTTCAACAATTTCAACAGCTTGTGGAATAGAAGTAAAGCGTGCCGGAATGCTCACAATATTGGCGTCATTGTGTAAACGCGTTAAATAAGCAATTTCTTTAGTCCAGCATAAACCAGCTCTTACTTTTGGGTGTTTGTTAACTGTCATCGCAATTCCGTTTCCGCTTCCGCAGATAACGATCCCAAAATCAGCTTTTCCTTCCGATACATCATTTGCAACCGGATGACCAAAATCAGGATAATCAACAGAATCCTTAGAATCAGTTCCATAATTCGTTACTTCATATCCTTTTTCTTTTAGCATTGCAACAATTGCTTTTTTATATTCTGGTCCTGCGTGGTCGTTTCCTATCGAAATTTTCATTTTAAATACTATTAAGTTGTGTTTTGCAAATTTAACCAAAGAAATTCGTAGCAACACATTAATTATAAAAAAGTTCGATACGAATTTCACGAATGTGTACTAATTCTTTTCTTTGCAAACATTTTAAAAACGCATTATGTATCAAAATAAAATTTAGGTAGATTCGTAAATTCGTCGCAAAAAATAAAATTGCACAATGATCTTACTATCAAAACCTTAACACTTATTAACAATATTGATAACTATATAACTATCTCATAATCAATAAATAATAAGCACAGATTTTGTTAAAATTTTATAATGTTAATAGCAAATCGTAATTCGTTGATATTCAATTAACTTTAAGTTAACATTATTTGTTCATAAGTTGAGATAGAAAATTAGAAGTTTTTTTTGGTTGTGTCGAAAAAAAACCTAATCCAAAACCGGAATCAAAAATCCTAATAAAGTTTGATGAATTTTTAGAAAAGTTATCAATATCAAAAATGCCATTTTCAACAAATATTAACATATGAACTTATCTACAAAATGAATCCATTTTTGGTTGTCAACCGTTGTTAATTAAAATACAAAAAGTCTTATAAATTAATCATTTAGCAAAATATAAGTATGTTGATAACTCCCGATAACTAAAGAAAACTTCATTTCAATACTTTTAAAAATAAATTTATTCGACATATTAACAAGCTATAATAACCATCAAAAATTAATTAAATTTAAAATTTCTTTTTTGTTGTATTTAATATATGTTGAAAACTTTGAAAGTTTAAAAAAGAAAAAAAATTTTGAATTTGAAAAAACGAACTGTTTTAAACGATTGTAAGTGGATTATTGAGATTGTCCAGAATTTGCTGAACTTCTTCGAAATCGTTGGGATGAACTTTGAGTTTGATTCCACCAAGCGCCGTGGTGTACATGGGAACGACAGAAAGCGTCATTTCGTTTTCAAAATAATATGGAATCTCTTCTTGTTCTAATAAATGTTTCAGAACCACGGTTTCGTGCTGATAATTGAATATAGCAATGGTTTTAAAGCTTTCCATAAAGTGTCTTTTTATAAAGATACGAATTACAAATGACCTTTTAAATTCAATAAAAATCTATTTTAGAAAGTTATATTTTTAATAATTTATTTGTTAAAATCTATAATCTGATATCTTATTTGTAATTTTAACTTTTTAAGAAAAGATTATATGAGTAAGAAAATTAGAAAGCCGATAAAAAACGAGAAGGATTTCTCAAGCAAAATAATAAAAATTTTATCGCAAAGCCCAAATAAAGCATTCAATTACAAACAAATAGGAGCAAAGTTAGAACTTGACGATACAAAGAGCAGAAATCAGATTATAAAAGATTTAAAAATTCTGGCTGCTTCAAAGAAAATTATAGAAACAGAACCTGGTAAATATTTAGTAAAAGCTGAAAGTCAGGATTATTACGAAGGAACAATTGATATGACGAGCAGAAAAACGGCATATTTTATTTGTCCTGATTTTAGTGAAGATGTTTTTATTCCGACCAATAATTTGAATCGTGCACTGGATAAAGACAAAGTAAAAGTTTACGTTTATAACAGAAGAAAAGGCAAAAGACCTGAAGGTGAAGTTATTGAAGTTATCGAAAGAAATAAAACAGAGTTTGTTGGAGTAATTGATATCCAGCCCAATTTTGCTTTTGTTTCTACTGCAAATCCTAAAATGTACACGGATATTTTTATCCCAAAAGATAAATTTGGAGAAGCAGAAAACGGTGATGTTGTTTTAGTTACTATTGAAGACTGGCCAAAAAGAGCCGATAGTCCGTTTGGTTCTGTGATTAAAGTTTTAGGAAAACCGGGAGAACATAATACTGAGATTCATGCGATTTTAGCAGAATATGGTTTACCATCAGATTTTCCGGTAGAAGTAGAGGTGTTTGCACAAAAAATAGATACTTCTATTCAGGAATCTGAGATTGCAAAACGTCGTGATATGCGTGATACCCTTACATTTACGATAGATCCAAAAGATGCAAAAGATTTTGATGATGCCTTGTCTTTCAAAAAGTTAGAAAACGGAAACTATGAAATTGGAATTCATATTGCCGATGTTTCGTATTATCTTGAAGAAGGAACAATCCTGGATGATGAAGCATATCAAAGAGCAACTTCAGTTTATTTAGTAGATAGAGTAGTGCCAATGCTTCCTGAAGTTTTGTCAAATTTTGCATGTTCATTACGTCCAAATGAGGAGAAATATACCTTCTCTACCATATTTGAAGTTTCAGAAAATGCACAGGTTATCAACCAATGGTTTGGAAGAACTGTGATTTATTCAGATCAGCGTTTTGCTTATGAAGAAGCACAGTATATCATTGAAACAAAAGACAGTACAATTCCGGTTGATGTTTCAATTACAGGAGAATCTTATACAGTTTCTGAGGAAATTACTGAAGCAACTTTAAAATTAGATGAATTAGCTAAGATTTTAAGAAAGAAAAGAATGGCTAATGGAGCGATTTCTTTTGATAAAGTAGAAGTAAAATTCAATCTGGATGCAGAAGGAGAACCGGAAGGAGTTTACTTTAAAGTATCTAAGGATGCCAATCATCTGATTGAAGAATTCATGCTTTTGGCCAATAGAAAAGTGGCTGAATACATTGGAAAACAAAAGAAAACATTTGTTTACAGGATTCACGATGAACCAAACGAAGACAAATTAATTGCGATGCAAACCGTAATTGCAAAATTTGGTTATAAAATTGATTTCCGTAACAAAGGCGATATTTCGAAGTCTTTGAATGCATTGATGGAAGAAGTAAATGGTAAAAAAGAGCAAAACTTAATTGATACTCTTGCCATTAGAAGTATGAGTAAAGCCAAATATTCGACAGAAAACATTGGTCACTACGGATTGGCATTTGATTATTACAGCCATTTTACATCACCAATTCGTCGTTATCCGGACGTTATGGTACACAGATTGCTGCAATATTATTTAGATAATGGAGCATCTGTAGATGAAGAAGTTTATGAAACAAAGTGTCTGCATTGTTCTAATATGGAAAGTTTAGCAACAAATGCTGAGCGTGATAGTATTAAATACATGCAGGTTAAATACATGCAGGATCATCAGGACGAAGAATTTTTGGGAGTTATTTCAGGAGTTACAGAATGGGGAATTTATGTTGAAATTGTGTCTAACAAATGCGAAGGAATGGTGAGAATCAGAGAAATAAAAGATGATTATTATACTTTCGATGAAAAACAATATGCTTTAGTTGGAGCGACTTCAAACAGTATATTGCAATTAGGAGATGAAATTTACGTTAAGGTAAAAAATGCGGATTTAGTTAAAAAACAACTGGATTTTCATTTTTTAAGAAGAGCAGAATAGTTATTAAATTTAAAATTAGAAAGATGAAAAAGTTATTAATAGGAGCTGCAATTTTAGTTGCACAAATGTCTTTTGCACAAGTTACAAAAGAATTAGGAGATTTTGATTCAGTAAAAGTTTTCGATAAATTAAGTGTAAAATTAGTGCAGTCTTCAGAAAATAAGATTGTTATAAAAGGAGCAAGAGAAGCGGAAGTTGAAGTTGTTAACAAGAAAGGTTTATTGAAATTAAGAATGCCTTTTCCTAAATTATTGTCAGGAGATGATCTTGATATTACAGTTTACTACAAACGTATTGAACTAATTGACGTAAACGAAGGCGCTTATGTTTCAAGCAAAGATGCTATAAAAGCAACAGTTTTTAAAGTAAGTGCTCAGGAAGGCGGAAAAATTAATGTAGATTTGGATGTTGATAAGCTAAATGTAAGTTCAGTTTCTGGCGGAGAAATCACTTTGACTGGTAAAGCTTCAAACCAGGATGCAAGTCTTGGAGCAGGAGGTTATTTGTTAGCAAGTAAATTAAGTACGTCTCAGACTAAAGTAAGCGTTTCTGCGGGAGGAAAAGCAGATGTGAATGCTTCTACACTTGTTGATGCAAAAGTAAGCGCAGGAGGCTCTATTTACATTTACGGAAAACCAAAACAAATCAATCAGAAAACTGTTCTTGGCGGTAAGATTGAAGAAGTAAAATAAAATCAAATTGTATTTGAATGATAAATGATATTTTAGCTGGACTGCCATGGGGACTTTTTTTAAGTTTCATGGTAGGTCCGGTATTTTTTATACTATTAGAAACCAGTATTACAAAAGGATTCAGAGCAGCAATTGTCTTTGATTTTGGTGTAGTATTAGGGGATGTTTTTTTTATAGGTATCGCTTATTTAGGCAGTTACCGACTTATTCAAAGTTTAAAAGATAAACCTGCTCTTTTTATTTTTGGCGGAATCATAATGCTGGCTTACGGTATTATTTCTTTCATAAGATTAAAGAATGAAGAAAAAATTGATGACGAAGAAATCGATCGTGATATTATAAAAAGAAACTACGGCAGTTTGTTTATAAAGGGATTTCTTTTGAACGTTATCAACATTGGTGTTCTTGGTTTTTGGCTGGCAGTTATCATTTCTGTTGGTCCAAAATTAGAAATGCAAAACTCAAGAATGATCACTTTTTTCGCATCAGTTATTATTACTTATTTGTTGGTTGATTGTCTTAAAATATTATTAGCCAAACAATTAAAAACTAAAATGACACCTACTAATATTGTAAAAATCAAAAAAGGAATTAGTATTGTTTTAATGATTTTTGGATTGGTTTTAATAACTCAGGGTTGGTTTCCAGGTGAAAAAGAAATGGTTAAAAATGCTTTTGAGAAGATAGAAAAGTAGTTGTTAATAACTGTAAAATATAAAATTAAGCCTCTGAATTTCAGAGGTTTTTTTGTGTTTATAAGTCAGTGCGAACGAAGTAATCTCACTATTTAGAGATACAGTTTTGTCATTTCGACGGAGGAGAAATCACATAACGGGATTCCGGCTTGTTGCTCTCTGGATGCGATTTCTCCTCCGTCGAAGTGACAAAAGCTAAAAATTAAATACAAAAAACATCCTAATTACTTTGAAGGTTTTAGAGGCATCATCCGGATTCGAACGTAAATCTTTATCTAATTTTTTCTAAAAATTAAACACAAAAAAACCTCCAAGTTTCCTTGAAGGTTTTAGAGGCATCGTCCGGATTCGAATGTAAATCTTTATCTAATTTTTTCTAAAAATTAAACACAAAAAATCTCCAAGTTTCCTTGAAGGTTTTAGAGGCATCGTCCGGATTCGAACGTAAATCTTTATCTAATTTTTTCTAAAAATTAAACACAAAAAAACCTCCAAGTTTCCTTGAAGGTTTTAGAGGCATCGTCCGGATTCGAACCGGAGTAGGAGCTTTTGCAGAGCCCAGCCTAGCCGCTCGGCCACGACGCCGTAGTTGAACGGATGGCAAAAGTAACTAAAATCTTTAAAATTCAAAACTTTAAAAGTAACTATTTTAAAAAATTAGTTTTTTAACTGAAAGAATTACTTTCTATTTTCCGTCATTTTTATAGTAACTGATTCAACATCACCACCAATAGGAGGATTTATTTTAGAAACCCAAACTGTTGTTTTTTCTATGCTTTCTATTTCAGCAAGTACACGAATATTGATTCTTTTGGCTACATGTTCTAATAAATGCGAACGAATTGCCATTTCTTCAGTAACAATTTTATTTAAATGTACATAATCAACTGTATCTGCAAGATGATCAGTTTGTGCTGATTTCTGTAAATTTGTTTTTATTTTTAGATCAACAGTATAGTCAGATCCTATTTTTCCTTCTTCAATTAAACATCCGTGATATGAAAAAGTGCGGATATTTTTTAGTTTAATAACTCCCATTTTTAATTTAGTTTCAAGTTCTAAGTTTCAGGTTTACTGAGAAGTTTCTAAAGAAAACTGTAAACTGTAAACCGAAAACTGTAAACTTTTTTATCTTTGCTAAAATTACTATAAAATAATGGCATCAGAAGAGAAATCACTCAATTTTATTGAACAAATCATAGAGGAAGATCTAAAATCGGGTCTTTCACAAAATAAACTTCATTTTCGTTTTCCACCAGAACCAAACGGTTATTTACACATTGGACATGCGAGTTCTATTGCGTTAAACTTTGGTTTAGGAATTGATTATCAATCTCCTGTGAATTTACGTTTTGATGATACAAACCCTGAAAAAGAAGAACAGGAATTTGTTGACGCCATTAAAAAAGACGTTGAATGGCTGGGTTATACCTGGGCAGAGGAGCGTTATGCATCTGATTATTTTCAACAATTATACGATTGGGCTGTTTTATTAATTAAAAAAGATAAAGCCTATGTTGACAGCCAGTCTTCTGAAGATATGGCGATTCAAAAGGGAACTCCATCAACTGTAGGAACTGATAGTCCATACAGAAATCGTTCTGTTGAAGAAAATTTAGATTTATTCGAAAGAATGAAAAACGGTGAATTTGAGGCTGGTACACATATTCTTCGTGCAAAAATTGACATGAAATCGACCAATATGCTGATGCGTGATCCTATTATGTACAGGATTTTACACAAACACCATCATAGAACGGGAGATAGCTGGAAAATTTATCCAATGTACGATTGGGCACACGGACAAAGTGATTATCTTGAAGAAATCTCACACTCATTTTGTACACTTGAATTCTTGCCTCACCGTGAACTATACGATTGGTTTTTAGATCAGATTATTGATGAAAATCAGATTCGTCCAAAGCAAAGAGAATTTGCAAGACGTAACTTATCACATACCGTTGTTAGTAAAAGAAAATTACAACAATTAGTTAAAGAACAACATGTTAACGGTTGGGATGATCCTAGAATGTCTACTATTTCAGGGTTAAGAAGACGTGGTTATACAGCTGCATCTTTACGTAATTTTGCCAATACAATTGGTATTGCAAAACGTGATAATTTGATAAATGTATCTGTTTTAGAATTCTGTATTCGTGAAGATTTGAATAAAATTGCACCTCGTGTAATGGCTGTTTTAGATCCTGTAAAACTTGTAATTACCAATTATCCGGAAGGAAAAGAGGAGTGGCTGGAAGCTGAAAATAATCAGGAAGATGAAAATGCCGGCTTTAGAAAAGTTCCTTTCTCTCGTGAATTATACATAGAAAGAGAAGACTTTTTAGAAGAAGCTCCAGCTAAATTTTTCCGTTTGACTTTAGGAAAAGAAGTTCGTCTTAAAAATGCGTATATAATTAAAGGTGAATCTGTTGTAAAAGATGATGGAGGAAATATTACAGAAATTCATGTAACGTATGATACCGATTCTTTAAGCGGAAGCGGAACAGAAGCAAGCCAGAGAAAAGTTTCCGGAACCTTACATTGGGTTTCTATCACACATGCAGTTGAAGCAGAAGTTCGTCTGTATGATCGTTTGTTTACAGATGAGGCACCGGACAGTTATAAAGACAAAAATTTCTTAGATTTTGTAAATCCAAATTCATTAGAAATTGTGAAAGGATTTGTTGAACCAAGTTTGGCAACAGCTCAAAATGAAGATAAATTTCAGTTTCAACGTTTGGGATATTTTACTGTTGATAAGGACTCAACTGCTTCAAAATTAGTATTTAACAAAACTGTTGGACTAAAAGATGCCTGGGAAGAAAAAGGAAAAAAAGAAGAAAACAGCATTAATAATTCTTTAAAGGATATCAATAAATATTTTAAAGTTGAAAGTAAACCGGAACGTATTGCGATTGAAAGTGCAATAGGGGAGAGCATCAAAAATGTTTCTAGTTTTTCTTTGTTACAAAATTCATTAAAGAAGAATATCAACAATAACAAAGGTTCATTGTTGTTTGCTCAGTTTATTTTGAAATATTCTAACTGGAAATCTACAGATTTTGAAGAAGAAGATGTTAAAAAATTATATACAATGTCTCTTAGAAGTGAATCAACTTATGTTCGATCAAAAGCACTTTTAAATTTAAGAGATATTGAAGATGCAAGTTTCAAAAATCAGTTTGATGATGAAATTTTGAAATTATATTCAAATCCGCCGAAAAGTGCTTCGGAAAGAGAAATAGAAATTCTTACCGAGATGGTAAAGAAGTAATATCATTATAATCTATTGAAAAGCGCTTTTTATAAGCGCTTTTTTTATTATTTACTTTTTCTATTATAAATAATTTTATAAATATTTTAGATTAAAAGTGACTTTCATAAATTGATTTTAAAGCAATTTTTTAATTCTTCGAAGTCATTAATCATCTTTTTAAAAATGATTAAATAAAACGCTTCATTTTAGTTTTAGACTTCAATTTGACTAGGTTTTTCGCTTATTAACAACGAATTGTTTATAACTCAAGTCGATAGTAATTTAACGGAATTCAATTCAATTTTACTCAGATTTGAAATTTTCTTCAAGATTTAAAATTTTTAAAATATAATATTAATTGATTATTATTTAATTTTTTAAAGTTTTTTATTATTATATATAAAATCTATTTTAAATATAAATTTAATAGTTAATTTAGATTAAAATTGACCTCCATAAATCAATTTTAAGGCTTTTTTTTACCACTTCCATCTCTTAACTCATCTTTTGAATAATAGTTGATTTTTAAGCTTTATTTTAGATTTAGCTATCATTTTTCGCAGTTTAACGGGTTATTAACATACAATTGTTTATAAAGTTGCTATTTTTATCCAAAGGTCAAATCTGAAATTTTATAATTTTAAAAATGACACTTTAAGAATCGAAGCTGAGTATTTCTAAAATTCGAAAATGTAATTTTTGTTTTTAGAATTTATTCTAAGTCTGAATTCTGAAAATTGGTTTTATGGTCAATTCGTAATTGTAATTGTGTTTTGATAATACTTCTCTGTAAAAGTATTTTTCATTTGCATTTTATAATTTTAAAGTTTCATGAAATTGATTTTGTGGTTTATTTAAATTTTGATTTTCATTTTGAACTAAGAAATTTTTTAATCCTTAAATTTAATTATCATGAAAAATTTATTTTTTACACTAGCTATTTTGTTTTTAAACATTGCAATTTCTCAAACCCATCAAATTACAAAACACAACGGAGAAGAATTAGATGTCAATTTTATTAAAAATGAAAATGGTTTAATTTACTATGCGGTAAACGGAAGTGCCGAAGAACATAAAATTAGCAAGTATGCTGTTTCAAAAATTACGAACAAGCAAACCAATCAGATTCAAAAAATATCTGATAAAGTTATAATAGATTCAAAATCTGATTATTCAATGGTAACTGTTTTGCCTCAGGAAAAGACAATAGGTTTAAAACAAGCGGCAAATTTTACAGGAGTCTCGACAAAGACAAAAGGAGAACCGCCAATGGCTAACAAAAATCAAACAGCTTTGAGAATCAAAACTAAGTCTGCTTCAAGCGGTTATCCTTTTGTTAGCATAATCGAAAAAGATGGTAAATACGAAGCTATTGCTTATATGTATTAATTTTATTGTTAATTATTAAGCAAATAAATTTTAATCAATTATTTATATTTTAAAAAACTGTATCTTTAGTATTCATTTAAATTTTAATATTATGTCTAATAATTCAAATACACTTGCGGCTATTTTAGCTGGTGCTGCGGTAGGAGCAGCAATAGGAATTTTATTGGCTCCGGATAAAGGTTCAAAAACGAGATCAAAAATTAAAGAAGGTTATGATGATGCAAAGCACAATTTAAAAGATTCATTGGGAGCTACTTCTGATGTTCTTCGTGAAAAATTTGCCGGAGCTACACAAAACCTTGACGGAACTTTAGATGAGTTACTTTCAAACGTAAGCCACAAAACAGAAGAAGTTATTACTTTTTTAGAATCAAAATTGGCAGATTTGAAGTCTCAGAACGCTAAATTTCAAAAATAATAATGTGTAAAAGCACAAAACTTACTTCTTTTTTAAGTCGGTTTTGTGCTTTTTTTTAACCTAAAACCTAATTATGGCTTTTGAAGAATTAAAAGAAAATACCGAAAATATTCAGGATCAGGCAAAAGTTTATCTCGAAAGTCATTTAGCATATTACAAACTTTGGGGTTTTAAAGTTGCGATGAAATCAACAACTTTAATTTTTAAGTTTACTTTGATTTTATTGTGTTTTAGCATGGTTCTAATTTTTGGATCGTTTGCTGCAGCATATGCTTTTGGATCTTTGTTTGAAAGTAATGCACTTGGATTTTTGGCAGTAGGAGGGATCTATTTTATTTTTACAATTTTACTTTTCTTTATAAAAGACAAGTTTGTTGAAGGACCTATATTAGAAAAATTTTCAGAAATCTTTTTTAATGATTAATTTATGGAGCCAAAAAAATACTCATCATACGCAGAAATCGAAAAAGATTTAGAAATTCTGAAATTACAAAAGGATATCAATTATCAAAAATTAGTGCTAAGTTTTCAAAAAACTAAAGAAAGCATTACGCCTCAAAATATTGTTGGGGGCTTATTTTCTTCATTCAAAGATTACGTTTCAACATCTTATCCAAAAATTTTACAGTCCATTTTACCATTTGCAATCAACTGGTTTATCAATAAAAAAAGAGGCCATTAAGCCTCTTTTCTTTTTTTGTTCTCTATTTTTTATTCTTTTATTTCCGGTTGAATGTCATCTTCATATCCAGATTGTGGCTGAATAGGTTTTGGTTTTTCTACTTTTTTATTGTTCTTTTTCATCATTTCACCAACCTGGTTTGAAGCTGTAAATGAGGCAACCATATTATTTAGCATATCACTTCCGGCTTGTGGAGAATTTGGTAACAAGATTAAGTTAGAATTTGCATCTGCACCAATAGCTTGTAATGTATCATAATGTTGCGTCACAACAATCAGGGCAGAAGCTTCTTGAGAATTAATACCAACATTATTTAAAACTTCAACACTTTCTACTAAACCTCTGGCAATCTCACGACGCTGATCTGCAATACCTTGACCTTGCAAACGTTTACTTTCTGCTTCGGCTTTTGCTTTTGCAACAATTCTAATTCTTGAACTTTCTGCTTCAAATTCGGCAGCAGTTTTTTCTCTGTCGGCAGCGTTGATTCTGTTCATTGCATTTTTTACCTGAATGTCCGGATCAATATCAGTAACCAAAGTATTGATAATATCATATCCGTAAGTTGTCATCGCTTCATTCAATTCTCTTTTTACTGCAATTGCGATATCATCTTTTCTCTCAAAAACGTCATCCAATTTTAGTTTAGGAACTTCGGCACGAACAACATCAAAAACATAAGCGGTAATCTGATCGTGAGGATATTCTAATTTATAAAAAGCATCGTATACTTTTTCCTGGATAACTTTAAACTGAACCGAAACTTTCATTTTGATAAAAACATTGTCTTTGGTTTTGGTTTCGATGATAACATCTAACTGTTGAATTTTCAAATTTACACGTCCCGCAATTCTGTCGACGATTGGAATTTTAAGTTGTAAACCCGAATTTCTTACGCTCAAAAATTTACCAAATCTTTCGATTACAACTGAAGATTGTTGTTTTACAGTAAAAAATGAAGACATAAAAATGAAAAATCCGAAGACTAAAAGGATAATTAATGCTGTACTCATGGTGATATTAATTTAGATTTTATGATCCGGTAAATTACGAATATTCTGCCATATCCAATTTTTTAAACATAAAAAAAACGCTAAGAACATATTATGAATGTTTCTTAGCGTTAGGATTTTTTTATATTCTAAAAACTATAAAGTTGCAATTGCTTTCTGAATTCTCGAAATCGTTTCTTCTTTTCCGATGATTTCAACAATGTCGAATAGGTGAGGACCTTTCAAAGCTCCAACCAAACTTAAACGGAAAGGCTGCATTACTTTGCCCATTCCAATTTCGTTTTTCGTTAGCCAATCTTTTACGATTGCTTCAATATTTGCCGAATCAAAACCGTCAATATATTCTAGAGTCGAGATCAATTCCTGCATTAAAGCCGGTGTTTCTTCCTTCCAGTTTTTGCTTGCTTTTTCATCGTAAGATGTAGGAGCTTGAAAAAAGAAATCAGTCAAATCCCAAAATTCAGAAACGAAATGAGCTCTTTCTTTAATTAATGAAACGATTCTCGTAACATCAAATTTAGAAACATCAACGCCTTTTTCTACTAAAATAGGAGTGAAGTCTTTCGCTAAATCAGCATCATTTTGTTTGATCAGATATTGATGATTGAACCATTTATTTTTTTCCGGATCAAATTTAGCTCCGGATTTATGAACTCTATTCAGGTCAAAAGATTCTACAAGTTCTTCTAATGAAAATAATTCTTTGTCAGTTCCATCATTCCAACCTAATAAAGCAAGGAAATTTATAACGGCTTCAGGGAAAAATCCTTTTTCTCTGTAGCCAGATGAAACACCTTCTTCAGTTTTCCATTCTAATGGAAACACTGGAAATCCTAGTTTATCACCATCTCTTTTAGATAATTTTCCGTTTCCAATTGGTTTTAAAATCAAAGGTAAATGTGCAAATTCCGGAGCATCCCAACCAAAAGCTCTGTATAATAAAACGTGAAGCGGCATCGATGGCAACCATTCTTCACCACGAATTACATGCGAAGTTTCCATCAAATGATCATCAACAATATTCGCTAAATGGTAGGTTGGCATTCCGTCACTTTTGAATAATACTTTATCGTCAAGTAGGCTAGTTTCAAATTTTACATCACCACGAATGATATCTTTTAAATGTAAAGTTTCATCAACCGGAGTTTTAAAACGGATCACATAATGTTCTCCATTTGCAATTCTTTTAGCCACTTCTTCAGCAGAAATTACAAGAGATGTATCTAATTTTTCACGAATTGTATGATTGTAAATAAATGTTTTTCCTTCCGCTTCTTGTTCTTTTCTCAAAGTGTCTAGAGCTTCCGGAGTATCAAAAGCATAATATGCCCAATCGGAATTGATCAGTTGATCAGCATAAGTTTGGTATAAATCTTTACGATCACTTTGTCTGTACGGACCAAATTTTTCATTTTTCCCAACGGTTTCTTCAGGAGCAATTCCCAACCATTCTAAAGCTTCCATAATATAAGCTTCGGCACCAGGAACAAAACGAGTCTGATCTGTATCCTCAATTCTTAAATAGAAAACACCATTATTTTTTTTGGCAAATAAATAATTAAATAGGGCAGTACGAACGCCGCCAATATGTAAAGGTCCTGTTGGACTTGGTGCAAAACGCACACGAACTTGCTTTGACATTTGTTTAAATTTTGATGCAAAGATACAATTCTAATTAGAGAATTAGAAAATGAGTTTCAATTAGATAATGCCTTGCTTGTAGCTCAATTGACTAATTTTCTCATTGATAATTATCTAATTAAAATTACTACTTTTATGGGTTATAATTAAAAGAGATTTTATTTTGAAAACAACATCTGCTATATATCAAAAATTAGAAGCGTTTATTAAAAAATATTACACGAATGAATTGATAAAAGGAGGACTTCTTTTTATTGGTTTTGGATTATTGTACTTTTTATTTACGCTTTTTATAGAGTATTTTCTTTGGTTGAAACCCTTAGGAAGAACCCTTTTGTTTTGGTTATTTATAGGAGTTGAAGTTTTTCTTTTGTTCCGATTTATTTTATTTCCGATTTTTAAGTTGTTCAAGCTTCAAAAAGGAATTGATTATAATCAGGCTTCGGCCATTATTGGAAACCATTTTACAGAAGTGAGTGATAAGCTGACGAACTTTTTACAATTATCAGCTTCTGAGAATTCAGCAGAAAGTTCTGAATTGATGTTGGCGTCGATAGAGCAAAAAGCAAATTCATTACAGCCAATTCCGTTTGGAAATGCGATCAATTTTAAATCAAATAAGAAATATTTACCATTGGCAATTATTCCAATTTTGCTTTTTGTTGTGTTTTATATTTCAGGAAACAGTAATGTAATTTCTCAAAGTTTAAATAGAGTAGTACATTTTAATGCTACTTTTTTACCTCCGGCTCCGTTTAAGTTTGTAGTGCTGAATCAAAATTTACAGACAGAACAAAACAAAGATTTCGTTATCAAAATGGAATCAATTGGGAATGTCGTTCCGGAGAATGTGATGATTCATATTGGAGATGAAAGTTATTTTATGGAATCATCTCAGCCAGGAAAATTTGAATTCAAGATTGAAAAACCGGTTTCGAATGTTGCTTTTTCTTTTGAAGGAAATTCAGTTTCATCAGAAGAATATGAATTGAAAGTGATCACAGTTCCGTCAATTGCGAACTTCGAAATGGTGTTGAATTTTCCATCTTATTTAAAAAAGAAATCAGAAACTATTCAGGGAACCGGAAATGCAATCGTACCGGAAGGAACTTTGGTAACCTGGAAAATGAATACGCAGTCGACTCAGGAAATTGTTTGGAAGGATGAAAACGCAACTTTTAAGTTCAAGAAGGCCGAAAATGAGTTTAAATTGGCTAAAAATATAAGTCAAAATACAGAATATCAAATTCTTACTTCTAATAATAAAGTCAAAAACTACGAAAAATTAGATTATCAGCTGTCTGTTATCAAAGATCAGCATCCAACTATCACAGTTTCGCCTGCACCGGATAGTTTAAAGTTGGATAAAAATTATGTGTTAGGAAGATTGGGTGATGACTACGGATTATCAAAATTGCAGATTGTTTACTACGAACGTAACAAACCAAACACAGCCAAGCGTGGAACTATTCCGGTAAAGCAAACCGTTTTTGACCAGTTCGTTTTTAACTTTCCAAGTAATCTTGCTGTTGAAGAAGGAGTATCTTATGAATACTATTTTGAAGTTTTTGATAACGATGCACCACATGGATTTAAGAGTACAAAGTCTTCTGTTTTTTCTGATCGTGTTTCTACTACAGACGAAGTTCACGATATGGAACTGCAACAGCAAAATGACAATATTAATAGTTTAGAAAAATCATTAAAAAATCAAAACAAACAGTTTTCTGAAATGGATAAGCTTCAGAAAAATGGAAAAGAAAAAGATAATTTAGAATTTAAAGATCAGCAAAAAGTAAGCGATTTTATCAAACGTCAGAAACAACAAGACGAAATGATGAAGCAGTTTGCTGAGAAAATGAATAAGAATTTAGACAAGTTTCAATCTGAAAAGAAAGATAAAACTGCTGATGATTTACAAAAGCGCTTGGACAATGCCGAGAAAGATTTAGAAAAAAATCAGAAGTTGATGGATGAGTTGAAGAACTTAAATGACAAATTACAAAGCGAAGAGTTGTTTGATAAGATGGAAAAATTCAAGCAAATCAGCAAAAACCAATCTCGTAATTTAGAACAATTAGTTGAATTAACGAAGCGTTTTTATGTAGAAAAGAAAGCAGAACAGGTTGCCGATAAATTAAGCAAATTGGCAGAACAACAAGAAAAGCTTTCTAATAAAGATGGAGAAAACACTAAAGAAAAGCAAGACGATATTAATAAAGCGTTTGATAAAATCAAAGAAGATTTAAAGGATTTAAAACAAGAAAACAAATCTTTAAAATCTCCAATCGATATTCCTTCTGATGCTTCAAAAGAAAAAGATGTAGATTCTGATTTACAAAAAGCTTCGGAAGAGTTAAGCAAAAAGAATACTTCTTCGGCTAAGCCAAAACAAAAAAGTGCTGCAAAGAAAATGAAAAGCATGTCTCAGGAAATGCAGTCAAGTATGGAAGGTGGAGATCAGGAACAATTGGAAGAAGATGTTGCTATGCTTCGTCAGATTCTGGATAATCTTTTAGCCTATTCTTTATCTCAGGAAGATGTGATGAAACAATTTAAATCTATGAAATTAGGTTCGTCGGCTTATACGAAGAACATCAAAATTCAGCAAAATTTAAAACAACAATTCAAACATGTTGATGATAGTTTGTTTGCATTGTCATTACGTAACCCAAAAGTTGCTGAAGATGTAACTAAAGAAATTGGAAATGTTCAGTACAATATTGATAAAGCAATTGAAACTTTGACAGATGTTCAGGTTCCAAAAGGAGTTTCACATCAGCAATATGCAACTTCATCTGCAAATAAATTAGCGGACTTTTTAAGTGATCTTTTAAATAATATGCAGATGTCGATGTCTAAACCGGGAGGAGGAAAACCAAAACCGGGTGATGGACAAGGAATGCAATTGCCGGATATTATTCAAAAACAAAAAGGCTTGGGTGATAAAATGAAAGAGGGAATGCAACAAGGACAAAAACCTGGTGAAGGAAAACAAGGTCAGAGTGGAAAAGGAAAACAAGGACAGGGAAAAGAAGGAGGTAAAGATCCAAATGGAAAAGACGGAAAAGGAAATCAAGGAAAGAATGGGGAAGGTAAAAACGGACAAGGAAGTAAAAGTGGAGGTGAAGGAAAAGATGGAGAGAATGGAAATGATGGAGAAGGAGATGCAGAAGCAATCATGGAAATTTATAAAGAACAGGTAAAACTTCGTGAAGCCTTGCAAAAGGAATTAGCGAAACAAGGATTAGATTCTCAGGGTAAATCTGTAATTGATCAAATGAAAGCTTCAGAAAAGCAAATTTTAAATAAAGGTTTTAAGAATGAAAACCTGCAACGTATATTAAATATTCAACAAGAATTATTAAAATTAAACAATGCAGTTCAGCAACAAGGTCAGGATACAAAGCGTCAATCTGAAACAAATAAAGCTGAATTTACAAATAGAACGAATGCTTTACCGAGTTCACTTTTGGAATATTTAAACAGTGTGGAGATTTTAAATAGACAATCACTACCTTTGCGCTCGAATTTTAATCAAAAGGTTCAAGAATATTTTAATACAAAATGATCAATTTTAATTACGAAACCGAATTTACTTTAGATAACGAACAAGCTTTTTCTGATTGGTTGAGCGCTGTAATTGTATCTGAAAATAAAAACGAAGGTGAGATAAATTATATTTTCTGTGATGATGAATACCTTCATAAGATAAATGTAGAATATCTAAATCACGACACACTTACTGATATTATTAGTTTTGATTACACAGTTGGAAATGAATTAAACGGAGATATTTTTGTTTCTGTTGAAAGAGTAGAAGACAACGCAAAGGATTTTAATGTTTCTTTTGAAGAAGAATTAAAACGTGTTCTTGCTCACGGTATATTACATTACTGTGGATATAAAGACAAGAGTGATAAAGATGCAGAACTTATGCGTTCTAAAGAAGATGAAAAGATCGCCATGTTTTACGTGGAACAATAGTTTAAATTTCAAATTATAAATACCGATTTCAATTGTTCCACGTGAAACGTTTTAATTGATATTATAATAAGAAATGTTTCACGTGGAACATAAGGTGATTCAGTTTTATATTTGAAAAAACATTAAAAGGTTCACGTGGAACATGAATTAAATTTAAGTTTAGAAATTTTAATCTGTTCCACGTGGAACAGATTAAAATGTAAAGTTTAAAGTTTGATGTAATTGTTGTTCCACGTGGAACAATAAATATTTTGAAGTTGAAAATTTGTTTCAAGATTTGGAATTTGGAATTTTAATTGTGATTTGAATTTTAATATTGCGCGTTAGCTCCGTTCCACGTGGAACAAAAAGAAGTATAAAGTTAATTCTGAGAATCGCCTTAAACGGTTTCCAGAGAATAATAAAACAAAATGTTTTTAGAAGAATACGATGTTATAGTTGTTGGTGCAGGTCATGCTGGATCTGAAGCCGCGGCAGCGGCTGCAAATTTGGGATCAAAAACTTTATTGGTTACAATGAGCTTGCAGAACATTGCACAGATGTCTTGCAACCCAGCGATGGGTGGAATTGCAAAGGGGCAAATTGTGCGTGAGATTGATGCGCTTGGAGGATACTCAGGAATTGTTTCTGACCGTACTGCAATTCAATTTAAGATGTTGAACAAATCAAAAGGACCTGCAATGTGGTCGCCAAGAGTTCAAAGTGATCGAATGCGTTTTGCTGAAGAATGGAGAATGATGTTGGAGGGAACTCCAAATTTGGATTTCTACCAGGAGATGGTAAAAGGTTTGATTATTGAAAATGGAAAGATAAAAGGAATCAGAACTTCGTTAGGGGTGGAGATTCGATCTAAATCAGTTGTGTTGACAAACGGAACTTTTTTGAACGGTTTGATTCATATTGGAGAAAAACAATTCGGTGGAGGAAGAGCAGGCGAAAGTGCTGCAACCGGAATTACCGAAGATTTAGTAAAGGCAGGATTTGAAGCAGGAAGAATGAAAACAGGAACACCGCCACGAGTTGATGGACGTTCTTTGGATTATTCGAAAATGAACGAAGAAAAAGGAGATGCAAAACCGGATAAGTTTTCTTACTCGGATTTAACCGTTCCGTTGACGCATCAAAGATCTTGTCACATGACATACACTTCGCTGGATGTTCATGATATTTTAAGAGAAGGTTTTGATCGTTCGCCAATGTTTAACGGAAGAATCAAAAGTCTCGGGCCAAGATATTGTCCTTCGATAGAAGATAAAATAAATCGTTTTGCTGATAAAGAACGTCACCAATTATTTGTAGAGCCGGAAGGTTGGAATACTTGTGAAGTTTATGTAAACGGATTTTCAACTTCGCTTCCGGAAGATATTCAATTTAAAGCTTTGAGTTCTGTTGCCGGATTTGAGAAAGTGAAATTCTTTCGTCCGGGTTATGCAATCGAATATGATTATTTTCCTCCGACACAATTGAAACATACTTTGGAAACAAAGCTTGTTGAAGGTTTATATTTTGCCGGACAAATAAATGGAACGACAGGATATGAAGAAGCAGCTTCGCAAGGTTTGATGGCCGGAATAAATGCGCATTTAAAAGTGCATGAAAAAGCACCATTAATTTTAAAACGTGATGAAGCGTATATTGGAGTTTTGATTGACGACTTAATTACAAAAGGAACGGAAGAACCTTATCGTATGTTTACATCAAGAGCAGAGTATAGAACTTTGTTGCGACAAGATAATGCCGATTTTAGATTGACCCCAATGTCTCATGAAATTGGTTTGGCATCTGAAGCACGTTTACGCCGAATGGAAAAGAAATTAAACGAGTCTGAAAAGATGGTTGCGTTCTTTAAAGAAACAAGTGTTTCGGTTGCAGAAACGAATCCAATTTTAGAATCGAAAGAAACGGCTCCAATTACACAAGGAGATAAAATGTTTAAAGTTTTCTCTCGTCCGCAGATTGATTTGGAGGATATGATGAAATTTGAAAAAGTAAAAGAATATATAGAAGCTAATGATGTTGATCAGGAAATTTTGGAACAAGCCGAAATCCAGGTCAAATATTCCGGTTATATTGAAAAGGAAAGAAACAACGCTGACAAACTAACTCGTTTAGAAGAAGTAAAAATTCCGGAGAATTTCGATTACAATAAAATCAAATCAATGTCGATTGAAGCAAAACAAAAATTGAGCAAGATTCGTCCTATAACAATTTCGCAAGCTTCAAGAATAAGCGGAGTGTCACCAAGTGATATTTCTGTGTTATTGATTTATATGGGAAGATAGGAGTTTTCAGTCTCGGTTTTCAGTTAGCAGTTTGGCAACTGAAAACTGAGACTGAAAACTTTATTTTGTTCCACGTGAAACAAATTTGAAATCGATAAGAAATAAGAATTTTAAATAGTTCCTCGAAATGACAAAAAACTAAAAACCTAAAATTTCTTAAACATGAAAATCATTCAAAAGGAAATTTTATCAATAGAAGAAAAGGAAGTTTTACGTGAGATTTGGAACAACGAATACCCGGCAAGATTGCATTTAAAAACTATGGAAGATTTTGATGCATATTTAAACGGACTTTCAAATACCAAACATTACTTGCTGTTTGATGATTCGGATAAAATCATTGGATGGACATTTACTTTTTTAAGAGAAGGGGAAGATTGGTTTGCTATAATTCTGGATAGTAAAATTCAGGGAAAAGGAAATGGTTCTCTTTTGATCAATGAAATTAAAAAGAAAAATAAAAGTTTGAATGGTTGGGTAATTGATCAGGAAAATGAATTAAAACAAAACAACGAATTTTATAAATCTCCAATGCCGTTTTATATTAAAAACGGATTTACAATTTTGACAGAAACAAGAATTGAAAATGAAAAAATGTCGGCTGTAAAAATAAATTGGAGAAGCTAAAAAGAAAATATAAAGATTAAAAAATTATACCCAAAAACTGAATTTTCAGTTTTTGGGTTTGCTGTAACATTAAACCAAAAATACCTATAATTAAAAAATGGACGTTTTAAACAAAAAACATTTTCTTACTGTAAAAGACCATTCTGTTTCTAAAGAAATTTTCGAATTGTATCATGACGAAATTCTGGACATGTTGATTACATCTCCACAGCCGAATTTAGAAAATCTTGGAAAATATTACGAAAGCGAAGATTATATTTCGCACACAGACAACAAACGTTCTTTGTTTGAAAAAGCGTATCATTTTGTGAAAAATATTGCGCTGAAAAATAAACTGAATTTAATCAATGGTGAACAATCTCGAAAAGGTAAAATTTTAGACATTGGTGCGGGAACGGGAGATTTTTTATTAACGGCAAAAAATGACGGTTGGGAAACTGTTGGAGTGGAACCAAGCGAAAGAGCAAAAAATATTGCAATACAAAAAGGAATTTCTTTTGTGGAAGAAATTAGCGTTCTCGAAAATAATTCTTTTGATGTAATTACAATGTGGCACGTTTTGGAACACGTTCCAAATTTAGAACTTCAAATTCAGGAATTGAAGCGTTTATTAAAACCAACTGGAACATTAATTGTTGCGGTTCCAAATTTTAAATCTTATGACGCAAAATATTATAAAGAATTTTGGGCAGCTTTTGATGTGCCAATTCACTTTTGGCATTTTTCAAAAAAAGCCATTCAGTCGCTTTTTGAAAAAGTAGATATGAAACTGGTAAAATTGCTTCCGATGAAATTTGATTCTTTTTATGTGAGCTTATTATCCGAAAAATACAAAACCGGAAAAATGAATTACATCAATGCATTTTTTGTTGGTTTACGATCAAATTTAAAAGCGGGTCGTACAAAAGAGTATTCATCGCACATTTACGTCTTAAAAAACAACTAAAACGCAAAATAAGCGCATTTACGGCGCTTTTTCTGGTTTGGCGAGGAGAAATATCCTCTTTTTTGAGAAACGCGCTCTAATAAAAGCTGTAAAAGCCACTTTTAATAGTGATATTTTATAGTAAAATCGGGAGTTATAAAGAAAACTAATATCATAAAATTCGAGCATTTTTTAAACTTTATGTTGATGCTATTTATTTTTTTATATTTTTGTCTTCAATACATTAAAAAAATTAGAAATTTAGAAAATGAAAAAAGCATTAGTAATTATCGCACTTTCAATTTTGGTTGTTTCGTGTAATAAAACAGCAGAGGTTAAGGAAGTAAAAACAGCTTACGTTGATACTTCAGTTTTAATGAAAGAGTACACTGAAGCAAAAGATCTTGAAGCAAAATACAAAGCTCAAGCAGAAGAAAAAGGAAGACAGCTACAAGCAGAAATTACTCGTTTTAAACAAGACGCTGCTAATTTTCAAAGTCAGGCACAAGCAAACGGACAAGCTTGGGCGCAACAAAGAGGTGCTGAGCTGCAAAAAAGAGAGCAACAATTGGGTTATGCGCAACAAGCATTATCTCAACAATTGCAACAAGAAAGCGGAGTTGAAATGGATTCTCTTGTAAGTGGAGTTAAAAAATTCATTAAAGAATACGGTAAGAAAAACGGTTACTCTTATATCTACGGTACTGGTGATGCTGCAACAGTATTATATGCTGAGGACAAATATGATATCACAAAAGATATTATTAAAGCCTTGAATGACAAATACAAAGATGCTCCAAAAGCAGATGCTAAACCTGCTGCTAAAGAAGGCGAAGAAGCTAAAAAATAATACCAACCAACTAACTATTAAAAAAACCTAAATCTTACCGGATTTAGGTTTTTTCTTTTATAAAAATAAGATACTTTTAGTTTTTCAACAGAATCCAATGCAAAACGTTTCAGAAGCTGCTGCTTACACCTTACAATTCATCAATCAAACGCAAAAATCTATATTTCTTACAGGTAAAGCCGGTACTGGAAAAACAACCCTTTTGCGCGAAATTATCGCGACAACACACAAAAACACCGTTGTGGTGGCGCCTACTGGAATTGCGGCTTTAAATGCAGGCGGAGTGACGATTCATTCCATGTTTCAACTGCCATTTTCGGCATTTATCCCGTCTTATGATGAAGCTTCCCAATTTACTGAAACTGTGAAGTTTGAAAACAAGGAAACCTTGCGACGACATTTTAAAATGAATAATGTTAAGCGTAATGTAATCAGAAACATGGAACTTTTGATTATAGATGAAGTTAGTATGTTACGCGCTGATTTACTTGATGCTATCGATTTTATGATGCAGACGGTTCGCAGAAATTCTCGTACTTTTGGAGGTGTTCAGGTGCTTTTTATTGGCGATTTACTGCAATTGCCGCCGGTAATTCGGGATGAAGAATGGCGAACTTTGCGCAATTATTACAAAGGAAAATTCTTTTTTCATTCGCACGCGATTCAGCAAAATCCGCCGCTTTATATCGAATTATCCAAGATTTATCGTCAGACAGATGATACTTTTATCTCTGTTTTAAACAATCTTCGAAATAACCAGATTACGCCTCAGGATATTCAGGTTTTAAACGAATATGTCAAACCCGATTTTGATCTAAAAAACAATCCCGGTTATATAACGCTTACCACGCATAATGCAAAAGCTGATTCGATTAACGAACAGGCTATTAATGATTTAGCCGGAAATGAATTTGCTTTTCAGCCCTTTATCGTTGGAGATTTTCCTGAAAAAATATTTCCGGTAGAAGAAAACCTGAAGCTCAAAGTAGGAGCACAGGTTATGTTTGTCAAGAATGATATTTCTTTTGAAAAACGTTATTTCAACGGAAAAATGGGCGTTATAAAATCACTTTCACCAGGAGAAATCTTTGTTCATTTTCCGCAAGAGAATAAAACCATAGAAGTTGAGAAATACGAATGGAAAAACATTCGGTACAAAGTAAATGAACTTACAAAAGAGATCGAAGAGGAGGTTTTAGGCACTTTTGCACATTATCCGCTTAAATTAGCGTGGGCAATTACCGTTCATAAAAGTCAGGGATTAACTTTTGAGAAAGCTGCGCTCGATGTATCGCAAGTTTTTTTGCCCGGACAAGCCTATGTAGCATTATCGCGTTTAACTTCCTTAAACGGGCTTATTTTGCTTTCTCCGATACAAATGAATGGTATTTCGAACGATCAGGATGTAATGGACTATGCTTTGAATAAAGCAACAGAAGAAGTTTTAAAGAATTCTTTGCATTTCGAAACTAAAAACTTTATTCATAACTATTTGATAAACAGTTTTAACTGGACAGATTTAGCCCAAGAATGGCGCAATCATCGTTTTAGTTATAATGAAAATGCCGTAAATTCAGAAAAAGCGAAACATTCCGTATGGGCTGCAAAACGTTTAGAAACAATTGAATTATTGCTTGATCCATCTCAAAAATTCGTGCATCAGCTTAATAAAATTTTCAATAAAGAAACCGTCGATTTATTTTTTGTGCAGGAAAGGGTAGTGGCCGCTTATGATTATTTTTTTAAGCCAATGGACAAATTGGTGACGGATCTTTTGCAGAAAATGGCTGAAATTCAAAAATTTAAAAAAGTAAAAGAGTTTTATGAAGAACTGGCTTTTCTGGATGATTTGCAGACAAAGGCTGTTTTACGTTTGATGAAAGCCAAATTGCTGATCGAGATTGTGGTTGCCGGAGAAGCTATTTCTAAGGAAAAATTAACCTCTTTTGCAATTAAAAATTATAAAACAGATAAGATTGCGAAAATCCGTGAGGAGTTTAATATGTCTAATACGGATATTTTTAAACTTAACGAACCTGTGGTACGTTATACAGCCAAAAAACTGGACAAAAATGAACCAAAAGCAGCCAAGAAAACGACTGTGGAAGAAACACACGATTTGTGGCTCGAAAAAAACTCAATCGAAGATATTGCGCGTATTCGCAAGTTAAATGTGCAAACTATTGAATCGCACTTTGTGAAACTGATTCAGGCTAAAAAAGTCGACATTTCTGATATTCTGCCGTATGATAAAATCCTGGCACTTCGTGAAGCTTTTCAGTTCTATCAGGAAGAATCTTTAAGTCCACTAAAAGAAAAGTACGGTGAAGAATTTACCTGGGATGAACTTAAAATGTTTAAAGCCAGTATAAATTGATTTTAGATTTTGTTTCAAACATTATGTAAAATAGGAATTGAAGATAATTCTTTCTTATGGGTTGTAATTGTTCCACGTTAAACATCCAATCCTGATTTAATTTATTAACTTTATAATTATCAGATTAATAATTAAAAGATTTAGATATGAAAAATGGAATGATATATTTTGCTATTTTGATTTTTTGTAGTCAGTTGACTTTTAGTCAGGATTTAAAACCTGAATATCAAAAATTCATTAAAAGCTTTATTGCCAATGTAAAAAGTAATAACAAAGAAGGAGTTGCTGCTTTTATTTCTTTCCCATTGAAAAGAGAAACGCCAATTCCTGCAGTTAAAAACAAAGCCGATTTTATAAAAAGATACGACCAGATTTTTGATGCTACACTTAAAAACAAGATTATAAAATCTAATCCGGCCAAAGACTGGTCAGAAATGGGCTGGCGTGGAATTATGCTTGCTCAGGGCGATATCTGGATGGATATTGATGGAAAAGTGAGTACAATAAATTACCAATCTCAGGCGGAGAAAGATTTTAAAAACAAATTAATTGCCGGAGAAAAAGGAAAATTGCATCCGTCAATTGCGAAATTCAAAGCGCCGAAATATGTGTTGGAAACATCAAAATTCAGAATAAGAATTGATGATTTAGGAAATGACAATTACAGATATGCTTCGTGGTCTGTTAAAAAATCAATGAGTGAAAAGCCTGATTTAATTATAACTAACGGAAAATGGATTTCTGACGGAAGTGGCGGAAACAGCCATTTCGATTTCAAAAAAGGTGATTTTTTATATCAGTGTTCTATCATCGTTTTAGGCACCTCAGATTCGCCGCCGGCGAGTTTAACCATTTCACAAAACGGAAAGGAAATACTTTCGCAGAATGCAAAAATAGTAGACAAATAAAAAAAATCCTGTTCCACATGGAACAGGATTTTTTTAGTTTTATATTTCTGCTTTTACTTTATCTAAAGCCTTTTGCTGTTCAATTTGCTTTAGTTTGATTTTTTGAATTTCAACTTCATTTTTTTTAACTTTCAGTTGTTGTTTCTGAGATTCTTCATCTGAAAGTGAACCTAATTTTGAATTCATCTTTTGATTATCAGCTTCAAGCTTTGAAACTTTCTTTTTGCTGTTTTCCAGATCTTTTTCAGTGCTTTTAAGGTCTTTTTGATGTCTCTCAACTCGCTTTTGTTCCTTTTTTAATTTCGCTTGTTCGTCGTTAAGTTTCGCATGATATTCATCAGATGATTTTTTAGCCTCTTTTTCGGCTCTCTGATTGATGATTTGCTGTTCTTTGTCACTAGTCGCTATTTTCTGTGCAAAAAACGCCTGAGAAGTTAGCATTAGCATTATTGCAATTGCAAATTTAATTGTACTGTTCATTTCGTTTATTTTTAATGTTGAAACAAAAATAAACGCTGCGTTATTTCGCTAAAGGTTGCAGAAGGTTTTTAAAAGACAGAATAAGGCAAAAAAAAATCCAATTCTGCAGAACTGGATTTTTAAAGTTTTTTATAAAGATTCGACTAAAATCCAGGCTTGTGGATTTTCGCCTTTTTGAATTTCTTTTTGAGCTTTTTCGGCTTCGGCCATGGTAGCGTAACTTCCATATAAAACCGGGAATAAACCATGTTTGTTTTCGCCAAGCATTCTGGCATTATAACCGTCTTTTATTAATTGGTCATACGCTTTTTTGGCATTTTGTTCACTTCTAAAAGCACCGGCCATAATGTGGTACGGCATTTTTGTTTTAACAGTTTCAGTTTTAGAAGAATCTACAGAAAGTGTTACAGCAGGCAACGGATTCTGAATTAAGAAAGTTGCTTCCTGTATCTTGTTTTCTACCTTTTTCTGAACGGCACTTTCAACGATAAGTGTTTGATTTGCAATTTCATTTTGGTACAAAGGATATCCAATACTTCCGGTGATTCCAAGACCTAAAACAAAAATTGCCGCATATCTTAAATACGATTTAGAAGATTTTACTTCCTCTTCATTTTCGTGTAATTTTATAACTTCTCTTTCTTCAAGTTCAGCCACTTTTTTCTCAAAGATTTCTCTTTTTACAACCGGAGAAACAAACGGACTCAATCCGAAAGAAGCTGTTAGATAATTATGCTGATCGTTTGGTGTGAATACCATATTCTGATCGGCATTTAAACGAATGTCACCGATGTTTTTTAAATGTAAAGAACCATATTCTTCTAATACTTTTTTCCAGTTTAGTACCTCATGAGCGATAGCACTAACAGCAAAACCGTAAGATGTATTTTCTGCTTGGGCGATATGATTTGCCAATAGTCCGTCGTTGTTTTTCAAAAGACCATTAAATGAGATTGTTTTTTTTGGTGGAAAAAACGAATTTGTGCTCTCATTTACCTGAGCCGGCTGAATTTCTGTTAGAAATGCTCCAAATCCGGGAACCGTTACACACTGATAACGATACAATAATTGCGCGATGTAAGTTTCGATTTTCATAGTAACAAAGTTATGCATCCAATATAGTTATCAAAATTTTATTCACAATTTTTATTAACAATTCACATAGTTTTACAGACGTCTCAATTTCAATTAGTTAAATATAAATCGTTTTTTTGAAATAATTACAGCTCGCTGAAAATATTTTATTTTTGAAAGAAATTACTTCGTTTTTATATCTTTGCCATTCTTAAAAGTAGTCAGGTAGTTGTTGTTTTTAAGATTTTTTCTTCTTCTTAAAAACCAATTATTACGATGTCAGAACAGGATTTATTTTATTTATTAGCATTACTAAAAGTCGAAGGTGTAGGCGATATAATGGCAAAAAAATTATTGACCCACTGTGGAAATGCCGAAGCTGTTTTTACAACCAAAATAAATCAAATTGCTGCTATTGATGGAGTTGGATCTATTTTACTTAAAAATTTAAAAGACAAATCAGTTTTTGAAAAAGCCCAGAAAGAACTTGAATTTATTCGTTCGACTGACATAAATGTTTCCTTTTTTCAGGATGAAAATTATCCCGAAAGATTAAAACATTGTTTTGATTCGCCTGTTCTGATTTTTTCGGCAGGAAATATTAATCTGAAAAATAAAAGGATTATTAGCATTGTTGGAACCCGTCAAATAACGTCTTACGGAACAGAGTTTTGCAAAAAGTTTATTGAAGATCTGGCACCTTTGGATCCTGTAATTGTTAGTGGTTTTGCTTATGGTGTTGATATTGTGGCCCATCAATTAGCTATGGAAAATAACCTGCAGACGATTGGAGTTCTGGCACATGGCTTAAATCAAATCTATCCGAAAACGCATAAAAAATATGTGGCAAAAATGGAGCAAAACGGGGGATTTATTACGGAGTTCTGGAGTTCATCAAATCCGGATAAAGAGAATTTCGTTCGCAGAAACCGCATTGTTGCCGGAATGACAGAAGCTACAATTGTCATTGAATCTGCCGATAAAGGCGGGTCATTAATTACAGCAAATCTCGCAAACGACTATAACCGTGATGTTTTTGCCGTTCCCGGAAGAGTGACAGACAAATACAGTCAGGGTTGTAATGATTTAATTAAAACACAGAAAGCCAATGTTTTGTCAAGCGCGGCAGATTTAATTTATATGCTGAATTGGGATCTTGAGAAGAAAGTAAAATCAATTCAGAAATCTTTGTTTATTGATCTCGATCCGGAGGAACAAAAAGTATATGATTTTCTATTACAAAATGGAAAAGAGTTAATGGATATTATTGCCTTAAGATGCGATTTTCCTATTTTTAAAATATCAGGAATTCTTTTGAATATGGAATTAAAGGGCGTAGTGAGGCCTTTGCCCGGAAAACTTTTCGAGGCCATTTAACGAGTAATTTCTTTTTTATTTTTACTTTTTGCCCTTAAAATGTTTGTATAATTGATACAAAACAATAATGATTATAATGGCAAAAATGACATTCAGTGCCTGAAACAGATAGGGTGGAACGTCATAATCTTCGATAACTTTATTCATCTTTATTTGGTTTGATTAGTTCAAAAGGAATAAAAAATTTTATTCAATTTATTGATTATGATGAAATTACGAATTAATTATTTAAATTTTTGAAATTCTACGAATAAAAAAACCTCTTGCGTAAACAAGAGGTTTTTTAATCTATTTTAGTTTGAATTTATTTACCGAAACCAAGAACTTCTCTAACTTTTGCTAAAACACCATCTGCAACAATTGAAGCTTTTGAAGCTCCTTTTTTCAATAGTGCATCTACTTCTTCGAGATTGTTGATGTAGTAATTGTATTTCTCTCTTTCAGTTTTAAATTTTTCTGTAATCAATTCAAATAAAGCTTGTTTGGCGTGACCGTAACCATAATTTCCGCCTAAATAATTGGCTCTCATTTCGGCAATCTGAGTTTCATTTGCCAATAAAGAATAGATTGCAAAGGCGTTGCAGGTATCCGGATTTTTAGGTTCTTCAAGCGGAGTACTATCGGTTTCGATACTCATTACCTGCTTGCGAAGGGTTTTATCGTCAAGAAAAATATTGATAATATTATTAGCGGATTTACTCATTTTTCCACCGTTTGTTCCGGGAATCAACATGCTGTCTTCCTGAATTTTAGCTTCCGGAATTACAAATGTTTCTCCCATTTGGTGATTGAAACGGGACGCAACATCACGCGTAATTTCCAAATGCTGCAGTTGGTCTTTTCCAACAGGAACAAATTCAGCATCGTATAATAAAATATCTGCCGCCATCAACATCGGATAAGTAAAAAGTCCAGCGTTTACATCATCCAAACGATCGGCTTTATCCTTGAAAGAATGCGCCAAAGTCAAACGTTGAAACGGAAAAAAACAGCTTAAATACCAGGTCAGTTCAGCAGTTTGAGTCACATCAGATTGTCTGTAAAACGTAACTTTATCAGGATTTAGACCACAGGCAAGCCAGGCCGCTGCAGTGCTATAGGTGTTTTCTCTTAATGTTTTCCCGTCTTTTATTTGTGTAATCGAATGTAAATCAGCGATAAACAAATAGGATTCGTTTGCAGGATTATTTGATAATTCGATTGCAGGAATAATTGCTCCCAATAAATTGCCTAAGTGTGGCGTTCCAGTACTCTGAACACCAGTAAGTATTTTTGCCATTCTCGTTTTCTTATTTCTAAACGCAAAGTTCGTTTTTTTACTTCAAAGTGCGTAACTTTTTTTAATTGCAAATATTTAACCACAGAGGGACAGAGTTTTTTCACAGAGTTTATAAAGGATTTAACTAAAAGAAGCTGTTAAATTTTTGAAGCTCACAAAGGAATTATATTTTTTTCTAATCATTGATGACTCTTCTTACTCCATGTTTTAGAAGCACTTCATTGAAATTTATTAATAAGCCGAGTTTATAATTTCCCAGTTTTAAATAAGTTAGGGTTTGAGCTAAATGTACTGTTGTTAAAGATTCAACACTTTTTATTTCAATTATAAATTTATTTTCGATCAGTAAATCAACTCGATAACCACAATCCAATTTTACTTCTTCAAAAATTAACGGCATTGCTTTTTCTTTTTCTACTATAAGCCCACGTTGCTGGATTTTGTAGAATAAACATTCTTTGTATGCATTTTCTAGAAGACCCGGTCCAAGTATTTTATGGACTTCAATAGCTAATCCAATTACAATTGTTGATATTTCGTTTTCTGTCATAGATAAAAAAACAGCAAAATTAATAATTATTTTCTTATAATTAAATTGATTTTGCCACAAATAACATGAGTTTTCATAGAGAAAAATGAAGTTGGATGTCCACAAAAATTACACAAAGCTTTGTGAACTTAAAAAACTTTTACGCTTTTTAAAAAACTTAGGGAACTCTGTGAAAATCTCTGTGTTCTCTGTGGTAAAAAAACATTGCAAAATTCACTTCTGATTTCTTACATTTGAAACCATGAAAGGAATTAAGATTGTTTTTTGGGTTTTGTGGCGTATTTGGTTTTACATTTTAATGGCCATTCCGATATTGATTATGCTGCCGTTTTTGCTTGTTTCTATTATAGCTGAGAGCGGATATCCCTATTTTTTTAAAATGGCCCGCATTTGGGCTAAATTTATACTTTTTGGGATGGGTTTCTATTATAAGATCGAGCGTCTTCAAAAACTGGAGAAAGGAAAGAGCTATATGATCGTTGCCAACCATACTTCGATGACAGATATTATGCTGATGCTGGCTATCATTAAAAATCCATTTGTTTTTGTAGGGAAGAAAGAGCTTTCTAAGATTCCGTTATTTGGGTTTTTCTATAAAAGAACCTGTATTTTGGTAGACAGGAATTCATCAAGAAGTAAAAATGAAGTTTTTAAAAGAGCACAAGACAGACTTAATCAAGGACTTAGTATTTGTATTTTTCCAGAAGGCGGAGTTCCGGATGACGAAACGATCTTGCTGGATGAATTTAAAGATGGCGCGTTTCGTCTCGCTATAGATCATCAAATTCCAATTGTGCCGATTGTTTTTGCCGATAATAAAGAGCGGTTTTCGTATACATTTTTAAGCGGAAGTCCAGGAAGAATGAGAGGAAAAGTGCTTCCATTTGTAGAAACGAAAGGACTTACAAGTGAGAACAGAAAAGACCTCAGAGATCAGGTAAGACAATTGATTTATAAAGGTTTACTTGAATTTAAAAAAGAAGAATTAAAGGAATAATTTTAAATAATAAACCCGGCAGACTTAAAAAGCTTGCCGGGTTTTATTTTGAATTAAAACCCCTTTTATATTCAAAATTTATCGATGTATTATTTTCTCAGAAATGAAACGTAATACTTTTTTAATTTTCAGTTTGGTTTTTTTGCGGTTTTTATTCAACAACACTTCTAGTTTCTCTTTCATGGTTACAGTTCTTTAAAGGTTGATAATAAAGAGTTTGGCTAAAACTCAGTCAACGTCACAATTATTAGATTGCAAAGAGTAAAAAAGGTTGCGCAGAAAAGTAAAATATTTCTTAAAAAAGAATAAAAACCCGTTAGCACCAAAAAACTAACGGATCTTTATAAACAATAAACAACCAAATTTATTCTAAAAATGAACTTTTGATTAAAGTATTTATGGCAGTAAATACTACTGTAAAATCATAAGTTTATTTATTAGATAGAATTGTTGTAAAAGGGTTGCGTGTGTTTTTCGATTTTTCCAATAAAAAAACCCGACTTATTTCTAAAAATAAGTCGGGTTGAAAGTAAGAAGCCAATAAATGATTGACCTATAATAATTTAAGCATTTGCCAATTCTTTGATATGTGCTTTAATTTTTAATTCTAATTCATCTGCTAATTCAGGATTATCTTTAATTAAAGCTTTTACAGCATCACGTCCTTGTCCTAATTTCGTATCTCCGTAGCTAAACCACGATCCGGCTTTTTTAACGATATCAAATTCAACCGCTAAATCAAGAATTTCTCCTGTTTTAGAGACTCCTTCTCCGTACATAATGTCGAATTCGGCAGTTTTAAAAGGCGGAGCAACTTTGTTCTTAACCACCTTTACTTTGGTTCTGTTTCCGATAACATTTTCACCATCTTTAATTTGAGATGAACGACGGATATCTAAACGTACAGAAGCATAAAACTTTAAGGCGTTACCACCCGTTGTAGTTTCAGGATTTCCAAACATTACACCAATTTTCTCTCTCAACTGGTTGATGAAGAAAACGGTACAGTTTGTTTTGCTGATTGTTCCGGTCAATTTTCTCAAAGCCTGAGACATCAAACGTGCGTGAAGACCCATTTTAGAATCTCCCATTTCGCCTTCGATCTCACTTTTTGGGGTCAACGCAGCAACCGAGTCAATTACCACAATATCAATTGCTCCTGAACGAATTAAGTTTTCGGCAATTTCTAAAGCTTGTTCCCCATTGTCTGGTTGAGAGATGATCAGGTTTTCGATATCTACGCCTAATTTCTCGGCATAATTTCTATCAAAAGCATGTTCAGCATCTATAAAAGCTGCAATTCCACCTGCTTTTTGAGCTTCAGCAATTGCATGTAATGTTAATGTTGTTTTACCAGAAGATTCCGGTCCGTATATTTCGATAATTCTACCTTTTGGGTAACCGTTTACTCCAAGTGCTAAATCAACACCAAGAGAACCTGAAGAAATTGTTTCAACTTCTACAATGGCTTTGTCGCCCATCTTCATTACAGTTCCTTTACCGTAAGTTTTATCTAGTTTGTCAAGCGTAAGTTGTAACGCTTTTAATTTAGCATCTTTTTCTGAACTCATCTTTTCTTTGTCTTTTTCTTTTTCTTTCATCTAAATTTTTATAATTTTTTCATTCTCAAAAAACAAATCGGAAAATTTAACAACTTCCTGACTTAGATTTCTATGGGCTTATAATTTTGTAAAAATAGTTCTTTTTTTGAAGTTTGATTGTCTCAAATTGTAACAAATTGTACTACAAAAACAAAGCCTTTAATTCTGTCGCATCAGAGGGTGTTATTTTACCAGCCAATAGTAAACTCAATTGTTTACGTCGTAAAGCCGCATCAAAACGCTGTATTTCAAGTTCAGTTTCAGGCAAAATTGGCGGAACTTCAACAGGTCTTCCACTATCGTCCACGGCAACAAAAGTATAAATAGCTTCGTTGGCTTTGGTCCTGCTTCCGGATTCACGGTCTTCTACCCAAACATCGATAAAAACTTCCATAGAACTTTTAAATGATCTGGAAACTTTTGCTTCTATTGTTACTACGGCTCCAAGGGGAATGGCTCTGTTAAAAGCGACGTGATTTACAGAAGCTGTAACCACAATTCGACGTGAATGTCTACGAGCGGCAATACTTGCTGCGCGATCCATTCTGGCTAAAAGCTCGCCGCCAAAAAGGTTATTTAAAGGATTTGTTTCGCTCGGTAAAACTAAATCGGTTAAAATAGTTAGAGATTCTGAAGGGTGTTTAGGATTCATTTTTTTAATGTAAAATTTGTTTTTCTGTCCGCGAAAGCGAATAAATTTATTTTTGCCAAAGATTTTTAATCATTTTAATCTCTGAAATCTGTGGCTTATTTTCCCGTTCCGGATTGTAGCAATTTTAATTCAGCCAATAAACAGCCATCACGGCCGGAACAAAATAGATAACAATGGTTCTTGCACCATCATAGTCTTTGGCTAATCGTTGTCCGAAAAGCATCATTAATAAAGAGATACAAGAAAAAATGGCTCCGTAAAAACCAAATTCCCGACCGCTGTTTGTAAGCAATTGTATGGCACCAACTACAGATAAAATTCCGGAAATCAATTCTAAAATTAAAAGATGTAAAAGGGCAAGAGGCACTTGATTTTTTAAAGGTGTTTTGGCAAAATGTCCTTTAAGCCATTCTACATTATCTTTCCAGTAAAAAATTTTCTCGTAACCTGATTGTAAAAACGTTAAGGCTAAAAAAGCCAATATTAAAATTGAGGCAACATTATTCATTTGAAAATTATTTTTTATGAATTAGACGAGTCAGTTTTATAGATAAATCGGTAAGAATTATTTTTGCATTTCCGTTTCTTTCAATATGATACATCGCATCCGAAAGTTCTTTGAAAATGTCATGAATATTGTTTCCGTTTACAAAAGGCGCAAAATTTTCGAGTTTAAACTTGTCTACTTTTGGTTCGATATAAACCAGATTTGGCGCTTCATAATTGAGCAAAAGTGCCTGACGAAACATTTCGATGCAAAACTGAATGAATTTTTTCTGGCTTTCGCGGCCCAAACCGGCAATTTCTTCACTCCAGGAAATCAAATCCTGAATTGCGGCGGCATTTCCTTTGGCTCTAAAAGCGGCACGAACCCAATTGACAAACCATTGCTCAAAAGGATATTCAGAATCATCTTCTTTTAATAGAGAAATGGCTTTGTTAAAATTTCCCTGTGCCTGATGTGCAATTTTTTTGGCAAGATTTGAATCTATATTTTCCTGAGATACTAATGCTTCTGCAATTACTTTTTCTGGTAACCCATTAAAGTGAATTACCTGACAACGAGATCGTATGGTTTGTATAATGTCTTCTTCGTTTTCAGAAATCAAAATAAAAATGGTTTTATCTGATGGTTCTTCGAGAAGTTTTAAAAGTTTGTTGGATGCGGCAATATTCATTTTATCGGCCATCCAGATAATCATGATTTTATAACCGCCTTCGTATGCTTTTAACGAAAGTGATTTTAAAACTTCTGTGGCATCTTCGACACGTATTTCGCCTTGTTTGTTTTGTACGCCGAGAATTTTATACCAGTCGAATAATCCGCCATAAGGCATTTCCTGAATAAAAGTTCTCCAATCCTGAATGAAATCTAAACTCTTTGGTTTTGTTTTTACATCTTCGGTTGTTACGGTTGGATAAATAAAATGCAGATCGGGATGGGAAAGATTTTGGAATTTGAGATTACAGGAATCGTTTCCATTTGAATTTTCGTTGCCTGTATTACTGCATAAAATATACTGCGCATAGGCAATAGCTGTAGATAAGGTACCGCTTCCTTCTGGCCCAATGAATAATTGCGCGTGCGGAATTCGTCCGGAAGCTGCACTTTTTATCAAGTGACTTTTGATGTAATCCTGACCTAAAATTTGTGAAAATTGCATGAAGCAAAGATAGAAGAAAATGATGTAGGCAAAAATTTTCGGTAAAAAGTTTAATTCTGCAGACTCATTTTTGTATTTATGAAAAGTTTTTTAACTGAATTGTTGATTTATTTCTTCTTAAGTTTTATCAATACTGAGATGATTTGAATAGATATTAAGATTTTTTTGTTAATAGTTTTTGTGAAAATGTTTAAAACGGATGTTTTTTTTGAGTACAATAATGCGTAAAGTGATTGTTTACTTAAACTATTTCTTACAGGAAAAAATTTTAACAAAATTAACAAAATCTTCGGCAAAACGCATATTTTCTCGACCTACGACCCTTTTTTAAGGTAATTTTAAGTGGAAATTTTGAAAAAAAAAAACATTAAAGTTGCGATTTAACATAATTTATATATTTTTGTTTTCATCAACAACCAATTTTTAATAAGAATTTATGAAAGGGAAAATTATTTTTTTAAGTTTATTTTTTATTTTGACAACTGCGGCAGCGTCAGCTCAAGCTAAGAACGCTCCCAGAAGTATTATTAGTACAACAGCTCTTATTCGTAAATACCACGATCAAAAAGAATTGAGCGGTATGCAAAAAGGAGAACTTTTAGAGTTGTACATTGAACGAATTAAAGTATTAGTTAAGACGCTCCCTTACATTGCATTGGTTACAAAACCTGGTGTGACGATGGCAGACTTAGGTATACCGGACGATTCTGAACACAAAAAAGTTTTAGACAATCAGGCTGTAGGTACATCAGCATTCTTGGATGTGACTGTAGAGTTTCAAAGAAAAATGATGCCTTACTCTGATAAAGGAAACTTGATTGCAGCTATTTTATTTTACGAAAGCACATTAAAATCTTTACATGAGTTCAATGAATTGAACGAAATGTAATTAAAATAGAATTTTTAAAACCTTTTTTGAAGTGTTTACGTAAATGTACGGGAACATTAAAAAGAAGTTAAAAAATATTAACTCGTTCTCGATGTGTTCTGATCTTTCAGGAAAATCGAGATGAGTTTTTATCATATTACGCATACCCAAATTTATTATTAACCTAATACCCTTTATTCATGAAAAAAATTACTCAAATTATCTGCGTTCTTTTGACAGTTACGAGTATGAGTGCTCAACAAGAAAAAGGAATTATGGGCTACAACAACTGGTTAAACAACTGGACTGAATTTAAGCCTAACAAAGTTGACTATGGTGAAGCAAACCAAATCTTAGCAGGAAATATTTCTGTTAATACAAAATTGCTAAAAAGAAATATCTACGTTTTGCAAGGAAACGTTTATGTTACTAACAATGCCGTTTTAACAATTGAACCGGGAACTTTAATTATTGGTGATTTCGAAACAAAAGGAACGTTGGTAGTTACAAAAGGTGCGCAACTTGTTGCAGATGGTTTAGAAACAGATCCAATTGTATTTACATCAAACCGCAGCCAGAAAAAAGCTGGAGACTGGGGAGGAATTGTACTTCTTGGTGATGCGCCAATTAATAAATTTGGAAACGTTGGTTCTTACAACCTGGATCTTGACCCTACACTTACTACTTATGGTGGTGACAATGTAGCTAGTAACTCAGGAATTTTAAGATATGTTAGAATCGAGTTTGCAGGTAAAAAAGTTAAAGGTTTAGATACTTTCAACGGATTAACTGTAGCTGGTGTTGGTAACAAAACAGTTCTTGAAAACGTTATGGTAAGCTACTCTGGTGGTGACTCATTTGCTTTCTACGGAGGTGATGTGAATGCTACTAAACTTGTATCTTACAAATCAATCAACGACGATTATAAATTTAGTCAAGGTATTCAATGTCGTTTATACAATTCATTAGCGGTAAGATCTTCTTATTTATCAAGTAATAAAGACGGTTCTCGTTGCATGGAAGTAAAATCATACGAAAAGAAAAGCGAAACAGATTTTACTAAAAAACAAACTTTGGTTGCTGCAACAAACATTACAATGCTTAATGATAGCGAAAACATCAATGCTGACATTCAGGCTGGTTTAGTAAAAGAAGCGATCTACGTTGCTGAAAATGCTTCTCTTGAAATGAAAAGAAGTGTAATCTCTGGATTTAATCCTGCTGTTTTATTAGACAGTAAAACAGAGATTAACGATGCCAACCTTAAAAAGATCAAATTTGAAGAAATGTATTTCAACCTATGTAAAGGAAATATCTTTACAGAGTACAATTCTAACAATGAAGATTTAGAGAACTGGTATGGTAATACTGTTTTCTTTAATGTAAAGTCTCAAAGCGACAACAAAGAGACATTCATTGATATCTATAACCCTAAGAAACCAGATTTCAGATTACAATTAGGAAAAATTACAGCATCTAGCGGAAACAGATAAATAGATTTAGATTTTTATTTCAGAGCGTAAATTTTATTAATGAAGTCCCCAGACACAATTTATGTATTCGTCTACAACGGACTCAAATAAAGATCAAAATATAATGGCCCCGATAAAAAGATATTTTACTTGTATAATATTTTTGGTTTCGCCTGTAACGTTAAGTTTGTATGCACAGAGTAAAACAGAAACACCTACATTTTCTGCTCATTCTGCTTGCGAGATGACTGCGTCTACTCTTAATCAAAAGAATGATATAGCTGATAAACGTATCAGCAAATTAGAGAATTCTAATCAGTTTATAGTAGGGCTATCTATCCCCAAAGATAGCCTTGCTATGGCGGCTGATTTGAACAATCAAGCAACTACTTCAGGATGTGAAGAAAATTCATTAGCAGGTTCTTATTCTGTTCTTGCAAAAGACATTATTGAGAATTACAAATATGATTTTTCTGAAACATTTATTGATATTTTGTTTTTTGAAAATATAGATTTAGCAAGAAAACGCACTATATGATTCGAAAAATTACTCTATCAGTTTACCGTTTTATTCTTTTTTTTAGTATTTTCTTTTTTACTAAAACAAGTTTATATGCGCAACCTCCAACAATAGTACCCCAAACACTTTCTTATCCAAGAATTTGTGGGGGTCTTATTGTTAATGGAGTTCCATTTAATGAATATAACGCAACTTTTAGCTATGTAAATTTCCCTGCCGGTACTGAGTTTGTAGTTGAACTTTCAGATGAGTTAGGAAGTTTTACAACTCCTGTTGCCACTACCAAAATTTCCTTTATTGATACTCCTGCTTCACAACAGCAAACGATAAAATTTGCTATTCCAACAGATTTAAAAGGATCAGACACCCACAGTATTCGCATTAAGAGTGTTACCGGAACTCCTGTTACCAGTATAAAGTTTAGAAACTCTCAAAACGTAACTGAATTTCCTATCTATTACAGAACCTATGTTGAATCATTTACTATTAATGATAAAAGCGCAACTGCAATGATATGTTCCGGTGGTAGTTTGACCTTGGCAATTGATAAATCAACACCAACAAGCCCATCTCCTTTAGATTTTCCGAATTTAAAGTATAAATGGTACAAAGATGATGTTGCAATTGCAGGGCAAAGTGGTGCGACGTTAACAGTAAATGCTCCAGGTCAGTATTTTGCACGAGTAGATTACGGAGGATGTCTTGATGAGAATTTTAGTTCAAATCTTGTTACTGTCACAAGTTCAACTTCAGGCGGAGGAGTAACGATAAGTTCAAGTTTGGGTAATCCTTTCTGTTCTAACGGAACAGGAACGGTTTTAACTGCAACTTCCGGAAATAGCTACAAATGGTTTAAAGACGGAGTTGAAATTAGCGGAGTAACAACACGCAGCTACACAACAAACGAATCAGGAGTTTACACTGTTGATGTTGATTTTGGCGGATGTAAAGCTACAGGAAGTATTAATTTAAGCAGTAATGGTTTTGATGCCAGTATTGATGTTGCTGAAACAACTACCATTGAAGAGGGTGAAACTGTAAGCGTAAGTATTACAACAGATGCAACAACTCCAACTTTTGAATGGTATTTAAACGGGAATATTATTAATGGTGCAAATACCGAAAACTACGTGGTAGCCGTAAGAGGTAATTACAGAGTTGTAATTTCTCAGGCATCCGGATGTGTTGCAAAAAAAGAGTTTAATTTTAGAGTTATCGGTCCATCTGGTCCGTCAACTGTTATTCCAAATATTATTAAGTTAAGTGGTTTAAATCCATATTGGAATATACCAAATGAATATAAAAATGCAAGCACCAAGGTAATGATTATAAGTTCGAATGGTGATATGGTCTTAGATGTTGTCGATTATCAGGGTGACTGGCCACAGACCGCAATAGATTTTAAAAGTGTCAATCCAGTATATTACTATGTTATTCAAGGCGATGCAGGTGAAAAAAAAGGATCAATAACAGTGATAAAATAATATGAAGAAAATTTTACTATTCATAACTTTATTTTACGGTTTTTCAAATGTACTCTATTCCCAGGACACTGCTGAGAATGGAGTTGTTTCGTTTTCATTACCTATCAGAAATTCATTAAAGTTTAATAGATATTTAATCAACCCGGCATTTAGTTTTGTTCGTGAATCTAATGCTTATTTAAGTTTTTATAATAAAAGACAATGGGTGCAGTTTGAAGATGCCCCAAACACCTATTTATTTGGTTATTCAGGCCGTTTTAGAGAAAATGAAGCGTTTGCTTTTGGCTTATTCCAGCAAAATTATGGTTTAATGACCGTTTTTGGCGGAGTAGGTAACTTTGCGCATAACATCGTTTTAGATCAGGACAGCAATTTAACTTTTGGTTTAAATGTTGGCGCTTACCAAAGTGCTTTAAATAAAGGGAAAATTATATCTGATGATACCGACTTGTTAACGGGTGATTATCCATCAAATACAATGCTTACCGTAAATCCGGGTATTAATTACGGAACAGCATTTCTTGATTTTGGAGTATCTGTAAACAATTTAATTCTTTACAATTTTGGTTCAGGAGTTGTAAAAAATGATCCGGAAAGAGCTATCGAATTACATGCAATGTATACAGGTTATATTGACAGCTACGGTTTTTTTGACAGAAGTAAATTTTCGGGAATTGTAAAAACGGAAATCAAAGAAGCAAAAACAGTTATTTCAGGACTTGCTATGATCGCCATTCCAAAAGGAGTTTGGGCACAGGCAGGTTATAATACGTTATACGGAGTTTCAGCAGGACTAGGACTAAATATTACGCCAAGTATTGCTATAGAATATAACTATGAAAGAGGAATGGGGAATTTCACCAATCTAGGTGGCTCTCACGAATTTGCAATTGCTTATAAATTCAAAAATAAAAATTACTATTACGGAGATGACGAAGATGGTTCTCTTATAGATCCTGCGAAAGCAAAACCGGTAATGGCTAAGAAAACAACTGCTGCAACAGATGCTACAAGAGTTAGCGGAGCTGAAAAAGCAAAACTGGCGGCAGAAGCTAAGGCAAAAGCCGATGCAGAAGCACAAAGAATAAGACTTGCAGCTGCAGAAAAAGCGAAGGCAGATGCCGAAGCCGCAGCAAAAGAAAGATTAGAAGCGAGTAATAAAGCGAAAGCAGATGCCGAAGCATTAAAGATAAAACTAGCAGCAGATACTAAAGCTAAAGCTGATGCACAAGCAGCAGAAAAAGCAAGACTGCTTGCAGACAATAAAGCAAAAGCTGATGCACAAGCACAAGAAAGAGCAAGATTAGCCGCTGATACTAAAGCTAAAGCTGATGCACAAGCAGCAGAAAAAGCGAGACTGGCTGCAGATAATAAAGCAAAAGCAGATGCACAAGCAGCAGAAAGAGCAAGATTAGCTGCAGATGCTAAAGCCAAGGCTGATGCACAAGGTCAGGCAAAAACACAAGTTGCGACCAGCCAGCCAACAACAGCTACACAAAAAACAGCGGCACAATTAGCTGCTGATAAAGCAAAAGCAGATGCACAGGCAGCAGAAAGAGCAAGATTGGCAGCAGGAAACAAAACAGTTGCTGACGCTCAGGCAGTAGAAAGAGCAAGATTAGCCGCAGACAATAAAACTAAAGCAGATGCACAAGCACAAGAAAGAGCAAGATTAGCTGCTGACAATAAAACTAAAGCCGATGCACAAGCTGAGCAAAGAGCAAAATTGCTGGCAGATAACAAAGCAAAAGCAGATGCACAAGCTGCAGAAAGAGCAAGACTTGCTGCAGAAAATAAAGCAAAAGCAGATGCGCAAGATGCAGAAAGAGCAAAATTAGCTGCGGAAAATAAAGCAAGAGTAGATGCTCAGATTGCAGAAAGAGCAAGATTGGCTGCTGCAAAAGGAAAAGTAGATGCAGAAGGTGTTGCTAAAAAACCAGCTGCTACAGAAACTGTTGCTGAACCGCAAAAAACAACTGCGGAATTAGCTGCTGAAAAAGCCAAAGCTGATGCCGAAGCTGCTGCAAAAGCAAAACTAGACGCTGATAATAAAGCGAAAGCAGATGCAGAAGCATTAAAAATTAAACTGGCTGCAGATGCTCAGGCAAAAGCCGACGCTGCAGAAGCAAAACGTAAAGCTGATGCCAAAGCGAAAGCCGAAGCTGCAGATTTACAATCTATACTAGCTGCTGATGCAAAAGCAAAAGCAGATTCAGATGCACTTCAGGCGAGATTAGCTGCAGAAGCTAAAGCCAAAGCTGCTGCTGAAGTGAAAACAAAAGCAAGTATTGACGCAGCAAACAGAGCAAAATTAGCTGCTGATGCTAAAGAAAAAGCAGCTCAGGAAGCGGCATTAAAAGAAAAAGCAGCAACAGAAGCGAAAGCGAAAGCTGATGAAGAAGCAAGACAAGCAAGACTGGCTTCTGAAGCAAAAGCCAAAGCGGATGCAGAAGCATTAAAAATAAAATTAGCTGCCGATGCAAAAGCGAAAGCAGATGCTGAAGCACAAGCAAAAATAGCTGCAGAAGCAAAAGCAAAAGCCGATGCTGAAGCTTTACAGGCAAAATTAGCTGCCGATGCAAAAGCGAAAGCAGATGCAGAAGCCAAAGCAAAATTAGATGCAGAGGCAAAAGCCAAAGCAGACGCTGAAGCATTACAAGCAAAATTAGCTGCTGATGCAAAAGCAAAAGCGGATGCAGAAACGCAAGCTAAATTAGCAGCAGAAGCAAAAGCAAAAGCGGATGCAGAAGCACAACAAGCTAAGTTGGCTGCTGAAGCAAAAGCGAAAGCGGATGCAGAAGCATTAAAAATAAAATTAGCTGCTGATGCAAAAGCGAAAGCCGATGCAGAAGCTGAACAAAAAAGATTAGCAGCTGAAGCTAAAACTAAAGCTGATGCAGAAGCACAACAAGCTAAGTTGGCTGCTGAAGCTAAAGCCAAAGCGGATGCAGAAGCATTAAAAATAAAATTAGCTGCTGATGCAAAAGCGAAAGCCGATGCAGAAGCTGAACAAAAAAGATTAGCAGCTGAAGCTAAAACTAAAGCAGACGAAGAAGCACAACAAGCTAAGTTGGCTGCTGAAGCAAAAGCCAAAGCAGATGCAGAAGCGCAACAAGCTAAATTGGCTGCTGATGCAAAAGCAAAAGCCGATATGGCAGCTTTACAAGCAAAATTATTAGCTGATGCGAAAGTAAAAGCAGATGCAGAAGCTACTGAAAGATTGTTAGCAGAACAAGAAGCTAAAAAATTACAAGCTGCAGAAGAAGAACGTCAAGCAAAATTAGCTGCAGATAAAGCGAAAGCAGATGCAGAAGCATTAAAAGTAAAACAAGCTGCTGAAGCAAAAGCAAAAGTTGAAGCAGAAGCTCAAGAAGCAAAATTAGCTGCTGAAAAAGCAAAAGCCGATGCTGAAGCGCAACAAGCTAGACTTGCTGCCGAAGCAAAAGCAAAAGCAGACGCTGAAGCACAACAAGCAAAATTGGCTGCTGATGCAAAAGCAAAAGCCGATGCTGAAGCTGAACAAAAAAGATTAGCTGCCGAAGCAAAAACGAAGGCAGATGCAGAAGCACAACAAGCTAGACTTGCTGCAGAAGCGAAAGCCAAAGCAGACGCTGAAGCACAACAAGCTAAATTGGCTGCTGATGCAAAAGCAAAAGCTGATGCCGAAGCTGAACAAAAAAGATTAGCTGCCGAAGCAAAAGCGAAAGCCGATGCAGAAGCGCAACAAGCTAAGTTAGCTGCTGATGCAAAAGCCAAAGCAGATGCTGAAGCTCAACAAGCAAAATTGGCTGCTGATGCAAAAGCCAAAGCAGATGCTGAAGCTCAACAAGCTAAGTTAGCTGCTGATGCCAAAGCCAAAGCAGATGCAGAAGCGCAACAAGCAAAATTAGCTGCAGAAGCGAAAGCAAAAGCAGACGCTGAAGCACAACAAGCTAAATTGGCTGCTGAAGCAAAAGCGAAAGCCGATGCACAAGCACTTCAGGCTAAATTAGCTGCTGATGCCAAAGCCAAAGCAGACGCTGAAGCATTACAAGCGAAATTAGCTGCTGATGCAAAAGCTAAAGCAGATGCAGACGCCCAACAAGCTAAATTGGCTGCTGATGCAAAAGCTAAAGCAGATATGGCAGCTGAACAAGCAAGATTATTAGCAGAACAAAAAGCAAAAGCTGATGCAGAAGCTAATGAGAAGTTGAGAGCGGAAGAAGAAACAAGACAATTGAGATTAGCTGAAGAGGCGCAACAAGCGAAGTTACTTGCTGATGCAAAAGCGAAAGCAGATGCTGATGCACTTGCGAAAGCCAACGCTACAGATGAGGCTGCAAAAGCAATTGATAATCTATCACTTTCACTAGATGCAGCTGCTAAAACTCAAAATGATCTATTGACTCAGTTTAATGCTACCGTAGCAAATAAACAAAAGGATCTTGATGATTTAAAAGAAGAAAATGATTTAAGTGATAAAGGAATTTACAAAGAGCCAAAACCATTTAAAAGTGTAGCGGCAGAAAATAGTCAAATCGAAGCTTTAAAATTACAAATAGCAGAAGCAAACAGAATTCAAAAAGATGAAATTGCCAGGCTGACTAATTTATATAACGAGAGACTTAAAAAATTCCCTAATAAAAATGATGCTGCAAACAGAGCTTATTTAGAAAAAATAAATCAATTGAAAGCAGCTCAATTAAAAATGGAAGCAGATAGTGCAGCTTTACTTGCGAATTTAGAACGTATTAAGGCTGAAACTGAAATTGAAAAGAGACGTAGAATTAAACAAGCTGCATACGAGAATGATCAGGGAAGATATGCACAGGACGTAGCGGCTCTTAAACGTATTAAAGAAACAACAAAACCAAGTAGTACGCCATTAACTGCAAGTGATTTTGATTTTGGTGAAGACCAGTCGAACATGCAGATTATTAAAAACATTAAAAATGCTGACAGCGGTTTCTATTTAATTATTGCCGTTCACAGCAGTGTTGAAAAAAGAGATGAGTTCTTAACTAAAGCGGTTGCCGCAGGACGTACAGATGTGAATTTCTTCTACAACGTAACAACAAGTAAGTATTACATCTATTACGAAAAAGTCGAAGGATTACAAGAAGCTCAAAAAGCAATGGAATCTAAAGGAAAGTCGCCATATAACGGGAAAATGGCAATCGTAAAGGTTGAAAATTAATATATAAAGAATCAAAATTTCTTAATTTTTAAGGATATAAAATAAACGTTTTAAAGTGCTGAAATTTTAATCTCTCATGCCCCTAAGAGAATAGACCGAAGCTTATTAATAAAGTCAAGACTATGAAAAAACCTACTATTTTAAAAATCGCATTATTCCTGCTGTTATTATTACAAGCTGATATAGTGTCTTCTCAAAATTTAAAGCCATTTGTCAGACAGTTTGATAAACAGCTGAAAGGAGATATTCTAGTTATTGGAAATAATATTCTTAACAGGCGAGAAACCAGAAATGGAGTTACCACTGGTCCCAATACCGCGTATAACGGTACTGGGCTTAATGGAAATTTTGATATGCGCTATATCAATATTGATAATGGTGCTACTACCGGTATTTTCAGCTCCAGTAGTGCGAATCTGACTGTGCCGAATAATCGTGCACCTGCAGATCCATGTTACAGAGTTGCGTATGCCGCATTATATTGGTCGGCTACTTTAAACGGAACGAACAGGGCTAACATTAATAAGGTAAAAATTAAGGTTCCTAATACTGCTAATAATGCTTATCAGGATATAACCGGAACGATTATACATGATATTACCACTTCAGCTGGTGGTATTAACCCTGATAATACGCAAGCGTATGCCTGTTTCGCTGAAATTACAAATTTATTAAGTCCGTCAAATCCTAACGGTACTTATACAGTTGCCAATGTAATTTCAAGTGAAGGATCTAACGGAGGAACTGGTTTGTCTGCCGGATGGTCACTTTTTATTGTTTATGAAGATTCAAGTTTGCCTACTAAAGCAATCTCAACCTTTAATGGTTTTACTGCCAGAGCACAAGGAGGAGGACCGAATAATACGGTTATTAATGGTTTTACAACTATTCCGACTGGTCCTGTTCAGGCCAGATTTGCTTTTGCTGCTCTTGAAGGAGATTATGGTTATACAGGAGATTACCTTCAGATCAACGGGTCAAAGATAACACCGCCAACGAGGCCTAGACAAGGTAACAGTGATAACTTCTTTAATAGTTCAATTAACAGTTTAGGTGCTTCTTTTACAGATAGAGTTCCTAACAGTACCAATACATTAGGTTTTGATACTGGAGTTATTGATATTGATCCTTCGGCGAATATTATTAAAAATAATGACACCTCTGCTACTATAACCTTAGCAACCAATAGTGATATTTATATTTATTATTTTACGGCATTTTCTGTTGATATTATTGCTCCAAAAATTGTATTAACAAAAGGGGTAAAGGATATTAATAATAATGACGCCAGTAATAAAGATGTTACACTAGGTGAGGAGTTAAGATATGAGTTAGGTTTTAAAAATGAAGGAAACGATAATGCCACTTCATTTACGATAGTCGATCAACTACCGGTAAATACGAATTTTAATTTCCCGGCTGATATCATTTCAATGCCAACCGGAATGACAATTCCAACTACTTCGGCGGGTAATCAATATGTAACTTATAATGCGACAACAAGAACATTAACGTTTACAATTCCTAATTCATACGTTACATTTCTTCCAAAAAGAACATCTGAAACTATAAAATTCAGAGTTAAAGTAGTAGATGATTGTTCGAAACTAACTGATGCATGTTCTAATATTATTAAAAATAGTGCAGAATCTCATTATTTTGGTGATAAAGGAGGAACGGGTACAGATTTTGGGGACAAAAGTTATTCTACTGTAGCCGGATGTAATATTATACCACAGTCGACCAACTTTTTAGTAGGTTTGGATGCCTGTAAAAACAGAAGACAGGAAATTTGTACCTCGAGTATGACCATTTCAGCTTCTGGAGGATATAAATCTTACTCTTGGTCAAGAAATTCATCAGGAACTCCTGTAATTGGAACAAACCAAACACTTTCAATAACACAACCGGGAACTTATTATGTTTATAATACAGCTAATCCTCCTTGTGTTGATTTACAAGAAACTATTACTGTAGTAGATGCAGGTGGTGTACGTGTAAATCCGGTAATACTTTATGCTGATAATAAAGAAGCAGACGGTACTATTATTGGTTGTGAAATCGATGGTAAACCTTTGCCTAAAATTTATTTGTGTGGAACAAATGATTCAAGATTAATCAACACAAATATTAGCGGTGCAACCATTGTTTGGGAAAAAACCACTTGTGTTCGTCCAGTAGATTTATCTGAACGTTGTGCAGATGAAAGAACTTCATGTGCATGGGTATCGGCTGGACCAAACGGACCAATTTTTACTGCAAATGCGGCTGGATATTACAGAGTGACAATTAATTCAGGAGGCTGTATTAATACGCACTACTTTAATGTTTACAAAAGTGACGTTTCTGCAACAATATCTAAAAAAGATAAGTTGTGTTATAAAGCCGGAAACATTACGGTTCAGCAACTTACAGGATATGAGTACAGTTTAACAAATGTATCTGCTAATACTACAGGCGGATGGCAGGATAGTAATTCATTCGACATTTGGAACGCTGGTACTTATTATGTTAATTACAGACTTAAAAATGTAGCGACTACATGTGTGTACAAAACACAACAAGTTATAATTAACGATTTAAATATTAATGCTACAATTGAAAATCCTAACGAGCAACCTCTTTGTTTTGGATCTAGCGGAACTATTACAGCAAGTGCATCAGCAGGATTTTCTGCTTATTATTTTGTACTTTATGATGGAGCTACTATTATTAATCAGGTCGGACCATTAACAGACAGGGTTTATACATTTACTGCTGCTCCTGGAAAATATTACGAAGTTGAAATTTACAGTGTAGATGCTGACGGTAAAAAAGATTGTACAGCTCGTGCCGGTAAATACATCAATAATCCGTCATCTGAAATTAAACCGGTTTCTACTACTATTACTCCCTTAACTGCATGTAGTGAAGGAAAATATAGAATTAGTGCAACTGGTGGTACTGGTCCATACTCTTATTTTGTAGACGGTTCAACAGAGGCTCAGGCTTATTCTGAAAATGATAATACAGAACAAAATAATATTATTATCGTTGCTCCGGCAGCAAAAACATATACTATACGTGTTGTAGATTCAAAATTATGTGAAAGCACAATTACGTTTACAGTACCAAATCTTCCAAAACCTACTTATATTGTTTCTAATACTGACAGCGCATGTTATAATAGTGGTGCTCAAATAACAGTAACCCTTGGTGCTGGCGGAGCAAACGGTTATACTATGGGTTATAGTATCAACAACGGAGGAACTTATCAGGCTAGTCCAATTTTCTCAAACTTACAACCGGGTACTTATAAAGTTAGAGTAAAATATAGTATTACTTATCCAGTACCATATTGGCCAAATACAGAAACAAAAGAATGTATTGATCCGGCTCAGGACGTAATTATCAGTGGACCAACTGCTGCATTAGTGGCTTCTGGTGGTGTTGCAGAATTGGCAGGATGTACACTTGCTCAATTGGGTGGTAAATTAAGAATTAATAATGCTCAGGGAGGAACAGCACCTTATCAATATAGCTTTGATGGTGGTAGTACATGGCAGGCATCTAATGAAAAAGATGTATTGCCAGGTCAGTATATTCTAAAAATTAGAGATTCTAAAGGTTGTGAATACACCATTCCTTATAATATTGTTTTAGATCCAAAACCGGCAGAACCAACTATTAAGGTTGAAGACCCGGTATTTAATTGTAACGGTACAGCAACAAGTAAAGTAACAGTTACAAACGGTACATCTGCAAATTATACTTATGAGTATTATTTAGATAACAAGCCAAATACACCTATAACAAATAATGTATTTGAAAATGTTCCTTCTGGATCTCATACAGTTTCTGTTAAATACAATGTAAGTACAGTTTCTACTTATAGTAACTTATTACAAGAAGATTTTGGTAAAGGAGGTTATACAACAACTCCTGGTATTAGCCCTGTTTACTGTTTTGAGGATGAATCAACGCCTCACCCTGCAAGTTGGTCAACACTATGTGGAAGCATTGGTGACTACCAAATTAATGATGGTAAATATGCAGTAGCAAGTTCTATTAAAACTAATTTCGGGAATACCTGGATAGTTGCTAAAGATCATACTACACCTGCTGACCCATTAGGAAGATTTTTATGTGTTAACATTGGAAGTTCAGCTGGAGTTGGAGGTATTATTTACAGTAAACCAATTAAAGATGTTATTGTAAATCAACCTGTAATTATTTCTTTATGGGCAGAAAATTTAATGAGAAGTACTACTGGCTCAAATTATTCTGACCCACAATTAACTATTCAATTAGTTAATAACTTAAACGGAGTAGGCGGAACAGAAACTATTGTTGCAACAACTGATACTGCAAATCCTTGGATTGTTCCAAGAAATGAAAAATGGGAATATAAAGAATTGTCTTTAAACCCGGGAGCTTATAATAATCTTAGTTTTGTTATTCGTTCTTATAACACTAATTTTAGCGGAAACGATTTACTTGTAGATGATATTTGGGTACGTCAAATTCCAAAATCATGTATTGCTACAAAAGATTTCCCAATTGTTATTGATACCAACAAAGCATTCTCGGCCTCTATTGTAGGTCATAAAGATGTTACTTGTAATGGAGCAAATAATGGAGAAATTACATTAGCGGCTCAAAATTTCGCTCTTCCATACGGTTTTGATTACTCTATGGATAATGGCGCAAACTGGACAAATTCTAAAACTTCACCAGTAACAGTTGGTGGATTAACAAGTCAAACATACAAGATCTTAATTCGTTACGATAATAAAGCTACAAGTTGTAGTTTCCCATTCGATCAGCCAATTGGTTCTCCTGCGTTATTAACAATTACGGCAGATGTTACTAAAACGGCTACTTGTACTACAGGAGCTACTATTACAGCTCTTGCAGGCGGAGGTACACCGGCATATCAATATGAATTAAGAGGAGCAAATGGTATTACAGTAGTCAGAGCATTTCAGACTTCTGGAGTTTTTGATAATGTTCCTACAGGAACATATACTGTTGTAACCCGTGATGCAAATACATGTTCATCTACAGCTTCTGCTCAGGTAACAGTTAATGCACCAACGTTGCCTACAGCAAGTTTAGCAGCATCAACAAATTACTGTGTTACTTCTAATAGCGGTGCAACTCTTATAGTTACGGCTACAGGAACCGGATCTATTACTTATAGTTTAGACGGTGCTCCGGCACAAACAAGTAATACATTTACAAATGTAGGCCCGGGAACACACAGCATTACTGTTACAGATAGTAATAACTGTCCGGTTTCAATAAACGGAATTGTAATTGCTCCAGAGTTAACTGCTAAGTCTTCAATTACAAAAACATTAGATTGTACAACTCCAAGCGCAACAATTAAAGTTGATATTACTGACGGAGTTGCTCCATATACATATAAAGTTAAAAAAGACGCAGGTACTTTTAGTGCCATTGTAAATGTTACAGGTGCTACATTTAATTACCCGGCTACTGCATCAGGACTTTATACTTTTGAAATTACAGATGCCAAAGGATGTATTACAACAGTTACCGCTACAATAAGTCCAATTACAAATCCTACTGTTACTGCAAACCCGACACAAATTACTTGTAACGGTTTAAATAATGGTAGTGTTCAGTTAGTTGGTAACGGTGGTTCAGGAGATTATGAATACAACTTTAATAATCTAGGCTGGTCAACAACTTCATTATATTCTAATTTAAGTCCAGGTGTTGATTACACTTACTTAGTTAGAGATAGTAAAGGATGTTCTTCTGCAAGTGCGACTATAAGATTGACTGAGCCAACAGTTGTGTCAGGAACAATCACTGCTACTATTATAAAATGTAGTACTACAGGTACTACACCTGCAGTAGTTACAGTTACTGGTGCTGGCGGAACAGGTGCGTATACTTATAGTTTCAACGGGACTACAAACTTTACAACAACAAATACATTCCCTACTTCTACAGCAGGAATTGTAACTGCTTATATTAAAGATGCTAATAATTGTCAAATTGGACCATTATCAGTTACTATTGGTGCCTTAGAGCAAATTACAGATATTACGATTGTAGATAGCGGATACGATTGTTCTACAGTTCCGGCTGGAGGACGCGTAACATTAACTGCAGTAAAATCTGGAAGTTTAGCAAATGTTACTTATCAGATTATTTCTGGTCCTGCAGGATTTAACCCTGCAACAAATACAACCGGAAACTTTACATCATTAACTCCTGGAAATTATGTGTTCCAGGCTACAGATACAGCTACAGGTTGTTTATTCACTAAAGGACATACAATTAAAGCGACTTCTGATATCGTAACCGGAGGATCTGTATTGACAAGCATTAAATGTTTTGGAGGTACCGGAACTATCGAGTTTACAGTTAATGGAGTAAAAGCAAGCGGATATGACTATATCATTAGAAATGCTGCCAATACAACAATCCAGCAAGCTACTGGCGTAAGCGCTGCTACAACAACTGTTGCGGTTCCTACTGCTCAGCCAGCAGGAGCATATACCATTACAGCAACAGACAGATTAACAAAATGTCAATCTACATATACAGTTACATTAACACAGCCAACTGCTGTAGTAGATGTCACTGCAACTGCGACTACAGTAAATTGTAACAAATTTACTGCTGAAATTACTGCAAGCGCTACAGGAGGAACTCCTGCTTACAGTTATGCTGTTGGACAAGGAGCTGTGGTTCCTACTGTTTTTGCATCAAATAATGTATTAACGGTAGATACAGCTAATGGAACACAATTAAACTGGATAGTTTATGTTAAAGATGCAAATGGCTGTACGGATAATTTCCCAATAGCTATTAGCGTAGATGCAAAACCGATTATTACATCTGTAGTAGTTGACAATCAATGTCAGACAGGATCAACTTCAAGCTTTACCATTACTGCTACAGCTACAGGTTTAATTCCTTTAAGTTATAGTATCGACGGAATAAATTTCCAGACAAGTAATACTTTTACTGTTTCTGCGGGATCTCATACTGTAACAGTTAAAGATAAAAACGGTTGTACAACTAGTGCAACTACTCCGGTAGTAGTTTATCCTAAAGTAGGAGCTTTAGCGGGAGTTACAAAAGAATTAGATTGTACAGGAACTCCAAATGCAACTATTAAAGTTGATATTACAGGAGGAAAAAGCCCATATACTTATACAGTAACAAAAGGTACAGGAACTCCAAGTGGTTTAGTAAATGTTACTGGAGCATCATTTACAATTTCTGTAACTGCTGCAAATGCTGATCTTTATACATTTGCAATTACAGATGCAAACGGATGTACGACTTCAACTTTTACAACTGTTGCTCCAATAGCACCGCCTACAGTTACTGCTGTAAAAGTGGATGCTTCTTGTAATGGTTCTGCGACAGGTACGGTTCAGTTAACCGGAGCAGGTGGTTCAGGTAGTTATACATATAGTGATGATAATATTACTTTTGGAACTATATCATTATTCGAAAACCTTGCTGCTGGTGACTATACTTTCTATGTAAAAGACAGCAAAGGATGTACAGGAAGCGTTAACGTAACAATAGGACAACCTACAACATTAACAGCAACAGCAACAGCTACTACTTTTACTTGTAGCCCAACAAATACAAAACAATCAGCTACAGTTACGATTGCAGTACCAACAACAGGTACAGCTCCGTATCAATATAGCTTTAACGGAAGTGCTTATAGCAACAACAATACATTAACAGTAAATGATAACGGAGCAGATCAGGTTATTAATTATTCTGTTAAAGATGCAAAAGGTTGTACTACTGCAATTCAACAAATTACAATTAAGAAATTAGATCCGCCGGTTATTGCAACAATATCAGGTTCTCCAATTTTATGTTTCCCTGCTGCAAGTACTACAAGTACTGTAACAGTTAATACAACAAACGGAGTTGGAACTAAAGTTTATACAATTACAGCTCCGGCTTCTGCTACATCAAACGTGACAGGTGCTTCAACTGGAATTTTCACAGGATTAGCTGCCGGTACTTATACATTCAAAGTAACAGATGAAAACGGATGTTTTGCAATTCAGTCTTACACAGTAAATCCATTAACTCCAATTGTAGTTACAGAATCGAAATTAAGCAATGTATTATGTAACGCAGGAAATACTGGTTCGGCAAGATTCGCTGTTACCGGATTTAGCGCAACAGGAAATTATGCAATAACAGTTACATCTGTTCCTGCAGGATTGCCTTATACAACAGCAACTGTTGGAGACGTTATTACCCTAAACGGATTAGTTGCGGGTACTTATACTTTTGCAGTTGAAGATAATACTACAAAATGTACTGCAAGTAAATCGGTTACTATTACTGAGCCAACAACGGCTTTAGGAGCAACTCTTACGATAGTAAATGCGAATTGTAATGTGGCAACTTCAAAAGTAACAGTAAATGCTACTGGTGGAACTCCAACTTATACTTATGCATTTGTACAAGACAATGTAACTCCTGTAGCAGCTGATTATAAAGCAATTAATACAGCTAATCTTAATCCGGCCATTCCAAATTGGGATGTTTGGGTAAAAGATGCGAATGGTTGCGTTATAAAATTAGATGCGGCTCTTGCTACAGATACTGCTCCTGATGTTACAGCTACGGTTACAAACCAATGTACTTCTACAGGAACTTCATTTACAATTAAAGCAGTTGGAACTGGCGGAGTAGGAACTTTAACGTATTCTATCAGCTCAGGTGTTGCACCTAGTCCGGCAGATACTTTTACAGTGACATCTCCGGGAACTTATATTATTACTGTTAAAGATGCTAATAATTGTACAGATACAGTTACAGTAACAGTAAATGCTGTTTTAACAGCAAGTGCTGTTTTAGTAAAAGATATTACTTGTGCTTCTCCTGTTGATGCAACAATTACAATAACTGCAGGTGGTGGTTTAGCACCATACACTTATCTAGTTTCTACAGATGGAGTAACTTTTACTACATCTGCTGGTTTAACAGGAAATACATTTACAACAAATACGGCAGGAGATTACTATTTCAAAGTAACTGATGCGAGCGGTTGTGAAAAAATAACGAATAAAGTTACAGTAAGTGCACCTCAGACGGTATTAGCAAGTGCGACTAAATTTGATCCTACATGTAATGGTTATACAGATGGTTCTATTACATTGACAGGAACTGCTGGAGTTTCTCCATTTACTTATAGTATCGACAACGGTGTTACTTTTGTAAGTACAAATGTTTTTGGCGGATTAGCTTCAGGAACATATAATTATGTTATAAAAGATGCAAAAGGATGTACTTCAGTTGCGGTGCCAATTATTTTGGTTAACCCTGCACCAATTGCTGTTAACATTGTTCGTAATGCAATTTTATGTAATTTAAATACACCGGGTAGTTTTGATATTAATGTAGTATCTGGTGGAACAGCTCCATACGTATATAAATTATACGATAATACATTTACACAAATCGCTACTTATACTGAGACATCAGCAACAAACCCAACACCTGTTTATAAATTTGCAGGATTGAATTTTGGTGATTATTACATTACTGTAGTAGATTCAAAAGGTTGTGAATTTACAAGTGGTAAATTGAGAATTGAAACACCTCCTTATTTGCAGATGTCTGCGATTGTTGATTCAAACAATTGTGCGACGGGTGTAAATGTTACAGTAACCACATCTGGAGGTACACCAAATTACAGATATTCTATCTTTGGTCAGCCATTAACAGAAACAGCACCAACCGCTAGTGCAAGCTATACATTTATTGGATTAGCGCATGGTACTACTTACTATTTACAAGTGAAGGATAACAATGATTGTATTTCTATTTTAGAATTCAAAACACCAAATCCTCCATCAAACATAAAAGTTACAGGAACAGTAGTTACTGATGCAACTTGTAACGGAACTTCAACAGGAACTTTAGCATTTACAGTTCGTGACTACGATCCTGCTGTAACATCAATTGATTATGTAGTATTAAATGCTTTAACTTTATTGCCTGTTACGCCTGCAATTGGTGGAACATTAACTGGTTCATTAGGAGGTCCCGTTTCTGGTAATATTACAACATTAAAAGCGGGAAGTTATGTTTTAAAAGTTAGTGAGGTTGGTGGAACACTTTGTTCTAATGCCTTTACTTTTGATGTATCACAACCGGCTCAACCACTAAAAACGACAATTTCAAATGTTGTAAATGCTACTTGTAATGCAGGTGCGCAGGTTACTTTAACAACTACCGGAGGTACAGGACCTTATACTTATGCTGCCGGAGCTGCTGGTTTTACACCGACAACTTTTGGAAATAGCAACGTTTTAACTTTAGACTATGCTTTAAGACAAAATTGGGATATCGTAGTAAGAGATGCAAAAGGATGTGAGGACAGAGTTAATATAACTATAGCTTTAGATCCAAGTCCGGTAATTGCGTTATCAGTTGTAAACAAATGTGTTGCAGAAGGAGCATATGGAGTTAGAGTTTCTCTGACAACAGCAGGAATTGCGCCTTACTCTATTAGTGTAAACGGAAGCAGTACATATACACCTATTACAATTGGTACAGGTGTACCTTACGATGTTACTAATCTTAATTCAGGATCAAATACAATAAGCATCAAAGATGCAAACGGATGTATTGATACTAAATCAATTACTATAGACAAACCGCTTGGTGTAACACCAGCGGCTACAACTCTGCCAACTTGTGCAAACAACGACGGAGTTATCACATTAACACCAATTGGTGGTTCAGGACCTTATACATATGCTATTACTCCTGCTGTTGGAACTGTTACAAGTAATGTTATTTCTGGGGTTCCGGCAGGTACTTACACAATTACAATTACTGATACAAATACTTTATGTACTGCAACAGCTTCTGTGGAGCTTGCTGCACCTACACCAGTAGATTTTAATGCTGTGGTAACAGATGCTTCTTGTAATGGTGCAAGTGACGGAACTATTACCGTAAATCTTGCTGCAGGAAGTGACAACCCGGTTTATACATATTCAATCTTACCGGCTCCGGTAGGATATGTGCAAACGAATAATGTATTCTCAAATCTTCCACAAGGCACATATTCAATTACTGTGTTTTCAGGAAGAGGATGTTCATTATCTAAATCTTACACAGTTAACCAGCCGCTTATATTAGCAGCGACTGCTTCTGTTGCAGCTTATTCTTGTAATGCAAGCAATGTAGCTCAGCCAGCTGTTGTAACAGTAAATGTTACTGCAGGTACAGGAACAGCACCTTACAAATACAATTTTGATGGTTCTGCAAATTACTTTGATGCTAATACTTTAACAGTAGTAGACAATGGTGCAGCACAAACTATTCATTATTATGTAAAAGATGCTAAAGGCTGTACATTTGATAATACAGTAATCGTTAATCCATACCAAAAAATTACAGACTTAACTTTTGCCGGTGCAGCAATTACTTGTAACGCTCCTGCAACAAGTATTACGGTTACTGTAGTAGGTGGATATGCAATTACGAAATATGAAATCGTTTCACCAACTGCTTCTGTAGTTGATAACGGAACAGTAAATGTTTTCAATGGTTTAACACCAGATACATATGTTTTCAAAGTAACAGATGCTAACGGATGTTCGTTCCAGAAATCATTAACCATAAAACCAGTTACAAACATTACAGTTTCTGGTCAATTAATTAAAGATGTTAGCTGTAACGAAACAGCAGCAGTTCCAAACGGTTCTGTTGAATTTACGGTAGGTAACTTTGCAGGAACTTATACGTATTCTATTAACGGAGTTGCCGTTGCAGGAACACATACAAATCCTAAAGTTACACTTACTAATTTAGCAGTAGGTAACTATCAAATTGATGTAGTTGATGTAGCTACAGGTTGCGTTGCATCTAAAGATATTGATGTAAGCGAACCAGCAACACCATTAATAGTAACACTTGTTTCTAACATTAATGCTAATTGTAACTTTGGTGCAAAAGTAAGCGTTGTAGCTTCTGGAGGAACTCCTGGTTATACTTACGCTTACGCTGAAAGCCCAACTGCTCCGCTTGCAACAGCTTACAAAGCTAGCCCAAGTGCAGTTTTAGATCCATCTAAAGTTTGGATTGCTTATGCAAAAGATGCTAACGGATGTATCGCTCAGTTGCCAATAACAATTGTTACAGATCCTAGACCAACAATCGACCCAATTACTGGTGTTTGTTATGATGGTTCTCCGGTAAATGTTACATTGGTAGGTCACGGAGTGGCACCATTAACATACAGTATTGGTAACGGATTCAAAACAGATCCAAACTTTGTATTGAATGCGCCGGGATCATATACATTCTACGTAAGAGATGCAAATGGTTGTGATGCAACTATTCCATACGATTACCAATTAGATCAAAAATTATTATTAGATGCAGTACTTCAGGATTTAACTTGTGCAGCTCCTAATTTAGCTACAGTTACATTAACAGCTACTCAGGGATCTACATCATATACAGGTTATGAAGTGTCATTTAATAATGGAGTTTATTCACCAACAACTTCTCCATATACAACCAATGTTCCGGGTACGTATACATTTAGAGTTACAGATAGTAAAGGATGTCAGACGGTTTCAAAACCTGTGGTAGTAAATCCTATCGTAATGCCTACAATCGCTACTTCTCAATTCAACGTAAGTTGTGCCGGAGGTAACAACGGAAGTATTACAATTACTGCTGGTGCTGGACTTGCTCCTTACGAATACAGTATTGATGGAACAAACTATCAAACCTCGAACATTTTTGCAGCATTAGCTCAAGGTACTTATACAGTATATGTAAGAGATGCTAAAAAATGTGAGGTAAGTACTGGTGTTACTATTATAGAGCCAGTTGTTTTAACCGCAGACGTTGCCGTTACGCCATTTGGATGTAGTATTACAAATGCACCGCAAGATGCCACTGTTACCCTAACTCCTCATAATGGAACTTCAGGATATAAATATAGTTTTGATAACGGAGTTACTTTTGGAGATTCTCCAACATTAACAGTAAGCAATATTGTTACTCCTAAAACAATAAACTATGTTGTAATCGATGCTAACGGATGTAGAGCTACAGGAAGCGCTATTGTAAACCCTTACACACCGCCAACTGATATGGATATCACGGCAACACCTATTTATTGTAATACAGCTGGTGGAGTAGCTACTGCAACAGTAAATACAGTAACCGGAGGTGTAACACCGTATACATACGAAATAGTTTCACCAACTGGTACGCCAAGTAATACGACTGGAATTTTCCCAGGATTATTACCAAATACATATCAAATTAAAGTGACGGATGCTAACGGTTGTAGTACAACTAAAGCAATCATTATTAAAGAGTCAGATAAAATTAATGCTGAACCTCAATTGTTAACTGATGTATTATGTAACGGAGGAAATACAGGTACTGCTTCATTTATTGTAAGCAATTACACTACACCTTCTGATTATACATATTCAATTTCACCAGTTACAGGAACAGCTACTCAAACTGGAGATGTGATTACATACACTGGTTTAACTGCTGGTACCTATACATTTACAGTTCTGGACAACAGATCTCAATGTACTGATCAGGTTGTAGACTTTGTTATAAATCAACCAGCTGTTGTAGATTTCACATCTACGGCAACAAACATTAATTGTAAAAAGAAAACAGCTGAAATTACAATTACAGCAGCAGGAGGAACTATTCCTTATGGTTATGCAGTTGTTGCTCATTTAGCTGCTGCTCCAACTACATTTGGAACAAACAATGTAATTACAGTTGATACAGCAAACGGAACAATCCTAAATTGGGATGTTTATGTACAAGATCGTAACGGATGTCCGGTAATGAAATCTCAGGCAATACTTGAAGATGCATTGCCAACAACTCCATCAGTAGCACCATACAGTCAATGTCCTGATGCTACAAACGGAACTTATACATTTACGATTACAGGAGTTACAGGTATAGCACCAATCGAATATAGTATTGGTAGTGGTTTCCAATCAAGCCCAACATTTACAGTTCCAAATTCTGGTTCTTATGATGTAACGGTAAGAGACGGTAACGGTTGTGAAGTAACGACAACTGCTGTGATCAATATTTCACCAGCATTAAAACTAGATGTTGTGGTAAATACATTGCCGGATTGTAATAGTGCTAACGGAACCGTTACAGCTACAGCAAGCGGAGGTGGAACACCTGCAAATTACAGCTATAGCTTAGATGGTAATTTTGGTCAGACATCAGGATCATTTATTAATCTGGGAGATGGACATCATACAATTACTGTTACTGATTTATCAGTAACTCCAGCTTGCGAAAAAACAGTAGAATTTGATATCATAAAAGCAACACCAATCGAAGGATTTAGTGTAAAAGCTACAGACGTTACTTGTAATACATTTAAAGATGGAACGATCACAGCTACGATTGATGAAACTGGTAAAAATGATAACCCAATATACTATTACAGTATTACAGCGGGTCCAGAACTTAGACCAAACCAAACATCTAATATCTTCACAGGATTACCTAAAGGACAGTATACTGTTACAGTTACTTCTGGTAGAGGATGTAAAGATTTGGAAGATGTTGAGATATTTGAACCAGCTCCTATTGTTGTAGCAGATGTTACTTATGGCCAATTTGGTTGTACAACAGGAAATACAAATGTAAACCCAACTATTACTGTAAACACAGTAACAGGTGGTTCAGGTAACTATGTGATTTATCAATTCATGAAAAATGGAGTTGAAGTTCAAAGAGGTGCTTCAAATACATACACTGTATTTGATCTTACAGGAGGAATTTACACTGTAAATGTTTTTGACGATAATTCATGTAGTGGTTCATCAACAGGAATTATAGACATCAAACCTTTCATCAGTCTAGATGATATTACAATAAATGTTGATAAAGAAATTACGTGTAAAAACAATGAAGATATTACTGTAACTGTTGCAACAACAGGCGGTACACCAGCAGCAAATCAATTGCTATACAGCATTGCGGGAATTGGTGGAAGTACTTACACAGGTAACAATACAACGGGTATCTTTACAGGATTGCCTATTGGTAATTATTTAATTACAGTTGAAAATTCTGTAACAGGATGTATAATCGAAGAACCTCATTATGTTTCTGACCCTAATACATTCGAACTTAAAGCGAACTTAACTGTTTCTGAAGTTTGTTTTGGTCAAACCAATGGAAGCGTTGAATTAACTTTCGTTGACAATCAACTTGTTCCTCAAGATGATGCCGGAGCTTTCAGTTATACAATAACTGGTGGTGCTCTTCCAATAACAGGAAATAGCCCTAATGCAGGTCCATGGCCAATAACAGGATTAAGTGCAGGAGTTTATACAGTTGTAGCAATACTGGACAATAAACCTGAATGTGAACAAACAACAACGTTTACAATTGCTCAGCCAGGTACTGCTTTAACGGTTACTGCAACAAAAGACGATATTACTTGTGTGATAGGTAATAATGACGGAGTTATCTATGCTTCTGCAAATGGAGGATGGGATACTGATTATCAATACGAGTTGGTAAATGACGACACTAAAGCAGTTGTTGCTATATACTCTCCAGAGTTCAGATTCCCTAATTTAACTGCAGGACATTACATAGTAAATGTAAAAGACGGAAAAGGATGTCCGGCATCAGTAGCTATTGAGTTGAGAAATCCAGATCCAATACAATTTACTGCTGTACCAGATGCTAACGTATTAGCTTGTTATGGTGATAAAAATGGTGTAATTAGAGTTTCTCCTCCTACAGGTGGTCAGGGAAGTAATTACCTATATACTTTAACAGTAGTTTCAAATAATCCTGTTACAACTGTTGGACCTCAAACTGATCCTGTATTTACCGGATTAGGTGAAGGAAGATATACAGTAACAGTAACTGACGGATTTAGTTGTTCAGCAACTACAACTGCAGAGATTGTAATTACACAGCCTACATTAGTTACGCCAATATTAGTTAAGTCTAGAAGTCAGACTTGTTTAACACAATCTGAACTTACATTAAGCGCAACTGGAGGAACAGGTACTTATCAATATAGTGCAACTGAAGATTTTGCAATAGTATTAGGAACATTCACAACATCAATTTCATTCGATGTTCCGGTAGGTACTTATAGCTATTTCGTAAGAGATGCTAACGGATGTAAATCATTCGTTACTGCACCAATCGAAATTGAACCTCTTGAGCCATTAACAATTACTGTAGATGTTTCTGCAGCAGTGGTTAAATGTCAGGGAGATGCATCAGCAACAATATTTGCTGAAGCGACAGGTGGTTTAGGTGACTATGTTTATACATTACTTGATAATAACAATAACGTAGTTCGCGCAGGTCAGTCAAACGGAACATTTGCAAACTTACCAATAGGTAACTATAAAGTTTCTGTTGTTAGTCATGATTGTTCTAACGCAAGTACGGTAATTTCAATTATTGAACCACCAGCTCCTTTAACAGCAACGCCAATTAAAACAGATGTTACTTGTTTTGGTGCTAACAACGGTAGAATTGAAATTAAAGCTGAGGGCGGTACAGGTACTATTCAATATGCGATTTCACCAGATCTAGATAAATTTGATTCTAAATTTATTTTTGATAAACTAGCTCCTGGTGATTACAGAATTGTTGTAAAAGATGACAATGGATGTAGCGAAATAATTGATGTAATAATTGAGAATGGTGCATTACTTTATGCAACACTAGATGAAACATCAATTAAACCTGAATTATGTGCCGATGATAAAAACGCTGAATTTAGAGTTGATATCTTTGGTGGTAAAGCTCCTTATTTTGTACGTATTGATGACGAAACTGCTTTTGTTCCTGTGAATGGAATAGGTGGTGCATACCATACCTTTAGCGAATTAAGAGGTGGAGATCATAAGGTATATGTTACAGATAGTTATGGTTGCGGACCAATGGAACTTAATGTTTCAACTCCTAAGCCAGTTACAATTAATCCAACTACTGAAACAACGTACGGTTGTGAGACGAATACGACAATAGTATCTTTCGATTCTAGTGTTAATCTTGCTGATCTTGACTTCTCTGTTGACGGTGGACCGATTCAGGTAGCTGATAACATATTCAAAGATCTTGCTCCAGGTTCTCACGTTATCAATGTTAGACATTCAAACGGATGTCCTCAAAGTACTCTGCCTTTCTTAATCGAAGGATTTGATAAATTAATTATTACTGATATTACTAAGAGCAGTAAAGCAGAGGTTAACATAATCAGAGTACAAGGTGTTGGAGGTAAAAAAGACTATGTTTACAGTTTTAATAAAATGCCATTTGATGCAGCTAATAAAGCACCATTTACATCATCTAATGAAATAAGAATTTACGAAACAGCTGTTTACAGAGTATTTGTTAGAGATCAAAACGGTTGTGAGGATTATATAGATATAGAAGGTAAATTCATCGATTTCTGTATGCCAAATTACTTTACACCAAACGGCGACGGCAGATACGACGAGATTGGACCAGATTGTGGAGCATTAGCTTACAAAGATTTAACATTCGATATCTTTGACAGATACGGTAGAGTAGTAGCGAAATACAGAGTAGGTCAAAAATGGGATGGTAAATACAATGGAGCAGAATTGCCAACAGGAGATTACTGGTATGTTCTTAAACTAAATGACGAGAAAGATGATAGAGAGTTTGTTGGACATTTCACATTATACAGATAACAAAATTATAGCCCCGATGATGTTGTCTAAAAAAATTATTACAATGAAAAAATTTATTTTATCCTTAGTACTCATGGCTGTAACAACAAGTTACAGCCAAGAGTTAAACCTACCGGTGTTTACGCAGTATTTAGCTGATAATCCATTTGTAATTTCACCCGCTTTTGCTGGTATTGGCGATAATCTTAGGATTCGTGCCAACGGACTTACGCAATGGGTTGGAATCAAAGATGCACCAGATAACCAATCATTGTATGCAGATTTCCGTATATTGGACCGTTCCGGAGTTGGTTTGTCATTATACAATGACAGCAATGGTAATACAAGACAAACTGGAGCCAAAGTTTCGTTTGCGCACCACCTTATATTAGATTATTATTCAAAACAATATCTATCATTTGGTATTTCGTATAACTATAACAACTTCCGTATCGAGACAGGTAATTTTACCGGCGATGTGAATGGTGGAGGAGCTCCAGATCCGGGAAGACCTACGGATAATAGATACACACAAAACAACAACTTTGACCTTAGTGCTTTATACCGTAATAAAAACTTTTACATAAGTTTTAATGCAAACAACGTTCTAAAGAAAAACACTGAGAAATATTTTGTAGACGAACCAGACTTACTTTCAAACTATCAGGTATATACAGGTATGATTTTTAAAGATGGAGAAAATAGCCGTATCGAATACGAACCATCTGTTTACTACCAGTTTTTTGCAAGTGACCAACGTTCAACTACAGATTTAAACTTCAAATACAGACGATTCAATCGTTACGAAGATTACTATTGGATAGGAGTTTCTTACCGTATGTTAAACGACCAGTTCCCAAAACCATTATCAGTTGGGCCAATGGTAGGTTTCATGAAATCTAAATTTTATTTTGGATATTCTTATCAGGTAATGTTCAATGATCTTGGTAATTACAATACAGGAACACACTCGATCACAATTGGATTCGATTTCTTCGGATCAATCAGTAACTGTCCATGTACCCAAAGTCCGGTACACGACTAATAAATTTTACAAGTAAAAATTACTGTAGACTAAATACTATTTTTTTTCGTTTTCACTAAATGAAGAGCCAATATTTGGTTTACAGTAACTTTTAACTGTTAAATATTCTACGGTACAATTTTATTTTTTTTGAAATAAATTGGTTTGTTTTCTTAATTTACAACGTTTTCGTTGTTATAGATAGGTTATTTTTAGATAATTCGAATTTAATACTACATTAAAAGTTCTATATTTGTTATTCTTTCAAAAATTAAAAAATTATCAAATGAAAACTTTAAACGATTTCGACTTTAAAAATAAAAAAGCAATTATCCGTGTAGACTTCAACGTGCCTTTGGATGAAAACTTTAATGTAACAGATGCTACACGTATCGAAGCTGCAAAACCAACTATCGATGCTATCTTAAAGCAAGGTGGAAGTGTAATTTTAATGTCGCATTTAGGAAGACCAAAAGGAGCCGAAGAAAAATACTCATTAAAACATATTTTAAAAACTGCTTCAGATATTTTAGGAGTTCCGGTTCAGTTTGCTGAAAACTGCGTTGGCGAAGTAGCACAAACTGCTGCTAAAAACCTAAAACCAGGAGAAGTTTTATTACTTGAAAATTTACGTTTCCATGCAGAAGAAGAAGCTGGAGATGTTGCTTTTGCAAAAGAATTAGCTTCACTTGGAGATATCTACGTAAATGACGCATTTGGAACTGCACACAGAGCACACGCATCAACAACTATTATTGCACAATTTTTTCCAACAGAAAAATGCTTCGGAACATTATTGGCAAAAGAAATAGAAAGCTTAAACAAAGTACTTAAAAATAGCGAGAAACCAGTAACAGCAGTTCTTGGCGGATCTAAAGTTTCTTCTAAAATTACTGTAATCGAAAATATCTTAGATAAAGTAGATCACATGATTATTGGAGGTGGAATGACTTTTACATTCATTAAAGCACAAGGTGGAAAAATTGGTGAATCTATTTGTGAAGACGACAAACAAGAATTAGCACTTGAAATTTTAAGATTGGCTAAAGAAAAAGGAGTTCAGGTTCATATTCCGGTTGATGTTATAGCTGCAGATGATTTCTCAAACACAGCAAATACACAAGTAGTAGATGTAACAGCAATTCCTGACGGATGGCAAGGTCTTGACGCAGGTCCTAAATCATTAGAGAACTTCAAAAAAGTAATTTTAGAGTCAAAAACTATTTTATGGAATGGTCCATTAGGCGTTTTTGAAATGGAATCTTTTGCTAAAGGAACTATTGCTTTGGGTGAATATATTGCAGAAGCTACAGAAAAAGGTGCTTTTTCACTAGTTGGAGGAGGAGATTCTGTTGCAGCTGTAAAACAGTTCGGTTTGGAAGATAAAATGAGCTACGTTTCCACTGGTGGCGGGGCAATGCTTGAAATGTTAGAAGGTAAAGTTTTGCCTGGAATCGCAGCGATTTTAGACTAAAATATCACAATTAACATTTTTTTGCATATTTTTCTTCTATAAACTATTTAGTTTTGCAAAGTTAACTCTTCTGTAATTTATTGAATTATAGAATTTTAAATAAAAGTTATATGATTATAAGGAAAATTTCATTAGCGGTTTCTGTTTTATTCTCAATCACCTCCTTTGCACAAGATATTGTAAAAGCAGATTTGCAGATTAAACCAGATGTTAAAATCTCGTACTTAGATTCGGTTAAAAATACTTTCAAGAAAGATCAGATGTGCACTCGCGTAGACAGTCTTTGGATGAATGAATTAGTAAGCTTAGATATCTATGATGATTTAACAAAAGACATTCAGACAATCAATACAGATATAAGTGTTGATCAGGAACTACCAACTGAGTTGCTTAAACAGCGACTTCAGGTTATGAATGAGAAATCGCCTTTTGAAATAGAATATAATCAGGGATTAGAAAACATCATAAAGTCGTTCCTTAAGAATCGTAAAAAATCGTTCTCTCGATTAATGGCTTTATCAGAATATTATTTCCCAATTTTTGAAGACGCTTTTGCCAAACAAAATGTGCCTTTGGAAATTAAATATTTAGCCGTTGTAGAATCTGCTTTAAACCCTAAAGCAGTTTCTAAAATGGGCGCCACGGGTCTTTGGCAATTCATGTACGGAACCGGAAAACAATACGATCTTAAAATTGATTCCTATATAGACGAACGAAGCGATCCTTTAAAAGCGACAGCAGCATGTTCAGAATATATGACCAAAATGTTCAAAATTTTTGGTGATTGGGAATTAGTACTTGCGTCTTATAATTCAGGACCGGGAAACGTTACAAAAGCCATTCGTCGTTCTGGCGGAAAAACAAAATACTGGGATATTCGTAACCACCTTCCAAAAGAAACGCAAGGTTATGTTCCTGCTTTTTTGGCTACAATGTATCTTTTTGAATTTCACAAAGAACACGGAATCAATCCTGAAAGAGCTGTAGTTAAAAACTTTGAAACAGATACAGTTCAAATCAAAAATCAAATGTCATTCAAGCAAATCGCCGATTTGTTAGACATGCCACAATCACAAATACAACTTTTAAACCCTTCTTATAAGCTTGGTGTAGTGCCGTTTTACCAAAACGAACCACATTTTTTACGTTTGCCAAAAGATAAAATTTCAACTTTTGTTTCAAACGAAGATAAAATCTATGAGTATGTAGCTTATCAGTCGCAACACAAAGGATTGCCAAAACAACTGGCTTTGAAAGTTACACCTAAAGGAAAAGCGAAACTGGATAATGCTGTTGCAGCAACAGAAACGCAATATTATAAAGTGAGAAAAGGCGATAACCTTGGCACAATTGCAGACAAATATGATGTTTCAATTTTAGATTTAAAAAAATGGAACAATATTAAAGGAAATGCAATCGCTTTGGGTAAAACTTTAAAAATTAAATCGAACAACGATTCAATTGTAAAAGCGCCAAAAGAGTTGAAAACTCCTGAAATTGATAAAAAACAAGTTGAAGAAGCTGTTGCATCTAATGATGTTAAAGAAAAAACAAATACTGTTAATCAGGAATATGTGGTAGCTGCAGGAGATAATTTAGGAAGCATTGCTAAAAAATTCGGTACAACAATTGCTGATTTAAAAGACCTGAACAACTTAACATCAAACAATATTGGTTTAGGAAAAACATTAATTATTTCTAAACTTGTTACAACAGTTGATGATAATAACGTTGCAACAACATCAATCGCAGTTAATTCTGTTGAATCATTCAAGAAAAAAACTGCATCTGCAAAAAATATTGGAGAAGATTATTACGTTAAAAAAGGAGATTCATTATATAGTATTTCAAAAAAATATCCTGGAGTAACCATTTCAGATATTAAAAAATGGAATAATATTCAGGATGGCGATATTAAACCCGGAATGAAACTTAAAATAAACGGATAATAAAAAAAATCTTAACTAAATTTGGGTTTTATTTCATTAAACTAAGAAAATGAATAAAACCCATTTTTTATGCCTTTTACTTTCGTGTTTGTTTGTTTCGTGTGTGAAAAACGAGAAACAGCCTCAGCCGGTTTCCGGTAAAACAAACACCATTTCTATTATCATCGACGATCAGTTATGGTATGGAGAAGTGGGTGATACCATTCGAAATAAATTTGCTTCACCCGTTTTGGGTCTTACACAAGAAGAACCTCTATTTACGATCAATCAATATCCCGCAAAATTACTTGAAGGTTTTGTCACCGATAGCCGAAGCATTATTGTGGTTAAAAAAGCTGCAACTGATAAATTCGAAATCAAACACAGCAAAACATTACCACACAACACCTTTCGTATTTACGGGAAATCTATAGATGATATTATTTGCAGTATCGAATTGAATTCGGCACAAATTATCAAGATGATTCGCGATGCCGAGATTCAAAAGATTCAGCAGGACAACAGCAAATCATTGTTGAATCCTACCGTGATAAAAAATAAGTTTCATATCAATCTGCAAATTCCTTCCGGTTACGAATATATGCTGCACAAAAAGAATTTTATGTGGCTCAAAAAAGATATTATCAGCGGTAATACAAGTTTGCTTATCTATCAAATTCCAATTCGAAGACTTACGAAAGGATCTGATGTTGTAGGTAATATTGTTCGAATGAGAGATTCTATTGGTAAATATATTAAAGGCCGCGAACCGGATACGCCTATGATTACCGGTGAAGCTTATGCACCTTATTTTTCAAATACAGAATTAGACAGAAAGAAAACTTTTGAGACTAAAGGAACCTGGGAATTAAAAAATGATTTTATGACAGGCCCATTTATCAACTACGCTATTATCGACAAGGTTTACAATAGAATTTTAGTAATAGAAGGATTTTGTTATTCACCTTCGAATCAGGAAAGGGATTTAATGCTTGAACTTGAGGCGATTATAAAATCAGTTAAAGTAGACAAAAGATAATTGATTTATTTTCTTACATTTGTTGATTAATAATCAATAAATCAGTTAATTATGAAAAATATTTATCTTGTATTTTCAATGATGTTGTTGTGTTTTGCTTCTTGTAAAAAAGAAGTAAAAGAGGAAACCGGAGAAGTAAAACTTACTGATACGATTAAAACGAAAGATACAGTTCCGGAACCGCCTTTAGATTCTGCGGCACAAATGAAAGCATGGGCAGCGTATGCAACACCCGGAACTGAGCATAAAATGCTGGCTGACGAAACCGGTACATGGAATTGTGATATGACTTTTTGGATGGAACCAAACGGAAAACCTGAAAAAGCGAGTTCAGTTGCACATATCAAAATGGTTCTTGGCGGACGTTATCAGGAAGCCAGTTACAGCGGAACCATGATGGGACAACCATTTGAAGGAAAGAGCACCGTAGCCTACAATAATGCAAGCAAAGAATTTACAACTACTTTTATCGATAATATGGGAACAGGCATGATGGTTGCCATTGGAAAATATGATGAAAGTAAAAAAAGTGTAGAATACAAAGGCGACATGGTAAATCCTGTAAATGGTAAAAAAACACCTTATCGTGAAATTTATACTATTGTTGATCCTACAACACGTAAAATGGAAATGTTTGATGTGAAAAATGGTGAAGAATATAAAAGCATGGAAATCATCATGAAGAAGAAATAAGATTCATTCGAAAACGTAGACAGAGAATCCCAATTGCTATTTGCAATTGGGATTTCTTTTTTTAAAACAATTATAATTTCGATTTTTCAATTAATTTAGACCTTTGTAAAAAAGAAAAAGAATAATGGAATTAAAATGGAAAATAAAGCCTTTTGAGGCATTAACTGTTCATGAGTTATATGATTTGCTTAAAGTGCGAAGCGAGATCTTTGTAGTGGAACAAAATTGTGTTTATTTAGACATTGACGGCAAAGACAAGAAAGGCTTACACTTAATTGGTGAATACGATAATAAAATCGTCGCTTATGCACGTTTATTCGACGCCGGAATTAGTTTTGATAATGCATCGATTGGAAGAGTGGTTGTTGATGCTAATTACAGAGATAAAAAATGGGGGCACGATTTAATGCGTGAAGCTATCGCCGGAATAAGATCACATTTTGGTAAAGACAAAATCACCATTGGTGCGCAATTATATTTGAAGAAATTCTACGAAAGTCACGGATTTGTGCAAATAAGCGAGATGTATCTGGAAGATGATATTCCACATATTGATATGGTTCGAGAATAATTTAAATTACATTTAAAGTAAAAATTATAGTTAACGCAATTTTGTTGCAAAAACATAATTTAAATTATGATTTATTTATAAAATACTTATAAATAAATCATTAGTAACTTAGTTTAAAGAATAACTTTAAGCCAATTTATAGCTTTTTGGGTTTTCTAACAGCAAAATTAAATTAAATTTTTGTAATACAAAATTCGACACGCCTGTCATAATTGTCTCCTTTTCCTAATGGATATCGATTCCCGTAACCTTGAAAAGTCATTCTGCCAGAGGAGATTTTTTTAGACAACAAATATTTGAAAACGGTTTTGGCACGGTTCCAGGAAAGTCTTCTTTCTTTGGTTTCTTTGTCAATTCCGTCACTGTAGATTTCAGGAGTACAACAAACATGGCCGCTTATTTCAAACTGAATATTTTTCTTTTTCTGCAGAATGGTGGCAATCTTATCCAATTCTTTTTTAGAGTTGTGAGTGAGTTTAGCGCTTCCAATATCAAATAGAATATTGTCAAGAGAAATCTTGTCTCCAACTTTCAATTTGTCTCTGAAAGAAGTGTATACTCCTTTGCCAAAGCTGTTTTTCTTAACAACGATTAAATCGACCCGCCGATTTTTAGTGCGCGCGTCATTGATGTTCTCAATCGTATCGGGACGTATAATAACCCGGCCCTTACCTTCAAGTATAATTATTTTGCTTTGGTTTAAACCTTTAGAAACTAAAAATTTCTGAATCGTCGTAACACGATTCTTAGATAGCCTAAAATTATAATCGTCATTGCCACGATCGTCGCAATAGCCGTAGATTTGAATAGACTCTATTTTTGCAGTGTCTATTTTTTTTATAAAATTCTTAACAACGCCTGTTTGTTGTTCAGTAAGATCAAATTTATCGAAATCAAAAAATATAGTTTCGATTGGCTTTTGCTGTGCCGATAAATTGAAAGTAAAGACTACAACTAAGACTTTACAAATTCGCATTTTTTTTCATTTTTTACATTTTTAAAATGGTTTTATACTCAGTTTGATTATTCAAAACGCTCACCGCTTTCTTAATTTCTGAATTGTTTTTAATGTAAAATTGATATAAACCTTCCTGATATTGGTATCTCTTAATTAGTTCCTCTTGGATCAGGCCTTTAATTTCTTTTTGGTTTTTGTCTAATAGAGTAGTTTCACTTTTTTCTAAGGCATTTAATAACTGCTGATATTCCGGTGCGATCGTTTCGTCTATTTTTTCGTTTTTGGCTGCAGCCAAAGTATTTTTCAAAGCTACTTCTGTTTCAGTATCAAAAGTAATTTTGTTTGTTTTTAGATATTGTTTAAAGCTGGCATAATCCGCATCAGTAAGAACCGGGATTTTCTCGCCTAGATTTGGGTTTTTATAATAATAGCTTGTTGCGTAATCAAAAATCCCGTCGTTCTTTAACAGAGCAGTCGTAATAGGGCTCATTTTTGCTTCATCGAGTTCAATGTCCGGCAAAACACCACCACCATCATAGACGGTTCTTCCTTTTCTGGTTTTAAAAGCGTTAAAGTTTTTAGCATCGGTTTTTAAAGCAACGCCATTTTTGTCTTTATGTGCATAATCCAAAGCCTGAATACATCTTCCCGAAGGCGTGTAATAACGGGAAATTGTAACTTTAAGCTGAGTTCCGTAAGTTAAATCTACAGAACGCTGTACCAATCCTTTACCAAAACTGCGGCTTCCTAAAATGACGGCGCGGTCTAAATCCTGCAAAGCTCCGGAAACAATTTCTGATGCTGATGCACTTCTTCCATTCACTAAAATAGCCAAAGGAATTTCAGTATCTATAGGTTGATTCTGAGTTTTATACGTATTATTATGTTTTTCAATTCTTGATTTTGTTGTTACAATCACTTCATTCTTTGGAACAAATAAATTACAGATATCGATAGCTTCATTTAACAAACCACCCGGATTTCCTCTCAAGTCTAATACAATTTGTTTTGCGCCATCTGCTTTTAGTTTTTCAAGTGCCTCTTTTACTTCAGCGGCCGCTTTTCTGCTAAAATGTGCCAAAACAATATATCCGGTTTTATCATCGATTTTTCCATAAAACGGAACCGATTTGATATCAACCTCATCCAAAACCAATTCGGTTGTATAAGTTTTTCCCTGACGAAGGTATTTGATCGTAATCTTGGTGTTTTTTGTTCCTTTCAATAATTGCGACGCATCATCTTTAAAATCGGCAATTAAAACATCACCAATCTGGATAATTTCGTCACCTGCTTTTAATCCTGCTTTGTCTGCCGGATAATCTTTATACGGTTCACGAACAATCAAGCGATCTTTTTTGCGCGCAATCATAGCACCAATTCCGGTATATTCTCCCGTATTGTTGATTTTAAAGTTTACGACATCCTGTTCGTTAAAGTAAACTGTGTACGGATCTAAACTTCCCAACATGCTTTTAATGGCTTTGTCCATCAAATCACCGGGATTTGTTTCGTCTACGTAATTGGTGTTTACTGCTTTAAATAAGGTTGTGAAGATTTCTATTTGCTTGGCAATCTCGAAAAAATCGTCTTTGAAACTGGTTCCAATAAATAAAAATCCTGCCGCAACAGTTGGTATAATGAACTTCTTTTTGAAATAAGGATACATGTTATGTTTTTTTTCTTTTAAATCGTTTTCTAATCAAATAGGCAATTAGAACGAATAGGATAATAAATGGCCAAATGCTAATAATAGAAATCAGGAAACTTGATAAACCAAAAAATCCGGACTTAACAGCCGTCCATATTTTTGATCCGTAAGAAGTTTTAACCGCTTCTTTTTCAGCAATGGTTTTGAAAAATTCAATCGTAATGGTGCTTTCAGAAACGCGGCTTTCTAAGTATTTCAGCTGCCCTTCTTTGGCTTCAATCTCTTCTCTGATAATAGAAATTTGTTTCTCAATTTCTAATATCTCACTTATTTTTGTGGCTTTTTGCAGAATTTGAAGGTAACGTTCTTCAAGTTTCTTTTTTGTTTTTAATCTGGAATTGAGATCAATATATTGTTCTGTAACATCTTCAGCAGAAATTTCTTTTCTTTCAAAATAAGAAACACCTTCGGATACCGACTTTATAAACGTATCAAAATTCTGACTAGGAATTCTAACGGTAAGATTTCTATAAATATTGTCGTAATCTTTTCCTTCAGTATCATTTTGAATAGTTCCTTTATTTGCTGTAATAGCTTTCTGAATTTGGGCGAAAGTATCATCTAAATCATCAGTTTCAAATCGAAGTGACGCCTGTTTGATAATCTTCTGAGGAATTGCTTGTACAGACGCAGCTTGGTCTCTTTGATAGTTCCCTTCACTTTTAGCCGGAAGTTTTATGGCACTAATTGACATTGCTTGATCTGAGGACTCATTTTTACTGCAACTTCCTAAACACAAAATCAAAAATGATAAAAAGAAAATATATCTCATAAAGCTCCAATTTAGAGCTAAAACTACAATTTTTTTATAATTTTTTGTCTAATTTGATAAAAAAGTTGTATTTTAAAGACTACAATTCTGTTTTGGTTTCAGAATCGGGAGTTTTGTTTACTTGTTGAAGAAATTTCTCAAACAACTGGATTGTTTTAGTATTGATTTCTTCATAAGTCAAACGATCTTTTGTCTGGTAGAAAAACATAAAAGAATACGGTTGTTCAAGATTATCCCATAGTAAATGTTTGTTTAATCTATAGGTTTCTCTAAGAACACGTTTAAAGTAATTGCGGTCAACTGCTTTTTTGAAATATTTCTTGGAAACAGAAACGCCAATTTTAATTTTTTGTTCTGAATTTTCTTCCGCTTGACGGTAAACCAAACGCAAGGGATATTTGGAAACTGATTTTCCTTCAGAAAAAAGTAAACCAATAGTTGTTTTGCTTTTTAAACGTTCGTTTTTGGAGTAAGTAAAGTTCATTTAATTCAGAAAAAAAGTGCAATTTTTGTGGCAAAGGTACAATTAAACCATAATAACAGTTATTGTTTTCAATTTTTATACCGCTAAAAATTTATTTATTACTTTTGGACATTAATTTTAATAGCATGCAAAAAATAATTTCGTATCCCATATCCGTAATTTACTATTTGTTATTTAGTTCTGTTTTGTTGGTTTTTCATCCAATACAATGGTTTTGCCTAAATGTTTTTGGTTATCAGACACACAAAAAAAGTGTCGATTATTTAAACTTTTGGCTGTTAAGATGTACAAATCTTGTTGGAACGACTTATAAAATTGAAAACAGAGAGACAATCCCTACAGGAGTTCCTTTGATTTTTGTTTCCAATCATCAAAGTATGTACGATATTATAACAATGATTTGGTACTTTAGACGATTTCATTGTAAATTTGTAAGTAAGAAAGAGTTAGGTAGCGGAATTCCGAGTGTATCCTATAATTTACGCCACGGAGGTTCTGTGCTAATTGACCGTAAAGACCCAAAACAAGCGATTCCTGTAATCAAAGGCTTGTCTGAATATATTGAAAAACATAACAGATCTGCTGTAATATTTCCCGAAGGCACGCGTAGTAAAACCGGTAAGCCTAAAGAATTTGCCCAAAATGGTTTAAAAATATTATGTAAATACGCACCGTCAGCCTACGTTGTTCCGGTGAGTATTAATAATTCATGGAAAATGGTTCGTTGGGGACTTTTTCCGGTAGGTTTAGGAAATCACCTTACCTTTACCGTTCATAAATCTTTAGCAGTAAAAGATTATGATTTTGCCGAGTTAATCGCCTTGACAGAAAAGGCAGTAGTAGAAGGAGTAAATGAGTATAAATAGATTTGAGCTCAAATAAAAAGCTTAAGTCCCAATCTTAAATTAGTAATGTCTATAAAAAACATTAGATTAGAAGTAATGCAGTTTTTGGAAAAAAACGTGGATAGCTTCGTTGAACAGTATTTAATTCCAGTAGAAAAAATTTGGCAGCCGTCAGATTTTCTGCCTAATTCTGAAGGAGATAATTTCTTTGAGGAGGTTAGAGAATTACGTGAAATTGCCAAAGAACTACCATATGATTTCTGGGTTACGCTTGTAGGTGATACCATTACCGAAGAAGCTTTGCCAACATACGAATCCTGGTTAATGGATGTAGAAGGAATAGATCAGGTTGAAAACGGTGGAAACGGTTGGTCTAAATGGATTCGTCAATGGACCGGCGAAGAAAACCGTCACGGAGATTTATTAAATAAATACTTGTATTTGTCCGGTCGTGTAAACATGCGTGAAATAGAAATGACAACACAGCATTTAATCAACGATGGTTTTGATATTGGAACTGGTTCTGATCCATATAAAAACTTTGTGTACACCAGTTTCCAGGAATTAGCAACTTATGTATCGCACAATAGAGTAGCACAAATGGCTAAAAAATTTGGTGATAACAAGTTGTCTAAAATGTGTAAAATGATAGCAGGTGACGAAATGCGTCATCATCATGCTTATAGCGAATTTGTTACGCGTATTTTTGCAGTAGATCCAAGCGAAATGATGTTGGCTTTTCAATACATGATGAAGCAAAAAATCGTTATGCCGGCACATTTCTTAAGAGAATCTGGTCAAAAGATCAGTTCTGCTTTCGAACAATTTTCTGATTCTGCACAACGTATTGGGGTTTACACTGCAAGCGATTATGTGGATATCATGCAGAAATTAATGGATAAGTGGGAAATTGATAAAATGACCGGTTTAACAGATGAAGCCGAAAAAGCACGTGACTACTTAATGAAATTACCAGCTCGTATGGCAAGAATCTCAGAAAGATTAGTGATTCCACAAGAATCTCATATTTTTAAATGGGTTGAACCAGCGAGACTTTAAATTTTAGAATTTAGATTGTTGATTTCAGATTTTAAATTGATTTTTGATATTAACATTAAAATATTTGTTGATTGTTAGAGTTTCAAACTTTGACAATCAACATTTTTTATTAAATAGAATTAAATTACCTGCGTAAATCCGTTTAATCCGCGTCATCTGCGTTCCAAAATACAATAAAAAGCAACTATGAATAATACCGATCTTATCACTAAAACAATTTCATTCGTAAAAGAAAAACTAAACGATGCCGAAGGCGGACACGACTGGTTTCATATCGAGCGCGTCTATAAAAACGCACTTTTGATTGCTAAGGACACGGCTTGTGATTTAGTTGTGGTTCAATTAGGTGCTTTGCTTCATGATATTGCCGACAGTAAATTTCATAACGGCGATGAAACCATCGGCCCAAAGACGGCCCGTTTGTTTTTAGAAACTGAAAATGTTTCGGAAGAAGTTATTCAGCATGTTGTAGATATCATTGAAAACATCTCGTATAAAGGTGGAAATTTCGAAAAGAAATTCTCGTCTGTAGAATTAGATATTGTTCAGGATGCCGACCGCTTAGATGCAATAGGCGCGATTGGAGTAGCGAGAGCCTTCAATTATGGCGGATTTAAAAATAGGGCTTTATATAATCCTGAAATTGCTCCTGTTACTAATATGAGTAAAGAAGAATACAAAAAGAATAATGCGCCAACGATAAATCATTTTTACGAAAAGCTATTACTCTTAAAAGACAAAATGAACACGGAAACCGGAAAGCAAATTGCAGCCGAAAGACATCGTTTTATGGAATCTTTTCTGGCGCAATTTTATTCAGAATGGGAAGGAGTAAAGTAATTTTTCAGTTTCAGTTTTCAGTAATAAAAAACGGCTTCAGATTATGAAGCCGTTTTTTATTATGTATTTTTAGATTTTAATTGTGTTTATCAATGATGTTTCATAATAAAATAAGAAATAGCGAAGGCACATAAAAAACCAAGCGTAAACCACAATAATCTTGAAACTCTGTTGTCTCTAATAATCTCTGTTCTATCAAAATCTGTCATTTCTTTAAAATTTGAATTAATAAAACAAAATTAAAAGTTATCTGGTTGATAAAAGCAACGTTAAAGGTTTGTTTATATTAAAAAAAGACAAGTTTCACAATGTTCATACAATCAAAGGAAACTTAGGAACTTAGCATCTAAGTAACTCAGAACCTTTTTTCTAAGAACAGCCGCAATTTCCATCACCGCAGTCTTTTTTCTTTTTAGATTTCCAAAAGAATTTTTTGACCAAAAAGCCAACGGCAATAAACAATATTACAAAAGCGATAATTTCTTGTATCATGGCTGTTTATTTTAAAAGTTGATACGCCAAAAGTGCCACAAAATAAGCCAGTCCACTCATTAAAACGAGCTGCATTGCAGGCCATTTCCATGAATTGGTTTCTTTTTTTGTAACCGCCAAAGTACTGGCGCATTGCATGGCAAAAGCATAAAAAAGCAATAATGAAATTCCGGAGGCAAAATTGAAAATCTTTTTACCGGTTTCAGGATTTATTTCTTCCTGCATTTTACTTTTTATAGTTGTTTCGTTATCACTGTTTCCAACGCTGTAGATGGTGGCCAGTGTTCCCACAAACACTTCACGCGCTGCAAATGAACTGATAATCGCAATTCCAATTTTCCAATCGTAACCCAAAGGTGCAATAGCAGGTTCGATGGCTTTACCCATAATTCCGATATAGGAGTTTTCCAGTTTTTGAGAAGCAACTTCATTTTCAAATAAAACTTCATCTATAGGTTTATTTGCAAATCTTTCTTTTACGATAGTCTCAGCTTCGTTAAAATCTTTTCCGGGTCCATAAGAAGCCAAAAACCATAAAATAACAGATATTGCCAGGATGATTTTACCCGCGCCAACAATAAAAGCCTTTGTTTTTTCTACAACATTGATTCCAACGTTTTTGAACAGCGGCATTTTATAACTTGGCATTTCAACTACGAAATAAGTTTTATTGTCCTGTTTTAATATTTTATTCAGAATATAAGCAGATAAAATGGCTGTTGCAAAACCTAATAAATACAATAACATCAATGACAATCCCTGCATGTTCAGGATTCCAAAAACGCGTTCGTTCGGTATAACCAAAGAAATAATAATGGCATAAACCGGTAATCTTGCAGAACAAGTTGTGAATGGCGTTACTAAGATCGTAATAAGGCGTTCTTTCCAGTTCTCGATATTTCGGGTGGCCATAATTGCGGGAATTGCACACGCAGTTCCTGAAATCAAAGGCACAACACTTTTTCCTGAAAGACCAAACTTGCGCATGATTTTATCCATAAGGAAAACCACACGGCTCATATATCCACTTTCTTCCAAAATGGAAATAAACAGAAACAGGAAAGCAATTTGTGGAATGAAAATAATAACACCGCCAATTCCCGGAATAATTCCCTGCGAAAGCAAGTCGGTTAAAATACCGCTTGGTAATTCTGCCGCAACCCAGCTGCTTAAAGAAGCAAAAGTGCTGTCGATGAAATCCATAGGAATGGTTGACCAGCTAAAAATAGATTGGAAAATGATAAAAAGAATAGCAAGGAAAATAAAATAACCCCAAAATTTATGGGTTAAAACACGATCCAGTTTTGCTCTGAAATCTTTCGCCATCGAAGCATCAACTTTTAAACCTTCTTTTAAAACATCATTTATAAACTGATATCTTTTGATGGTTTCTTTTTGCTGTAAGCGTTTTAATTCTGAATTTGTTTTGGTAAAAGTACTTCGAATTTCATTCCGGTCTAAATTCGAAAAGTTGACATCTTGTGTAATAACCAGCCATAATTTGTAAATAAGCTGATTGGGAAAAGCATTTTTTAAATTCTCAAAATACTCAGGATCAATAACCGATGCATTTAAACAAGCTTCGTGAGTAATGGTTTTATAAGAAACAATTAATTCTTTTAAGTTGTCAATTCCCAAACCTTTACGGGAACTTACCAAAGCAATTTTGGTTTTTAGCTTTTCTTCCAGATACGGAATATCTAACGTAATTCCTTTTCTTTCCATACGATCAGACATGTTAATGACCAAAATCGTCGGAATTTCAAGATCTTTTATTTGGGTGTAAATGAGTAAATTTCGTTTCAGATTTTCAACATCTGTCACAACAACTGCTACATCCGGATATAATTTATCGTTTTTATTTAAGAGTAATTCAATCACAACACTTTCATCCATCGAACTGGCATTCAAACTATACGTTCCGGGTAAATCCAGAATATTAGCTTTTATGTTGTTTGGTAATTTACAGAAGCCAATTTTTTTCTCAACCGTAATTCCCGGATAATTCCCAACCTGCTGATTTAAACCGGTAAGCTGATTGAAAACAGAAGTTTTTCCTGTATTAGGATTTCCAATAAGGGCAACATTAATATTTTGAATGCTCATTACAAATTGTTTTTGATAAGTTCAACTTCAATTTCACGAGCAGTTTCGATGCGAATCGCAACATGCGAACCGTTAATGTCCAAATATAAAGGATCTCCAAAAGGAGCAATTTGCAGTAATTCGACTAAGTTGCCCGGCAAACAACCCATTTCTAATAATTTTAGAGGAATAAGATCGATATCAAAGTCTTTGATAATGGCTTTCTCGCCTTTTTTCAGAGTATGTATTGTATTTTGCAAGCTTATTTAGATTGAATTTAGATTGCAAAAGTAGGCAATAATTCTTTATTCCAAGGCATTTAACACTTTTGAATATGCTAAATGTTTCTAAAAATAAGGGATCTTATTCGTGAGACAAGAAATCAATGTCTTCTAAAAGACGTTTCATATCTTCTTTGTTAGTTCCGTCATAAAATCCGCGCACACGGCGTTTTTGATCTACCAAAACAAAATTCTCGGTATGAACCATATCATAAAGCTGATCTGGTCTTCCCAATTTTACCGCCATATATGATTTTCTGGCCATGGTGTAAATCTCTTTTTTATCACCGGTAACCAAATTCCACTTGCTGTCCACAACGCCATATTTTATAGCATATGCTTTTAAAACTGAAACGCTGTCTACTTCTGGAAATACCGTGTGAGAAAGAAGCATTACTTTAGGATTGTTCAGGACTGCTTTTTGAACTTCAGAAAGATTTGTTGACATTTTTGGACAGATGGATCCGCAAGTCGTAAAAAAGAAATCAGCAACATAAATTTTTCCTTCGTAATTTTTTTGGGTAATCGTATCGCCATTTTGGTTTACAAACTTAAAATCAGCAATAGTGTGGTATTTGCTTTTGTATTGAACGGTACTATCAACCAATTCCGGATTTACATCGGCCGGGTTGTAAATAGGTAAAGTTTTTTGTGGCTTTAAAGCCGAATAAAATAAAGATATAGTGACAACCGAAAATACAATTAAAACAATAAAGAATTTACGGTATTTGTAAAGAAGCGATTTCATAAAAATAATTTGCCGCAAAAATACAAAAACCACTTTTTAAAAGCTGTAAGTATAATGATTTTTAACAAGCTTATAAATAGCCACGAATTCACGAGTTTTTTATTTTAATCGTTGAATTTTAATTCGTGAATTCGTGGCTGTCTATTTTAATCTGGTTTTCCTGATAGATTTATTAACGAGGTATAATCCAATTAAGGTTACAACAGACCCAAGAGCAATTGCCTGAGTAAGGCTTTCGCCAAAGATAAAAGCACCCAAAACCATTGCCACAATTGGATTAATATAAACATAAATACTGCTGATTTCTGTGGGAAGGTGCTGCAGCGAATAGATAAAGGCAATAAAAGTTAAAACCGAACCAATAACAACCAGGTATCCGATTGCCCACCAGGATTGTGCGGGAATTTCGCTTAACGGAATATTGGCTCCTGAAGCTTCAGTAATAACAAAAAGAATGATACTCGAAATCAGCATCTGAAGTCCCAAACTAAAATACGGATTAAAACTTGCTGCTTTTTTCTTAGTATGTAAAATCCCGAAAGCCCAGGTTATGGTGGAAACAACGGTAAGGAAAATTCCGAATTGAAAATCAGGTTTAAAGAAATCACCCAAATAATCGATAAAGATGATACAGATTCCTCCAAAACAAATTAGAATTCCGGCTATAGCCAATTTTGCAACACGTTCTCCGTAAAAGAAATTAATTATAATAATCCAAATTGGAAAAATAGCACTGATAATCGCACCCAAACCGCTGCTGATATATTTTACACCCCAGGTACTTAGGCCATTACTCAAAGAAAAATTTAAAATCGCCAAAATCAGAATGGTGCGCCATTGTTTGCCTTTTGGCCATGGTTCTTTTTTTACGAGAAAAAAAATAACGTACAAAATCCCGCCCAGAAACTGTCTGATATTTGCCACCTGCAAACCCGGCATGTGTTTTACGCCTTCTTTTGATGCCAGCCATGTGGTTCCCCAAAAAAAACTTACCCAGCATAACGCTAAGATTGGCAGTCCAATAGCTTCAATTTTTCCTGAAAATGCGTTCTGAATTTTTGCTTTCACTTTGATTTGATTCTTTTGTCAAATATTCCAAAAACAATTTCAATAACCCTTAAATATCAGGAGATTTATTCATGAAAGTTTTTGTTGGTACCAATGAAATATTTGCATTAAAAAACTTACGCTGTAATATCGTACAATTTTAACATAAAGTTTGAAATAATAACAATAAGTTTGTGTGTATCCAAAAAACACATATAAAAATGAATAAACAGCTTAGTAAACCATTGTTTTGTGCTTTTTCTGCATTCTTCGCATTAACAGCAGTTCAGGCACAAGATACAGCCACAAAAGAACCTGGAATTAATGTATCCTATATGAATACAAAAATTAGTCCGGGTGAAGATTTTTTCCGTTACGTTAACGGAACCTGGCTGGACAAAACTGAAATTCCAAGTGACCGGACAACTTGGGGAAGTTTTAATGAATTGATCAAAAAAACAGATAAAGATGCCATGGCAATTTTGAAGGAAGCTTCAAAAAATCCTGTTTACAAATCCAATACGGATCAGGGTAAAGCCGTGAATTTGTTTACGTCTATTCTAGATACTGTGGGCAGAAATAAAAAAGGAATTGAACCTTTAAAACCTTATTTGAATAAAATTGATGCGATAAAAAACGTAGCCGATCTTCAAAAGTATTTAGTTGAAATGGAACCACAGGGAGGTTCGGGATTTTTCGGGATTTACATTGGAGCAGATGAGAAAAACAGTTCCAAAAATTCAGTGAGTTTGGTTGTAAGCCGTTTAGGACTTCCGGATAAGGATTATTATACTTCAGAAGATAAAGATTCTAAAGAAAAACGAGCTAACTACGAACTTCATGTAGCGAGGATGATGCAGTTTATTGGCGAATCTCCTGCAAAGGCAAAACAAAGTGCAACAGAAATTCTGGCATTAGAGACCGCATTGTCAGCGCCAAGATTAAATCGTGTTGAAAGCAGAGACAGCCGTTTGCAATACAATCCGATGACAATTCCTGATCTTCAAAAAGTAACTCCAGCCATTAAGTGGGATGCTTATTTTTCTGGTCTTGGTATCAAAAAATTAGATACTGTTGTCGTAATGGAACCTCGCTATATGAAAGCATTACAAACTGTTTTTACTGAAAACAAAGTAGGAGCATGGAAGGAATATCTGAAATGGGATTTATTAAATTCATCAGCTTCACAATTAACGACTGATATTGAAACTGCTAATTTTGAGTTTTACAGTAAAACCTTAAGAGGAGCGATTAAACAACTTCCGCGAGAAGAAAAAGCCCTGCAAACGGTTAATCGCAGTGTAGGTGAAGCTCTGGGTAAATTATATGTTGAAAAAGTTTTTCCTGCTGAAGCAAAATCAAAAGCGGTGGATATGATTCATAATGTGATTTTAGCATATCAAAACCGTATCAATAATTTGAAATGGATGTCTGATGCGACAAAAGCAAAAGCGATTGAGAAATTAAATAAAATTACCATTAAAGTCGGTTATCCGGACAAATGGAAGGATTATTCAGCTCTGGAAATTAAAAGCATTGCCGAAGGCGGAAGTTATTTTGGAAACATAAAAAATCTGGCGGAATGGAATTTTAAGAAAAACCTGGAAAAATTAAACAAACCAGTAGATAAAACAGAATGGGGAATGTCACCGCAAACAGTAAATGCTTATTACAACCCATCATACAACGAGATTGTATTTCCGGCAGCAATCCTGCAACCACCTTTTTATAATTATCAGGCAGATGAAGCTGTAAATTATGGTGGAATTGGAGCTGTAATTGGACACGAAATCTCACACGGATTTGACGATTCAGGTGCCAGATACAATGCCGATGGAAATCTTGTTGACTGGTGGACAGCGGATGATTTGAAACAATTTACAGAACTAGGAACTGCTCTTGCTGATCAATACAGCGCTTTAGAGCCTTTGCCGGGAATTCATGTAGATGGTAAATTTACTTTAGGAGAAAATATTGGGGATCTAGGCGGAATAAATGCTGCTTACGATGGATTACAATTATATTTAAAGAAAAACGGAAATCCGGGTTTAATTGATGGATTAACACCAGAACAGCGTTTCTTTATTTCATGGGCAACAGTCTGGAGAACAAAATCGAGAGACGAAGCAATTAAAAATCAGGTGAAAACAGATCCGCACTCGCCTGGAATGTACAGAGCGGTTGTGCCAATTCAGAATGTAGATGCTTTTTATCAGGCATTCGGAATTAAACAAGGGGATAAAATGTACATAGCACCGGATAAAAGAGTTAAAATCTGGTAATATAATATCATAAAAAAACGGCGCTGATTTAGCGCCGTTTTTATTTTCAATATATTTAGTTTTTCAGATTACTGTAAATATAGCTTTCGATTGCTTTTAGTTCTTCATCAGACATTGCCTTAGTAACCGGAAAATTGGTTTTCATTACATCAAACTGACTCGGATCTACAATGGGTTCTGAATTACCTTTAAGAAAAGTAACAATATCACCTTTTTTGTCTTTGTATATTTTTGCAATTTGCTGAATACTTGGTCCAATTACTGTTTGATCGACCTGGTGGCACGAATAGCAATTTCCTTTTCCTTCAAAAATGTCTTTTCCTAAAGCTTCGGGTGTTTTGGCTTCCGCCGAATTTCCTTCTGAATAATTCTCCGTTGGATCCTGAACAGTAGTTTCAGTAGTTTCTTTTTTGCAGGATGCTAATGCTAAAACGGCAGATAAGAATAATAGTTTTTTCATTATAATAGTGAGTTAATATACTTTCATTGCATCAAATTTGTAACCATTAAAAAGAAGCTTTGCTACAATTTGTTTCGAAAGAAAATCTTTGTCTTCCCCATAAAAAGAAAGATTAATTTTTTCAGTATCAGTAAGAGTTCCTCTTAAATTATAGTATTTATTATCTGATGTGATGATTTCATCTTTTATGTTTTTATTGGTATTAGGATTTGTGTAACCTGTTTTTGTAGCATACCAGGCACCCAAAGTTCTAACTCTGTTTTGAATTCTGCTATTGTTGTCTTTTTCTGAATATAAAGAGTTTACAGTATATACCAGACTCGGAGGAAAATTAGGCATAAATGTTACGTTACTTTTTGTAACTTCTCCAATTACAACATAATCCATAACAGGCTGACCATCTTTATAAACTTCTTGTTTTTGAAGTATATGTCCATTTTCCACTGTAATTTTTAAAGCAGTCATGGCGTCATATTCCGCTTTTAATTGATCTGCCGTTTTTTGATTCACATCATCAAAAACTTTTGTGATATTAGTTGGTGTTCCATTAATAAATTCCAAAACACCTTTTTCATCTAATCCTGCTGCACTGATAAATTTGTATTTCTCATTACAAACACTTGCAACAATAGCTTTTTGAAAACTTAAACCCTGATCTTTTCCATAATCAATAACTTCATTTGTTTTATTATTGCTTAAATCAGTAAGAAGTGACCAATAAACCAAAGAACCATCAAGTAGAGGAGTCGCTTTTCTTTCAATGGAAAAAACTGGCTTATTGTCTAAAGTAAGGACGTTGTAAACTAATTTTTGTTTGTCTAAAACAGCAACTTCAGTTCCGTCAATGCTGATTTTATCTTTTTTAATTTTAATATCCTGACCAATAGCCGTTACAGATACAATCATGGCTAAGCCAAGTAACACATTTTTCATAGTTATTTTTTATGCTAAAGTAGACTTTTTAAAACGCTTACTTGTTTAATATTACTGCAGCTTCTTTTGCAAAATAAGTAGAGATGATACTAGCTCCTGCACGCTTAATGCAATAAAGTTGCTCTATCATAATTTTGTCATGATCCAGCCATCCTCTTTCGGCTGCGGCCTTTACCATAGCGTACTCACCAGATACCTGGTATACCGCAACAGGAACATGAACCGCGTTTTTAACCTCACGAACAATGTCTAAATACGCCATTCCCGGTTTTACCATTACGATATCAGCGCCTTCTTCAACGTCCAATAATGCTTCACGAATTCCTTCAATTCGGTTAGCATAATCCATTTGATAGGTCTTTTTGTCTTTCGGAATATTTTGAGAATCCACCGGAGCAGAATCTAATGCATCACGAAAAGGTCCGTAAAATGCAGATGCATATTTGGCACTATAACTCATAATTCCCACATTGTGATGTCCGTTTTCTTCCAAAGCTTTTCTAATCGCTAAAACACGTCCGTCCATCATGTCGCTTGGCGCTACAAAATCAGCTCCGGCATCAGCATGGCTTAAACTCATTCGGGTTAAAGCATCAACAGTCGCGTCATTTATCAATTGACCATTTTCTATAATTCCGTCATGACCATAGATCGAATACGGATCTAATGCCACATCCGGCATTACAATCATTTCCGGAACAGCGTCTTTTATAGCACGAATCGTTTGCTGCATTAAACCATCTTTGTTCCACGCTTCAACACCTTTATTGTCTTTTAGCTTGTCACTTACTTTTACGTAAATATTAACCGCTTTAATTCCTAAATCCCAGGCTTCTTTTACTTCCTTAATCGTATTATCCAGTGAATGGCGGTAAATTCCCGGCATTGACGGAATAGCAACTTTTACATCTTTTCCTTCTGCAACAAACATCGGAAGCATAAAATCTTGTGGACTTAAACTTGTTTCGCGAACTAAGGAACGAATTGATTCATTGGTTCTTAAACGGCGGTTTCTTTGTAATGGGAACATTTTTTTAAATTTTAGATTTGTGAGTTTAGATTTTTGATTTGAATCTTATCTCCAATTTATTTTTTGAATATTTTGAGCCATCTTATGTTATAGAAGCCGCATAGATCTCTTTAATCGTCTGGCCAATTTTAGCGTCAAACTCCTCTTCAGACTGACCTGCAGAAAGTCCTTCAGACAATGCTCGTGAGAAACTGGCGATTAATCCGTGGTTTTGTGAGAGTTTAAGATTAGCTTCATCTTGGCCGTATCCGCCGGATAATGCGACAACACGCACCACATGTGGATCAGACATTAACTCGCTGTAAAAATTAGTCACAGTTGGAATAGATAGTTTTAGCATCACCTTCACATCTTTATCTAATAAACTAAGCTGTTTCTTGATTTCTTCTTTCAGAATTTCTTCTGATTTTTCCTTATCGGGACTATAAATATCCACTTCCGGTTCTATGATTGGAATAAGTCCTTTTTGAAAGATTTGTAAACCTACTTTAAATTGCTGCGCAATAACTTCACTAATTCCTTTTACATTTGCTTCTTTGATCACAGAACGCATCTTAGTTCCAAAAACGTTTCTTTCTACCGCTCGAGTCAGCAATTCATCTAAACCGGTAATTGGTTTCATTAATTGTACACCATTTACCAGATCAGCGAGCCCTTTATCAACTTTTAAAAACGGAACTATATTTTTTTTCTCCCACAAATAATCGGCAGTCCATTGTCCGTCAATTTTACGGTCCATTGTGTTTTCAAACAAAATAGCGCCCAGAATATATTGGCTGTCAAATGCAGGACTTTTGATAATTCTGGTTCTCATTTCGTGTACAAGTGTGTACATTTCTTCATCATTCGAGAAGCTGCTTTCTTCAACGCCATATTGCGATAACGCCTTTGGGGTACTTCCTCCACTTTGATCTAATGCAGCGATAAATCCTTTACCGGAATGCATGCGGTCTAATTGTAAATCTCTCTTTTCCATAATAACGAAATTTTAGTTTACTATAATTACCTTTTGATTAGTTTAAAGCCATTCGCGTGGATTTTCTAATACATTTATTAATTTTTCTTCTTCACTTCCGGCTTCTGCATGATGATCGTAAACCCATTGCACATGCGGAGGCAAACTCATTAAAATACTCTCAATTCTTCCGTTGGTTTTTAAACCAAATAAAGTGCCTTTGTCATGAACCAGATTAAATTCAACATAACGGCCACGGCGAATTTCCTGCCAGTTTCTGTTTTCCGAAGTATATTCCAGATTCTTTCTGCGTTCTACAATTGGAACATAAGCTTCTAAGAAACTGTTTCCAACTTCTCTTACAAAATTATACCAGTCTTCCATGGACATTTGCTCATTTGCTTTGCAATAATCAAAGAATAAACCGCCAATTCCGCGGCCTTCGTTTCTGTGTGCATTCCAGAAATAGGAATCACATTGTTTTTTATATTTCGGATAAAACTCCATATTATGTTTATCACAAGCCGTTTTACACGTTTGATGAAAGTGTGCTGCATCTTCTTCAAACAAATAATAAGGCGTTAAATCTTGTCCTCCGCCAAACCATTGTTCGATTATTTTTGGAGAACCTGTACTGAGCGAAGTCGAAGTATCATACATTTCAAAATATCGCCAATTGGCGTGCACGGTAGGAACCATGGGATTTTTAGGATGAATAACCAAACTTAATCCGCAGGCAAAAAAATCTGCTTCGCCAACACCAAACATTTTCTGCATCGCTTCAGGCAATTTTCCATGAACAGCTGAAATGTTTACACCGCCTTTTTCAAAAACTTCTCCATTTTCGATAACGCGTGTTCTTCCGCCGCCGCCTTCCGGGCGTTTCCAAAGATCTTCACGGAATTTTGCAGTTCCGTCAATAGCTTCTAATCCAGAACAGATTTGGTCTTGTAATTGTTGTATGTAGGCGTAAAATTTATCTTTCATAGGTATTATATTCTGATTTAAGCAATCCAAAATAAACGATATCTTCTAATGTTCCATCGATGCTTTTGAATTCCTCACGTAATATTCCTTCTTGTTTAAAATGATGTTTCAACGCAATTTGCTGACTTGCTTTGTTGATTTTTGAAGTACAAATGAATACTTTATTCATATTTAAAGTATTGAAGCAAAAATCTAATGTTTCTGAAACGACTTTTGAAGTAATTCCTTTTCCTTGAAAATCTTCATCTATAAAATAACCCAACTCACATTTTGAAATTCGGTTATCGATGCTTTTCACACATAAATAACCAATTAAAGCGTTGGATTTTATATTTCTCGGATAGAAAAAGTATCCTTCTTTATGATTTTCCTTATCTTGATTTAAAGCAATAAATAGTTTTGTTTTTTCTAAGTCAGTACAATTAGATAAAGTAAGAGGAAAAGTTTTTTCAATGTGCTTTCTATTCTTTTCGATGAGGTTGTAAAACTCTTCCGGAAGAATATGGTCAATTGTTTCTATTTTCCAATTTGTAAAACTCATCTTATTTGTTTTTAGCGGAAGCGATTTTAGCATTTATTCCAAACGAAAAGACGTTGCTTTCCCGTTGAATATATTGGTAAATGGCTAAAGCTTTATTTTCAAAATTATAGTTATCGACTTTTGAAAACTCCATCAAAAAATCTGCAAATTCCTCTAATTGATTAAAGTCTAAATGGCAGCGATTTAATAAAGTTATCAATTCTTCATTTTGATACGCAACTAAAGTTTCAATGTTTAAAGCAAATTCTTTAAGCTGATTTTCAATATTGAATTTGTCATCATCCGTCAATGGCTGAGGTAGAAAGTCAAGCGCGCGCAAAGTTTTCAGGACATTGTCAATTCTGATCGCTTCTTCGTCTCTAAGGCCTTTGTTTAACATGGTTTTGAGTTTTCAGTCTCGGTCGCAGTTTTCAGTTTTAAAGTGGGAACTGAAAACTGCGACTGAATACTAATATACTATTGCCCGTATTCCTTAACCGCGTCAATAAACGCTTTTGCATGGTCTACAGGGATATTTGGTAAAATTCCGTGACCTAAATTTACAACATATTTATCTTTTCCGAACTCGTTGATCATTTCATGAACCATTTTCTTAATAGTTGGAATTGGAGAAAGTAATCTTGACGGATCAAAGTTTCCTTGTAAAGTAATGTTTCCACCTGACAAATAACGGGCATTTCTAGCTGAACATGTCCAGTCTACACCAAGTGCTGAAGCCCTGCTTTTACCCATTTCGCCAAGAGCAAACCAACATCCTTTTCCGAAAACAATAACCGGAGCGTGATCTGCCAAAGCTTCAACGATTTGGTTGATGTATTTCCATGAAAATTCCTGATAATCAACCGGAGAAAGCATTCCTCCCCAGGAATCAAAAATCTGAACGGCATCAACTCCTGCTTTTACTTTTTCTTTTAAGTATAAAATAGTGGTATCGGTAATTTTTTGTAATAAAGTATGTGCCGCAGCCGGGTTTGAAAAAGCGAAACCTTTTGCAGTATCAAAACTCTTAGAACCTTTTCCTTCAACAGCGTAACAGAAAATTGTCCAAGGTGATCCGGCGAAACCAATTAAAGGCACTTCGTCGTTCAGCATTTCTTTAGTCAGTTTAATAGCATCCATCACATATCCTAAACTTTCCTGAATATCCGGAACGTAAACTCTATGAACATCTGCCATTGAACGAATTGGATTTGGAATAAACGGACCAAAATTCTCTTTCATTAAAACTTCGATTCCCATTGCTTGCGGAACAACCAAAATATCTGAGAATAAAATCGCTGCATCCGGAGCAATTCTGCGAATAGGCTGAACGGTGATTTCTGCAGCCAATTCAGGAGTTTGGCAACGGGTGAAGAAATCGTATTTATCACGTAAAGCGATAAATTCCGGTAAATATCTTCCGGCTTGACGCATCATCCATACTGGTGGGCGTTGAACAGTTTCTCCTTTTAATGCTTTTAAAAATAGGTCGTTTTTTAACATTTCTTATTTGTTTATCCTGCAAGGTTTCCAAAACCTTGTAGGTATTGTTGATTAATTTATACCTACAAGGTTTTGGAAACCTTGCAGGAAATCTCGTTTATTATTTATATTCTTCAATGACATCTTCAATTACATCTTCAACCGTTGGCTGAGCTGCAATGATGATGTTTTTTGTGATTTTATGTAAAGCTTCTGCGGTTGTTTCTCCAATGCAAAAGCACTTTTCTTTCTTAATGGTGTTGTCTTTCAAATAACTTTCCACTCCGGAAGGACTGAAAAATAAAATTCCATCAACTGCCGTTTTTATTTTCTGAGGCGTTAATGACGTATCATAAACCTGAATTTCATTAAATTTCACATCAGCATCTTTTAATGCTTTTGGTAACGTTTCTCTACGAAGATTTCCGCTGAAAAAAGTATAGCTTTCGTTACGGTAAATCAAAGTGATAATTTCTGCTAAATCAGATGCATATCCGGTATACGCCACAACATTAAATCCGTTTTCAGATAAAAGGATTTTAGTTTTTAAACCCACACAAAAAACATTCTTGCTTTTTAGTGCTTCTGATTTTGGATCTGATAAAACGCTGTGAACCGCATTCTGACTCGTAAAAATCAAGTTCTCGTTGAGGTCTTTTAATTCGAAAGGTTTGTTTTGAGTTTGAATAAAATCAGATTCGATTACTTCAATATTGGCTTTTACCAATGCCTGTTTATGTTCGCCCGATAGCTTTTTTGTAGATAATATTTGAATTGATTTCGCCATTATTTTTTTAGAGATTCTTTAATAGATGCCATCAATTCTGCTCCGCCATTGTTCAAAATTTCCTGAGCAGCGAAGAATCCTAGTTTTTTCCATTCTGCAATGTCAACCGTTTTGTCGATTTCAAGTTTTTGTTTTCCGTCAAGCGAAAGTAAAACACCTTGAAAATGCAAAGTGTCTTCATCTTCGTTATAATTAACTAAAGCCCCGATTGGCGCTGTACAACCGCCTTCCAGCGTTCTTAAAAACTGGCGTTCGATATAGGTACAAATCTCAGTTTCGATATGATTCAATTGCGAAAGCGCATCCAGCGTATAATTGTCGTTTTCCATTGCCACAACAAGCATTGCTCCTTGTGCCGGCGCGGGAATCATCCAGTCAAGATCTATATAATTTCCTGGTTTAAGGTTAATGCGCTCCAAACCTGCAGCAGCAAAAACAGCTCCGTCCCAGTTATTATCTTGTAGTTTTTGCATACGTGTATTTACGTTTCCGCGTAAATCAACCACCGTATGATTTGGGTATTTGTTAAACCATTGCGCTTGGCGTCTTAAACTTCCGGTTGCAATCGTACTTGGATTTGAAAAATCAGGATTTCCTTTATGAACTAAAATGTCTAAAACATTGGCTCTTTCTAAAACTGCCGCCTGAACAATACCTTTTGGTAAAGCTGTTGGTACATCTTTCATGGAATGAACTGCAATATCAATATCGCCATTGATCATAGCAATATCCAGCGTTTTAGTAAAGATTCCGGTGATTCCGAGTTCGTAAAGCGGTTTGTCAAGAATAATATCACCTGTAGATTTTACCGCAACAATCGAAGTTTTATAACCTAAATCGTTTAGTTTTTTTTCGACAGTATGTGCTTGCCAAAGTGCCAGTTCGCTATCGCGAGTTCCAATTCTGATTGTTTTTTCAGCCATGTTTTACTGTTTTTCCACCATATAAGTTATATAAGTAATTTAAGCGTTGCGGCCAGGAATTTTAAATGAACTTATATAACTTATATGGTGAAAAGAGTTTATGTTTTTAAGATGCTTTTATTTTGAAGACTTTTTCGATCCATTCGATGCTTTCATCAACCATCGTGTCGTCGTCTTTTAAGTGGTTTGCAAAATGTGTAGTGATTTTTTGAATGATTCTGTTGCTGATGATTTCAGCTTGTTCTTCGTTAAAATCAGTGATTTTTTTGCTTTGAAAATTCAATTCTGATGTTTTAATGGCATTCAGTTTTTCTTTTAAAGCATTTATCGTTGGAGCAAATTTTCTTCCTTTTGTCCAGGTAACAAATTCTTCTTTGATTTCTTCGATAATAACTTCAGCAGCAGGAATGTGTAATTTTCTGTTTTCAAGAGTTTCATCTGTCAATTGAGACAAATAATCCATGTGAATCAAAGTAACACCTTCTAATTCCTCTACATTCTCATGAACGTTTTTCGGAATCGATAAATCTAAAATCAACAAAGGTTTTTTAAGATTCAAAATGGCTTTGTCAACCGTTGGATTTTGCGCGCCGGTAGCCACAACCACAACATCAGCTTTTTGAAGTTCTAAGTGTAATTCCGAATAATCTTTAACAATCAGATTTAGTTTTCCGGCCAATTTCTCAGCTTTGTCTTTCGTTCTGTTTATTAAAGTTATATGTTCGTTTTTAGTATGCTTTACTAAATTCTCACAAGTATTTCTACCAATTTTTCCTGTTCCGAAAAGTAGAATGTTTTTATTTCCGATATCTTCTACATTTTTGATAATGTATTGTACCGATGCAAAAGAAACTGAAGTTGCTCCAGAGCTAATTTCAGTTTCATTTTTGATTCTTTTACTCGCCTGAATTACTGCATTTACCAATCTTTCCATAAAAGTATTGGCTAATCCCATAGATTTTGAATGGGCAAAACTGGTTTTAATTTGAGATATAATTTCAAAATCGCCTAAAATCTGACTGTCTAGACCAGTTCCTACGCGAAACATATGATTAATCGCTTCCTGATTTTTATAAACGAATCCCACTTTTTGAAAAGCATCAACTGATCCGTTGCTATTATCGCAAATTAACTTTATTAATTGAAAAGGGTGTTCTGCAAAACCGTAGATCTCGGTTCTGTTGCAAGTCGAAGTGACAAGTAAACTTTCTATTCCTTCTGTTTTAGCTTGTTCCAGCAAACGCGTTTTGGCAATTGCATCCAAACTAAATTGACCTCTTACCTCAGCATCAGCTTTTTTATAACTCAGACCAACTGAATAAAAATATAGGTGTTTCGGTACGTTATTGTTTTCCATAAATTCACTTTCATAAAAGTGCAACAAAATTATCACTATAGTCTTTATAAAAGTAACGCTAAAAGTGCTTTTTGTATCGCTGTATGTTTTTTTGTTTCTAAACGTCTGTTTTTATGCAAAAAGCAGTATTTTTGTAGCAAAATCAACTTGTTAGAAATGATTTGTTTAGAGTGATTCTAAATAACATTGTTCAATGGCTGTGATTTTTATTTCTAAAAAATATCGCTATGAGTTCTCAGGAAATTATTAAAATTGAAGACGACTTTACGCTTATCCGTTTTCAAAACGACAGTCTACAGCCTTTTTTTGCACAGCATGAAGTTGGTAGTGGCCTGATACAGTTTCACTTCGGGATAAAAGGCAATGCTAAATTCTTGTTCAATCAGGGCAGTTATGCCTTAGATTTGAAAGAAGAAAAATCACTGCTTTTGTACAATCCGCAGAAAGAATTGCCATTGAATTTAGAGTTGGCTCCAAATTCATGGGTGATTTCAGTTATTGTATCAATCAAAAAATTTCACGCGTTGTTTTCTGCAGAAGCAGATTATATTACTTTTTTAAGTCCTGATAATAAGGACAAAAAGTATTATAACGAAGGAAATATTAGTCCGTCGATGGCTATTGTGTTGAGTCAGCTGTTTCATTATAACCTTCATCCATCCATAAAAAACCTTTATTATAAAGGAAAAGGATACGAATTACTGAGTTTGTATTTCAATAGAACCGAAGATCCAAATGCAGAACAATGTCCGTTTTTGATTGATGAAGACAATGTTTTGAAAATCCGAAAAGCCAAAGAAATCATCATCGCCAATATGGCTGAACCGCCGGGATTACAAGAACTGGCAGATGAAATTGGTTTGAATTTGAAGAAATTGAAAATGGGTTTCAAACAAATCTACGGCGATACGGTTTATGGTTTTCTATTCGATTACAAAATGGATTTCGCCCGAAAACTTTTAGACAGCGGATCTTATAATGTAAACGAAGTTGGATTGAAAATTGGCTACAGCACCGGAAGTCACTTTATAGCGGCTTTCAAAAAGAAATTTGCTACAACTCCGAAAAAGTATTTGATGTCGATTAATACTAATGTTTAAACACAAATTTCACAAATTAACACGAATTAAAAATCTGCTAGATCTGCAAAATCTGCGTGAGATTTTTAAAAGATATGTTAGCAAATCGATTTTCGATATTCAACAATAAATAAAAAATAACATTTATCATATTTCCAAAAAGCAGCAAGTTCTACTTTTGAGGAAAATTTAAAAAACAACGCTTAAAGCCTAAAGCTTAAAGCCTAAAGCAAAAAAACAATAATGAAAGGCGTATTATTAGTAAACTTAGGATCTCCTGAAAGTCCAACTACAAAAGATGTAAAACCATATTTAGACGAATTTTTAATGGATAAATACGTGATCGATGTTCCGTATTTATTAAGAGCGTTGTTGGTTCGTGGGATTATTTTAAGAAAAAGACCGGAAGAATCGGCGCATGCTTACGCAAAAATTTGGTGGGATGAAGGTTCTCCTTTAGTTGTTCTTTCAGAAAGAATGCAGAAAAAAGTGCAGCCATTGGTAAATGTTCCCGTTGCTTTGGCAATGCGTTACGGATCAATGACAATAGAAAAAGGACTTCAGGAATTGCACGATAAAGGCGTGACAGAAGTAATGCTTTTTCCGTTATATCCGCAATATGCGATGGCTTCAACTTTAACTATTTTAGTTAAAGCGGAAGAAATTCGTAAAAAGAAATTTCCACAAATGACTTTTACAGATGTTCCTGCTTTTTACAATAAACCGGATTACATCAAAAACTTAGCAGATTCAATTCAGAAACATTTAATAGGTTTTGATTACGATCATTTATTATTCTCGTATCACGGAATCCCGGAACGTCACATTCGTAAAACTGATGTAACCAAATCGCATTGCAAAATTGATGGTTCTTGTTGTAACACGCCTTCAGCGGCACACGATTTTTGCTACCGTCATCAATGTTATGAAACTACAAAACAAGTAGTAAAATTATTAGGAATTCCGGATGACAAATATAGTCTGACTTTTCAATCTCGTTTGGCGGGTGATAAATGGTTAGAACCTTATACTGACGTAGAAATTGATAACATGCCGGCAAAAGGAATCAAGAAATTAGCGGTTGTAACACCGGCTTTTGTTTCGGATTGTTTAGAAACTTTGGAGGAAATCGCCATGCGCGCCAAAGAAGATTTTGAAGCAAAAGGAGGAGAAGAATTTTTAGCAATTCCGTGTTTGAATGATGATGATGAATGGTGTCAAACCGTGAGCAACTGGATTAACGATTGGGCTAAATAGAAAATAGAATAAAGAGTAAAGAAAAAAGACTTTATGGAATATTATAACTATTTAAAATCATTGCATCTTATTTTTGTAATTACCTGGTTTGCGGGATTATTTTATATTGTGCGTTTGTTTGTCTACCAAATTGAAGCCAATGAAAAACCATCTCCCGAAAAGGAAATTTTGCAGGCACAATACAAAATAATGACGTACCGATTATGGTATATTATTACTTGGCCTTCAGCAGTTTTAGCGAGTATTTTTGCTTTTTGGATGTTGCTTTTTACTGATTTAGGAAACGCCTGGCTGAAAATGCCGTGGATGCATGTAAAGTTGTGTTTCGTTTTCCTTTTATATCTATATCATGCAAAATGCCATCAAATATTCAAACAATTGCAAAATGATGAGGTGAAATATTCCAACAACTTCATGCGTTTATGGAATGAAGGCGCGACTATAATATTGTTTGCAGTTGTATTTTTAGTAGTTTTAAAAAGTGCCATCAACTGGATTTTCGGTGTTATCGGAATATTTTTATTTTCCATTATTATTATGTTGGGATTTAGGTTTTATAAAAGAATACGCGAAAAGAAATAGTTTTCAGTCTCAGTCCCAGTTTTCAGTTTTTATGCTGAGACTGAGACTGAATACTGAGACCGAATACTAAAATTTATGCTAAACAACTTCAAAATGTCGATGCTTTCACTGCGCGTTAGGATTTTCCTTTCGATGATTGTATTGATTGTTGTGGCATCTTTTTTATTGGCTTCAATTTCGATTATTCAGTTTAAAACCGAAGCCAAAGAATACCATCAGGAACGTTTAGAACGAAAAGAAAATGCCGTAAAAGAACACATCAATTATGTGTTGAATACGACAACTTATCCTTTAAAAACGGGAAATCTGGATTTGATTTTTAAAGATAAAATTCACGAGTTAGCTCAGATTCATAAAATCGAAATCAACATTTACAGCCTTGACGGGAAATTACTAAAATCCTCCAAAGAATCTTTTGCGGTCGATAAAGTAGCGCCGCCCATTCCGGAATATATTCTGAAATTAGTGCGTTCTTCTATCGAAAAGCGTTTTGTAGACATTAAAACCATCGACGGAGTCAAAAACAGATCCTCTTACAGTTTAATTAAAGATGAAAAATTCAAGCCACTCGGAATTTTAAATCTCCCGTATTTAGAAGACGACGGTTATTATGACAACGAATTAAATACGTTCTTAATTCGTTTGAGTCAGGTCTATTCTTTTATGCTGATTGTGGCTTTTGCATTGGCTTATTTTCTTTCCACTTATATAACAAAATCCCTAAAAACCATTTCCGATAGATTAGAAGAAACGAATTTGGATCAGAAAAACGAGAAAATTGTTTTGGAAGCCAATAGTAAAGAAGTCAACTTCCTAATCAAAGCGTACAACGGGATGGTGGATAAACTCGAAACCAGCGCGATCAAACTTGCGCAAAGCGAGCGTGAGGAAGCGTGGCGTGAAATGGCAAAACAAGTAGCGCACGAAATCAAAAATCCGCTTACGCCGATGCGTTTGACAGTGCAGAGTTTCCAAAGAAAATTTGATCCGAATGATCCTGACGTCAAGCAGAAGATGAACGATTACTCCGAAACTTTGATTCAGCAAATTGATACAATGACGGCTGTCGCTTCTGCATTTTCAAATTTTGCTTCGATGCCGGCACAGCAAAACGAAACTTTAAATGTCGTTGAGGTTGTCGAATTGGCATTGGATATTTTCAACGAAGATTATATTGTTTTTGAAAGCGAAGAACAGGAAATTATTTCTAAAATGGATCGTACGCAATTGATTCGTGTGATTACCAATTTAGTGAAAAACGCAACTCAGGCCATTCCGGAAAGCCAATTTCAAAAATCGATTCTGGTTACTGTAAAAAGAATAAATAATAATGTTGAAATTGCGGTAAAAGACAACGGAATCGGAATTCAGAAACAAGATACCGGAAGAATTTTCGAACCAAAATTTACCACTAAAACCAGTGGAATGGGTCTTGGTCTCGGAATTATCAAAAACATTATCGAAAATTACAAAGGAACAATTACCTTTGAATCAACTTACGGAAAAGGAACCACATTTATCGTTTCCTTGCCTATCACAAACTCATAAAACCACTGTCATGAACTACGAAAATCTTTTAATTTCTATCGAAGAAAAAGTTGCAACCATAACTATTAACCGACCTACAAAACTGAATGCTTTAAACAAAGCAACTATTAGTGATTTGAGCAAAGCGGTAAAATTATTGGGTAAAAATGACGATGTTCGTGTGATTATCATTACAGGTAGTGGAGAAAAAGCATTTGTGGCCGGAGCCGATATTTCAGAATTTGCCAATTATACAGTTGTCGAAGGCGCTCAATTGGCTGCCGAAGGACAAGAAACTTTATTCGATTATATTCAGGATTTAAAGAAACCCGTAATTGCTGCCGTTAATGGTTTTGCGCTTGGCGGCGGATTAGAACTGGCAATGGCGTGTCATTTCAGAGTAGCTTCAGACAATTCAAAAATGGGATTGCCGGAAGTAACTTTAGGATTGATTCCGGGTTACGGAGGAACGCAGCGTTTGCCACAATTAGTAGGTAAAGGACGCGCGATGGAAATGATTATGACTGCAGCCATGATTTCTGCCGAAGAAGCCAAAGAATATGGTTTAGTAAACCACGTTGTTTCACAAGCAGAGCTTTTGTCTTTTACAAACGTAATTGCGCAAAAAATCATTAAAAACGCACCATTTGCGATAAGTAAAGCAATAAAAGCAATCAACGCTAATTATACAGATGGTAAAAATGGTTTTGATACCGAAATAAAATTATTCGGAAAATGTTTCGGAACCCAGGATTTTAAAGAAGGAACAACAGCATTTTTAGAGAAAAGAAAAGCTGAATTTATAGGGAAATAATTGTTGTACCACAGAGTAACACAAAGATTTCACAGAGATTCACAAAGAAAATTTATACAATTCTTTGCGAACCTTGCGTAAATCTTAGCGAACTTTGCGGTAAAAAAAAACTTAGCAACTTAAAAAAATGTACGAACCAATATTCGCTCTTTTTTGCGAACGCGTCAAAGAAAGCATTCAGGCCGGAACTTTTGCCAAATTAACTTTAGCAAAAACCATCGGTGATACCGAGATTAAGAATATCTATTTTCGTTTGGTTTTAAACGAAGATAATACATATTCCATTTCATTAACTTCTCGCTATAAGACCGAAGAAATCGAAAGCATCCATTCTTTAGATGAAGCTTTATTAGTTTTAGGATCTTATATCAAAAATCCTTTTTTGACGGCGCTTTTGTTCACCACGGATAATGATGTGACTTTTAAAGTAAATAAGAAAAACGCAGGAAGTATCATCGAACAAGAACCAACATTTAAAAATGCGTCTCCGGTTATATTAGAAATGATCGAGAAGGGGATTGTTTAGGTTTTAGATATAAATTTTTGAACAAGAAAAGTATCGATTATAAAAGGTAATGTAATTGTTCCTGTAAAAATAACCAGTGTTGGAATTATGTCAATCTTATATTTTGGCGCTTTTGAAAATTCGGGTTCTCTAAAGAAAATGGGATAATAAATATCCCGGAGAATTTTATAAAGAAACAAAAAGATTAAGGATGTTTGCGAACCAAAATAACTTAGTTTTTGCGAAGAAGAATTTTTGTCATAAAAGAAATATGCTCCTGCTATACATAACATTAATGCAAAAACGAAGTACTTTAGTAAAACACTAGGCTTGTGTAACTGATCTTGTTTGAAGATAATATAAGCTAGTGGAATCTGGAAAATTATATAAAAAAGTAAATCAAAATTCATAATCAGATTTATTATAAGCTTTACAAACTTCCCGGCTTGTCAGGCTGAGCGTAGTCGAAGCCACGTTTGCTGAATCACTTTGCGGGCTTCGACTAGGCTCAGCCTGACAAAATAAATAAAATCTTTGTGAATCTCTGCGAAACACCCCCCTAAACCAGCTTCACAAACAAATTAGAGGCAATTTTATTGGAAATAGATAATTCTCTACTATCAACTTTAATTTTTACCGATAAATCGAAAGATTCTCTGGAAAGAAATTCAATCTTAGAACCCAACGCAATTTCTTGTTTGTCAAGATATTTTAAGAATTCTGATGAAGTATCTTTTACACCCACACAAACGCCTATTTGATTTTCGGTTAATTCAGAAAGTAATTGTTTTTCAATCTTAATAATTCGCCCGTTCGCATCCGGAATTGGATCACCATGGGGATCTTCCGTTGGATTTCCAAGAAAATCATCCAAACGGTTAATCAATTGTTCAGATTTGATGTGCTCCAGTTGTTCTGCAATATCATGAACCTCATCCCAGGTAAAATTCAGTTTTTCGACCAAAAACACTTCCCATAAACGGTGTTTTCTAACAATCATTTTTGCGGCCAGTTTTCCATTTTCGGTTAAAGAAACTCCCTGATACTTTTTGTAATTTACCAAATCTTTATCAGAAAGCTTCTTAAGCATATCCGTAACCGATGAAGCTTTGGTTTCCATCATTTCAGCAATGGCATTGGTGCTTACTTCAGCATCGTTTGAAGCCGTAAGATGATATATCGATTTAAGATAGTTTTCTTCTGAAAAAGTCATTTTTTTATTTTTTGAGGTTCAAAGCTACAAAGGCACAAAGGTTCAAAGTTTTTAAACCTTTGTGCCTTTGCAACTCTGATACTTTGAACCTATTTTTTAACAATCAACAAAGGTATTGAAATTTTATGTCTCAATTTGTCTACGGTTGTACCAAACAAAATATCTTTTAAACCAGTGTGGCCGTGCGTTCCCATTACTAAAATATCAAAATTTCCTTCGTTGATAATCTTCGGAATCACAGTGTTAGGTTTTCCGAAACCGAGTTCTGTTTTGATGTTAAATCCCTTCTGCGAAAGCATATCCTGATATTCTAACAATAATTTTTCGTCAACAGTTGTTTCGTGATCGTCAACATGGCCGCCGTACATTAATGCACCAACAGTTTCCACGATGTGAATTAAGGTATATTGCGCGTCGATTCCGCCCAGTTCAAAGGCATTGTTTAATGCAGCTTCATCAGCTTTAGAAAAATCAACTGAAATAGCGATGTTTTTTTTGCTGTAAAGCGGCTTTGGCGTGTATTCTAATTTTAAATGATGAGGGGAATGATTTTCGATATTCGATTTTATTCGGGCAATAAACGGTTTGAATACGATATAAAGCAACAAACCCAGAAATCCAAAAGCAAGCGGAACAACAGTTACCCACAAAAACACTGGATGATTGGAACTTTCAAGCCACGAAGATATTTCATCATAAACCAATTTGGCATTTAGCGTAACAATGATGGAAGCAATAATCCACGCGGCGATTTGTGTAATTCTTGAAATATGAAAACCTTTCATTTTCGTTTTGTCGCTTACAAAGTGAATCAGCGGAATAATGGCAAAACCCAATTGCAAACTCAAAATAACCTGACTTAAGATTAGAAGTTTTCCAGTTACGCCTTCACCATAAATCAGAATCACCACAACGGCTGGAACAATGGCGATTAAACGGGTTATAATTCGGCGAACCCAAGGCTGGATTCTTAAATTTAAATATCCTTCCATTACGATTTGTCCGGCTAAAGTTCCGGTTACAGTGGAGCTTTGTCCGGCAGCAATTAAGGCAACGGCAAATAATATTGGCGCCCATTTTGTTCCTAAAAGAGGTTCCAGAAATTCGTGCGCATCCTGAATTTCGGCAACCTGAAACATTCCGTTTTTGTAAAATGTTGCTGCGGCCAAAATTAAAATGGCTGCATTTACAAAAAATGCTAAGTTTAACGCAATCGTAGAATCGATAAAGTTGTATTTCAATGCCTGTTTGATTCCGGCGGGAGTTCTGTCGAATTTTCTGGTTTGTACCAAAGAAGAATGTAAGTACAAATTGTGTGGCATTACGGTTGCACCAATAATACCGATGGCGATATATAAAGCGGCAGAACTTGGAATCGACGGAATTAATCCATAAATCACTTTATCGAGTTCAGGTTCAGCAAAAATCATTTCGAAAATAAATGAAAATCCAATAATGGCAACTAAAGCGATAATAAACGCTTCCATTTTTCGGATTCCTTTGTTGATCAGGAATAATAAGATGAAAGTATCCAGAACGGTAATCAAAACACCTTCGATAAGCGGAATTCCAAATAATAAATTAATTCCGATTGCCATTCCCAAAACTTCGGCGAGATCGCAGGCAGCAATGGCAATTTCTGCAAGGAAGTATAAAATGTAGTTGATAAACTTCGAATAGGTTTCTCTCGAAGCCTGAGCCAAATCGCGTTGTGTTACGATTCCGAGTCGCGCACTTAAACTCTGCAATAGCAAAGCCATTAAGTTGCTCATCAGCAAAACCCAAAGTAAAGAATACCCAAACTGACTACCGCCGGCAATGTCTGTTGCCCAGTTTCCGGGATCCATATATCCAACACTTACTAAATAGGCGGGACCTAAAAAGGCTAATATTTTTCTGAATCCTGTTTTTTTATGCTCTGTTGCAACCGATTGGTGAACTTCTTCTAAAGATTTGGTCATTGTGAAAATGTTGTTTTAACAAATATATAGAAAAATTATATTCGCACAACATTATTTTTAGGCGAGTCTAAATCTTAGATGTTAGAATTTAAACAATTTGGGCATAATCCTGATAAGGTGAAATTTATCTCTTTCACTTTATAATTGTGCGGCATAATATAACTCGGTTTGACATTTTCAAGACAAGTGATTTCATGACAATTTTCACAGCTAAAATGAGCATGATTATGTATGTGCACACGTTGATGCGAATGATTGCATTTTGCATATTTTACGGTACCATCAAGATTCGAAATTTTATGGATCACATCGTCATTAACCAATCGGTCGAGAATTCTATAAGTGGTAACACGATCACAAACGTCGTTTAATTTTTTTTGTATTTCGGTATGAGACAGAGCCGTTTTCGATTTCTCAAAAACCTCTAAAACAGCCGTCTTTGCTGTAGTATTACGTGTAACTTTCATAGTATTTATATTAAAAAATTTAACGCAACATTGTTGCAATTGATTTTATTGTATATATTTGCAACAAAATTGCATTAAGCAAATGTACAAGAAATGAAGAAAATAACCACATCCTTTTACGATATTTTAGGAATTTCAAGTGCAACAATATGCCTCGTACATTGTTTGATTTTTCCACTTTTAACAATCCTTCCTTTGGGATTAAATCACAATTCCATGGTCGATTTAGTATTTGCTTCGATAGGCTTATTTGCAATTCTCAAAATTACAAAAAAATCGAGTCTTTTAGTTTCTTCCATTTTGATTGTTTCAATGAGCTTAATCTGGATGAGTATTTTAAGTGAAATTTTTTTAGAGATTCATCTTGATCTCATTTATTTTGGAGGAGCAGGAATGATTATTGGGCATTTAATTAATTATCGTTTACACAGAAAACTAAATCATTAAATTATGGAACAGAAGAATTTTGAAGTAATTATCATTGGCGGAAGCTACAGTGGATTATCTGCAGCGATGAGTTTGGGACGATCTCTGCGTCAGGTTTTGATTATAAACAGCGGTTTGCCTTGCAACAGACAAACGCCGCATTCTCATAATTTCTTAACACAAGACGGAGAGAAGCCTGCTGTTATTTCGGCGAAAGCCAAATTACAAATGGATCTTTATAAAACAGTTCACTTTTTCAACGGACTTGCCACAAAAGCAATCGCAAATCAAAACGGATTGGAAATCACAACAGAATCCGGAGAGGTTTTTACTTCCAGAAAAGTTCTCTTTGCAACGGGAGTTAAAGATTTGGTTCCAGATATTGAAGGTTTTGCAGATTGTTGGGGAATTTCGATTTTACATTGTCCGTATTGTCATGGCTATGAAGTGAAGAATGAAAAAACAGCAATTATTGCGAATGGCGAAATGGGTTTTGAATACGCAAAACTGATTTCAAACTGGACAAAAGATTTGAGATTGTGTACCAATGGAAAATCGACTTTGACATTGGAACAAGAAGAAATTTTAAAGAAGCATAATGTTCAGATTTTCGAAGAAGAAATAGGTTCCTTTAAACATACAAACGGATATGTAGAGAAAATCACTTTCAAAAACCAGGAAGAAGTTGCCGTAAAGGCCATTTATGCAAGACCGCCTTTTGAACAGCATTGTTCTTTGCCAAACGATTTGGGTTGTGAGATAAACGAACAAGGACTTCTAAAAGTTGATATGATGCAAAAAACAAACATCGTAGGTGTTTATGCCAGCGGAGATTGCACCACGCAAATGCGATCTGTGGCGATTGCGGTTTCTACAGGATCTTTTGCAGGAGCGGCTATTAACAAAGAACTTATTGATGAGGATTTTAGATAAATTTTTGCTGCTTATTTTTTAAACACATAGAAACATAGCTTTTGAAGCTATTGAAAAGACGTTTCACAACATAAGCTATGTTTGAAAGCTTGCTTTTTTTATATTCTTAAATACAGATAATAGAAATCTATGTTTCTATGTGTTTAAAAAGAAAATATAACATATTGAATTAAATAGAATTAAAAAATATAATTCTAGAATCATTATTTGTCAAATTTAATTTTTAGATTTGTCTAAATTTAATTTTACTATGATGAAAAATTCAATTTGGATATTGATACTATTCAACTTAAACTTCTCCTTTGCACAGGAAACAATCAAAATTTCTGGTTTTATTTCTGGCAACGGAAGAAAAATACAAGCCGCAAATGTTCATTTATTAGGTACAAACCAAAAAACAGTTTCAGATAGTTTAGGATATTATGCTTTTGAAAATGTAGCAATTGGAGATGGGAAAATTCAGGTAACCTCGACTGGATTCAAATCAGTAACACAAAGATTTTCAATTGAATATACCCAAAATGTTACGCTGGATTTTGATTTAGAAGACAACGATAACCAGCTTAACGAAGTTGTAGTTTCCGGAACTTTAAAAGCAGTCAAAAGATTAGAAAGTGCTGTTCCGGTTGAGGTTTATTCAACGGTTTTCTTCAAGAAGAATCCAACTGCAAGTATTTACGAAGCGCTTCAAAATATCAACGGAGTTCGGCCGCAGTTGAATTGTGGTGTTTGTAATACCGGAGATATTCATATTAACGGATTGGAAGGGCCGTATACTTTGATTTTAATTGATGGAATGCCCATTGTAAGCAGTCTTTCGACGGTTTACGGTTTATCCGGAATTCCGAATTCATTGGTCGAAAGAATCGAAATCGTAAAAGGCCCTGCTTCGTCTCTTTACGGAAGTGAAGCGGTTGGCGGTTTAATCAACATTATCACTAAAAATCCAACAAATGCCCCGGTTTTTTCTGTCGATTATTTTACAACTTCTTATTTTGAAAGCAATCTGGATTTGGGGACAAAATTTAATGTCGGGAAAAAAGCAACCACACTTTTGGGAGTCAACTACTTCAATTACGATCAGGTTATCGATAGAGACAAAGACAATTTTACCGATGTAACGCTTTCTGAAAGAATTTCGGTTTTTAATAAATGGAGTTTTCAGCGAAATAATAATCGCCTTTTTACGATCGCAGCCCGTGGAATGTATGAGGATCGCTGGGGCGGAGATGTTCGTTGGGAGAAAAAATACCGTGGCGGAGATGAGATTTACGGAGAAAGTATTTATACCAAAAGAGGAGAATTAATTGGAAGTTACCAACTGCCTTTTGAAGAAAAACTGATGCTTTCGTTCTCCGGAAACGTTCATTATCAGGACAGCCGTTACGGCACAACATCATTTATCGCCAATCAGAAAATTGGTTTTTTGCAATTAACCTGGGATAAAAAAATTGGTCGAAATGATTTCCTTGCCGGAATCGCCAATCGCTATTCGTATTATGACGATAATACCACGGCAACAAAGGAAGCAGAAAGTACGTGGTTACCGGGAATTTTTGTTCAGGATGAAATTACGCTTTCGCCGAAAAGTCAGGTTTTGTTGGGAATGCGTTACGACTACAATTCGATTCACGGTTCTATTTTTACCCCAAGATTTGCCTATCGATGGAAGAAAAATGAAAACACAATTTTTAGATTCAACGCCGGAACCGGATTTAGAGTTGTCAACCTATTTACCGAAGATCACGCGGCGCTTACAGGTTCAAGAGATGTTGTGATCGCAAATGATTTGAAACCGGAACAATCCGTCAATGCCAATCTGAATTATATTCAAAAAATCAACTTTACAAACGGCACTTTTATCGGAATTGAAACTACGGCTTTTTATACCCGTTTCAGTAATAAAATTATATCTGATTATGAAACTGACCCAAATAAAATTATTTATGATAATATCGATGGATACGCTATCAGTCAGGGAATCAGTACCAATATTGATTTGAATTTCACAAACGGATTAAAGTTTATTCTTGGCGCTACAGTTTTAGACAATAAAAATGTTCAGAATGGAATTTCAGAAAGACCTTTTCTAACCGAAAAATTTACCGGAACCTGGAGCGTTTCTTATAAAATAGAACCCTGGAATTTGTTACTCGATTATACCGGAAATTTATATAGTCCGATGAAATTGCCTTTGCTGAACGAATACGATCCTAGAGATCCAAATTCGCCTTGGTACAGCATTCAGAATATTCAATTCACATACACAGGCTGGAAAAACTTTGAAGTGTACGGCGGAATCAAAAATTTGCTGAACTTTACTCCAAAGCAGCATAACCCGTTTTTGATTTCGAGAAGCAATGACCCTTTTGATAAAAATGTACAATACGATTCGTCGGGAAAAGTATTGGTTACGCCCGATAATCCGTATGGTTTGACTTTTGACACCACATACGTTTACGGACAAAACCAAACGATTCGCGGTTTTTTTGGGTTGCGATATACTTTGAGATAAAATGATTTTATGGCACACAGATTAGGCTGATTAAACGGGTTGTCGCGGACATAGTAATCGATGAACATTTGTCAGGCTGAGCGGAGTCGAAGCCCGTTCCAACATTCAAGCCTTCGACTCCGCTCAGGGTGACAATCGGGATAAAAGATAAACAAAATGAAAAAGCTAATACTTCTTATAATCTTCTTCGGAATAACTTCAACAGGATTTTGCCAGTTAAAAAGCAGATCTTTTGAGAAAGTGGATAGCGTACAGCAAATTCAAAAACGAAAAATCATTGTTTTTATTCATACCGATTGGTGTCAGTATTGCCAAAGAATGAAAACTACGACTTTCAAAAACAAAGAAATTATAGAAAAGCTAAACTCAGATTTCTATTTTATTGATTTTAATGCCGAGGAAAAACGAAATATTTCATTTAATAATCAGATATTTAAATACAAACCGTCCGGAAATAATGTTGGTGTTCATGAACTCGCTTTGCAACTCGGAACAATAAATAATCAAATTGTGTATCCGGTTTTGTGTGTTTTGAACGAAAAAAATGAAATCATTCTGCAATACAATAATTACCTCAATCCAAAGGATTTTAAACTTCTTTTAGAAAAATTGAAAGAATAAAATTCCTTATTTTTGAAGATGCATTCCTCACAAACAAAACACTTCGATTACATTTTTACCGGAACCGGACTGGCTTCTTTAATGACCGTCTATAAAATGGTTTTGTCTGGAAAATTCTCAGATAAATCGATTCTGCTTTTAGATCAGGATTCAAAAAAAAACAATGACAGAACCTGGTGCTTTTGGAAAAAAGAAGAAACGCTTTGGAATTCTGTTATTTCAAAAAAATGGGATTTGGCTTTGTTTGCCAATAAAGATTTTAATCGTGATTTAGCGTTAAAGCCTTATCAATACTATCAAATTAGAGGAATTGACTTTTATAATTTTATTTTTGATGAACTTTCTAAGCATTCAAACATTGTTTTTGTAAATGAAAAAGTAACGGATATCAACGAACTTGAAACACACGTTTTTGTTGGAACAGAAGAAAACAGATATACTTGCAATTATCTTTTCAATAGCATTTATACTAAGGCTTTCGCCGAAAGTCAAACCAGATATCCAATTTTGCAGCAGCATTTTATAGGCTGGTTTGTAAAAACAGAAAATGAAATCTTCAATCCGGAACAGGCGACTTTCATGGATTTTTCGGTAGAACAAAAAGGGAATACCCGATTTATGTATGTTTTGCCGACTTCTAAAACCGAAGCTTTGATCGAATATACGTTGTTCTCAGAAAACCTTCTTCCAAAAGAAGAATATGAAAATGAGATCCGGATTTATTTAGAAAAACTCGGAATACAGAACTTTGAAATTTTAGAAAAGGAGCAGGGAAGTATCCCAATGACTTGTTATCCGTTTTGGAAGAAAAACACAAAAAGAGTTTTAAATATTGGCACTGCCGGCGGATGGACCAAAGCGAGTACGGGTTATACTTTTAATAATTCCAATAAGAAATCTTCAGAATTAGTAGACTTTCTTCAAAGTGAAAATCCTTTGACTCCGTTAAGTATGAAATCATTTTATAAAAAGAATAGATTTTGGTACTATGATTTGTTGCTTTTGGATATTCTGTATCGCCATAATGAGTTGGGAAGTGCTATTTTTTCTTCATTGTTTAAAAAAGGAAATTCGGCTTTGATCTTTAAGTTTTTGGATGAAGAGACAACTTTTTTTCAAGATGTTAAAGTTATTTTAAAGTGCCCTAAAATACCATTTATAAAAGCGTTATTTAGAGTGATTTTTCTCTCAAATAAATTTAACTCAAAACAGTAACCTTTGAAAAATATTACTTTAGGATTTAGTTTCTTTTTTACTCTTTTATCTTTTGGACAAGTTTCTACAAACAAAGCCCACGACGCAATAGTTGAAGAATTTCTAACCAATTGCGCAGAGAAACACAACTATGTTTATGAAATGACCGAATGGCAGGATTGTCTTGATCAGGGTCTGAAAAAAGACAGTACTGTTGCTCATTTATGGCAGGAAAAAGCAATGCCTTATTTTAAATGCAAAAAGTACGAAGTTGGAATGCAGTATTTAGATAAAGCTGTTTTGTACAACAAGCAAGAGTGGCTGCCTTATAGAGGTTTTATAAAATGTATTTTCTCAAGAAACTATAAAGATGCTATTAAAGATCTCGAGGAATGCATTAAACTTTATGGAAACGGCTACAGAATGGATCATACTTATAGTTTTTATATAGGACTTTGTTATCTGCAGTTGAATGAATATAAAAAAGCGGAGGAACTTTTTGACGCTTATGTAAATGACATTTATAAAAACAGACAAAAATTAGAACATCCAACAGCGTATTTTTATCAGGGAATAGCAAAATATGAGCTTAAAAAATGGGACGAAGCAATAGCTATTTTTGATAAGGCAATTAAAATCTATCCCGAATTCTCAGATGCTAAATATTACAAAGCCATTTGTTGGCTAAAACAAGGGAAACCTAAAGAAGAAGTCATTGCTTTGGCAGGAATAGCTCGGGAAGATGCTGCAAAGGGGTTTTCAATCAATGAAGACAATGCGATCTATGAAACCTATCCGTATCAAATGAAATATGCGAAATGACAATGAGGTTTTATATTCCTCCTCATAATAAATCTTCATCGTAAAAAAGAGTTTAAACGATTAAAATTCTTGGTTTTGTTATCAATAAAAGCCAAATCATTCCATCTAATTATCGTATTCTTTTGTTTTAAAAACTTCTAGAGGTGATTTAAAAGTCCATTCAGATCTAGTTTTGCCAATTGAAAAACAATGTGTGCCTGATGTAATCGCACATTTACGATAATGAATAAATTGGCAAATTATGGGAATTACCAAACACTTAAATTTTGATCTCGAGACAAAGGCAATAGGCAAAATCTGCAAAGCGCTCGGACATCCGACAAGAATTGAGATTATGACGCTATTATGGAAAAGAAATAACAGAACTTGTGGTGAAATTGTTGAATTAATTCCATTGGCACAGTCGACAACATCAAAACATTTACTGGAATTGAAAAAAGCAAATCTGGTCAATATCAAAAACGAAGGAAAAAAAACAATTTATTCCCTTGATGTCGAGAATATTGAAATACTTAAAAAATATTTGACGAGTTACCTTTCAACGATTGAAATTTCAGAACAAAACAAGTCAACGGTTTTAACCACCAGACATGAAATAAGAACCAGAAACAGTCATTTGAAGCAATACAATTACCAATTTCCTGATAAAAAATTAAAACAAGTAGTTTAGGTGTTTAGAATCAGTGTTTTGTGCTATTTTGAATTTGCTATTTAACTATAACAAAACTTTATACTTGAAATTAACGAGTTGCGACTAAACTTTGTAACTTTGCAGTTCAAAAAAGTACAATTTAAAAGATAAAAATATGTATCCAGAAGAAATGGTAAAACCAATGCAAGCTGAATTGACAGCTGCAGGTTTTCAAGATTTACATAGTGCTGACGCTGTAGATAATGCTATCAAAGCTGAAGGTACCACTTTAGTTGTTGTAAACTCTGTTTGCGGTTGCGCTGCAAGAAATGCACGTCCGGGAGCAAAAATGAGTTTAGAAGGAGCTAAAAAACCAGATCACTTAATTACTGTTTTTGCTGGTGTTGACAAAGAAGCTGTTGATGCTGCAAGACAACATATGTTTCCTTTTCCTCCATCATCGCCTTCTATGGCTTTGTTCAAAAACGGAGAATTGGTTCACATGTTAGAGCGTCACCACATCGAAGGTCGTCCAGCTGAATTAATCGCTGAGAACTTACAAGATGCGTTTAACGAGTATTGCTAGTTAAAGGTTCAAAGTAGCAAAGGTACAGAGGTACAAAGATTAAAAAAAGCATCAGCCATGGCTGATGCTTTTTTGTTTTATAAAATGAGCTTTAAACTTAGAACCTTAGCAACTCAGAACCTTAGAACCTTTTCTTTGAACCTTTGTTACTTTGCACCTTTGTACCTCAAAAAAACTAATTCCATCCTCCGCCCAGTGCTTTATACAATTGAACCATCGAACTTAGTTGTTTTTGGGTTAATTGCGACAGGCTTAATTGTGCTTCAAATAGAGATCTTTGTGCGTCCAGAACTTCTAAGTAGGAAACATAACCATTGTAATATCTGGCATTGGATAAATCGTAATTTTTTTGGGCAGCGATAACTTGTCGGTTTCTGGCGGCCCATTCTTCTCTGTAGGTTGCTACGTTTTGTAGTGAATTTTCAACTTCAGAAATCGCTGTTAAATACGTTTTCTGGAAATCGAATTTTCGTTCTTCGGCAATTTGTCGGTTTACATCAACGCGGCGTTTGTTTTTTCCGAAGTTAAAAATCGGACCGGTAATTCCGGCGCCAACATTTTGTGTGTACGAACCATCATTAAATAAATCTCCCACCATAACACTTGTAAAACCCGCTATTGCTCCAATATTAAAAGAAGGATATCGCATAGCTTGTGCAACTCCAATTCTCTCAAAAGAAGCACGGTATAAAAGTTCGGTTTGTTTTACATCAGGTCTGTTTTCTAATAATGCCGAAGGAACCGATGTTGGAAAAGTAGTTAGAATAAGTAATTCGCTATTGGTTTTTCCTCTTTCAATAGGTTGAGGAATCTGACCGACTAAAATCGAAATGGAATTTTCAAGGGCTGTAATTTGTCTTTTGATCGCCGGAATATTAGCTTCCGCAATTGCTACTTGTTGTTCAATTTGTACTTTATCCAGTTCGGCTACGTAACCGCTTAAAAAGCGTTCGTTAATAATGTCGTATGCTTTTTGTCTGGTTTCTAAAGTGTTAATCGTAATTTCTAACTGATTGTCGAAGTCACGCATTTCAAAATACGAAATCGCAATATTGCTTACAATATCAGAAAGAACAACTTTTCGGGCTTCATCAGTAGCCAGAAGATCATTTTGAAATGCTTTTGTCTGATGGCGGTATTTTCCCCAAAAGTCTAATTCCCAAGACATATTGGCCAATAAAGAAGTTGGCTGAATCACAGTTTGTGCGCTATTTACTTGCCCTGAGTATTGAAAAGCAGGAAATAGATCAGCCTTCGCAATTCCTAAATTGGCTTTTGCCTGTTCTAAACGGGCAATGGCTATTTTTAAATCTAAATTGTTTTGAATTCCTTTTTCAATCAAACCAATTAAAACCGGATCATTAAATATCGTTGACCATTTTATCGTAGTCACCGAATTCGTTGAATCGGTACTGTGTTCTCCGTGCAAAAAAGTATCTGCTTTTGGTTGTTCGGGTTTGGCATATTTTGGTCCAACCATACATGCGTAAGGAAAAATTGCCATCAAAAGTAATGCTGTTACTAATTTTAGATTTTTCATCATTCCTCTTTTTTAGTTTCATCAGTTTCTTTTGAATGTTTTTTACCAAAACTTTCAATAAATACAAAGAGTACAGGAATTAAACAAACTCCTAAAACAGTGGCGACAAGCATTCCGCTAAAAACCGTCATTCCCATTACTTTTCTGGCTTGTGCTCCGGCTCCGGAAGCCGTTAATAAAGGAACAACTCCCAGAATAAAAGCAAAGGCCGTCATCAAGATCGGGCGGAAGCGAAGTTTTGCGGCATAAAGTGCGGCATCAACAACCGGCATTCCTTTTTCATATTCTTCCTTGGCGAATTCTACGATCAAAATGGCATTCTTGGCCGCTAAACCAATCAACATTACGAGACCAATTTGCGCAAAAACATTATTGACATAATCGGGACTAAATAATCGGCAGAGATATAATCCTAAAAAAGCACCAAAAACAGCAAAAGGAGTTCCGAGAAGTACGCTAAAGGGCAGTTTCCAGCTTTCGTATTGCGCGGCGAGAATTAGAAATACAAAAACCAATGCCATAATAAAAACTGTATTTCCTTTTCCTTCGGCTTGTTTTTCCTGAAAACTCATGTTAGCCCATTCATAATCCATGGCTGCGGGCAAGACTTTTGCAGCTGTTTCCTGCAAAGCATTCATGGCATCGGCGGAAGTAAATCCCGGTGCCGGTGTTCCGCCAATTTCTGCAGCGCGGTATAAATTGAATCGGGTTGTGAATTCTGGTCCGCTTTCTTTTTTGATTGTGGCAATACTCGAAATTGGAATCATTTTGTTGTCCCGACTTCGAACAAATATTTTGTTGATGTCTTCCGGATTTACCGTAAAACTTGGATCTGCCTGAAGCAGTACAATATACTGTCTTCCAAATTTATTGAATTCATTAATATATTGACCTCCCAAACTGGCGCCAATTGCGAGATTTACATCGGATAATGAAAGACCGAGTTCCGTGACTTTTTCACGATCAATATCAAGACTGATCTGGGGAACATTCGGATTAAAAGTGGTTCTTATAGTTCCAATTTCTGGTCTTTTCCTGGCTTCGGCCATAAATCGCTGTGCGTTTTCAAAAAGATATTGGGGTGTATTTCCTTCTTTGTCCTGAAGCATCATCGAGAATCCGGCTGCATTTCCAATTCCGGTAATGGGCGGAGGTCCAAAAGCAAAAACCGTTGCTTCGGGAATTCCGAAAACTACTTTTCCGTTTACTTCTTTCAGAATTTGAAAAACATCCTGTTCGCGTTCTTTCCATTCTTTTAATGCTACAAAGAAAAAACCATTATTGGTTGCAACAGAGTTTTTGATTAAACTGAATCCGGCAACTGAGGTGTAATATTCAACGCCTTTATTTTTTGCTAAAATATGTTCGATTTTCTCAATTACTTTTCCGGTTCTTTCCAGAGAAGAAGCGCCGGGTAATTCAATATTCACAAACATATATCCCTGATCTTCTTCAGGCACAAATCCTCCCGGAATTTTTCCTCCCAAAAGAATAATAGCGCCAACGAGAATTCCGATGAAAATAAAACTTCGGGCTGTTTTCCTGATTAAATATCCTGAAAAACCAGCGTACTTGTCTGTGAAAGCTCCAAATTTACGGTTGAAAGCAGCGAAGAATTTTCCGAGCCAGCCTTTTGCTTCCTGATTTGGTTTTAGTAATAACGAACATAAAGCCGGACTTAAAGTTAAAGCGCTTAAAGCAGAGAAAATCACAGATATAGCAATTGTAATAGCAAATTGCTGATACAATCTTCCTGTAATTCCCGGTGTTAATGCAACAGGGATAAATACTGCCGTTAAGACAATCGCAATGGCAATTACGGGTCCTGAAACTTCTTTCATCGCCTGATTGGTGGCTTCTTTTGGAGACATGCCGTGTTCGATATGATGCATAACGGCCTCGACGACTACTATGGCATCATCGACGACAATTCCGATAGCGAGAACCAATCCCAAAAGGGAAAGTACATTTATGGAAAATCCTAAAAGCGGAAAAAGCATGAAAACACCAATTAGAGAAACGGGAACGGTTAAGAGCGGAATTAAAGTGGCGCGCCAGTTTTGCAAAAAGATAAAAACTACAATGATTACCAGAATAATTGCTTCAACCAAAGTATGCATGATTTCATTGATTCCTTCAGAAATAGCTAAAGTAGTGTCTAGTGAAACCCGGTATTTTAAATCCTGCGGAAAACGTTTGCTTAATTGTTCGATGGTTTTTTTGACATTTTCGGCAACTTCCAAAGCATTGGAACCCGGCATTTGTTTAATTCCTATTGTTCCGGCTGGACTTCCGTTTAGTTTTGCGACAGAGGCATAACTTTCGGTTCCGAGAGTAACAGTTCCAATATCTTTAAGGCGAACTTGTTGATTGCTGATGTTGGATTTTAAAATGATGTTTTCAAAATCTTCCGGATTGACCAAACGATCTTTCAATGTTACATTATAGGTAAATTCATTATTGTCTTTTGCAGGCGGAGCACCAAATTTTCCTCCGGGCGAAATGGAATTTTGCTCTTTAATCGACTGAATAATATCAGGAACAGTCAGGTTATATTTGGCCATGATATCGGGCTTGACCCAAATTCGCATGGCATAATTACTTCCTCCATAGAGCGTTACTTCTCCAACCCCTTTGATACGTGCCAATGCATCCACCAAATTTATGCTGGCATAATTGGTCAGAAAATTATTGTCGAATGTTTTGTTGGGTGAGTAGAGTGATAAAATTAACATGGGCATCGAAAGTGACTTTTTGGTCGTAACTCCCGTTGTCTTTACATCGTTTGGTAATTTGTTGGTGGCTTCGTTGACTCTGTTTTGGGTAAGCATGGTTGCAATATCCAAATCCGTTCCCATATCGAATGTTATGTTTAACGTCATACTCCCATCACCTGTATTTGTAGATTGCATGTAGAGCATGTTTTCCACTCCGTTTACTTTTTGTTCGATTGGCGTTGCAACAGCCTGTTCAACATTTAGGGCATTGGCGCCGCGGTAGCTTGTAGAAACTTGTACTAAAGGCGGTGCAATTTCGGGATATTGTGCGATAGGAGTTCCGAGAATAGAAAGTCCTCCAACAATAACGATAAATATGGATAGTACGATGGCGACTATCGGTCTTCTGACAAAAAAATTATCCATAATTTATTCGTTTAGAGATGATGCAATCTGTTTCTTGTCTTTTTCGGCTACGTAAGGAATCGGAACGACCTGTGAACCGGGCTGAATAAATTGATTACCAATAATGGCGACTTTTTCATTGGCTTTTAAACCTTTCGTAATAATCCAGTCAACGCCTATTTTCTGACCTACTTCGACCATTCTGGTTTGAACGGTGTTTTTCTCATCAATTATAGAAACAGAAAAAAGTCCCTGAATTTCGGTTACGGCTTTTTGAGGAACAACGATGGCGTCTTTTTGAGTTCTGAGTAAAACCCGAACTTTAGCAAATTGTCCGGATCGTAAAGTGCCGTCCGGATTTGGAAATTGTGCTTCAATAGTGACTGTTCCTGTGGTGGGATCTATTTTTGTGTCGGAAAAATTTAAACTTCCTTTTTCGGGATGAATGCTTCCATCAGATAATATCAATTGAAGATCTGTGATTTTTTCTCCGGCTTTGGTTTGTTTCTGATATTTGAGATAATCAGATTCGCTGACGGTAAACTGAACTCTGACTTTTTCGAGTTTTGAAACGGTATTTAATTTTGAAGAGTTTCCGGCTTTGGTGATATAATCGCCTAATCTCGCATTCGAAAGTCCAATTACACCATCAATTGGAGATTTTATATTGGCATATCCCCGTTCTATTTGTTGGTTTTTTAAACTTGCCACAACGCTGGCATAGTTTGATTTTGCCGCTTTTTCTTTGGCTACAGCCGCATCCAATTCTCTTTTACTGACAGCATTCATGTCTGCCAGGGGCCGAATTCGTTTTAATTCTTCTTCGGCATTTACCAAACCACTTTGAGCAACAGCTACCTGTCCGCGGGCTTGTTCCACTTTTGTCTCATATTCCAAAGGATCAATGGTGTAGAGTAGTTGTCCTTTTTTGACTTTTTGTCCTTCTTTGAAATACATTCCGGTTAAAATTCCGTCGACCCTTGCAATTAGTTCAATGTCTAAATCTCCAAAAGTTTGTCCTGCAAAGTCTTTGTATATGGGAACATCTTCACTCTTGACGGTTACAAAAGGTGCCTGCATGGGAGGCGGGGCTTTCTTTTCTTCTTTTTTACAAGAGATGAAAATTGTTAAAAATAAAAGAATGGGGAAGAGTGGTTTGGGTAGTTTTAAAGCATTCATAATCACAAATGTTAAAATTGTACCATATAAATGTAATAAAATAATTGTAACTTACTGATATACAGTTACTATTTTTTATTACCGTATGATTTTTCTTAACGAAACAAAGGGTTGCACTTAGTTTCATTAAATGCTTTAAATCTAGCATTTGACTTATAAGATTACATTTTTGGCTTTTTGTATATTTTGAAATTGCGAAGAATAGACTACCTTTGCGCCCGAATTCACTATGAATGCTGAATTCAATACATACTTATTTCTCAACTTAAAAAGTTTATAGCATGCAACTGTACAACACTTTAAGCGCAGAAGAAAGAGCCATCATGATCGATGATGCCGGTAAACAACGACTAACGTTGTCTTTCTATGCGTATGCCAAAATTCAAGATCCCAAAAAATTTCGCGACGATTTATTTATAGCCTGGAATAAGCTTGATGCTTTAGGCCGAATTTACGTTGCCACCGAAGGAATAAACGCTCAAATGAGTATTCCAGAAGAAAATTTGGAAGCTTTTAGAGCTACTCTTGAAGTTTATGATTTCATGAAAGGCATACGATTGAATGAAGCGGTAGAACATGACGATCATTCATTTTTAAAATTGACCATTAAAGTTCGTGATAAAATCGTTGCCGATGGTTTGAATGACGAGACTTTTGATGTAACCAATATAGGCGTTCACCTGAAAGCCAAAGAATTCAACGAAATTTTAGAGGATCCAAATACGATTGTAGTTGATTTTAGAAATCATTACGAAAGTGAGGTAGGACATTTTAAAAATGCAATTACTCCTGATGTCGAAACTTTTAGAGAAAGTTTACCGATAATCAACGAACAGCTTCAAAATCATAAGGAAGATAAAAACCTCGTAATGTACTGCACTGGCGGAATTCGTTGTGAGAAAGCAAGTGCGTATTTCAAACATCAGGGTTTTAAAAATGTGTTTCAATTAGAAGGTGGAATTATCAATTACGCCAAACAAATTGAAGCTGAAGGTTTAGAAAGCAAATTCATTGGAAAAAACTTTGTGTTTGATAATCGTCTTGGCGAAAGAATTACGGATGATATTATTTCACAATGTCACCAATGCGGAAAACCTTGCGACAATCACACCAATTGCGAAAATGATGGATGTCATTTATTATTTATTCAATGTGATGAATGTAAAGCTGCAATGGAAAATTGCTGTTCTACAGAATGTCTTGATATTATCCATATGCCTTTGGTTGATCAGGTTCGTTTGAGAACCGGAAAACAAGTTGGAAATAAAGTTTTCAGAAAAGGAAAATCGGAGAATTTGAAATTCAAACATTCAGGAGATTTAGCTGACACCGCTTTGGCTGCAGCCGAAAAACCAGTTGATATTCGTCAGAAAATAAAAGTCAAAAAAGTACTTATTGGTAAAGCAGAACATTATTATGTGAAAGCTCAGGTTGGACAATTTACTGTTGAAAAACAAGAACTTAATATTGGTGATAAAATTATAATTTCAGGACCAACTACAGGTAATCAGGAATTAGTTTTAGATAAAATGGTTGTTGACGGGGCAGAAACTCAAACTGCTAAAATTGGTGATAAGGTTACTTTTGAAGTTCCTTTCAGAATTAGATTGTCAGATAAATTGTACAAAATAATTTAAAGTTGTAAATTAGCAGAATTAAGCTAATTTATATGTCACGCTCGTTTACTAAATTATGGATTCATGCAATTTGGGCGACCAAAAACCGTCAGGAATTAATTGATTATTCAATTGAGGAAAACGTATATGATTATATTCGGGATGAACTAATTGAACAGGGATGCTCCGTTAGAATTATCAACGGAATGCCTGATCATGTGCATGTTTTATTTTTACAAAATCCACAAAAAACTATCTCAGACCTTTTAAAGCAAATTAAAGGGAGTTCTTCGCATTTTATAAATAGCGGAGATTTTATCCTTGAAAAATTTGCCTGGCAAACTGGTTTTGCTGCTTATTCAGTCAGCGAGTCTCAGTTGGATCTTGTACATAATTACATAAAAAATCAAAAGAAACATCATATTACCAAAAACGGACAAGATGAATTTGATGAATTTGTAAAATTACATGGGCTGAGGACTGATATAAAATGATAGAGTTTGTGTACCCAAGGTTGAAACCTCGGGCTAAATGTCTAAAACTTTAGAGATGATTTTGGAACATAGCGAACGGTTTCAACCGTTTGGAGGCATATGAGATGCTCTACTTTAAGTCCCCAAGGTTGAAACCTCGGGCTAAATGTCTAAATGTTTAGAAATGTATTTTGGAAAGTAGCGAACGGTTTCAACCGTTTGGATGGATACGAGTTGCTCTACTTTTATACCTAAGGTTCAAACCTCGGGCTATGTCTAAAACATTTAGAGATAGATCTATTAAAAAAATAAATCGATTTCAACAGATTGCGGATAATATAAGATGATCGACCATAATTGGAAAACAAAATAACCAACAGTTGTAAACTTTGGGAACAAAATCAATAAAAATGATAACAATTAATAAAATTGAACTTATGGCTCCTGCCGGGAGCTTTGAGTCGCTTCAGGCTGCACTAGATAATGGTGCAGATTCTATTTATTTTGGTGTAGAACAACTCAACATGCGTGCGCGTTCAACGGTGAATTTTACTATAGACGATTTGCAGGAAATCGCTAATCGTTGTGAAGCTAAAAACGTGCGAAGTTATTTGACTTTGAACACGATTATTTACGATCACGATTTATCTGTTGTAAAAACACTTTTGAACAAAGCCAAAGAAGCTGATATTACTGCCGTTATCGCATCTGACCAAGCTGTAATTGCGATGGCAAGAACAATTGGAATGGAAGTTCATATTTCGACTCAACTGAATGTAACGAATATAGAAACCATAAAATTCTACAGCCTGTTTGCTGATACAATGGTTTTAAGCCGTGAATTGAGTTTGCGTCAGGTAAAAAATATCACCGCTCAAATTGAAAAAGAACAAATAAAAGGACCAAATGGAAATTTAGTAGAAATCGAAATTTTTGGGCATGGAGCTTTGTGTATGGCGGTTTCGGGTAAATGTTATTTAAGCCTGCATTCACACAATTCATCTGCAAATCGTGGTGCCTGTAAACAAAATTGCCGTAAAAAATATACCGTTATCGATCAGGAAAGTGGTTTTGAAATAGAATTGGATAACGAGTATATGATGTCACCTAAAGATTTATGTACAATTGATTTTCTGGATCAGGTTATAGATTCGGGAATTCAGGTGCTTAAAATCGAAGGTCGTGGCCGTGCGCCGGAATATGTTGCAACAGTAATTAAAACCTATCGTGAAGCCATTGATGCGTATTATGAGGGTACTTTCTCAAAAGACAAAACGACAATCTGGATGGAAACTTTAAACACGGTTTATAATCGCGGATTTTGGTCAGGATATTATCTTGGACAAGAACTAGGAGAATGGAGTGATATCCCGGGATCTGCAGCGACACAAAAGAAAGTATATGTTGGTAAGGGAACACATTATTTCCCGAAAGCAAATGTTGGACAATTTAAAATTGAAGCTTACGATATTAAAATTGGAGATAAAATTTTAGTAACGGGACCAAGTACAGGTGCACAGGAAATGATTATTGACGAAATGTTTGTAAATGATTTGGCTTCTGAAAAAGCAACAAAAGGCGACGATTGTACTTTTAAGCTGCCTTTCAGAATCAGAATGTCTGACAAATTATACAAAATAGTTGAAGCATAATGGTTATTGTTACTTTACAAAGAGATAAATGCATCGGCTGTAACTATTGCGTCGAAATGGATCCGGTTCATTTTCAAATGTCAAAAAAAGACGGAAAATCAGTTTTGCTTCATTCCCAAAATGCAAAAGGTTTTTTTACTTTGAAATCAACTAATCATGCGATTGTTGAAAGTTTTGAATTGGCAGCGAAAGCTTGTCCGGTAAAGATTATAACCATCAAGGAAACGTGATCTTATAAAAAAACCGTATTACATAATGGTGTAATACGGTTTTTATTTTTAATCTTTTTTATATAAGTTTTACTTTTAATGAACAGGACTTTGAGTACACGAACAATTACTTATTCCTCTAAAGAAATCAAGTCCAATAGTTACAACATGAGTTCCTGAGTTATAAGCTCCAATTTGGTTTAAAGATGCCTGATATGAATAACCAAAGTAGAAACTATTCTTTTTAAATCCTGCCATTGGCCCAGCCATTAAAGGCTCTAAAGGCTGATCATTTAGGAAACGGTAAGAAATCCCAATCCAGAAATAGTCCTCATACTTATTGTACTGTCTGTATTTAAAATTGAAATCAGTACTGGAACGTTTATCGCTCGCAAACATTTGATAGTAAACAGACGGTTCAAACTCGACTCTATCGGTAGCACCTTTAAAAGTATATCCGGTATATATTTGATAATTACGAAGCAAATTTGGTTCTATTCCTGTAAATTGATCTATTTTTTTATCCAGAATATTGCTGATATTCAAACTTAAATAAAAACCTTTGTTTCTATACAAGGCTCCTATATCAAAATTGGCATTAGACATATAGCGATTATTTGTAATGCCGGGATCGACAACCGGATTTTCGTAAGTTGGTTTAAATTTATCGACGTCAATTTTGAAGTTATTAAAGTTAAACGAAATTCCTAAAGACAAATATTGCTTGGAATAATAATCCAGGATCAAATGATGTGCAAATGATACTTTAGCTCCCATTTGTTCTGTATATCCGTTACTATCATTATAAAGAGAGACTCCAACTCCTGAGCGGTCTAAAACCCTAAAATCGGCATATAGCGATTGGTTATCCGGGGCGTCTTTAATGCCAACCCATTGTGTCAATCCATTAGCACGTATTCTTAAATTGTCACCAATACCTGCATAGGTAGGAGAGATAACAAATGAATTATCAGCTAAATATTGCGTGAAAACGGGCAGGTTTAATTCCTGGCTGTAACCTGAAGTTACAGCCATAAGCAGAATTGATATGATAATTTTTTTCATGGTATTATAAGTTTTAGATAACATAATATTTGTTTTTTAGTTACCTGTAAAGGGTGAAGTGTCCAACAAACTCTCTGTTGTCCTTATTGTCGTTTAATTTAAATACATACCAGTAATCACCTGATGTTAATTCTGTGCCGTTGTATTTTCCATCCCATTTTTGACCGTACTTAAAGTTTCCGATTATGCGGCCATATCTGTCAAAAACTGTGAAGGTTAAATGTTTGTAGTTTACACTACATCCAGGTCCCCATTCATCGTTAATACCATCGCCATTTGGAGTAAAGTTATTAGGAATGCAAACATCTATATATTCAAAATATCTTGATGCGGTAGCGGTGCAGCCGTTTTGATCTGTGACTGTGACCGTATACATTCCTGATTTGTATATAATGAATTTGTTGTTGGTATTATGAGATTCTCCTTCAAAGGAATATCTGTATTGACCTTCGCCTCCTGTGGCAGTTGCAACGATTTCATTTAACTCTCCATCGGCAAGTGTTAGTTTTAACGGCTCAATGTAATTAATCGTAAATTCTTTTGTAGGCTGGATACAACCATTTGTATGTCTTGCATATATGATATGATTACCTGAAGCTACATTTTTAAAGATGTTGCCTGATTGATAAACTCCATCTTCTCTGTCAAGAGCATAATCTACGTCATCAGGATTTGTAATACTTTTATCAACTGTTACAGTTACAGAATTTGCGGATGCATTGTTTTCGCAACTAGTATCAATATGTGCAACTGGGTTAATTAAAATTGCGTTTGGCATTTTAACTTTAACTTGTGTAGTACATCCTTTTGCGTCTTTTATATAAACAACATGATTACCGCCTGAAAGATTATCAAATAAAAACTCTGTTTGATTTGAAGAACCTTGATAAAATGTTCCATTTTGCTCATCTAAGCTATATAGATAAGGTTTATTTCCTCCTAAAACTTCAATTGTAAAGAATCCATCTTTATTTCCAAAACACAATTCTGGAGAAACAGGTCCAAGAACTTTGGCTTCAAGAGCATTCGGTTCTTTAATTATTACATTAATCTCAACTCTACATGTATTACTATCTATTACCGTAAACGTGTGAGGACCTGCTGCTAGATTTGTTTGTGCCGGAGTAATGGTGTATGGGGCTCGTCCTCCATTTGGAGTAATTTCTACCGATCCATTCGCTTCACCTTTGCATGTTACATTTACCACATTTGATGCTGTTGCAGTAAGGACTTCAGGTTCGCTAATAGTAACGTCAGTTGTTGTTACGCAATTATTACTGTCAGTTATGGTGAAAGTATGTTTTCCCGCTGTAAGACCTTTTTGTACTGGTGTAATGTTATAAGGAGCTGTTCCTCCATTTGGAGTAATTAGTACCGATCCATTTGCTTGACCGTTACACGTTACATTTACCACATTTGATGTTGTTGCAGCAAGTTTTTCTGGTTCGCTAATATTAATAGCAATTGTTGTTGTACAATCATTACTATCAGTTATAGTAAAAGTATGTTTCCCTGCCGTCAAGCCTGTCTGTGACGGTGTTATGGTGTATGGAATTGTTCCTCCATTTGGAGTAATTACCACAGATCCATTTGCTTCTCCTTTACATTTTACATTAATCTGATTTGAAGCTAAAGCGGTTAATTGTGCCGGTTCCAAAATCGTGACATCTAAAGAAGCTGTACAATTATTATTATCAGTCACGGTAAAAGTGTGAAGACCTGCCGTCAGGCCTGTCTGAGCCGGAGTAATAGTATATGGAGCTGTTCCTCCGTTGGGAGTAATTGTTACCGATCCATTTGCTTCTCCTTTGCATTTTACGTTTACCACATTTGATGATGTTGCAGTAAGTTTTTCCGGTTCGCTAATAATAACGTCAGTTGTTGCTGTACAATTATTACTGTCAGTTATGGTGAAAGTATGTTTCCCTGCTGTAAGGCCTGTTTGTGCCGGATTTACGGTATATGGCGCTGTTCCTCCGTTTGGAGTAATTACCACAGATCCATTAGCTTCTCCTTTGCATTTTACATTAACCTGATTTGAAGCTAAAGCTGTTAATTGAGCCGGTTCCAAAATTGTCACATCCAAAGAAGTTGTACAATTATTATTATCAGTCACAGTGAAAGTGTGAAGACCTGCCGTTAAGCCTGTCTGAGCCGGAGTAATGGTATACGGCGCTGTTCCTCCGTTTGGAGTAATTGTTATCGATCCATTAGCTTCTCCTTTGCATTTTACATTAACCTGATTTGAAGCTAAAGCGGTTAATTGTGCCGGTTCCAAAATCGTCACATCCAAAGAAGTTGTACAATTATTATTATCAGTCACGGTAAAA
>Ga0247736_10000026_pt1 | contig 158874 bp, 151 predicted proteins | sample UWRJL193509B2_FD_180935 | JGI IMG/M metagenome (GOLD analysis project Ga0247736, IMG submission 180935) | Plant litter microbial communities from Arlington Agricultural Research Station in Wisconsin, United States - UWRJ-L193-509B-2 | ecosystem: Environmental > Terrestrial > Plant litter >...
CACTCTGAAAAGAAAAAATAATTAAGAGATGGAAGCAGTAGCGAAATTAAACAATTGTCCAACCTCACCGCGTAAGATGCGTTTGGTTGTAGATCTTATCAGAGGTGAGCGTGTTGAGAAAGCATTACATATTTTGAAATTTACCAATAAAGATGCAGCAATAAGAGTTGAAAAACTTTTGTTATCGGCGATCAAAAACTGGGAAACTAAAAATGAAGGTTCTCGCCCTGAAGAAAACCAATTATATGTGAAAACAATAATGGTTGGCGGTGGCCGTCAGTTGAAAAGACTGAGACCAGCACCACAAGGCCGTGGTTACAGAATACGTAAGCGTTCTAACCACGTAACTTTGATAGTAGATAGTAAAATCGTTGAAACTCAAACTAATTAGTAGAAATGGGACAAAAAGCACATCCAATAGGAGCAAGGTTAGGAATCATCAGAGGTTGGGATTCTAACTGGTTCGGTGGCAACAACTATGCTGATAAATTAGTTGAGGACGAAAAAATAAGAAAATACCTTTCTGTGCGTATCGCAAAAGGAGGAGTAGCTAAGGTTGTTATTGAACGTACGTTAAAACGTATCACTGTAACTATCCACACTGCACGTCCGGGTATCGTTATCGGAAAAGCAGGGGCTGAGGTTGACAAGATCAAAGAAGAGTTAAAGAAACTTACAAAAAAAGAGATTCAGATTAACATTTTTGAGATCAAACGTCCTGAGCTTGATGCACAACTGGTAGCAGAAGGTGTAGCAAAACAATTAGAAGCAAGGATCTCTTTCCGTAGAGCCATGAAGTCGACTATCGCATCAACAATGCGTATGGGCGCTGAAGGTATCAAAATAATGACTTCAGGTCGTTTAGGCGGAGCAGAGATGGCGCGTAACGAGCAGTATAAAGAAGGAAGAATTCCTTTGCATACTTTCCGTGCTGATATTGACTATGCATTAGCTGAGGCATTGACTACTTACGGTAAGATCGGTGTTAAAGTATGGATCTGTAAAGGTGAAGTTTACGGTAAACGTGACCTTTCTCCAAACATAGGTGCAGTAAGTAACGCTCCTGGTAAAGGTGGCAGACCTGAAGGTGCTTTTGGTGCAGGTGGCAGAGACAGAGATAACCGTGGCGGTGGCGACAGAAGAAACGACAATAAAGGCGGTGCCGGTCGTGGCGGAAGAGGTCCAGGTCAGGGTGCTCCGGGTCAAGGCGGTCCAGGTAGAGATAATAGAGGCGGAAATACTCCTAACAGAGGTCCTCGTAAATAATTAGTTAACAAATCGTTTAACGATAATATTAGAATAACATGTTACAGCCAAAAAGAACGAAGTTCAGAAAGATGCAAAAAGGCAGAATGAAAGGTTTAGCTTCCCGTGGAGCTGAATTGTCATTCGGGTCTTTCGGGATTAAATCTTTAGAGGCGACTTGGATTACCAGTCGTCAGATAGAGGCAGCCCGTATTGCGGTAACTCGTTTCATGAAACGTGAAGGCCAGGTGTGGATTAGAATTTTCCCGGACAAACCGGTAACTAAGAAACCAGCTGAAGTACGTATGGGTAAAGGTAAAGGTGCTCCGGAATACTGGGTAGCCGTTGTAAGACCAGGACGCATCATTTTTGAAGCTGAAGGCGTATCTTTAGAAGTTGCTAAAGAAGCGATGAGATTAGCCGCTCAAAAATTACCTATCCAAACAAAATTTGTAGTACGTAGAGATTACGTAGAAGCATAAAAAAGTTTTGGGGTCAATGTTGTAAATAACTTGTTTTTATAACCGCTAGATCCAGAACATAAAAATTAATAAAATGAAGAACTCAGAAATCACAGGGCTTTCAAAAGAAGAACTAGTAGTCAGGATTGCAGAAGAAACAGAAAACTTAGTTAAGTTAAAATTTGCACATACAATTTCGGCTATAGAGAATCCTACCCGTATCAATAAGGTAAGAAAAGACATCGCCCGATTAAATACTGAAATGACTAAGCGTAAGGCTGAGTCAGCTAGTGAAACTAAATAACTTTAGAGTCGAAATGGAAAGACAATTAAGAAAAACAAGAACCGGGTTGGTGGTAAGCAACAAAATGGATAAGTCTGTTGTTGTGGCGGTTGAACGTAAAGTGAAACACCCGATCTATGGTAAGTTTGTTAAGAAAACTACCAAATTTATGGCTCATGACGAGAAAAACGATTGCGGTATTGGTGATACAGTACTGATCATGGAGACTCGTCCGCTGAGTAAGAACAAGAACTGGAGATTAGTGGAAATTTTAGAGAGGGCTAAATAACATGGTACAACAGGAATCGAGATTAAACGTAGCCGACAATAGCGGCGCAAAACAAGTACTGGTTATCCGTGTACTTGGTGGAACCGGTAAACGCTACGCGTCAATTGGTGACAAGATCGTTGTTACCGTTAAAAGCGCACTACCTTCAGGAAACATTAAAAAAGGTACTGTCTCTAAAGCAGTAGTTGTTAGAACTAAAAAAGAAATCAGACGTAAGGATGGTTCTTATATCCGTTTTGACGACAATGCAGCAGTATTGTTAAATGCTCAGGATGAGCCGCGTGGAACACGTATTTTTGGCCCGGTAGCGAGAGAACTGCGTGAGAAACAATTCATGAAAATTGTATCATTAGCACCGGAGGTATTATAATATGAAAAATAAAGTAACTGTTCAACCTAAAATTAAAATCCGTAAAGGAGATTTAGTAAAGGTTATCGCTGGTGATTCAAGAGGCCAGGAAGGTAAAGTACTTTCAGTATTAATTACTAAAAGTAGAATTCTGGTAGAAGGTGTAAACCTTGTATCGAAACATACAAAACCAAATGCTGCTACTCCAAACGGTGGTATCATTAAAAAAGAGGCTGCTCTTCATATTTCTAACGTTGCGTTGGTAGATCCTAAAACTGGAAAAACTACGCGTGTTGGCAGAAAGCTTAATGCTGATGGGAAATTAGTTAGGGTATCTAAAAAATCAGGAGAGGAGATCAAATAATGACTTACATACCAAGATTAAAGACTAAATACAAAGAGGAAGTTGTACCTGCACTTAAAGAAAAGTTCGCTTACAAAAGTGTAATGCAGGTTCCTAAGTTAGAGAAAATTGCTATCAACCAGGGTGTTGGGCGTTTCTCTGTAACTGATAAAAAAATCATGGACAGCTCTATTTTAGAGATGACCACGATCTCAGGTCAGCAGGCAGTAGGTGCGAAATCTAAAAAAGATATCTCAAACTTCAAATTGCGTAAAGGTATGCCGGTTGGTGTACGTGTAACTTTACGTGATAACAACATGTTTGAGTTTTTAGATCGTTTAATTTCCGTAGCTTTGCCACGTATCCGTGACTTCAAAGGTATTAACGATAAAGGATTTGATGGAAAAGGTAACTACACATTGGGTATTACTGAACAAATCATCTTCCCTGAGATCAACATTGACAAAATCTCTAAGATTTTAGGAATGGATATTACCTTTGTAACAACAGCAACTACTGATGTTGAAGCATTGGAATTGTTAAAGCAATTTGGATTACCGTTTAAAAACCAAACACCTAATACAGATCAATAATGGCAAAAGAAGGAGTAAAAGCTCGCGAAGTTAAGCGCCAGAAATTGGTAGCTAAATATGCAGACAAACGTGCAGAATTAAAAGCTGCCGGTGATTATGAAGGATTAGATAAGTTACCTAAAAACTCATCTGCAGTACGTTTACACAACCGTTGTAAATTAACTGGACGTCCTCGTGGTTACATGCGTACTTTCGGTATATCAAGGGTTACGTTCCGTGATATGGCTTTAGCAGGAAAAATTCCTGGAGTTACTAAAGCAAGCTGGTAAAAAATCGTTTTCGTTAGTTGTTCCCTTTACAGGGAGTAACTAACGTTATACGTTTAACAAAAAAATTAACCGATGGAAGGTCGCTCCGAATAGTTCGGAAAGGAAACCACTATCACAAATAAATAAAAATGAATACAGATCCAATAGCAGATTATCTTACAAGAGTAAGAAATGCCATCAAGGCAAATCACAGAATTGTAGAAATTCCTGCATCAAACCTTAAAAAGGAAATCACTAAAGTACTTTTCGACAAAGGTTACATCGCTAACTACAAGTTCGAGGAAACTACTGTTCAGGGAACGATTAAAATCGCTTTGAAGTACAATCCAATTACTAAAATACCTGCGATCCGCACATTAGCGCGTATCAGCAAACCAGGTTTAAGGCAGTATGCAGGCGTTGATAATATGCCAAGAGTATTGAACGGTTTAGGTATTGCTATCTTGTCTACTTCTAAAGGAGTAATGACTGATAAAGAAGCAGCCAGACTAAACATTGGTGGCGAAGTTTTGTGTCACGTTTATTAATTAAAGGAGGATAACAAAATGTCAAGAATAGGAAAAGCCCCAATTAGTATCCCTGCTGGAGTAACAATTACAGTTGATAAAGATAATTTAGTAACTGTAAAAGGACCAAAAGGTGAATTAACACAAGCAGTAGATACAGATATCACTGTTAGTCAGGAAGACGGAACTTTAACGGTTACTCGTCCGACTGAACAAAAAAGACACAAAGCATTGCACGGTTTATACCGTTCATTGATTAACAATATGGTTATTGGTGTAACGGAAGGTTATAAAATATCACAGGAATTAGTAGGTGTGGGTTACCGCGCAACTAACACAGGAAATACCCTGGATCTTGTTTTAGGTTATTCTCACCATTATGTATTCCAATTACCGGAAGAAATTAAAGTAACTACAACATCAGAAAAAGGTCAGACTCCTAAAATCATTTTAGAAAGTATCGACAAGCAACTGATTGGACAGGTAGCAGCGAAAATACGTTCGTTACGTGCACCAGAACCATACAAAGGTAAAGGTATCAAGTTTGTAGGAGAAGTGTTAAGAAGAAAAGCAGGTAAATCGGCTTCTAAAAAATAATCATCATGGCAGGGAAAAAATTATCTCGTAGAGATCGTATAAAAAAAGGAATCAGAAAAAGATTGACCGGTTCTGAAAGCCGTCCACGTTTATCAGTTTATAGAAGCAATAAAGGAATTTATGCGCAGATCATTAACGACGTAACTGGAAGCACATTGGTATCAGCATCTTCATTATCAAAAGATTTTTCTGGTAATGGCAATAAATCAGAGCAATCTGTAGCTGTAGGTAAATTAGTAGCTGAAAAAGCAATCGCAGCTGGAATTAAAGAAGTTGTTTTCGATAGAAATGGCTACTTGTACCACGGTCGCGTTAAGTCATTGGCAGAAGGTGCCCGTGAAGCTGGTTTAGTATTTTAATCTGAAAATAGAGAAGGATGTCAACTATCAATATAAAAAGAGTTAAGACTAGCGAGGTCGAATTAAAAGACCGTTTAGTTAGTATACAACGTGTTGCCAAAGTAACCAAAGGTGGTCGTACTTTCAGTTTCTCAGCTATCGTAGTTGTTGGAGATGAAAACGGAATCGTAGGTTACGGTTTAGGTAAAGCGAAAGAAGTTACAGAAGCAATTGCAAAAGGTATCGATGATGCTAAAAAGAACCTGGTAAAAGTTCCTTTGTTGAACGGTACTGTTCCCCACGAACAAATCGGTAAATTCTCTGGTGGTTTTGTATTAATCAAACCAGCAGCAGTAGGTACAGGTGTTATCGCGGGTGGTGCAATGCGCGCTGTATTAGAAAGTGCTGGTGTACATAACGTATTAGCAAAATCAAAAGGTTCATCAAATCCTCACAACGTGGTAAAAGCAACTGTTGATGCTTTAACGAAAATGCGTGATGCTTATACAGTAGCACAACAACGTGGTGTTGATTTAAACAAAGTTTTTAACGGATAAGAACATGGCTAAGATCAGAATAACCCAGGTAAAAAGTATCATTGACAGAAGCGAACGTCAGAAAAGAACTATGCAGGCATTAGGTTTGAAAAAAATGAACCAGTCTGTAGAAGTTGAAGCTAACGCTGCTATCATTGGAATGGTAAGAAAAGTGAATCACTTAGTTGCCATAGAAAGTATATAATTCGCAGAGGTTGCAAAAGTAGTTTATATTGCTACATTTGCAACCTCTGTATATGTTTAACCGTTACCCTGATTAGTGAAAGCGAAGGGTAGCACAATAAGTTTCAAAAATGAACTTAAGTAATTTAAAACCTGCAATAGGTTCTACAAAAAATAGTAAAAGGATTGGTCGTGGTACTGGTTCCGGTCGTGGTGGAACTTCAACACGTGGTCACAAAGGTGCTGGATCCCGTTCAGGTCACAAAACCAAAATCGGTTTTGAAGGTGGACAGATGCCATTGCAACGTCGTGTACCTAAGGTAGGTTTCAAGCCAATTAACCGTGTTGAATATGTAGGCGTTAACTTAGACGTTTTACAAGGTTTAGCTGAGCGTTTTAACCTGACTACTATTGATTTTGCTACCTTGCAAGAGCATGGTTTAGCACATAAAAACGACCTGATTAAAATCCTGGGCCGTGGTGAAGTAAAATCTAAAGTTGAAGTTAAAGCTCACGCTTTCTCTGCAACTGCACAAAAAGCAATTGAAGCTGTTGGAGGCTCAATCGAAAAATTGTAATTAATGAAGAAGCTGTTTACTACTTTAAGTAATATTTGGAAAATTCAAGAATTAAAAGAGCGTATAGTTTTTACGCTCGTAATTCTTTTGGTCTATAGGTTTGTTTCTCACGTTGTTTTACCAGGCGTTGATGCAACAGCGCTAGGCGATAATCAGAAATCTGGAATCTTAGGTCTGTTGGATATGTTTGCCGGGGGATCATTTTCCCGTGTTTCTATCTTAGCACTAGGAGTTATGCCATATATTTCTGCATCAATTGTAGTTCAGTTATTAGGTATCGCTGTACCTTCTTTCCAGAAAATGCAAAAAGAAGGAGAGAGCGGCAGGAATAAACTAAATCAAATTACCAGGTATTTAACTGTAGCCATCACAGCTGTTCAGGCTGTTGGTTATGTGAAAACACAGGTCCCTGCAGAAGCAATTCTGATTGACCATACTTTGTTCTTTGTTCTTTCAACGTTCGTATTATCGGCAGGTACCCTGTTCGTAATGTGGTTAGGTGAAAAGATCACTGATAAAGGTATTGGAAATGGTATTTCTCTGATCATCATGGTGGGTATTATTGCCCGTTTGCCAATCGCGTTACAGCAGGAGATCAGTTCAAGATTTGTTGGTGACGGAGGCTTAATTGCTTTGGTACTTGAAATCGTGGCACTGTTTGCTGTAGTAATGTTTACTATTCTTATTGTTCAGGGTGTCCGTAAGGTACCTGTTCAGTATGCAAAACGTATTGTTGGAAGCAGACAATTTGGTGGTGTGAGGCAATACATTCCATTGAAAGTTAATGCTGCCGGTGTAATGCCGATCATCTTCGCCCAGGCTTTGATGTTTATCCCTACTACACTTACACAGTTTTTCCCTTCATTGCAAAATACATGGTTAATCCAGTTTAGTGATCCTACTTCACTGGCCTATAGCTTAACCTTTGCATTTTTAATCATTGCCTTTACTTTCTTCTATACAGCGATTACTGTTAATCCTGTACAGATGTCTGATGACATGAAGAAAAATGGCGGTTTCATTCCGGGTATCAAGCCAGGTTTGCCAACCTCATCGTTTATTGACGATGTTATTTCTAAGATCACCTTTCCAGGTTCTGTATTCTTAGCGATCATTGCCATCCTTCCATCATTAGCTGTTAAGTTTGGTATTAAGTCTGAGTTCGCCCATTTCTATGGAGGTACTTCCCTGCTGATTCTTGTAGGTGTGGTATTAGATACACTACAGCAGATTGAAAGTTATCTGTTAATGCGTCATTATGATGGATTAATGAAAACAGGAAGAGTTACAGGACGTACCGGTGTACCAGCTGCAAGCACAAGCGATAGCAGCGCGGTAATTTAAGTATTGGATGTCTAAGATATATTATAAGTCTCCGGAGGAGGTTGAACTAATTAGAGAGAGCTCATTACTGGTATCAAAAACCCTCGCAGAAGTTGCAAAGGTAATCGGACCAGGAGTTGCCACTAAATATTTGAACACGATTGCGGAGACTTATATAAAAGATAACGGTGCAATACCTGCATTTCTAAACTACAACGGGTTTCCTTATTCACTTTGTATTTCTCCTAATGAACAGGTTGTTCATGGATTTCCAGGTGACTATGTGATTCAGGAAGGCGATTTGATTTCTGTTGATTGTGGTGTTATTAAAAACAAGTTTTTCGGAGACTCAGCTTATACTTTCTCTATAGGAGAGGTATCTGCAGACCGTCAAAAACTAGTCGATGTTACCCAGGAATGTTTAAAGCGTGCGATAGATAAGGCAGTAGTTGGATCCAGGATCGGAGATGTTGGTTTCGCTGTTCAGTCTTTAGCAGAGGAGAACGGTTTCGGGGTAGTAAGAGAACTTGTTGGTCATGGTGTTGGCGTTCAGTTGCATGAGAAACCCGAAGTTCCTAATTATGGAAGAAGGGGATCAGGCATGAAATTAGAGGAAGGAATGGTAATTGCCATAGAGCCAATGATTAATGCCGGTACCGCGAATGTAAAGTTTTGGTCTGATGGTTGGACTGTAACAAGTAGAGATAATCAACCATCGGCACATTTTGAGCACACTGTTGCGATAAAAAAGGGCAAAGCAGACGTTTTATCGACCTTTTCATTTATTGAAGAAGTTTTAAAAGAAAAAAGGTAAATAATTAAATATTTTTATTTAATTTTGCAACCCTGTTTAGTAGCAGCTAATTAAGTAAAAATCAATATTATATGGCTAAACAAGCCTCGATTGAACAAGACGGTGTTATAAGAGAAGCACTATCAAATGCCATGTTTCGGGTAGAACTGGAAAATGGTCATGAAATTATTGCTCATATCTCTGGTAAAATGAGAATGCACTACATTAAAATTTTACCTGGGGATAAAGTTAAATTAGAGATGTCGCCTTACGATTTGTCAAAAGGCAGGATTACTTATAGATATAAATAAAATGAAAGTTAGGTCATCAATTAAAAAACGCAGCGCTGATTGCAAGATTATTCGTCGTAAAGGCAAACTTTACGTAATCAACAAGAAAAATCCTAAGTACAAACAGCGTCAAGGGTAAACAAAATTATTGAGGTATGATTGGATTGAATGTACAGGTTACTCAATCTGTCGTCAAATAATCAAACATTTAGTACAAATATGGCAAGGATATCAGGTATAGATTTACCAAGAAACAAAAGAGGCGAAATTGGACTAACTTACATCTTCGGTGTAGGCAGATCAACTGCTCAGAGAATTTTAACTGAAGCAGGTATCGATTTTAGCAAAAAAGTACAGGATTGGTCTGATGAAGAGTTATCAGCAATTCGTACCATCATTAACGACGGCGTGAAAGTAGAAGGTGCTTTACGTTCTGAGGTTCAGTTAAACATTAAACGTTTAATGGATATCGGTTGTTACCGTGGATTACGTCACAGAAAAGGTTTACCGGTACGTGGACAACGCACTAAGAACAATTCTCGTACACGTAAAGGCAAGAGAAAAACAGTTGCTAACAAGAAAAAAGCTACTAAATAAAATTAGTAACGAATAATAATTATGGCTAAGAGTAAAAAAGTAACCAAAAAGCGTATTGTTGTTATTGAACCAGTTGGTCAGGCACACATCAATGCGACTTTTAACAATATCATTGTTACCTTAACAAATAACAACGGTCAAACTATTTCATGGTCTTCAGCAGGTAAAATGGGATTCAAGGGTTCTAAAAAGAACACTCCATATGCTGCAGGTCAAGCTGCATCTGATTGCGGTAAAGTAGCATTTGATTTAGGTCTGCGTAAAGTAGAAGTTTTTGTAAAAGGTCCGGGTTCAGGTCGTGAGTCTGCAATCAGAACATTGCAAATCTCAGGTATCGAAGTTACCTCTATCAAAGATATCACACCGCTTCCGCACAACGGATGTCGTCCTCCTAAGAAGAGAAGAGTTTAATTTATTAATTTTTAAAGCTAAGAGTCTGCAGCTTCAGGTTGTATGATACTTTAAAACAAAAAGCAATGGCAAGATATACAGGACCCAAGTCCAAAATCGCGCGTAAATTCAGAGAGCCAATTTTCGGCCCTGATAAAGTACTAGACAGAAAAAACTATCCTCCTGGACAACACGGTGCGTCTAAAAGAAGAGGTAAACAATCTGAATATTCAGTACAGTTAATGGAAAAACAAAAAGTTAAATATACTTATGGTGTATTAGAACGTCAGTTCCGTAACTTGTTTACTAAAGCATCTTCCCGTCAAGGAATTACAGGAGATAACTTATTACAATTATTAGAAGCTCGTTTAGATAATACCGTTTATAGATTAGGTATTGCAACTACTCGTTCTGCTGCACGCCAGTTAGTTAGCCATAAACACGTAACAGTGAACGGTGAAGTAGTAAATATCCCTTCTTACCAATTAAAAGCAGGTGATGTTGTTGCAGTACGTGAGAAATCTAAAACATTGGAAAGCATCACTAATTCAGTGGCTGGAAGAGTAATCAATAAATTCAATTGGTTAGACTGGAACGCATCTGAGTTAACTGGAAAATTCTTAGCTTATCCTAATCGTGACGAGATTCCAGAAAATATCAAAGAAAACCTTATTATAGAGTTATACTCTAAGTAATCTATTTAATTAGCTGCCTTTTCGGGCAGCTAATTTTTATACGTTACCTAATATTCAATAACGATCTAAAAACATTATAAATGGCAATTTTAGCATTTCAGAAACCCGATAAGGTCATCATGCAGAAATCAACAGATTTCGATGGTATATTTGAATTTCGTCCCTTAGAACCCGGTTTCGGTGTAACAATTGGTAATGCCTTAAGAAGAATTCTTCTTTCTTCGTTAGAAGGTTATGCCATTACTAGTATTCGTTTTTCTGGCGTATCACATGAGTTTTCTACAATGAAAGGTGTTGTAGAGGATTTAACTGAGATTATCCTTAATTTAAAACAAGTTCGTTTTAAAAAAGCTGGTGATTCAGGTGAATCTGAAAAAGTTTTTATTGTAGTTAATGGCCAGGATCAATTTCTTGCGGGTGATATAACTAAATTCTCTAACAACTTCGAAGTTCTTAATCCGGATTTCGTAATTTGTAACATGGAGAAATCTGTTACTTTAGAGGTAGAATTAACTATCAATAAAGGACGTGGTTATGTACCGGCTGAGGAAAATAAAATTAATGATGCTGTTGTTGGTGTAATTGCTATCGATTCGATCTTTACCCCAATGAAAAATGTAAAATACACGATTGAAAATTATCGTGTTGAACAAAAAACAGATTATGAAAAATTAATTCTGGAGATTGCTACAGACGGATCTATTCATCCTGAAGAAGCGTTGAAAGAAGCAGCTAAGATATTAATCCAGCATTTCATGTTATTCTCTGATGAGAATTTAGTGCTTGAATCGCAGGCTAAAGAAGAAACTAAAGAAGTTGATGAGGAAATTTTACATATGCGTAAAATCCTTAAAACTGAATTAGTTGATTTAGACTTGTCAGTTCGTGCATTAAACTGCCTGAAAGCCGCAGATATCCGTACGCTGGCTGATCTTGTTTCTTATGATGTAGCTGACATGTTAAAATTCAGAAACTTCGGTAAGAAATCATTAACTGAAATCCAGGAGCTTGTTAAATCTAAACAATTATCATTCGGTATGAATTTAGGTAAATACAAACTGGAAGAAAGCGAATAATTCAGCGCAACAAATAACAATATTGTTAATAGTGTGTAATTCCCTCTTTAATTCAGAAGAGACGGTACACACTGAATAAAATCAAAATGAGACACGGTAAAAAAAACAACCACTTAGGCAGAACTGACTCCCATCGTAAAGCGATGTTGGCTAACATGGCCTCATCACTGATCAAACACAAAAGGATTTCAACAACTTTAGCAAAAGCAAAAGCTTTGCGTATGTATGTTGAGCCCCTGATCACTAAATCTAAATTAGATACTACACACTCACGTCGTATTGTATTTAGTTACTTACAGGATAAAGAAACAGTTACTGAATTGTTCCGTGATGTAGCAGCTAAAGTTGCTAACCGTCCGGGTGGTTACACCAGAATTATCAAATTAAACAACAGGTTAGGTGATAATGCTGAAATGGCATTGATCGAGCTTGTTGATTACAATGAAGTTTATGGTGTAGATACTGCTGCTGCTGAGAAGAAAACTACTCGTCGTGGTAGAAGCAAAGCTAAAAAAGAAGATGCTGTTGAAGCACCTGCTAAAGCTGAAGCTCCTGTTGAAACTGCAGAAGTGGTTGAAGAACCAGCTGCTGAAGAAACAAAAGAAGATAAAGGAGAATAATATTCTTCATCATCATTATACAAAAGCCCTGTTCTTAGTTGGACAGGGCTTTTCTTATTTGTAAGACAATAGCTAATCTATTATTTATGTCCAATCAAAGTGTCCTTTTGGATTTTCATCAGCAGTTAACAGAAAGTATTTCAGCTGATACCTTTATCAAAGTTTCTCTTGGCAATTACCAGGGGAACGATAAGGAGCTTAAAAATGTTTATGTACGGAGGATTAAAATCAAGAAAGTGGAAATGCTTTCATTTACCTATCGTAACAAAACAAGGGATATCGTTAAAAATTTCCCTATCAATGACGGGCTTACACGTATCAGTCATTTTATCAGTAATGATTTCAGGATCTGTACATTTTTTAGTACCGGCAAAGAGGTGATTGTGGAATATGATAAAAAATCATCGGTTTCTATGAGGGTGCGTCAGCTGGAAGGGGCTGCTCAACCTGTTTTATCACATGATAAAGAAAAGAAACGACTGATACAGCCTGCTGGTAAGTCGTATTTACAGGAATTGAAGATTACAGACGGATCTGGTGTAGTTTATAAAAACGCACAGGATAAGTATAAACAGATTAATCAGTACGTAGCTTTATTGGATCCGCTGATCAGAACTTTGCCTGAAAAGGCTTTTAAAAAAGTAGTGGATATGGGATCTGGCAAGGGATACCTGACCTTTGCTTTGTATGATTATCTGGTGAATGTACTAAAAACAGAAGTTCAGGTAACCGGAGTAGAATACAGGCAGGACTTAGTTGAGTTGTGTAACCGGATTGCGGCTTCGTCGGGGTTTGGCGGACTTAATTTTGTACAGGGTACGATTGAGGAGTATGACTCCAGTGGTATAGATTTGTTAATCGCCTTACATGCTTGTGATACCGCTACGGATGACGCGATATATAAGGGTATTAAATCTGGTGCTGAACTGATTGTTGTTGCACCTTGCTGCCATAAACAAATCAGAAAACAAATAGAAAAGGGGAAGGCAAGTAATGAACTTGATTTCCTGACTAAATACGGGATTTTCATGGAAAGGCAAGCGGAAATGGTTACTGATGGTATCCGTGCATTGATTCTTGAATATTTTGGTTATAAAACTAAGGTTTTTGAATTTATATCTGATGCCCATACGCCAAAGAATGTGCTCATTGTTGGCGTAAAAACGAAAATGGCTGAAGCTTCTCGTCCGCAGTTATTAGATAAAATCAGAAAAACAAAAGAATATTTCGGGATTGGGTATCATCATCTTGAAAAACTATTTGGTCTGTAAACGATTTAATGCCAGTTGGAAATGTAAATCTGACAACCTGTCAGAATTGTAAATCGTTTTTATTTACATTTTAACCGAATTACAAAATCGAATGTCTGTTTGCCTGCCAAATGCCAATTGGCACATTGCTTGTTAAATAGAAAAAGTAAAACAAGAATTCATAACAAAAATAAAGATAAATAACATGTCAAAAATTATTGGTATAGACTTAGGAACAACAAACTCTTGCGTAGCCGTAATGGAAGGTAACGAACCTGTAGTTATAGCCAACAGTGAGGGGAAACGTACTACGCCATCCATTGTTGCTTTTGCAGAAAATGGAGAACGTAAAGTAGGTGATTCTGCAAAACGCCAGGCGATCACTAACCCAACAAAAACAATTTATTCAATCAAGCGCTTTATGGGCAGCAGCTTTGCTGAGGTTTCTAAAGAAGCTGGCCGTGTACCTTACAAAGTTGTTAAAGGTGATAACAACACGCCAAGAGTTGAAATCGATGATCGTAAATATACTCCACAAGAGATATCAGCGATGATCCTGCAGAAAATGAAAAAAACTGCTGAAGACTTTTTAGGTCATGAAGTTACTGAAGCAGTTATTACTGTTCCTGCTTATTTCAATGACGCACAACGTCAGGCTACTAAAGAAGCTGGTGAAATTGCTGGTTTGACAGTTAAACGTATTATCAACGAGCCTACTGCAGCTGCATTGGCTTACGGTCTTGATAAAGCGCACAAAGACATGAAAATCGTAGTTTTTGACTGCGGTGGTGGTACTCATGATGTTTCTGTATTAGAATTAGGTGATGGTGTATTTGAAGTAAAATCTACTGACGGTGATACTCACTTAGGTGGTGATGACTTTGACCACATTATCATTGACTGGTTAGCTGCTGAATTTAAAACTGAAAATGGAATGGACCTGGCTCAGGATCCAATGGCATTACAACGTTTGAAAGAAGCTGCTGAGAAAGCTAAAATTGAATTATCAAGCACTACTTCAACAGAAATCAACTTACCATATATTACTGCTGATGCAAGCGGCCCGAAACACTTAGTTAGATCTTTAAGCCGTGCTAAATTTGAGCAATTAGCTGCTGATCTGATCAAACGTACTATCGAGCCTTGTAAATCTGCATTGAAAAATGCTGGTTTAAAAACATCAGATATCGATGAAATTATCTTAGTAGGTGGTTCTACACGTATTCCTGCAATCCAGGATGCTGTTAAAGCTTTCTTTGGTAAAGATCCTTCTAAAGGTGTTAACCCTGATGAGGTTGTAGCAATCGGTGCTGCTATCCAGGGTGGTGTATTAACAGGTGAAGTTAAAGATGTATTGTTATTAGATGTTACCCCTCTTTCATTAGGTATTGAGACTATGGGTGGTGTAATGACGAAATTAATCGAAGCTAACACTACTATTCCTTCTAAAAAAGCTGAAACTTTCTCTACAGCAGCTGATAACCAGCCTTCAGTAGAAATCCACATTTTACAAGGTGAGCGTCCTATGGCTGCTCAGAACCGTACAATTGGTCGTTTCATCTTAGATGGTATTCCACCGGCTCCACGCGGTGTGCCTCAGGTAGAAGTTGCATTTGATATTGATGCTAACGGTATCCTGCATGTAAGTGCTAAAGATAAAGCTACTGGTAAAGAGCAAAAAATTCGTATTGAAGCTTCATCTGGTTTAACAGAAGAAGAAATCAAAAGAATGAGAGAAGAGGCTGAGCAAAATGCTGATGCTGATAAAATTGCTAAAGAAGAAGCTGATAAAATCAACAGTGCTGATGCATTAATCTTCTCTACTGAGAAACAATTGAAAGAATTTGGTGATAAAATCTCTGCTGATAAAAAAGCACCGATCGAAGCTGGATTAGCAAAATTACAAGCTGCTCACGCTGCGAGAAGTTTTGCAGATATTGATGCTGCTCAGGAAGAATTGCAAGCTGCATGGAATGAAGCTTCTGAAGAAATGTACAAAGCCGGACAAGATGGTGCACCTGCTGCAGGTGGTGCTGATCAGTCAGGTCAGCCAGCAGATAGCGGTGATAACGTTACTGATGTTGACTTCGAAGAAGTAAAAGACGATAAAAAATAATCTCGTTATTATTCAAATAAAAAGGGGTTCAAATTTAATTTGAGCCCCTTTTATTGTTATAAGATTTTCAAGTCGCGGCTATTGCCGTGTCTTGAAAACCAAAGTTAATTCCACAGATTTTCAGGATAAACGCCGTCTTTAATCAGTTCGTCGATACTGGCTTGTACAACAGGTTTATCTTCTTTATAAGTTACACCGAACCATTTACTATCTGTAGGTACTACTTTAAAATCTGCCCCATCAGAATTTAATAATGTTTCTACAATGATTGGTATAAAAAATTCTGCTTTAGGATCGGTTGTATGAGTTTTCGCAAAATCACGGAACAACTCCTCGGAAAGTTTGAATACTTCCGGTGTAAAGCCCCAGAAGTTCATAGAAACGCGTGTATCGATAGCTAGTGGGTATTGTTCTCCATCTTCTTCATAGATCACTGCTTCAGCTTCGAACAAAACTTTAGTCCGTTCAATGATTTCTTCCAGGTAGCCATCATGACTTACTTTGCATACCCCACGTGATACCGATCCGAAATCTGAAAGGGTTTTAGCAACTTCATAACCGATCATAGCATAGTTACTTCCGGTTACTTCTTCCGTAAGGAATTTAACCATTTTCTCGAATGCGTCCAGGCCATAAAAGTCATCTGCATTGATTACGCAGAAAGGTTCTTTGATTGCATGTCTTGCGGCAAGGATCGCGTGGCCTGTTCCCCAGGGTTTAGTCCGCTCAATCTCAAGATCAATACCGTATTGCTTCAAATCAAAATTCTGAAATACATACCCGGTTTCGATTTTCCCTTTAAGCTTCGGTTCAAAGATAGATTTGAAATTCTCTTCAAATTCTTCTTTAATGATGAACACCACTTTCCCAAAGCCTGCTTTGATTGCATCATATATAGAATAATCAATGATCGTTTCGCCATTAGGCCCAAAACCATCAATCTGCTTCATGCTGCCATAACGGCTTGCCATCCCGGCTGCCAATATTAATAAGGTAGGTTTCATTGTTATTTAGTCAGTAAGATTATCTGTTGTATTTAAAATCATGATCCTTTTCAATGCTCAGCAATGAATGATAGATGAGGCTGATTACATTATCTACGTCTTCTTTATGGATCATTTCTACTGTAGTGTGCATATAGCGTAATGGTAATGAGATTAACGCAGATGGTACACCACCGTTAGAGTAAGCAAAAGCATCTGTATCTGTTCCTGTAGAACGGGAAGAAGCCTGACGCTGGAATGGAATATCGTTCTTTTCTGCAGTTTCAATCAATAGCTTATTCAAATTGGTTTGTACTGCAGGCGCATAGGAAACTACCGGACCGCGGCCACAAGCTAAATCGCCCTGGGTAATTTTATTGATCATAGGGGTAGTCGTATCATGGGTCACGTCAGTGATGATCGCTACATTTGGCTTAATGCGGTGTGCAATCATTTCTGCACCACGTAATCCAATTTCTTCCTGTACGGAGTTAACAATATATAATCCGAAAGGAAGTTCTTTTTTATTTTCTTTCAGTAAACGCGCTACTTCTGCGATCATGAACCCGCCTGCACGGTTATCCAATGCACGGCCTACATAATAACGGTCATTTAATACCATGAATTCATCTTCATAAGTAATTACACAACCAACATGCACACCAAGATTTTCGACTTCTTCTTTGGAAGTACAGCCGCAATCCAGGAAAATATTCTTTAAAGCCGGTGCTTCTTCTTTTTCACCTGCACCACGCGTATGGATTGCCGGCCATCCGAAAACGGCTTTTACCAGGCCTTTATCAGTATGGATGTTTACTCTTTTAGAAGGAGCGATCTGATGGTCTGAACCACCGTTTCTGATCACATAGATCAGTCCGTCGCTGGTAATATAGTTTACGAACCAGGAGATCTCATCAGCATGGGCTTCAATAACTACTTTAAATTCCGCTTCAGGATTGATTACGCCTACTGCAGTACCATAGTTATCAATAAAACTTTCGTCAATATAAGGCTGAAGGTAATCCAGCCATAATTTCTGACCTGGGTATTCAAATCCTGTTGGGGATGGGTTATTGATATATTCTTCAAAAAACTGGAGTGATTTCTTATTTACAACAGTTATATGTTTCTGTTTATCGTCTTTCTTTTTAGCCATCTTTATATTTTTATGATAACAAATATATAAAGATGGCATTAAGCATCACACAAACGATTGCTTTATTTACAATGGAATGTTTCCATGTTTTTTGCGGGGGGCGTTAACAACTTTATTTTCCAGCATTTTAAATGCTCTGATCAGTTTAGAACGGGTGGCAGAAGGCTCGATGACCTCATCTACAAATCCGCGTTCTGCTGCACGGTAGGGGTTAGCAAAGATACCTGCGTACATTTTTTCCTTTTCTATCAGCTTTGCTGCAGGATCGGAAGCGGCATTTATCTCTTTTTTGAAAATGATTTCTGCGGCCCCTTTAGCACCCATAACCGCAATTTCTGCCGTTGGCCATGCATAATTTAAATCGGCACCAATGTGTTTGGAGTTCATAACATCATATGCACCGCCATAGGCTTTGCGTGTGATTACAGTGATGCGGGGAACAGTGGCCTCGCTAAAGGCATAGAGCAGTTTAGCGCCATTGGTGATAATCCCGTTCCATTCCTGATCTGTACCCGGCAAAAAGCCTGGAACATCTTCCAATACGAGTAAAGGAATATTGAAACAATCGCAAAAACGGACAAATCTGGCTGCTTTTATAGACGCATGGTTATCAAGTACTCCGGCCAGATACGCTGGCTGATTAGCAACAATACCTAAACTTTTACCGGCCAGTCTTGCAAAGCCCACTACGATGTTTTCTGCAAAATCTTTGTGAACTTCCAAAAAACTATCTTCATCAGCTAGCTGGGCAATAATCTCTCTCACTTCATAGGGCTGGTTTGCATTGTCCGGGATAACCTTGTTTAACAATGGTCTGGATTCATCCTGATTATCGCTGTAAGTTAATGTCAAAGGCTTTTCCTCACAATTCTGAGGCATATACGAGAGCAGCTGTTTAAGGTGGTTAATCGCATCCAGTTCATTGGCACAGGAGAAATGAGTTACGCCGGATTTTATTGCGTGAGTGGAAGCACCCCCCAGTTCTTCTGAGGTTACCTGTTCGTGTGTTACGGTTTTAACCACACTCGGGCCTGTTACAAACATGTAAGAGGTGTTTTCTACCATCAGGATGAAATCTGTAATTGCGGGGGAGTAAACGGCCCCGCCGGCACATGGACCCATAATGGCAGATAGCTGAGGGATTACGCCGGATGCTTGTACATTTCTATAGAAAATATCTGCATAGCCGCCTAAAGAGACAACACCTTCCTGGATACGTGCGCCCCCGCTATCATTCAGGCCAAGTAATGGCGCACCGTTTTTAAGTGCCATCTCCATAATTTTGCAAATCTTTTCTGCATGTGTTTCGGATAATGAGCCTCCGAATACAGTGAAATCCTGAGAAAATACATATACAAGGCGACCGTTGATATTACCATAACCGGTTACCACGCCATCCCCCGGATATTTTTCGGTTTCCATGCCAAAGTCGGTACTGCGATGGGTAACCAGCATTCCGATCTCTTCAAAAGAACCTTCGTCAAGTAAAAAGTGTAACCGTTCTCTGGCAGTTAACTTTCCCTTTTTGTGCTGACTCTCTACCCTGAATGGTCCGCCGCCCGCATGTGCCTCTTTAATTTTATCCTGTAATACTGCTATTTTATTTTCCATGGAATATAAAGCTCAATTTTATCCATAAATGTAAAAATTACCAGCGATATTGAATGCGTGCAGTAAAAACATCATCATTAATATCACTTTGGTAATCGGTCAGCTGAGTTGCGGAGTTGATTACACGCTCATTGTAGATGGTAACTTTTACCCTTTCATTCACCAGATAGGTGAACCCATAACCCAGTGTACGGAATTTGATATCACCGGCAGTAGTGTTATTTGCTGCCCCAATTTCTCGTTCGGCAATCTTGTTGTTAGGATCATAGACGTCATAAGCAACTAAGGCATTGAATTTGGTTTTAAGGATCTGCTGTGTAAACCAGATATAGTAGCCTGTAAACTTTCTCAAATAGAGGTCGGTCGCGGGCTGTGTAGTAAAACTCTGACTGGCTAAAGCTCCTGTTACAGTACTTGAAGCCGCAACACCAGGCTGTGTCCCCGTAACATATTCTGCTTTTAATGTCGTTGTTCCAAAAGGGTTGTCATATTGAAGCTGTAAATTACCGCCAAAATAATTTCGCTTCAGGTTTTTACCCTCAAAAGCTACGTTTGTATTCTTTGAGAAGCCTGTGCCGTTATCCGTATAATAGCTTTGAGTATTATTTCTTACAGATCCCTTATAGAATGATGTGCCAAAACCAATATGTAATTTTTTATTTACCAGGCTGTCGAACTTAAAGGAAAGATTACCGATGAGGTCTTTTTTACCATCATAATCTCTGGCATATAAACCACTTCCGTTGACAACAGCTAGATCGGCGGTAATAAATTTGAATGGCAGATAACTAATCATTGCCCCGATATCACGTTCTCTTGGCATCAGTGTTTGAAACATACGTGCGCGTTCAGGAAAATCACGGTATCCCGAAGAATAAACAATGGAATAGCCAAACGGACGATTAAAAAGCCCGGCTGTTAGCCTTAATTGTTTATAATCAGGCTGGTGTAACTGAATAAAGGCATCCATCAGGTTAACGCCATTTTGTGTCGCATCAATTTGAAATACGATGCTTGAATACTTATCCACACGGTCAATCTTTAATCGCCCTCTCCTGATCATAAACCTGTTATCTGAATTTTCGGCGAAATCACCTCCTGAAAAAGAAGATATCCCGGATGATTGTGATTGCTGGAACTGGGTTTGCAGATATCCCGTGATTTTAATGTCATGCGGATCATAAGATGATGGAGCGTTATTGTTCTGGCTAAAAACCAGGACAGGCAGCGCAACCAGCAATAGGAGTAAGGTTATTTTCATTCAAGGTTCGTTGGAATTTACAAAAATAACTTTATAGGACCACTTTAGTCATAAACTCACAATAAAAATCACCATTTTGATCAATGGAACGTCTAAAAATGCCAATTACATTTTTTTTTATCTTTTATTGACAATTAGCCTCGTTTGGTGTTACATTTGGAATTAGAATAAGATTAGAAAAAATGTTTCTGCGTAAATATCTCTTACTTATCGTCATCAGCTTTCTGAGCATTTTCTCCGCGAAAATGATCATTTCCGCTGCGCCGGTATTTATTTGCGATATTGATAAGGCAACAATAAAATCGGTGATCCTCCAGCTGGAGCAGGAGCACTCAGAAGGAGATGCCTGCAAAGACCTGCTGAAGTGTACTGATTTTAAATTACTTCATCTTTCTTACAGTGATATTTATGTTCCATTGATACAAAGCTTTGGAATCAGTAACTCTTTCATTGATCACTTTAAACGGTATGTAGACCCATACCATCCCTCTGTTCCTACTCCACCACCTAATTTTTGCTAATGTTCCTCCATTCCCGGATTGCTATCCGGGTAATGTGTTTATTGTAAAATTAGTTTCAGGGTTAATCATTGTATTGTTATGCAAAATGGAGACTCAATCTTTTCAAGATTGGAAGTGAAGAAATATATCTTAAAAAAGAATTTAAAGCGCGACTTGCCATCGAGTCTTGTTGTGTTTTTAGTGGCTTTACCTTTGTGCCTGGGTATAGCCCTGGCATCCGGCGCACCTCTTTTTGCCGGGATTGTTACTGGTGTAATCGGTGGGATAGTCGTAGCGAGTGTCAGTGGTTCACAGTTAAGTGTAAGCGGGCCTGCTGCAGGCTTAACGGTAATCGTATTAGGTGCCATTGCACATTTAGGCAGTTATCAGACTTTTTTGCTCGCTGTGATGCTTGCCGGAGCGATACAGATTTTGCTCGGATTGCTGAAGGCAGGAACCATAGGCAATTATTTCCCGTCCAGCGTAATTGAAGGTATGCTTGCTGCAATTGGATTAATCCTGATTATGAAACAGCTGCCGCACGCTTTAGGTGTAGATATTGGCTTTTTAGATGAAAGTGTGTTTGAAAATCAGGGGGAGGGGATGCTTAGCTTGATCAGTACTGCATTGAGACAATTTAACCTGGCAGCTATTGTGATCAGTGCGGGCTCAATCGCAATATTATTGATCTGGCCCAGATTCAGTAAACTTAATGTTGTACCTGCACCTTTATTGGTGGTTGTGTTAGGAATTGTATTAAGTATTGTGTTTCAGCAAACGCCGTATGCATTGAGAATGGATCAAATGGTTAAAATTCCAGTTGTGAGTGGATGGGCAGAATTTAAGGGCTTGTTTAACACACCTAATTTTTCTGCCATTACCAATGCCGATGTTTGGAAAACTGCCGCTACCATAGCTATTGTAGCAAGTTTAGAAACTTTACTGAGTATTGAAGCAATAGATAAGATTGACCCGATAAAGAGGGTCTCCCCGACAAACAGGGAGCTTATAGCACAAGGGATCGGTAATATGACAAGCGGACTGGTTGGCGGGTTACCCATGACTTCCGTAATTGTACGTAGTTCTGCGAATGTGAATGCGGGAGGGCGGACAAAAATGTCTGCTATTTTTCATGGCACCTGGCTGCTGTTATCATTGCTATTTATCCCGGGTATCATTAATATGATTCCTCTGGCATGTCTTGCTGCTATATTGCTGGTAACAGGTTATAAGCTGACTAGGATCAGCTTGTTTAAACACATGTACCATAAAGGATGGGATCAATTTGTTCCATTCGTTGTTACCGTAGTAGCGGTATTACTAACAGACCTTTTAAAAGGGGTGGCTGTAGGAATGCTGCTTTCCGTATTTTATCTGCTGAGAACAAATATGCGAATTCCTTTCTTTTATAAAATTCAGGAAGAAGACAATAAGAAAAACCTGAGAATCAAATTAGCAGAGGAGGTTTCCTTTTTAAATAAAGCGGCTATACAGGTTGTTTTAAACAATATTCCTAAAGAAACTAATGTAATTATTGACGGTAGCAGATCAAGGTATATAGATCCTGACGTGCTGGAGGTTATCTTCAATTTCCGTCATAATGCTTATACCAAGGGTATCGTTGTTACCCTGGAAGAGGTAAAGCAACACTATAAAGTACCAAAACTAACAGATAAGATTATTCAAGAAATTAATAAAATATAAAATATTATGTGTGCAAAATTAGAAAATCATTCTCATACAATAACCTACGAAGGATTATTACAAGGAAATAAGGATTGGGTAGCAGCCACACTTGCAGAAGATCCGTCCTTTTTTGAACGTCTGTCTGCGGGGCAGAAACCACCTATCTTATGGATTGGATGTTCGGATAGCAGGGTGCCTGCAAACCAGATCACAAATACTCAGCCGGGTGATATTTTCGTACACCGCAACATTGCAAATGTTGTAGTACATACGGACATGAATATGCTAAGTGTGTTGGATTATGCGGTAAATGTATTGGAGGTAGAGCATGTAATTGTTTGCGGACATTATGGATGCGGTGGGGTACAGGCGGCCTTAGGGAACAAACAATATGGGATTATTGATAACTGGTTAAGGAACATCAAGGATACTTACCGTTTACATTCTCATGAACTGGACCTGATTTCGAATGACAAGAAAAGATCTGACAGGTTAGTAGAGCTTAATGTGATAGAAGGGGTGTTTAACCTGACTAAAACATCAATTATCCAGAACAGGTGGAACTCCGGTAAAAAATTGGGGCTGCACGGATGGGTTTACAGTTTGGAAACAGGGTTGATAAAAGACCTTGAAGTAACCAGCGACTCAAACAACCATATGTCGGCCGTATTTAAAATGGACAAACAAATCGCTGCTAAAGCAGAGGGGACTATATAGTCCTGCCAAAACAACTGAATCATTACATATAAAAAAACCGGGCTCGCCCGGTTTTTTTATATTATTAAAATTATCCCATGAAAGGGTAACGGTAATCTTTAGGCGGATCAAATGATTCTTTGATAGTACGCGGAGAAACCCAGCGTAATAAATTGATCATTGAACCTGCTTTATCGTTTGTACCAGAACCTCTGGCACCACCGAAAGGCTGCTGGCCAACAACAGCACCGGTACATTTATCATTGATATAAAAGTTACCTGCAGAATTACGCAATGCGTAAGATGCTTTTTCTATTGCATAACGATCTTGTGCGATTACGGCACCCGTTAATGCATAAATAGAAGTTGTATCAATTACTTCCAGGATTTGGTCAAATTCTGCATCATCATAAACGTATACAGTTAATACCGGGCCAAAAAGCTCCTCGCACATCGTTGTATATTTAGGATCGTCTACTACCAAAACTGTAGGCTCAATAAAGTAACCTTTAGATTTATCATAGTTTCCACCGGCAATAACTTCTACCCCTGCATCAACTTTAGCCTGATCGATATATTTAGCCAGTTTGTTAAAAGAACGCTCATCGATTACCGCATTGATGAAATTGCTGAAATCTTCTGTTCCGCCCATTTTAAAGGTAGCAAGGTCGCGCAGCATCAATTCTTTAATCTTAGGCCATAAGCTTTTGGCGATATAAGTTCTTGAAGCGGCAGAACATTTTTGTCCCTGGTACTCGAATGCACCACGTAGGATTGCTGTGCTGGATACTTCTGCGTCTGCAGAGCCATGAACCAGGATAAAATCTTTACCACCAGTTTCGCCAACAATACGCGGATAAGTTTTGTATTTATGGATATTGGTACCTATTGTTTTCCAGATGTTCTGAAATACAGCAGTAGAACCAGTAAAGTGGATACCTGCAAAATCAGGACTGTTAAAAATTACCTCACCAGCCTCTGGCCCGTCAACATAAACGATATTGATTACCCCATCAGGAACACCAGCTTCTCTGAAAATTTCCATCAGTAGATTAGCTGCATACACTTGTGTATCTGCTGGTTTCCAAACTACAACATTACCCATCAGCGCAGCAGATGCTGGCAAGTTAGCTGCGATAGCAGTAAAGTTAAATGGAGTTAAAGCGAATACAAACCCTTCGAGAGGACGTTGTTCTACTCTGTTCCACACTCCTTTAGGAGAAACAGGTGGCTGCTGTGCGTATATTTCAGATAAATAACTTACGTTGAAACGTAAAAAGTCGATCAGCTCACAAGCGGCGTCAATTTCTGCCTGGTAAGCATTTTTCGACTGTCCAAGCATAGTTGCTGCGTTCAATTTATAACGGTAAGGACCCGAAATTAAATCGGCCATCTTTAAAAATATAGCGGCGCGTTGTTCCCATGCCAGGTTCTCCCATTTTGGTTTTGCTGCTAATGCAGCATCAATGGCCTGTTGTACATGAGTTTTATCACCTATGCTATATTGCGCTAAAACGTGTTGATGATCGTGCGGTGGAGTAACTTTTCCTTTTTTATCAGTGTGAACAGGCTTGCCTCCGATATACATTGGGATGTCACCTTTTGTTGAACGTGCTTCTTCTAAAGCAGCTTTCAATAATTCACGTTCTTTACTTCCGGGTGCATAACCTAAAATAGGTTCATTTACCGGTGTTGGTACGTTAAAAAATCCTTTGAGCATGATATAATATTGTTGTTTGTGCAAAGATAGTTTTTTATTTTATTCTTACTTTTGAATCCATAGCATGATTAAACTCCTTCGATTACTATTGCTCCCATTTTCTGTGATATACGGCATTGTGGTGGTGTTAAGAAATAAACTGTATGACCTGGGGATATTTAAATCTACTCAGTTTGACATTCCTGTGATTTGTGTGGGTAATCTGGTGGTAGGAGGGTCGGGGAAAAGCCCGGTTACCGAATACCTGGTAACTTTACTGGACGATCATAAAATTGCGATCCTGAGCAGGGGCTACGGACGTGATACCAAAGGGTTTTTATATGCTGATGAAACTTCAACGGCAAGGTCGATCGGTGATGAGCCGCTGCAGTTCTATCATAAATTCCCGCAAATTACAGTTGCCGTGTGCGAAGACCGGGTTGCAGGTATCAACCGGCTTAAGGAAAACCATGATATCATTTTACTTGATGATGCCTATCAGCACCGTCGTTTACGCCCTGGTTTTAGCATTCTTCTTTTTGAATTTCAGAAGCTGCAGCATATTCAATTGCTATTGCCGGCAGGGAACTTGAGAGAGCCTTTTTGGGCTTATAAACGCGCTGATATTTTGATGGTTACTAAATCACCGCAGCAAATAAGTACCAGAAAGAGAGCTGTTTGTGTTGATAAATTCAATGGAAAAGACCTTTTCTTTTCTTCCATACAATATGGTGATCTGCTGGGGCTTTTTACAAAAGATACCCTTGTGAACAGTTCGTTAAAGGGTACAACTATTTTTTTACTTACGGGCATTGCAAACCCAAAACCACTATTAAGTTATTTAAAACAGTTTTCGACCGCTATTGTACACCATGATTATCCTGACCATCATACGTTCAGTTCACAGAATTTGATTAAATTGCTGGAGGCATTTAATCAGCATCCTGAAAAAGAAAAAATCATCCTCACAACAGAAAAGGATGCGCAGCGTTTATTTGATGTTACAATCAAAGAATTACTGTTAAATTTGCCTGTATTTTATTTGCCTATCAGGATAGCGATTGAGGCAGACCGCAAAAAAGAATTTGATCAAAAGATTTTAAAATATGTTTCAGACACTACGCGAAACCGTTGAGTATATCAAACGGAAAAACAATGATTTTCAACCAGAGATAGGGATTGTTCTTGGAACAGGATTAGGTGGATTGGTTAATGAGATTGAGGTAGAGTTTAGTCTGATGTATGCTAATATTCCGAATTTCCCGATTTCTACTTTAGAGTTTCATTCGGGAAAGCTGATTTTCGGTACCTTAAACGGTAAGCGAGTGGTCGCAATGCAAGGCAGGCTTCATTATTATGAAGGATACTCTATGCAACAGATCACTTTCCCTATTCGGGTAATGAAAGCCCTAGGTATCCAGTATCTGTTTGTCTCTAACGCTGCAGGCTCACTAAACCCTAACTTTAAAAAAGGCGATCTGATGATTATTAATGACCACATTAATTTACAGCCGGAAAGCCCGTTGCGTGGAGTTAATGACGCAGATATGGGGCCGAGGTTCCCTGATATGAGTCAGCCTTACCATAAAGAAACAATCAGAAAGGCACTGAAGATTGCCGAACAGGATGAAATCACCTGTCACCAGGGGGTATATGTATCTGTAACCGGGCCTAACCTGGAAACTAAAGCAGAATATAACTATCTGCGGATTATAGGCGGTGATGCCGTAGGAATGAGCACAGTACCAGAGGTGATCGTGGCCAACCACATGAGCATACCTGTATTTGCGATCTCTGTTCTGACTGATGAGGGCTTTAATGATGTTCTGGTACCAGTAAGTTTAGAAGAAATATTAGCTACTGCAAGAATAGCCGAACCAAAAATGACAAAAATATTAAGTCAGTTAATTGCCCAACTATAATGTATAAAACGATTGTTTTATTTCTCTTCTTCTGCATATTATTTGGCGCACAGCAAGTTCTTGCACAAGATCTTAAGACCAGCGTAACGCAGAACAAAGAGCTGGATTCACTAAGGAATAAATTGGAAAGCGGAAAAGACTCTGTGGTTTTTACCTCAAGGTATGTTCGCTTTACCACGCTGAAACTTACCAAAGACAGCATTCAAACCCTACCCCTGGATACCAGTCTGAGAAATTTCCAGAACTTTAGTCCGATTGCCCAGCCACGCAGGCCTACCATAGGTTTAGGTAACATTGGTCTTGCTGCAAAAGCTTTATTATTTGAACCCAGTAAAACGATCGGGTTTGATGCAGGCTTCCATTCGCTTGACTGGTATGCGCTGGGGCATGATGATATCATTTATTACCAGGCCAGGACCCCTTTTAGTAACCTCTATTACGCAGGGCAATATAGCGGGGAAGCAGAACAGATTTTTAGAGTTACCCATTCCCAGAACATCAAGAAGAACTTTAATATTGGTGCCAGCTATAACAGGATTGGTGCAAATGGTATCTACACGCGGCAAAGGGGAGATGTGTTAAACGGTACGTTTTTTACCTGGTACACTTCGCCAAATAAGCGTTATACGTTATTTGCCAATGCCATTTTTAATACCTTGAAGGCTTATGAGAATGGATCTACCACGGATACGGCTATATTTTCAGGGAATAATGTTTCATCAGACAGGCTAACTGAATCGATCAGGCTTAACGCTTCCAGGCAAATTTACCGCAAGAACACTTTTTTAGTAAAGCAAACTTATTTTATAGGTCGTATTGATACACTGGCGCAGGAAATTACTCAAAAAGTGCTGCCTACCAATAAAATTACTTACACCATAAAATACGATAAGGATTCTTACGCTTTCCAAAAAAATGAATCTGATGATCATACCGTACTTCCTGCCGGGGAGAACGACCTGGTATTTACCAACGACAGTACTGCTGTAAGCCATATACAGAATGAGTTTATTTATAGTTTCTTTTTGCGTGGTAAATCGAGTTCAGTGATTAAAAATGAATTGAAATTAGATGCAGGGATCAGACACGATTTTTACAGCTATATGCAACAGGTCGGACTGGTTGATAAGAGTTATTTTTACAAATACAGTAAAGCATTCCAGAATGTAACCTTACTGGGCTCTGCCGGATACAGGTTTAGTGACCGTGTTGACCTTAACCTGGATGTTCAGCAAATATTCCAGGGCGAACAGGCCGGAGATTATATTTATGAAGCGAAGAGCAACGTATTGGTCAGCAAAAATATAGGCAGGGTTGCATTAGGCGCCTACATTCAAAATAAATCGCCAGAACAAATATATAACCGTTATCAGGGTAACCACTTTAGCTGGGGAGATAATAATGATACAAACTTTGACCGGACAAAGACTATCAATTTCTCCTTTAACTATATCAATGATAAGCTCCGATTGGATCTGAAGGCCGAATACAATCGGATAACCAATTTCCTTTATTTTGTTCAGGATACCGTAGTTGGAAGCACTGCGATTAAACCAGCTCAAAATAGCGGGGGCATTAACTTATTAAAAGTGACTTTGGGAAAAAAACTTACTTATGGCAAGTTTAACCTGGAGAGTTATATTGTTTATCAGAAGACTGATAACACCGACTTAATGCGTACCCCGGAGTTTTATACTTTTAATAGTTTTTACATCGACCAAAGGGTATTTAAGGTGTTAAAAACGAATATTGGATTTGATGTCCGTTACAACACAGCATATAAGAATTATTCATATTCTCCTGCAGTAAGTCAGTTTTATATTGGTAGTGATGAAAAACTGCCCACTACACCGGTAGTGGATTTCTGGATCAGGGCGAGTTTGAGAAAAGCTAATATCTTCCTGAAATATGAATATGCTAATCAGGGGATCAGCTCAAATGGTTTTTATACTGTAAACAGATATCCGATGCCCGACAGATTATTTAAGATCGGGCTAAGCTGGAATTTCTACGATTAATCCCTTATTAAGTTAAGGGCCAGCGCATGTTTAAGTTTTCTGTGGTTTTTTCTTTGCCGCAGGGAACAGCACATTATTTAATATCAGGCGATATCCGGGCGAGCTGGGGTGCAGATTTAAATCTGTAGGCTGGTCGCCCACTGCATGCTGATAATCTTCAGGGTCGTGCCCGCCATAAAAAGTGAATTGTCCTTTGCCGATTTCGCCATGGAGATAACGCACCTCTGCAGCCCCTTTATTTTCCCCGAGCACTGTAATGTTTGGTTTGATCAGGTTTTTCCTGAATGCGGTAGTCTGCCCCATAAACCCTTTGATTACCCGCTCATGGTTTTGTGTTAACATAGTAGGCACTAAATCTGATTTCGCAGAGAAATCAAACAAGGTGAAATAATCGTTAGTTTGAGTCAGGCTTCTGGTCTGGGTTACATCAATATCAGAAAACTCGTAATTTGCGGGATTCGGGTCGAGCCGGAAATCTTTAAATGCAAATGTTCGCTGAAAATTTATCTTGTTCTGCGCATCCGGATCTGCCGCATCCCCATCAAACATCCTTTCACAAATATCCACACCATCAGCGCTCAATGCAATATCAAAACTATCTGTTGCCGAGCACATCGCAAAAAGAAAACCGCCGCCGGCGCAGAATTCCCGCATTTTCTTGGCTACTGCCAGTTTCATTTGGGATACTTTAGTAAAACCGTTCCTTTTAGCCGTAGCTTCCTGGTTTTTTACATCTTCCCTGTACCAGGAAACATTTCTGAAAGTACTCCAAAAGCGTCCGTACTGCCCTGTAAAATCTTCATGGTGAAGGTGGAGCCAGTCGTACCCGCTTAACTTATCCTTTAGCACTTCATCATCGTAAACCACATCGTAAGGGATCTCTGCATAAGTCAGCACCATTGTCACCGCATCATCCCAGGGTAATTTACTTTTTGGTGAATACACAGCTATTTTAGGTGCTTTTTCCAGTTTCACGATTTCCATATTTACCTCCGGATCACTGATTTCATTTAAAATTGCATTCACCTTTCCATCGGCAAGAACCTGGTAAGATACTCCCCTGGTTTTACATTCGTCTTCCACAACTTTCTGGTACCTGATCAGAAAACTTCCTCCCCTGTAATTGAGCAGCCAGCTTACTTCTGCATTTTGTTTGATACTCCAGTAGGCAATCCCGTAAGCCTTGAGGTGATTTTTTTGGTCTTCATCCATATTGATCAGTATAGAAGAGGCTTTTAAAGCGGTCGTAAACAGGAGGAACAGGAGCAGAAAAAAGCCGGGTTTTAAAATCATACGAGATAATTGTGTTCTAATTTAATTTTTTTTAGGGGCTAAAGCGAAAAATATCCGTTCTAATAACGTTAAATCAATCATAATATATACATTTATTCTTCGGACAGGTTTTTAGACCTTTAGTTTATCTAGTCATTACAATTTACTAAATTTGTCCTTTACAAAAAGAGAATATGAGCAAAGCAATAATAAAAACGGAAAAGGGCGACATGACTGTCGAATTTTATGATAATGATGCGCCTAAAGCAGTAGCAAATTTCAAGAAATTAGCAACTGAAGGATTTTACGATGGAATTTCATTTCACCGTGTAATTCCAAACTTTATGGTTCAGGGCGGATGTCCAAACTCTAAAGATCCTGCAAAGGCACATTTAGCTGGTACAGGTGGCCCGGGTTACAAAATTGACTGCGAGCTTGACGGAGAGAACCAATACCACGACCGTGGTGTGTTGTCAATGGCACATGCAGGCAGAAACACTGGTGGTTCACAATTCTTTATTTGCCATAGCAGAGCGAACACTGCGCATTTAGACAGAAACCACACTGTGTTCGGTAAAGTTGTTGAAAATGTAGATATCGTTGATGATATCAGACAGGGAGACAAAATTTTAACTATTGAAGTGCTAGCAGATTAATTATATGAATTTAAGAGGAATTGTAGCCGTATCGGGCAGACCAGGTTTATTTAAACTTGTAGGACAAAATAAGGCAGGGTATGTACTGGAAGGGTTAGATGCTCAAAAAGTTAAAATTGTAACTAGTATTTCATCTACTAAACTGGCTTCATTAGAAGATATTACTATCTATGGTGAAGACGAAGATTTAAAACTGGTAGATGTTTTAGCTAATCTTGCTGCAAAAAGTGATGTGCCGGATGCTAAAGCAGACCCAGCAGTTTTAAAAGCATTATTTATAGAAGTTGCGCCTGCACATGATCAGGAAAAAGTTTATACTTCTGACATGAAAAAAATCGTTACCTGGTATCATTTATTAAAGGACCTTCCTTTATTCAGTGAAGACGCCCCGGGAACAGCTGATGCTGTTGAAGGTGCTAAAGGTGAAGAAAAAACAGATAAAAAAGTTGTTAAAGCGGCAGCGCCGAAACCTTCTAATGCTAAAGCACCGAGCAAAACTGCTCAGCCAGCTAAAAAAGCAAGCATGACAAGTAAAAAAGGGGTTTAACTTTTTATAAGTTCAGCTTTATAAAAAACCGGATGTGGATCATCCGGTTTTTTTGGTTTACAGATAAAACCAGATTAGCAGGAAAGCAATGATGGATACAATAATTGCGATGTTTATGTTTCTGCGTTCATTATTGGTATTACTCCTGAATTTATATTTTCTTTTATAATCTGATGGCTGTGGCATAATGTTCTCCTTTCTTAAATAAGATGATTAAAATAGAATATTCCATAAAAATCCGGCAGATTTATTCATGGTGGTAGGGTTCCCCTTTTAAAATACTGAAGGCCCGGTATAGCTGTTCAACAAAAAACAGACGTACCATCTGGTGTGAAAAAGTCATGTCCGATAAAGAGATGGTTCCGTTCGCTCGTTTGTAAACACTTTCATCAAATCCGTATGGTCCGCCAATAACGAATGTCAGTTGCTGAACACTTCCGATCATCTGTTTGTTTAAATAGTCTGAAAATTGGACAGAAGTATATTTTTTTCCTCTCTCATCCATCAGAATAACGGAATCCAGGTTACTGATCTGTTTTAGAATCAGCTCTGCTTCTTTTGATTTCTGCTGTGCTTCGGTCAGGTTTTTGGTGTTTTTGATGTCGGGAATCACGATCAGGTTAAATCCGATGTAGTGTTTTAGGCGGTTCAGATATTTTTCAATCCCCTCAATCAGGTATTTGTCTTCAGTTTTGCCGACTACGAGCAGGGTAATTTTCATGCCGATTTAATTATAATATGAGTTGTCTTTAATAGGTATGATGTTATCATCAGTTTCTGATTGTTGTCTGCAAGCGGTAGCTGATGATGGTTTCATTTTGTATATATTTGTGCTGCAGCTGCGGCAGCGAGAGTATTTTGTACTCGTATCCGCGACACTCAACTTGCATCTTCAAAGATATGGTAAAATCGAAAGATAGTATTTTAAAGGACTATCAAAATCACGTAGAAATTCAGACTTTAGCTGTTAGCAGGTTAAAAAAAGTACTTAACAATATATCTTATTCCCGCTTGGGCATGTTTTTGATAGAGATTGCCCTTGTTGCAGTCGTAATCAACTTTGGCTACCACTGGGCTATTGGTGTGCTGGCAGTACTTCCGGTACTTGGTTTTATGGCCCTTTTAAAGAGGCAGGTGAAGGTACAGGAAGAACTCAACTATACAGAAAAATTATTGTTCATCTTTCAGAATGAGGTAGACCTGATTATCACAGGCCGGCAGAAATACGACGTGGGTACAGCGTTTGCCGACGAATCCCATCCTTACAGTTCCGATCTTGATATCTATGGCCCGTCTTCATTGTACGCGCTGATTAACCGTTCCAATACAATAGAAGGGATGCAGCTGCTGGCAGCAAGTTTAGGAAGCCCGGTAAATACCGGCCATCTGATGGCGCGCCAGGAAGCTATTGCAGAATTGAACGAAGATATCATGAAAACCTTTCATTTCAGGGCGGGCCTGCAAAACCACAAGCCTGAACAGCTGGAGGTGATCAAACATAAGATGGGGCATGATATGGCAGAAGATGTAAAGTTTACACTTAATCCGACACTTAGAATATACACATCAGCAGTACCTTTTATTTCTATTGTATTTTTAATTGTCGGATCTGTTTATGGCGGGGTAACCTGGTCATTCATGGGGCTGTTTACCTTATTCAACTGGTGTACCCTGGCCTATTACGGCAAGAAGATTGCCATTTTAAAAACAGCGTTCAGTGGCAGTTCTGTTTTGCTGACTGCAATATCAGGGACAGTAAAATGGACAGAGGAAGTACAGTGGAAAAGCAGTTATATAAAAGACCTTTTTGCGGGCGATCTACAAAAAGCAGAACTCAGTAAACAGATAAAGGCTTTATCTGGTATTGTCAACGCTTTCGACGCAGGGCTGAACATGTTTATAGGGCCAATACTAAACGGATTAATGCTGTGGAACCTCCGGCAGGCTATTAGGATGGAGAAGTGGTACTTTCAATGGGCAAGCAGTTTAATCGCTGCGCTCCATACCATCAGCCAGCTTGAAGAACTGATTTCATTTGCAACACTTGCCCACAATGAGCCGGATTGGGTAAACCCGGATTTCGCTCCTTCATTTCATTTTGAAGCGCAGGAGCTTGGCCATCCGCTGATTGGTAACAGCAAGCGTGTGGTCAACGATTACCAGTTTGAAAAACAGCCGGCGGTAGATATTGTAACAGGATCCAATATGGCTGGAAAGAGTACATTTCTGCGTACTGTTGGTATCAATATGGTACTTGCATTTGCCGGGGCTCCGGTATGTGCGAAGCAGATGACCACCTCCGTGTTTAATATGCTTACCTATATGCGGATCAAAGACTCGCTAAATGATCAGACCTCTACCTTCAAAGCGGAACTGAACCGTTTGAAAATGATCCTTGAAGGTGTGAAAATACTGCCTCACCCGCTGGTGCTGATCGATGAGATGCTAAGAGGAACGAACAGCAAGGATAAATTCCTTGGATCGAAGGTATTTATCCAGGAAATGATCAAGGGAGCAACGCCTGCATTGTTTGCAACGCACGACCTGGCCTTATCAGAAATGATTATTACTTATCCATCGGAAGTAAGGAACTACCATTTCGATATACAGCTGGCGGCGGGCCAGATGAATTTTGATTACCGCCTCAAATATGGCGCCTGTAAAACATTTAACGCAGCGCTGTTGCTCAAAGAAATAGGTTTAAGTTTTACTCCTGAAGATAATGACGAGGCTTTATACGGTTAAAGTATACTTGTTGCTGGAATTTATAGCAGATTAACGGGAAGTTAACACTAAACACTCATATTGTCGGTTATACCTTAATATATGATTAAAGCATCGGATTTCGGTAGTGATTTTTCCTGGGGGATAGCCACTGCAGCGGCACAGATAGAAGGTGCGGCAGATATGTATGGTAAAGGGCCATCAATCTGGGATACTTTTTCTAAAAAATCAGGTAAGATCAAGCGGGGGCACCATCCGGCAATGGCATGTGATTTCTATCACCGCTATCATGAAGACATAGCCCTGGTAAAACTGCTTGGGTTCTCTGTATTCAGGTTTTCTATTTCCTGGCCGAGGATATTACCTTGTGGAGAAGGGGCTGTGAATGAAGAGGGCATCCGCTTCTATCACAATGTGATTGATGAATGTTTAGAAAATGGTATTACGCCATATGTTACCTTGTATCACTGGGACTTGCCACAGGCACTGGAAGATGAAGGCGGCTGGACTGCTTTCGGTATCAATACGGCATTTAATGCTTTTGTATCTATCTGTGCAAAGACTTACGGGGATAAGGTGAAAAACTGGTTAGTACTTAACGAACCTTTTGGTTTTACTTCTTTAGGATATATGCTGGGCGTTCATGCGCCGGGGCAAACAGGGCTGACAAACTTTTTCTCTGCCGTTCACCATACAGCGATTGCACAGGCAGATGGCGGCCGTATCCTGCGCTCAGAAGTGGCCAATGCCAATATCGGAACAACCTATTCTTGTTCAGAGATTATCCCTTACACCCAAAGTGAAGCTGATATCCTTGCTGCATCCCGTGTTGACTGCCTGATGAACCGTTTATTTGTTGAACCTGCATTAGGTATGGGATATCCGGGGCAGGATTGGGAAGTAATGGAAAAATTTTCTATTTCACATTCTACCTGGAGACATACAGAAAGGCTTACATTCGACTTTGATTTTATCGGTCTACAAAACTACTTTCCGCTTACTATAAAATACAACGCATTTATACCCGTTTTACAAGCCTGGGAAGTTAAGGCTAAGAATAGGAAAAAGCCTCATACCGCTATGGGTTGGGAAGTTAACGCAGATAGCTTTTACAATATCATTAAACAGTTTGCTTCTTATCCTAAAATAAAGAACCTGATGATTACCGAAAATGGCGCTGCATACCTGGATAAACTGGCAGATGGCGAAGTTAAAGATGCAGACAGGATCGCTTATTTTGAGTTGTACCTGGCTGCGGTATTAAAAGCAAAAAACGAAGGAATAAATATTACCGGTTACATGGCATGGACGCTATTAGATAACTTTGAATGGGCAGAAGGATATCATGCCCGGTTTGGGTTGGTATATAACGATTTTAAGACCCAGCAGCGTACCATAAAATCTTCCGGTTACTGGTGGCAGGATTTCTTAAAAAAATAGCATAAAAAAACCCCCTGTTTTAAAGCAGGGGGTTCTTTAAATACAAAAAGGAATATTATCCGGCAACTTGTTTACGAATAATGTTCAATGCGCCACCGGCTTTGAACCATTCGATCTGCTGTGCGTTGTAGCTATGGTTAACAGGGAATTCTTCAGTAGAACCATCAGTGTGATTTAACACGATTGTTAATGGCACATTAGGGCTGAAGTCTGTTAAACCAACGATATCAATTACATCATCTTCAAGAATTTTGTCATAATCTTCTTTATTGCAGAAGGTTAATCCAAGCATTCCTTGTTTTTTAAGGTTGGTTTCGTGTATACGGGCAAAAGATTTTACCAATACAGCACGAACTCCAAGGTGACGGGGCTCCATTGCAGCGTGCTCACGTGAAGAACCTTCTCCGTAGTTTTCATCACCTACAACAATAGATCCTATGCCAGCCGCTTTGTAAGCACGCTGAGTAGCAGGAACAGGTCCGTATTCGCCAGTCAGCTCATTCTTAACGTTGTCGGTATTGTCATTGAAATAGTTGACAGCACCAATCAGCATATTATTAGAAATGTTATCAAGGTGACCACGGAATTTTAACCATGGACCAGCCATAGAGATATGGTCAGTTGTACATTTTCCTTTTGCTTTGATCAGTAATTTCAGGCCTTTAAGGTCTGTACCTTCCCATGGAGTAAAAGGATCAAGTAATTGTAATCTGCTCGAAGTTGGAGATACCAGTATCTGAACACCGCTTCCGTCTTCTGCCGGTTGCTGATAACCTGCGTCATCAACAGCAAAACCTCTGGTTGGCAATTCGTAACCTGTAGGCTCATCAAGCATTACCTGCTCGCCATTTGCATTTGTCAGCGTATCTGTTAATGGATTAAAGCTAAGGTCACCAGCGATTGCCAAAGCTGTTACCAGTTCCGGAGAACCAACAAAAGCAAAGGTATTCGGGTTACCATCAGCACGTTTTGCAAAGTTACGGTTGAAAGAGTGAACGATTGTGTTTTTCTCCTGTTTCTCAGAACCAACCCTGTCCCACATACCAATACATGGTCCGCAGGCATTAGTAAATACTTTTGCACCAATCTGGTTAAATACATCAAGGAACCCATCACGTTGTATAGTGAAACGGATCTGTTCAGAACCAGGGTTGATGCAATATTCAGATTTAGCCGTTAACCCTTTTTCGGCAACTTGTTTTGCAATACTTACTGCTCTTGAAATATCTTCATAAGAAGAGTTGGTACAAGAACCGATCAGTCCTACATCAATTTTCATTGGCCATCCGTTAGCAGCAGCAACTTCTTTCATTTTTGAAATAGGTGTCGCTAAATCCGGAGTAAAGGGACCATTCAGGTAAGGCTCAAGAGTTGATAAGTCAATTTCGATTAACTGGTCAAAGAATTTATCAGGCTCTGCATAAACTTCTGCATCACCGGTTAAATGTTCTTTTACTTCGTTAGCTGCATCAGCAACATCAGCTCTGTCGGTAGCACGTAAATAACGCTCCATGCTCTCATCATAACCAAATGTTGATGTAGTTGCACCAATTTCGGCACCCATATTACAAATGGTTCCTTTACCGGTACAGCTCATGCTTGTTGCGCCTTCGCCAAAATATTCAACAATAGCGCCAGTACCACCTTTTACAGTTAAGATACCCGCTACTTTTAAGATGACATCTTTAGGTGAAGCCCAGCCGTTTAATTTTCCGGTTAACTTCACACCGATTAATTTAGGGAATTTAAGCTCCCATGGTAAACCTGCCATTACATCACAGGCATCAGCACCACCAACACCAATGGCAACCATACCTAAACCACCAGCATTTACTGTGTGAGAATCGGTACCGATCATCATTCCGCCCGGGAAGGCATAGTTTTCCAATACAACCTGGTGAATAATACCTGCACCTGGTTTCCAGAAGCCGATACCATATTTATTAGATACTGAAGCTAAGAAATCAAAAACTTCTTTACTTTCAGTGTTTGCTGCAGGCAAATCTTGCTCTGCACCATATTTTGCAGTGATTAAGTGGTCACAGTGTACAGTTGAAGGTACAGCAACTTTCGGTCTGCCAGCTTGCATGAATTGCAATAAAGCCATTTGAGCTGTTGCATCCTGCATCGCTACACGGTCAGGCGCAAAATCTACATAGTCCGTACCTCTAACATATGAGGTATTGGTATTTTCATCCCAAAGGTGAGTATATAAGATTTTTTCTGAGAGTGTTAAAGGTCTGCCTACTAATTTACGGGCCGCCTCAACTCGGGGACCAAAGTTTGCATACACCTTTTTGATCATTTCAATATCAAAAGCCATTGATAATATGTGTTAAAAGGTAATATATTAAAATTATTATTTGTAGCGAATTTACAAAAAAAAACAGCCCAAGGCCGTCATAAGTAGATCATTATATTATTTATATATGTTCTAAATAATTAGATGTGCGATTTAGCATTTCGTTAGCTGTCCGTAAATGAACGATGCCGTTCATTTACGGACAGCTAACGAAAGACATATGACCTTAATGCGTTGACTAGCAGTGGATATTATTAAATCTTGTTTCTGGCTTGAACTTGGCAGATGCGATTGAAAATTAAAGCGTATGGAATTGATAACCCTTTTCAACCAAATATTTCAAAGCAGCGGGTAGTGCGAATTCTAACCTGTCAAATGCTTTGAGACTATCATGAAACACGATTATAGAACCGTTACCGGTATTTCTGATTACGTTTTGATAACATTTTTCAGGAGAGAGGTTTAAATCGAAATCTCCGCTGAGTACATCCCACATAATAATATTAATTTGCGGATTGATCGTTTTCAGTTGTCTGATCTGGGATTTTTTTATTCTTCCGTAAGGCGGACGAAAAAGGTTTGATCCGGTTAATTGCTGGCAGGACTTAAAGTTTTGAATATAGGTCTCATCATTAGTTTTCCAACCCTTCAAGTGGTTGTAAGTATGGTTCCCGATAGCATGTCCATCGGTTTTGATCCTTTCAAAAACTTCATGGTGTTTGTTAATATTATCACCGATACAGAAGAAAGTTGCTTTACAATTGAAGCTTTTCAAAGTATTTAATACAAAGTCTGTAACAACAGGTATAGGTCCGTCGTCAAAGGTTAAATAAACGACGTTTTCAGATCGGCTTTTGTTCCAGACTAAAGATGGGTAATACCATTTTAATAAAAGAGGAGATTTGACCAGGTACATCGCCAAATGTAATAAATATTAGGTGGCCCTACCGGGAAATTTACAAAATGAATTAGTTGTTTATCTTAATATTGTGAAATTAGAATTATGAAAATGTTTACTAACAATAGTTTGTTGTCAAAATTAACAGGCATCGCTGCGGTCGGCTTCCTGAGTCTGGGGTTGTCGTTTTCTGCGGATGCGCAGGAAGTGCTCACCATACAGCAGGCTATTGAAAGGATGCTGCAGAATAACCTGAACATCAAAAGGGCGGTACTTAATGTTTCTTCTGCAACAGTGGATCTGCAGCAGTCTAAAGCAGCATTATATCCGTCATTAAATGGTAGCATCGATAACAGTATGAACTTTGGACGTTCTTTAAACGGTGCTACAAATCAGCTCATTACCCAGAACTTTTACGCCGGTAACGGAAGCCTGAATACTTCTATTGATGTGTTTGGCGGATTTAGAAAAATCAATCAGATCAGACAGAATAAAATTTTACTGGAAGCAGGCAACAGTAACCTTGATAAAATAAAAAATGACCTGATCCTGCAGGTGGTGACAAGTTATTTTCAGGTGGTTTTTAATGTGGAGTTATTAAAGGCTTCTAAAGAACAACTGACAGTTGCCCAGCAAACATCGGAGCGTGAAGAAGCATTAATGGAGGCTGGTAATAAAACACTGGCAGATATCTCACAAGCGAAGGCACAGGTTGCTACTGCAGAACTGAATGTAACCAATGCCCAAAACCAGCTGACTATCTCTTACCTGACACTTTCTCAATTGATGGAAATGAGGTCTGATAATGATAATTATTCTGTAGTAGCACCAACAATACAAGAAATCGCTACTGCCAGAAAAAGCTACAATATTAATGAAGTGTACAATTCATCCCTGGCAATATTCCCGGATATTAAATTAGCTAAATTAAATCGTGAGGCAGCAGAAAAAGGTGTTGCAGTTGCAAAAGGGTCATTATATCCGACAATTTCATTAGGCGGTGGTTTAGGCTCAAGATATTCTTATGTATTAGGTAAAAGTTTGGTGTCTGCTCCGGATCCGCATTTTTCTGATCAGATCAGTAATAACTTTTATCAATCGGTCGGATTATCTGTTTCAATCCCTATTTTTAATGGACTTTCGGCGAAATCAAATGTAAGGAGGGCAAAGATCAATTATGAAGATTTTAAATTGCAGGAAAGCCTGACCAAAAATACCCTCAATAAAGTAATCGCCCAGGCAATTGCCGATCTAAGGGCAGCGGACAGCCGTTATTCTTCTACTCAAAATACGTTTAATGCACAAAAAGATGCTTTTAACGTAATTGAGCAGCGCTATAATGTTGGTCTGGTAAACTCGCTGGATTACAACACATCAAGAACTAATATGAACAAAGCCGAGACGGATTTTATCCAGGCAAAATATGATCTGTTATTCAGGTCTAAAGTGATCGACTATTATCTGGGTAAGCAGATTACCTTTTAACCCTAATTCAAACAAATAAATACAAACAAATGAAACTAAAACACATACTCATCACAGTAGGCGTACTCATTGCTCTTCTGGTAGTTGCGAAACTGACGGGTTTAATTGGCGGAGAAAAAATTGAGAAAGTTACCGTAGAAAAAGCAGAGAGCAGAAGGGTAATAGAAACAGTGACGGCTAGCGGAAAAATCCAGCCTGAAACCGAAGTTAAACTAAGTTCTGAAGTATCAGGAGAGGTGGTAGAGCTATTGGTGAAAGAGGGTGATATAGTTAAAAAAGGGCAGCTTTTATTCAAAGTAAGACCAGATGTTTTAAAATCAGGATTTGACAGGGCGAGTGCTTCATATAGTTCGCAGAAGGCAAGTGTAGCTTCTGCCTCTCAGCTCTTAGAACAGTCGAAGGGTACCTTTGCAAACGAAGAAGGGATTTATAAACGTAATGTAGAACTGTTTAAAAAGAAGGTGATTTCCGTTGCTGAATTTGATGCGGCCAAAGCTGCTTATTCTACCGCAAAAACGAATTTAGAAAGTGCAAAACAATCTGTTATAGCAGCTAAATTTACGTTGGAACAATCAGGTGCTAACGTTCAGGAAGCTAGTGCAAACCTGGCAAAAGCAACGATTTTTGCTCCGGTTGACGGAGTAATTTCTAAATTATCTGTAGAATTAGGTGACAGGATTTTGGGTACTGCCCAGTTTGCAGGAACAGAAATTATGCGTATTTCTAACCTGAACTCAATGGAAGTCAATGTTGATGTAAATGAAAACGATATCAACAGGGTAAATGTAGGTGACAGCGCAACAATTGAAGTAGATGCATTTGCAGATAAAAAGTTTAAAGGTGTGGTTACAGAGATAGCCAGTTCATCGAAGGATATTGGTACAACATCTACATCGGTAGACCAGGTAACTAACTTCGTTGTAAAGGTCAGGATTTCTTCAGATTCCTATAGTGGTGTTAAAGGTGGTGCTAAAGATCTTCCATCGCCTTTCAGACCAGGATTGTCTGCAACTGTGGATATAGAAAGTTCATCAGTTACCGGTTTGTCTGTACCCATTCAGGCGGTGTTTACCAAGGGCGGCGTGAAGGAGGAGAAAAAAGAAGAAGGTAATGACGAAAACGCAAGTAAGCAAAAATCGAAGCTAAATGATAAAACGATAAAACAGTATGTTTATACCTATGCTAATGGTACCGTTAAATCAGTTGAAGTGGTTACAGGAATTCAGAATGATCAGTACATACAAGTGATCAGTGGATTAAAAGCGGGTACAGAAGTAGTAAGCGGACCGTATTCTGCTATTCAGAACCGTCTTAAAGACGGGATGAAAGTAGAAAAAACAACTAAAGATCAGCTGTTTGCCCAGCCCGCTAAAAAGTAAGCGCAGGCGCTAACAATAAAATAAGTAATTTGTCCCGGTTTAAAACATTAAGCCGGGACTTTTTATTTATATATAATGATACCAAAAGTTGCCATGATTGGCGGCGGTAGTTGGGCTACCGCTGTGATAAAGATGCTTTCAGATAACCTTGCCGAAAAGGAAATATACTGGTGGCTGCGTGATAATGATTCAATCGCCCACTTAAAACAGTTTAAGCACAATCCTAAATACCTGAGCTCTGTCCAGCTGGATATTCCTGCGGAAAATATATCTTCAGATATCCGGGAAATGATCGCCCCGGCAGATTATGTTATCTTAAATGTGCCGGCTGCATTCCTGAAAGAAACACTGCGCAATGTGACGCCGGAAATGCTTAACGGAAAAAAGATTATTTCTGCAATAAAAGGCATAGTGCCTGATGAAAATCAGATTATCGGTGAATTTATTCATGAAAAATTCAATGTGCCTCTAAGTGATATCCTTGTGATCAGTGGACCCTGCCACGCAGAAGAAGTTGCTTTGGAGAAATTATCTTATCTTACTATAGCCTGTATTGATACCACTCACGCTGCCTCTTTTGCAAAGTTACTGAACACTCGTTATATCAAAACTAATATTTCCGAAGATATCTTCGGAACAGAATATGCTGCGGTCCTTAAGAATATCTATGCAGTAGCCAGCGGTATCTGCCATGGGTTAGGTTATGGAGATAACTTCCAGGCGGTGCTGATTTCCAATGCTATCAGAGAGATCAAAAGATTTGTTGAAGCTGTGCATCCAATAGCAAGGGACATTAAGGAGTCTGCCTATTTAGGCGACCTCCTTGTAACAGCTTATTCTCAGTTCAGCAGGAACCGCACGTTTGGCAATATGATCGGTAAAGGTTATACCGTCAAATCTGCTCAACTGGAGATGAATATGATTGCCGAAGGTTATTATGCGGTAAGCTGTATGCATTTTATCAACAAAAAATACCAGGTAGAAATGCCAATCAGCCGTGCTGTATATGCTATCCTTTATGAACGTCACTCCCCGCAATTAGAAATGAGGCTGTTAACTGAACAGTTAAATTAAAACAATACCTGCCAATCTATGTTATCTATTAAATTCTATAACAATGAAAAGGAAGTATTTATTGGGTTTATTAACCCTAGCATTAGCAGGTAGTGTTTCTTTATCTACACAAGCACAGGAAAAGAAAACAGTTGGTCAGACAATCGATAAAACCGCAACTAACGTAGGTCACAAAACGGCTGAAGTAGCTGTAAAGGGTGCCTCGAAGGTAGGCGATAAAACCTATAAAGGCAAAATTGCACCAGATGGTACAGATGTTTATATCGATGGAAGAAACCGTAAATATTATGTGAATAAAAAAGGCGGTAAAGTTTATTTAAAAGCTTCGCAGATCAGAAATAAGCCTCAACATAACTAATAAGGAGTTCAGGCATTAGGTCTGTACCACTAGTTTACAAATCCGGATTTACACGATCCGGATTTTTTTATGTCATGTTTTTTGCAGTAATTGATTAAAATTCTCTTGTTTTACTCCTTTTAATACCCGGATAAATCAGCTAAATTTATTTTTCAGACAGGCATAATCCGTAACCGGTGGTGCCCGATCTGACATTGATCTTATAAATATGACAGTAAGAAACTTTTTTATAAAACCCGTAGCTGGTTTGTTTGCTTTCCAGTTGCTTAGCCTTGTTACTTCTGCGCAGGAATTACAAAAATTTAAACATGCCGCAGTGGTCTGTGCCCACCCGGAAGCTTCTAAAGTTGGTGTATCTGTTTTAAAAAAAGGGGGTAATGCTGTTGATGCTGCCATTGCAGTTCAATTTGCACTGGCGGTTGTTTATCCGAATGCAGGGAATATCGGCGGCGGTGGTTTTATGGTTTACCGAAGCAGCAGGGGAGAAACAGATGCATTAGATTACCGCGAAAAAGCTCCCGGAAAAGCATCGCGGGATATGTATCTTGATGATAAAGGAAACCCGATAGCGAATAAAAGTCTGCTTGGTGCCCTTGCCTCGGGAATTCCTGGTACAGTCGCTGGAATGGTTAAAGCGCATGATAAATACGGGAAATTAAGCTGGAAAAAGGATATACAGCCAGCAATAACACTTGCAGAAAAAGGATTTCCGATAACTGCCCAGCAAGCATCCGAGTTAAATAGCCACAAAGCCGGTTTTCAAAAATATAACCGGAAGCCAACAGCATTTGTCAAAGAAGCTCAATGGGTGGAGGGTGACTTGTTAATCCAGCCTGAATTAGCGAATACTTTAAAACTGATTCGTGATAAAGGTAGGGCCGGATTTTATGAAGGTCCGGTAGCAACTGCGATCGTGCGGTCTATGGAGCATACAAGAGGAATGATCTCTGCAGCAGATCTTCAGGCTTATCAGGCCGTATGGAGAACGCCTGTTTCAGGTAAATATAAAAGCTTCAACGTGATTTCTATGCCGCCGCCATCAAGTGGTGGAATTGCACTGTTAACGATGCTTCAGCAAGCCGCAGATTATCCGTTGGAAAAATGGGGCTTTCAGCAGGATTCTACGGTGCAGCTAATGGTAGAAGTGGAACGAAGAGCTTATGCTGACCGGGCGAAGTATCTGGGCGATCCCGACTTTTTTAAGGTGCCGCAACCTTTGTTGCTGGATGCTAGTTATATCACTTCAAGAATCAAAAACATCAGTTTCCAAAAGGCTACACCAAGTACTGAAATTAATCCGGGAACGCTGCCCAATTACGAAAGTGAACAAACTACCCATTATTCTATTGTAGACAGTCAGGGTAATGCCGTATCGGCCACTACAACTTTAAATGGATCTTATGGTTCGTTAGTAGTGGTAGAGGGAGCTGGTTTTATTCTGAACAATGAAATGGACGATTTTTCTGTAAAACCAGGTTCTCCAAATATGTATGGTCTGGTAGGAGGGGAGGCAAATTCAATTGTTCCAGGCAAAAGGATGTTAAGCTCAATGACGCCAACGATTGTTGAGCAGGATGGTAAGCTGTTTATGGCTGTGGGTACCCCAGGCGGGTCTACGATCATCACATCAGTGTACCAGACGATATTGAATGTAATCGCTTTTAAAATGGGGATGCAGGCCGCTGTAGCGGCGCCAAGGTTCCATCATCAGTGGCTGCCTGACGAAGTCTATGTAGAAAAAGGAGCGATAAACAATGATACAAGAGCCAAACTACAGGCTAAAGGATATAAAATAAAAGAAAGAGGTGGTATTGGCAGGGTCGATGCAATTCTGGTCACTCCTGATGGGGAACTGGAAACCGGTGCTGATCCAAGGGGGAATGATACAGGAGCAGGATATTAGTAAATAAAAAAGGGCCCGAATTTCGGGCCCTTTTTTATTGTATGTGTGATATTAAGATCTGCGTCTTCTTTCTCCGCTGCCGCCAGAACTTCTTCCGCCTGCTGCGCTTCCACCTTCACGTGGTTTACCAGAGAAATCTCTGAATCCACCGCCACCGCTGTTTCCGCCTTCACGTCTACCGCCGCCGCCAGAACTTCTTCTGTCGCCGCCACCGTAGCTTTTACGCTCCCCGCCGCCATAGCTTTTACGTTCTCCGCCACCACTGTAGCTTCTTCTTTCGCCGCCTCTGCCGCCGCCACCTTCAGGTGCGTCACCAGATTTTTCGATTCTGACACCACGGTTGTTAAACTGGATGTCTTTAAAGTTGCTGAACAGGGTGTCAACAATTGCATTTTCAACTTCAAAGAATGAATACACACCTTTAAGGTCAATTTTGCCAATGTTCTTACCACTGATTTTACCGTTGTTACAAACAAAAGATAATAAGTCACCTCTGGTAAATTCATCTACCGAACCTAAGTTGATAAACAAACGGGTGAAATCACTGTTTCTTTCGTTTCTTGAACCACGTTCTCCGCGTTCACCACGGTCATCTGTTGCAGAAGCATTCAGATCAGGAGCATTTTTGTAATACTCCAGGAAGCGGTTAAATTCTAAAGATGCAAAACGTTTGATAACATCTTCTTTAGTTAATTCAGCAAACTCATCCATGATCCGTGGAATGTACTGGTCAATCTGACTGTCATTCACTTCAACATTATGAACTTTGTGAACTAAAGAGAAAAGTTGTTTTTCGCAAACATCAAATCCTGTAGGCAATTCAGCTTTCGTGAATTGTTTACCAATGATTCTTTCAATCTGACGGATTTTACCAATTTCTTTAGAGTTGATGATACAGATAGAGATACCCGATTTACCAGCACGGCCGGTACGACCACTTCGGTGGGTATAACTTTCAATCTCATCAGGTAAAGAGTAATTTACAACGTGTGTAACGTTGTTTACATCGATACCACGTGCAGCAACATCTGTTGCAATTAACAACTGCATGTTACGGTCACGGAAACGCTGCATTACTTTATCGCGCTGCTGTTGTGATAAATCACCGTGCAGTGCATCAGCATTGTAACCATCCTTAATCAGGTTCTCAGCAACATCCTGTGTATCCATTTTGGTTTTACAGAAAACTACTGCGAAAATTTCAGGGTTGAAATCTACAATACGTTTTAAGGCAGCATATTTATCTCTGGCACGTACTACATAGTACTCATGCTCAATATTTACGTTACCTGTATTTTTGGTTCCCATGGTCAACTCAGTAGGGTTGTCCATGTAGTTTTTAGCTATTCTTCTAACCTCTGGAGGCATAGTAGCTGAAAATAACCATGTTTTTTTGTCGTCAGGAGTAGTAGACAAAATATCATTAATGTCATCCTGGAAGCCCATGTTAAGCATTTCGTCAGCTTCGTCAAGTACTACATATTTCACATTACTGAAATCTATAGCCTTACGGCCGATAATGTCTAACATACGACCCGGTGTTGCAACAACAACTTGTACACCGTTTCTGATTTCACGCAATTGCTGCATAATGTTTGCGCCACCGTAAACGGCAACTACACTAGCACCAGGCGTGTTTTTTGAGTAATTTTTGATGTCGCTGGCAATCTGCAAGCAAAGCTCTCTTGTAGGGCATAGAATTAACGCCTGAGGCTTTTTTGTACTGAAGTCGATCAGTTCAATTAGCGGCAAACCAAATGCTGCTGTTTTTCCTGTTCCTGTTTGGGCCAAACCAACAAAGTCATTATTGCCCTCTAACAGCACAGGAATAGCTTGCTCCTGAATAGGTGTTGGATTTTCGAAACCTAAATCCTTTACGGCATTAACAACGTCATCACTTATCCCCAATAATTTAAATGGGTTTATCATTATAACTTTATTTATTAAGCCGCAAAGGTAAGCTTATTTTTCGGTATTTGTTTGGTACATAACTAAATAATAAAATTAAGTCATTATCTCAGCCTGTCGGCCGAACGGATCAGCTGCTCATCTTTACGGATACCTCTGAAAGCCAACGCACAAAAAATCAGCGTAAGCACTGGTAAGGCCGCGCCAATACCTGCAGTTCCGCCCTGCATTCCGTCCGTAATCTTCCAGGCATATCCCGCAAGGCAAGTGATAATAACCAAAATTAATACTATTGCGAGGATGATCACCCTTTTCTGCAGCGTCCTGTTTTTGAAATTGAAGATATTAAAAAGGCAAACTGCAGCAGTAAATATAGTCAGTCCGAAAAGACCTGTGTAGGCCTGAATTTGTTGAACGGCTTTAGTTGTATGCTGATAAAGTCCGCCCACCTGCAGCCAGATTTCCCCGCCTGCGCTTTGTTTGGTAAGAATAGGCAGGATCAATAATAAAAATAGTGTGAGGCTCGCCAGAAAAAGCCATATAGATTGTACCCTTTGTATCATATCAATTTAATAATTTCCAACAAATATATTAAAAGAGCGCCAAACGGCTGTCTTGTTGAGCGGAAAAAAGTATTTTTGCAGCCAATTGGACACGCAACGTTTTTTTATAGAATTAGCCTATGATGGGACTGCTTATCATGGATGGCAGATACAGCCGAATGCAGTAACTGTACAGCAGGAACTGGACAGGGCATTATCTGTGTTTTTCAGGCAGCCAGTGCTTTCACTGGGCTGCGGGAGAACAGATACCGGGGTTCATGCAACGGAATTTTTTGCGCATGTCGACCTCGTCGCGGTAGCGGAAGAGGCTGCTGTAAATGCTGTTGGCGGTGTGAATGCGCTATTGCCTTATCCGATCGCCATTAAAAGAATTTTTAAAGTGGCAGATGATGCCCATGCAAGGTTTCACGCCACTGCAAGGTCTTATGAATATCATTTTCATTTCCATAAAGATCCGTTTAAACTTAATCGTTCTTGGTTATACAAGGCAGCTCTTGATGTTGCAGCCATGAATGCTGCGGTCGCAACTTTACTGGATTATACAGATTTTACAAGTTTCAGCAAGTCTAACACAAATACTGGTACTAATAATTGTAAGATTACCCAGGCCTCTTTCCGGGAAGTGGATGGCGGGTTGGTGTTTACGATTTCGGCCGACCGTTTTCTCAGGAACATGGTGCGTGCGGTGGTGGGTACCCTGGTACTGGTGGGCAGAAATGAAATCGGAATGGAAGAATTCGCGGAAATTATTGCCAGCAAAAACCGCAGTAATGCCGGGCAATCGGTACCTGCCTGCGGTCTTTACCTGGTTAGTGTCGTTTACCCTTTTGTCTCTTAAGTTATGTCTAAAATTACAGGTGATGCTTTTAATGTGAGTTTACTGAAAAGGATTTTTCAGTATGTAAAGCCTTACCGCAGGATTTTTATCTGGTCGGTCGTCCTTACGATCCTGCTTGCGCTGGTTGCACCTGTACGCCCGTTCCTGATTAAATATACGCTGGATAATTATATCCTTAAAGGGCATTATAACGGATTGTTAATGATGACTATAGTCATGTTAGTAATGCTTGTTGTACAAAGTGTGATCCAGTACAGCCATACGTTGTTGACAAACACGCTGGGGCAGTCTGCTATACGTGACTTGCGCATTAATGTGTTTAACCATATCACCAAACTGCGTTTAAAATATTTTGATAAAACGCCGATTGGTCAGCTGATTACCCGAACAGTTTCAGATCTCGAAACTATTTCTGATATTTTTTCAGAGGGTCTGATTGTGATTATTGGCGATATACTCCAGGTGATTGCTATTATTGGCGTTATGTTTTATGCAGACTGGCAGCTGACTATCGTTGTGCTGCTGCCTATCCCGCTGCTCGTGATGGCTACGTCTGTATTCCAGCGCTCCATTAAATCTGCTTTTCAGGAAATCCGTACAGAGGTTTCCAACCTGAATACTTACCTGCAGGAGCACATTACAGGAATCTCGATCATTCAGTATTTTGCAAGGGAAGAGCAGGAATACCGCAAGTTTAAAAAGATCAATCAGCGTTACCGTGATGCCAACATCCGTTCTAACTGGTATTATTCTATATTCTTTCCCGTAGTAGAGGTTATCTCGGCTATGTCACTCGGGCTCCTGGTATGGTATGGTGCAAAAAGTATCCTGGCCAAACCGCTGGATGTTACGCCTGGTACTATTGCAGAGTTTATCCTGTACATCAGCATGCTGTTTAAGCCGATAAGAGAGCTGGCAGATAAGTTTAATACCCTGCAAATGGGGATGGTTGGTGCTGAACGGGTGTTCAAAGTTTTGGATACCGACGAGCTGACTGTAAACAAAGGGACCTATACACCGGAAAAAATGAAAGGCGAAATATCTTTTGATAAAGTGTGGTTTGCCTATAATGATAACAATTACGTATTGAAGGATCTTTCTTTTAAAGTTAAAGCCGGGCAGACTATCGCTATGGTAGGGGCTACAGGCGCTGGAAAGTCTTCGACGATCAATATCCTCAACCGCTTCTACGAAATACAGAGGGGTACAATTAAAGTGGATGGGGTGAATATTGATGATTATGAACTGAACTATCTGAGAAGCAATATCGCAACAGTATTGCAGGATGTTTTCTTATTTTCTGATACTATTTTTAATAACATTACCCTCAACAACCCGACGATCACCATGGCAGAAGTGGTTGATGCCGCACAAAAGGTTGGCGCGCATGACTTTATCGAGAGGTTGCCCGGCGGATATCAGTATAACGTAATGGAGAGAGGCGCTACGCTGTCTGCCGGACAAGCCCAGCTGATCTCGTTTATCAGGGCGCTGGTCTACAATCCATCGATCCTTGTACTGGATGAAGCAACATCTTCCGTAGATACAGAGACAGAGATGCTGATTCAGACCGCTATTGATAAACTGATGAAAGGGCGTACATCCATTGTAATCGCCCATAGGTTATCTACTATTCAGAAAGCAGATCAGATCATTGTATTGGATAAAGGAGAGATTAAAGAAATAGGCAACCACCAGGAGCTGTTAAAGATTGACGGGTATTATAAGCGGCTGTACGACCTTCAGTTTAATTCTGTAGGGATCGCTAAGTAACAGTTATCAAGATATTTCATTATTGTTGAAATTGCATTTGGCATTCCATTCAATAATCTTAGATTTGCATAAAAAAAATAGATACATGAGTGTTTTAGTAAATAAAGATTCAAAAGTAATTGTACAGGGTTTTACCGGAAATGAAGGTACTTACCATGCTTCGCAAATGATAGAATACGGAACTGACGTAGTTGGCGGGGTAACTCCTGGTAAAGGCGGACAAACTCATTTAGACAGACCGGTTTTTAATACGGTTAAAGATGCAGTTGATCAGGCTGGTGCTAATGTATCTATCATCTTTGTTCCACCTGCATTTGCTGCAGATGCTATCATGGAAGCTGCTGAGGCTGGAATAAAAGTTATTGTATGTATAACTGAAGGTATCCCGACTAAGGATATGATTCAGGTAAAAGAATATATTGCTGACAAGGATTGCCGTTTAATCGGTCCGAATTGTCCGGGAGTAATTACAGCTGATGAAGCTAAAATTGGTATTATGCCAGGTTTTATCTTCAAAAAAGGAACAGTTGGTGTAGTATCTAAATCAGGTACACTTACTTACGAAGCAGTTGACCAGGTTGTAAAAGCAGGTTTAGGAATCACTACCGCTATCGGTATTGGTGGAGATCCTATTATCGGAACTACAACTAAAGAAGCTGTTGAGCTGTTAATGAACGATCCTGAAACTGAAGGTATCATCATGATTGGTGAAATTGGTGGTGGTATGGAAGCTGAAGCTGCACTTTGGATCAAAGAACATGGTACAAAACCAGTTGTAGGATTCATCGCTGGTCAGACTGCCCCTGCGGGACGTAAAATGGGCCACGCTGGTGCTATTGTTGGCGGTGCTGAAGATACTGCTGCTGCTAAAATGAAAATTATGGCAGAATGCGGAATCCGCGTAGTAGAAAGCCCTGCTGAAATTGGTGAGGCTATGGCAGAATTATTAAAAAAATAATTTTTCTTAACTGAAATATAAAGAGAGGCCCGATTTAGTTTGGGCCTCTTTTTTTTTGAAATCAATCATCTGCTTGTCACCTTCACTTAATCCTATGCTAAAAACCGTAACATGGCGTTAACCGTATATAAATCTATGGAAAAGATGATCAATAAATCGATATTAATAATGGGCCTTGTGCTGATGACCAGCCTGATGGCCTGTGCACAGAAACAAGAAAAGGAAGCGGCTACTAAAACCACTAATAAAATGGGATGGAATAAATTAACCAAAGAAGAAGAAGATGTAATTGTGCGTAAAGGAACAGAATATCCCGGAGCCGGGAAATTGCTGAACAATACAGCGAAGGGAACCTATACCTGCAAACGTTGTAACGCACCGTTATATAGATCTGAATCTAAATTTGAGTCAGAATGTGGCTGGCCAAGTTTTGATGATGAGATTAAAGGAGCTGTTTTGAGAATTCCTGATGCTGATGGTTCACGTACCGAAATTGTGTGTGCAAATTGTAAGGCGCATCTGGGTCATGTGTTTTTTGGAGAAGGTTTTACAGCTAAAAGTACACGTAACTGTGTGAACTCAATTTCAATGAATTTTGTACCTGATAAATAGGGTCTAATGTCCCTTAAATAGCATAAATGCCCGACGATCAGCTCGTTGGGCATTTTTAGTTTGGTTTAACCGGGTTTTTTTATTTACATTTGGCAGTTCACCAACAAAAATAAATATGAAATATTGTTTGCTTTTATTGAGTTTGTTCATCTTTTTTCAAGTAGATGCGCAACAGGATAGTTTAAGTTTAGACAGTGCTGTCCGTTTAAAAACAGGATTAGCAACATATTATCACAGGAAATTTGAAGGTAAAAGAACCACGAGTGGTGCAAAATACCGGGGCAGAAAACTAACTGCCGCTCACTTAACCCTTCCTTTCGGAACAATTGTTACGGTAACCAATCTGTCTAATGGCAAATCGGTAGAAGTAGAAATCAATGACAGAGGCCCGTATGGTAAAAGATACATGATTGATGTATCCGAAAAGGCAGCTAAAGAACTTGGGTTTTATAAAAAAGGACAATCAAAAGTAACAATCAGTTACGACCTCAGCAGCTAATCAAGATATTGAATTTTCAGTCTTTGCAGTCAGTTTTACAAATGTTATCCACATATTTAAGATGGATTTCTGAATGCTGTCTGAATTCAAAAACAACTTTCTAAAGTAAATTGTGTGTAATATTATTCCCCGAGTGTGGATAACTACACCCGCTTGTTAAGAACTATTGCTAACGTTTAAAAGCGTCAAAGTTTATATTTGTTTTAACAGAAATCTGCGGAGAATTATCAATAAATTTCCGGTTAAGAGTTTAGTATTTAATTGTTTAGTGTTAAATCCGGCTGTTGTTTATATCAAGGTTTTGATTTAAATGGCGGCAGGACATTAGATGAAGGAAATATCAGATTTGCTGTCAATTTTAAATTGAGACATCATTAAAATATATCCATGGAAGAAGAAATATTACTGAAAGAGAACAAAGACCGCTTTGTACTTTTGCCGATCAAGTATCCGGCAATCTGGGAAATGTATAAAAAGAGCGAAGCTAGTTTTTGGACTGCGGAGGAGATAGATCTTTCTGACGATCAGAAACACTGGGATAACCTGAATGATGGTGAACGTCATTTCATTTCTCATATCCTCGCATTTTTCTCTGCAAGTGATGGTATCGTAAATGAGAACCTGGCTGTAAATTTCATGAGCGAGGTACAATTACCAGAAGCACGTTGTTTTTATGGTTTTCAGATCATGATGGAAAACATCCACTCTGAAACTTATGCTTTGTTAATTGATACCTATATCAAAGACGAGGCAGAGAAAGACAGGTTATTCCATGCAATAGAGACTGTACCTTGTGTAAAACGGAAAGCAGAATGGGCATTGCGCTGGATCGACGGAGGTAACTTCGCAGAACGTCTGGTTGCTTTTGCTGCTGTTGAAGGTATTTTCTTCAGTGGAAGTTTCTGCTCTATTTTCTGGTTAAAGAAACGAGGATTAATGCCCGGCTTAACCTTTAGCAATGAGCTGATTTCACGTGACGAAGGTATGCACTGCGAATTCGCATGTCTGCTTTATAAAATGCTGGAAAACAGACTTACCCAGGAAGCTGTACATGGCATCATCAAAGATGCAGTGGAAATTGAAAAAGAATTTGTTACAGATGCTTTACCTGTGGCACTGATCGGGATGAACGCAAAGCTGATGTCACAGTACATTGAATTTGTGGCCGACAGATGGTCTGCTGAGTTAGGCTATGATAAAATATATAACGCTACTAACCCGTTCGATTTTATGGAGATGATTTCCCTGCAGGGAAAAACCAACTTCTTCGAAAAACGTGTTGGTGATTATCAGAAAAGCGGTGTATTAACCTCTTCTGAAGATAAAGCTTCAGCTTTTTCATTAGATGACGATTTTTAACACTACTTACTGCCAATCTGAAAAGTGTTAATTTAATAAAAGAATATAAACTGTTGCCGATGTTGGGAGTTGCCTTGAACAACACTGAATAAGCAATACAAAACCCTAAGAAAATATGTTTGTAGAAAAAAGAGATGGCCGCAAAGAAGCGGTGCGGTTCGATAAAATTACAGCCCGCATTGAAAAATTGTGTTATGGCTTTAATGCAGAACTGGTAGATCCTATTGATGTAGCTAAAAAAGTTATTGAAGGATTATTTGATGGTGTTACTACATCAGAATTAGATAACCTTGCTGCAGAAACCGCTGCCTCTTTAACCACAAAGCACCCTGACTATGCGTTGCTAGCTTCAAGAATAGCTGTCTCTAATTTACATAAGAATACAATCAAGTCATTTTCAAAAACAATGGAAATGCTGTACACTTATGTAGATCCTAAAACAGGAAAATCGGCTTCACTGATTGCTGATGATGTTTGGGAAGTAATTAAAGAAAATGCTGATCTGTTAGACAGCACGATTATATACGACAGAGATTTTGGATTCGACTATTTCGGATTTAAAACTTTGGAAAAATCATACCTGCTAAAAGTAAACGGTATCATCGTTGAGCGTCCGCAGCACCTGTACATGCGTGTAGCTGTTGGGATACATAAGAGTGATATTGAAAGTGTAATCGCTTCATACAACCTGATGAGCGAGCGCTGGTTTACACATGGTACACCTACGTTGTTTAACGCAGGAACGCCTAAACCCCAGATGTCTTCGTGCTTTTTGCTGACGATGCAGGATGACAGTATCGAAGGAATCTATGATACGCTTAAACAAACTGCTAAAATATCACAAAGTGCCGGCGGTATTGGATTAAGTATTCACAATGTAAGGGCAACCGGTGCTTATATCAGTGGTACAAATGGTACCAGTAACGGTATCGTGCCAATGTTAAAAGTATTTAACGATACTGCAAGATATGTAGATCAGGGCGGGGGCAAGCGTAAAGGTGCATTTGCAATTTACTTAGAGCCATGGCATGCGGATGTTTTCGCTTTCCTTGATTTGCGTAAAAACCACGGTAAAGAAGAAATGCGTGCGCGCGACTTATTCTATGCTTTATGGATCTCTGACCTGTTTATGCAGCGTGTAGAAGATAACGGCGAATGGAGTTTGTTCAGCCCGGATGAAGCACCAGGATTATCTGATTGCTGGGGACCTGAATTTAATGCTTTATATGAGCGTTATGAAAAAGAGGGACGTGCCCGTAAAACAATCAAAGCGCAGGAATTATGGTTTGCTATCCTCGATTCACAAATTGAAACCGGTACACCTTACCTGTTGTACAAAGATGCTGCAAACGGTAAATCTAACCAGCAGAATTTAGGAACGATCAAAAGTTCTAACCTGTGTACAGAAATTATGGAGTACAGCTCTAAAGACGAAGTTGCGGTTTGTAACTTAGCCTCTCTTGCTTTACCAAGGTTTGTTGTGAACGGAGAGTTTGATCACCAGAAATTATACGAAGTAACTTACCAGGCTACGTTAAACCTGAACAAGGTAATAGATTATAACTATTACCCGATCGAAGAAGCAAGATATTCTAATATGCGCCACAGACCCGTTGGTTTAGGTGTGCAGGGATTAGCTGATGCATTCATTTTAATGCGTTTGCCTTTTGAAAGTGAAGGTGCGAAAGAATTGAACAAAGAGATTTTTGAAACCATCTACTTTGCTGCAATGACTGCTTCCCACGATCTTGCTGTTAAAGATGGTGCTTATGAAACTTTTAAAGGTTCTCCGTTATCTGAGGGTAAATTTCAGTTTGATCTTTGGAACGTAACACCTGCAAGTAACCGTTGGGATTGGGAAACTTTACGTACTAAAGTAGTTAAAGATGGTGTGCGTAATTCATTATTGGTTGCGCCAATGCCTACTGCTTCTACTTCACAGATTTTAGGTAACAACGAATGTTTTGAGCCTTATACTTCGAATATCTATACCAGACGTGTATTGAGCGGAGAGTTTGTCGTGGTAAATAAACACTTGCTGAAAGACCTTGTTGCTTTAGGTTTGTGGACACCTGCAATGAAAGACAGGATTATCCTGGCAAATGGTTCGATCCAGGATATTGCTGAAATCCCTGATTACATTAAAGAATTATACAAAACAGTGTGGGAGATTAAAATGCGCAGCATTATTGATATGGCGGCCGACCGTGGCGCTTATATCTGCCAGTCACAATCACTGAACTTGTTTATCAATGCACCAAATACTTCTAAGCTGACTTCGATGCACTTCTACGCATGGAAGAAAGGTTTGAAAACGGGTATGTATTACCTGCGTACACAGGCGGCCTCGCAAGCGGTGAAATTTACTGTAGAGAACCAGGCTGGTAAAAATCTGGAACCGGTAATACCTGAACATATTGAGCAGGTAGCCGAAGAGATCACAGATGGACCTACCTGTACGATGGAAGAAGGCTGTATCAGCTGTTCAGGATAATCTAAATCTCATAAAATTGAGCATATAAAGTACGGTAATTCATTTTACCGTACTTTTGTTGTTTAATACCAATTCAAACAATGGCAAAACATGAGATCATTCCCTGCGAACGCTGCGGTGCGCCTATTGAGTGTAAAGCTAACTCTTACACCAAATGCCAGTGCAGTGTAGTGCATCTTGATCTGAACGAGGTGCAGTATATCAGCGAAAACTATGAAAGCTGCCTGTGTGCCAAATGCTTGTTTGAATTACAGCAGGAATACAGAGATAGCATCTCTGATACATCCATTTCACAATAATCAGTGACAGAATTTTTTTTCTGTTAACTTTGTCCCACAAATTTTATAGAATGGCTAAAGTACAAGTTGGATTGGTGCAGATGAGCTGTACCGGTAACAAACAAGAGAACTTAGATAAAGCAATTGTAAAGATCCGCGAAATTGCGGCTCAGGGTGCCCAGGTGGTTTGCCTGCAGGAGCTTTTTACTTCACTTTATTTCTGCGATGTAGAAGATTATGAAAACTTCAAGCTTGCGGAGACTATTCCTGGTCCGTCGACAGATGTGTTATCAGCTGTAGCAGCAGAACTGAATGTGGTAATCGTAGCTTCCCTGTTCGAAAAACGTGCAGAAGGACTGTATCACAATACTACAGCAGTATTGGATGCAGACGGTACTTATTTAGGTAAATACCGTAAAATGCATATTCCTGATGATCCCGGGTTTTATGAAAAATTCTACTTTACCCCGGGTGATCTTGGTTATAAAGTATTTAAAACTAAATATGCTAAAATTGGCGTGCTGATCTGCTGGGACCAGTGGTATCCGGAAGCTGCACGTTTAACAGCCTTAATGGGCGCAGATTTTTTGGTATACCCAACCGCTATTGGCTGGGCAACTACACAGGATGAAGCTACCAATACGGAGCAATATAATGCATGGCAGACTATTCAGCGTTCTCACGCAATTGCAAACGGGGTTCCTGTTGTAAGTATTAACCGTGTTGGTGAAGAAGCAGGTGTTTCTTTTTGGGGCGGATCGTTTGTCTCTAATCCATTCGGATCATTATTATACCAGGCCTCACACGATCAGGAAGAGTTGAAAGTAGTTGAACTCGATCTTTCAAAATCTGATAGTTACAGGACACACTGGCCGTTTTTACGTGACAGAAGAATCGATAGTTATGCACAAATCACCAAAAGATATATAGATGACGAGTCTGTTTGATAATTCGCCAAGGAGAGCCGGATACCGCTTTCCGGCAGAATGGGAAAAACATGAGGCTACCTGGTTAACATGGCCGCATAAAGAGGCTTCATGGCCCGGTAAGCTGGATACGATTTATGCTCCTTATTGTGAGTTTATTAAGATTGTTGCTAGCGGAGAGAAGGTAAGGATCAATGTCAATGATGAAGCAACCAAAGCTTTTGCAATTTCAAAATTGGAAGAGGCTGGTGCCGATCTGACGCAGATTGAATTTTATTTTAACCCAAGTAATGATGCCTGGTGCCGCGATCACGGCCCGGCTTTCCTGGTTAACCCTGCTTCAGATCAGAAAAAGGTAGTGGTAGATTGGGATTATAATGCCTGGGGCAATAAGTATCCTCCGTATGAGCTTGATGATGTAATTCCTACAAGGATCGGAGATCATTTTAACTTGCCGGTATTTAATCCTGGTATTGTTATGGAAGGCGGATCCGTTGAGTTTAACGGTGCCGGAACTATCTTAACATCCAGGGCCTGCCTTTTAAATGAAAACAGGAACCCGCATTTAAACCAGGAACAGATTGAAGAATACCTGAAAGAATGTTATGGTGCGCTGCAGGTACTCTGGGTGGGAGACGGTATTGTTGGGGATGATACAGATGGTCACATCGACGATATTACACGTTTTGTGAATCCAAATACTGTTTTAACTGTGATTGAATCAAATCCCCTGGATGAGAATTATATTCTGTTAAAAGAGAATCTGGAAGAACTGAAAGCAATGCGTTTAATCAATGGTATGCCTTTAAATATTATCCAACTGCCAATGCCCTCGCCGGTGATCCATGAAGATACCCGTTTACCGGCATCTTATGCGAATTTCTATATTGCCAATGCTGCGGTTATCGTGCCTACTTTCAGAGACGTAAACGATCAGAAAGCACTTGATATCATACAAGGTGTCTTCCCTGACAGGAAAGTTGTTGGTGTAGACTCTACTGATATTATCTGGGGGCTGGGTAGTTTTCACTGTTTAAGTCAGCAGGAACCAGCGATATAATAATAACACTAAATGAACAATATACTATCATTTTATATGGTAATTATATAAGCCATTAACAAGATAAAACATAACCAATGAAACTATTAGAAGGAAAAACAGCATTAGTTACTGGTGCTTCAAAAGGAATAGGCCGCAAAATAGCCGAGAAATTTGCAGAACAGGGTGCTAACGTTGCGTTCACTTACTTGTCTTCAGTAGAAAAAGGCGAAGCTTTAGAGCAGGAGTTACAGCAATACGGAACTAAAGTTAAAGGTTACCGGTCCGACGCTTCAAAATTTGATGAAGCTGAGAAACTGATTGCTGATATCGTAGCAGAATTTGGTACACTTGATATTGTAGTAAACAATGCCGGAATTACAAAAGATGGTTTATTGATGCGTATGAGCGAAGAGAACTGGGATGATGTAATCAATGTAAACCTTAAATCTGTGTTTAACGTAACTAAAGCTGCTTCGAAAATTATGATGAAAAACCGTAAAGGTTCATTTATCAACTTAAGTTCGGTAGTTGGTGTGCAGGGAAATGCAGGACAAGCAAATTATGCCGCTTCTAAAGCTGGTATTATTGGCTTTTCTAAATCTGTAGCAAAAGAACTGGGATCAAGAAATATCCGTACTAACGTCGTTGCACCTGGATTTATCCGTACAGAAATGACGGATGTTTTAGATCCTAAAGTAGTTAAAGGCTGGGAAGAAGGTATTCCTCTGAAAAGAGCTGGTGAACCTGAAGATGTAGCTAACGTTTGTGTATTCTTAGCATCAGATATGAGTGCTTACGTAACCGGACAGGTATTGTCGGTTTGCGGTGGAATGTTATAGTATTTAATTTTCACCATAAAGTATCAGACGCCGGGAAATTATTTCCGGCGTTTTTTTTTGCCTTAAAGTTTTGGTGTGAACAAGAAAGCATGCGGTAGTTTTTAAAAATTTAGCATCTTTACTTTTAAACAATGGGCAATTCATTCAATATCTTTTCTTTTTTTATACTGTTGGGATGTCTGCTGTGCGGACTGTTTTTTGCGTGGTTACTGTACGGTAAAAATGTTGCAATAAACAAATCATTAAAAATTGGATTAGCAGTAATCAGAACGATCACAGTTACACTGATCCTTTGGCTCCTTTTCGTTCCGTTGGTGAATACGCTCAGTTATACATTAGAAAAGCCGATCATAATTATTGCCCAGGATAATTCGCAGTCTGTCGGCAATTTCATGCCTCCGGGGTTTAACAAAGAACGATATCAGCAGGATCTTCTGGAGCTCACTAAAACACTCACTTCTCAATATGATGTAAGAACCTATAGCTTTAGTGATAAAGTAACCAGCGGTCTTGATTTTGCTTATAAAGGCAAACTAACGAATGCTGCTATTTTGGTGAGCCAACTCAGTGATGAGTTAATGAACCGGAACGTAGGGGCAGTAATACTTGCATCCGATGGGATTTTTAACAGAGGGGGAAGCCCGGTAGCAATAGTAAATTGGAAAGCCCCAGTCTATACAGTGGCTTTGGGGGATACGATACCCAAAAAAGATCTGCTGATAGCCAATGTAAACAGTAATGACCTGGTGTACCTGGGTAACGAATTTACACTGGAAGTACAGGTGCAGGCGTACGCTAGCAACGGACAACAGAGTATACTTACTGTGAAAGAGGATGGGAAAACTGTTCATGAAGAACTGATTAAGATCAGTGAAAACTCTTATTTTAAAAATATGCCTGTGAGACTCAAAGCTTCAAAACTCGGTCAGCATCAGTATAACATTTCTCTGGCTGCACAAAAGGGTGAAATTTCTGTAAGTAATAACCGGCGGAGCGTGTCTATAGAGGTAATTGACAACAGACAGAAGATCTTAATTGCAGCTGCGGGCCCGCACCCTGATATTGCCGCGCTAAAAAGTGCGGCAGCATTGAACAAACATAACGAAGTATCGGTAGTCATGAATGAAGATCTGCAGCGTACAGATCCTAAAGAATATGCATTGATTGTCCTTTACCAGTTACCGGGTATACGGTCGGATGCGAAGATGTTCATTGCAGGGGCTGCTGCAGCCAAAATTCCTGTATGGTATATTCTGGGAGGGCAAAGTAATATCAGTCAATTCAACCAGGTTCAGTCTGCCGTAAATATTTTTGGCAATAGCGGAACGTTAAAGTATACCTACAGCGACATGAGTAAAAGCTTTTCTGTATTTGATCTTGATGCTGTTTCCAGAAAAGCAATAGAAGAATTTGATGCGCTGCAATCGCCATCCGGGCAGGTCAGGATATCCGGGCTAAGCCAGTCTGTCTTTAACCAGCGTACTGGTAAAACTCAAACCGATCAGCCACAGTTATTTTTTACGACTAAGGATGGTGTTAAGGCCGGGTACCTTATTGGTGAAGGGATTTGGAAATGGAAATTATCTGAAGCGCGTGAAGCCCCCGGCAGCCCGGTGTTCAATAACCTCATTAGTAGAATTGTACAATATCTGGCAGTTAAAGATGACAAGCGTAAATTTAAAGTTTACCCGGCAAAGCAAGCTTTCGATGAAAGTGAGCGGGTGATGCTAAACGCCACTTTATACAATGATAGTTATCAACCCGTAAATGCACCGGATGTTAATCTTGAGCTCAAAGATGAAAAGGGGAAGACCTACCGTTATACTTTTACCAGGTTTGAATCTGCTTACCAGCTTGACATCGGTATTTTACCGGCCGGTAATTATTCTTATACTGCCAGTACGGCATTAGCTGCACAAAAGTACCAGGTTAAAGGTTCTTTTATTGTTAATCTGTTAGATGCGGAATTCCAGCAGACAATTGCAAATCACCATTTACTCTATCAGCTGTCTGATCAGACCGGTGGAAAACTCTATGCCCCGGAACAGCTGTTAAAAATAAAAAATGAACTGGCTAAAAGTGAGCATATGAAAACACTGAGTTATGAAGACCGCAGGTATGAACCGCTGATTAATTTCAGGTGGCTGTGTCTCTTGCTGTTGCTGCTGCTGAGTACCGAATGGTTTGTCAGAAAGAGAAATGCAGTACAGTAACGAAGTTTAATTTAGTACGTTACAAACCGTAAAAATAATCGTTTTTACCGGGGAATGCGCTAGGAACGATCAGTACTTAAATTTGGATATTAATCTTTCGGTGCAGCTTTAATGATTACAAAAACATCTTCATTGTCTTTTTTCATGAAATACTTTTCCCTGGCAAATTTCTCCGCTGTATTCAGATTGGTATTCAATTCGTTCAGATCTTTTTTAACCTTAGCTGTTTCAGTCTCATAGAAATCTTTTTCAGCCTGCAGTTTGTTTACTTCTGCACGGTATTCATATTGGGAGAGCATATCATTTTTATCAAAGAATAACATCCATACCGCAAATGCAGCGGCAGAGAGAAAGTATTTATTCTTGAAGATTCCCAGTAATCTGTTCATAATGACAAATATATAAATAAAAAAACATCCGAAGTTCATTAACTCCGGATGTTTTTAAGTACCTCATTTTCCACATTTCAACAATTTAACTTGTCGGCAGAACGTGTGGTTATTATTTTTTGATGAATTTGAAGTCTTTACCGATAAAACGGGCAGCAGATCCCAATTCTTCTTCAATACGTAATAACTGGTTGTATTTCGCTATCCTGTCAGAACGTGAAGCCGAACCTGTTTTAATCTGTCCGCAGTTTAATGCTACAGCTAAATCAGCGATCGTAGTATCTTCAGTTTCACCAGAACGGTGACTCATTACAGATGTATAACCGTTAGTTTGTGCCAATGTTACCGCATTGATAGTTTCAGTTAAAGAACCGATCTGGTTAACTTTAACTAAGATAGAGTTAGCAATGCTTTTATCGATACCCTGTTGTAAACGTTTTACGTTAGTTACAAACAAATCATCACCTACTAACTGTACTTTGTTACCAATGGCTAAAGTTAAAGCTTCCCATGCAGCCCAATCATCCTCATCTAAACCATCTTCGATAGAGATAATAGGATATTTGTTAGCCCAGTCTACCCAGTATTTCACCATTTCGTCAGAGCTCAGTTTCTCTCCTGATGATTTGTGGAAATTATAAGTTTTTGTTTTAGAATCATACATTTCAGATGCAGCAGCATCCATAGCGATCCAGATATCTTTACCAGGAGTGAAACCAGCAGTTTCAATCGCAGTTAATACAGTCTCAATTGCTTCAACGTTAGAACCGATGTTTGGCGCAAAACCACCTTCATCACCAACGTTAGTAGAATAACCTTTTTTCTTTAATACATCTTTCAGGTGGTGAAAAACCTGAGTTCCCATTTGTAATGCTTCAGAGAAACTGCTTGCGCCTAAGGGCATAATCATAAACTCCTGGAAGTCGATCTTGTTATCCGCATGTGCTCCACCGTTTAAGATGTTCATCATCGGGATAGGTAAAGTGTTAGCATTAACACCACCGATATAACGATATAATGGTTGTCTGCTTTCTGCTGCTGCTGCTTTAGCAACCGCTAAAGAAACACCTAAAATTGCGTTAGCACCTAAATTACCTTTGTTTTCTGATCCGTCAAGGTCGATCATGGCTTTGTCAATAAGATTTTGCTCGAAAACATCGATACCCTGAAGTTCTTTTGCAATTTTCTTGTTCACATTCTCAACAGCCTTTAATACACCTTTGCCCATGTAGACTTTTTTATCCCCGTCTCTAAGTTCAACAGCTTCGTGTTTACCAGTACTTGCACCAGAAGGTACAGCCGCACGGCCCATCTGGCCATTTTCAGTGATTACTTCTACTTCAACAGTAGGGTTACCTCTTGAATCGAGGATTTGCCTTGCATGAACATCAATTATTAAACTCATTTTATTTGTTTTAAGTGTTTTATTGCTTAGTGTAAATATTACAATTACTAAGGTGATATTCAAAGTTAAAATAAAATTTAAACTATAGGGACGGATTACCCTATAAAAATTACTCCCACTTGAATACCTTTACCGCCAGTGCGTATATTCCTATGCCCCAGATCACCATAATTAAGATCTGTTGTTTTACGTCCCATAGCCCTGCGCCTTCAAATGCCACTTTTCTCATCGCATCATTCAAATAGGTGAGGGGTAATGCCCTGCTGATCGGCTGCAGCCAGGTCGGGAAATTATCTATTGAAAAAAAAGTGCCTGACAATAAAAATTGGGGCAAAGTAATAATATTGGCTATCGGTGGAATAGTGCTTTCGCTTTTAGCTATGCCAGAAACCACAAATCCGAACCCCATAAATACGATCAGTCCGATAACGGATAGTACCAGCATATTGAGTACCGTGATCACACCATGTATGAGTGTAAAGTGAAAGAAGAAGTGGCCTAACAGAATAATAAAAACTGCACCAAGAAGCGCAAAGCCGATACGTGCGATGCCTTCGCCAAGGATAATGCTCGACCGTCTGACCGGAGTGGCAAAAAATCTTTTAATGACCAGCGTTTGCCTCAGGCTGAAGAATACAAAAGCAGTCCCGAATACTCCAGTGCTCAGTAAAGAGAAACCCAATTGCCCCGGTAAGATGAAGTCTATTGTTCGGTATGTTCTTCCATGTACGGTGCTTTCACTGATTTGCGCAACAGAGGGCTTAAGGTCTTTTGCATTTAAAGTGTACATCAGGTTATTTAATATCGATTTAAGGATATTTCCCCTGTCCATAGATGCAGAAGTATATTTTACGTTAGCCAGGTAAGCAGGCTGGGGAACTGTATTTTTATGTACATCGATCACCCCGGCAATTGTCCCTTTCTCCAGTTGCTGGTTAATCTCTGCTGTAGTTTCATTTTTTACCAGCCTGATTACCGCAGTTGATTCCAATGCTTTGATTACTGGATTCTGTAAATCAGATCCCGGTGCAACGGCAAGGTCTACCTTGATACCGCCACCACCCAGAAAGCCGAAGACTAATATAAATATGAGGGGAAAGGCGAGGGTAAATACGACAGCTGACGGGCTTCGCATAATCGATCTGAAACTGGCTTTAGCCAATGCCAGTGTGGCTTTGGTATGGTTGTACGGTTTATTCATTTTTGATGTCATAATTAGCCTTCGCGCCATTCTTTACCAGTAAGGTTGATGAATACATCTTCCAGATTGGCCTTTTTAACTTCTTTTGTCCTTTCAAACCCGCATGCCAGTAACTGGTCGATCAGGTTATCCGGCGTATCCAGTGCAATAATTTCACCCCGTTCTACAAAAGCGACACGGTCACATAACTGCTCTGCCTCATCCATATAATGTGTAGTAATCACTACGGTTGTGCCGTTCTTCCTGATATCGATAATCAGGTCCCATAGGTTGCGGCGTGCCTGCGGATCCAAACCGGTGGTCGGCTCATCAAGAAAAATGATCTTCGGAGAATTCAGTAACGTGGTCGCAATAGAAAACCGCTGTTTTTGACCGCCGGAAAGTGCTTTATATTTTGCTTTGGCCTTGTCCTGCAGGTTTACTTTCTCCAGCATTTCCATTGGTTTAATGTTCACACCGTATAGTCCTGCAAACAGTTCCATTAACTCTACCAGGTTTAGGTTTGGATAATAACCTGCAGCTTGCAGCTGTACACCAATAATCCGTTTGATCTGATTCGCATCATCGTCTACTGAAAAACCATCAACGGTAATCTTCCCCGAGGTTTTATCTCTTAACGTTTCGATAATTTCTAAGGTAGTTGTTTTACCTGCGCCATTTGGCCCGAGCAATCCAAAGATCTCATTTTCATAAACGTCGAAACTAATTCCTTTCACCGCAGAAAAATCATCATAATTTTTCACCAGATCACGGACACTGATAATGGCATTGGTTCTATCCATGCAATAAATGTACTAAAGGGTTTCATAAAAAAAGGATTGATACTAGTCAATCCTTTTATAAAATGTCGGTAATATGATGATTAAATTTGCTTACCAGGCTAGTTCACCTTTAATTACGCTCACGAAATCATCAAAAAGATAACGTGAATCATGCGGGCCAGGAGAAGATTCCGGGTGGTATTGCACAGAAAATGCTTTTTTACCTTTCACACGTATGCCTTCAATAGACTGGTCGTTTAAGTTGATATGCGTGATTTCTACTTTATCAGAACTTCTAACCTGCTCTGGAATTACACCAAAACCGTGGTTCTGAGAAGTAACCTCACAATGATCTTTAATAATATTTTTTACCGGGTGGTTTAATCCCCTGTGTCCGTTAAACATTTTCATGGTACCGATGCCATTTGCTTGCGCAAGTAACTGGTGACCTAAACAGATACCGAATAAAGGTTTGTCTGCAGCAAGTATTTCTTTAACGGTTTCAATAGCGTAAGGCATTGCAGCAGGATCGCCGGGGCCGTTAGAGATAAAATATGCGTCAGCACCCCATTTGTGCATCTCTTCAAAAGAAGTTTTTGCCGGGTAAACCTGGATATATAAGTCTCTGTCATCAAAATTACGCAAAGTGTTCTTTTTAATGCCGAAATCCAGTGCAGCAACTTTATAGGTAGCATCAGGAGAACCATAGAAATACGGCTCTTTTGTAGATACCTGAGAAGATAACTCTAATCCATCCATAGAAGGTACTTCTGCTAATTTTGCTTTTAACTCTTCAATATCAGTGATCTCTGAAGAGATAATTGCATTCATTGCTCCCTGGTCCCTGATTTTACGTACCAGCGCGCGGGTATCAATGTCAGAAATTCCTACAATGTTTTCATCCTGGAAATAATCCTGGATCGACTCACTTGCTTCCTTACGGCTGTAACCTATACTGTAGTTTTTACAAACCAGACCTGCAATTTTAATTGAATCTGATTCGATCTCCTCTTTGTGAATACCGTAATTACCGATGTGGGCATTGGTAGTAACCATAATCTGACCGAAATAAGAAGGATCAGTAAAAATTTCCTGATAACCCGTCATTCCTGTGTTGAAACAAATCTCTCCTGTAGTAGTACCAATTTTTCCAGCAGCTTTACCGTAGTAAACGGTGCCGTCGGCCAATAACAGGATCGCAGGTAACTTGGTGTAGTTAGTCATTGTATTTAAAATGAGAAAAAAAGTTTAAAAAAGGGATTAATGAAAGAAGATTTGCGAGTTTATTGTCGCTATTACGATTAACAAATATGGTGTTATCTAACCCGTTCATTTCGGGATACAAAGATAGGTTTTTGAACAGTTAAATCCATATTTTTTTTGAAAGGATTAAATTGTTGGGTGATCTGGCCTATATAATCCCTGTTAAGCGACCTTTTCTCAAATGAATACCCTAATTTTGTTCGCTTAAAACATAAATCAATGTCTATACACAAAGAAGTAAAACGAATCACCACTCATATTCTGCAAGAGATGAAGCTGAGTGGCGAAAAAATATCGATGTTAACAGCTTATGATTATTCTATGGCTACCGTTCTGGACGATGCCGGACTGGATGTTTTATTGGTTGGTGATTCGGCTTCGAACGTTATGGCGGGTCATGAGACTACTTTGCCAATAACTTTAGATCAGATGATCTATCATGCGCAAGGCGTTGTAAGAGGCGCCACGCGTGCATTTGTAGTGGTAGATCTTCCATTTGGTTCTTACCAGGGGAATTCAAAAGAAGCACTGAACTCAGCGATCAGGATCATGAAAGAGTCGGGCGCACACGGTATTAAATTAGAAGGCGGAACAGAGATCGTAGAATCTGTTCAACGTATTATTACTGCTGGTATCCCTGTAATGGGGCACTTAGGGCTTACGCCGCAATCTATCTATAAATTTGGTACCTATACAGTAAGAGCTAAAGACGAAGCTGAAGCCGAAAAATTAAAAATTGATGCACAGGCATTGCAAGATGCCGGCTGTTTTGCGATTGTACTGGAAAAAATTCCTGCTAAACTAGCAAAAGAAGTGTCTGAAAGTCTGCATATCCCCATAATCGGGATAGGGGCTGGCCCGCATTGTGACGGACAGGTGCTCGTGGTTAATGATATGATTGGCTTAACTAAAGGATTTAAACCAAGGTTCCTTCGCCAATATGTAAATTTATATGAAGAGATTCTTGGTGCCGCGAAATCTTATATCCGCGATGTGAAGGCAAACGACTTTCCAAATGAAAAAGAACAATACTAGATGCCGGTAACTGCAAAAGACATACTCTATGAGGATAATCACCTGATCGCGATCAATAAACGCGCAGGTGATATTGTACAGATAGATGAAACCGGTGATGAGCCGCTGGACGAGAAGGTGAAGAAATATATTGCTGCAACATATAACAAACCCGGCGGTGCATTTCTTGGTGTGGTACACCGTCTGGACCGTCCGGTAAGCGGGGTTATTTTATTTGCTAAAACCAGCAAGGCGCTCGAAAGGATGAATGCGGTGTTCAAAAACCGTGAAGTAAAAAAGACCTACTGGGCGGTGGTCCGTAATAAACCTGCAAATGTTTCGGGTACGCTGGTGCACTGGCTGGTAAAAAATACGAAGACCAATGTGGTAACACCACATCTGAAAGAGGTAGCGGGAAGCCAGCGGGCCGAACTGAGCTATCGCTTAATTGGTGAGCTGGGTGGATATTACCTGATAGAGGTAGATCCGTTGACAGGCCGGTCCCATCAGATCCGTGTGCAGCTATCCACTTTAGGGTGTCCAATAGTTGGTGATAACAAATACGGCTACCCAAGAGGTAGCCGTAAAGGTAGTATTTGTCTTCATGCCAGGAGATTACAATTCCTGCACCCGGTTAAAAAAGAACCGGTAAATATATTTGCCAAACTTCCGGTCGACGGATTTTGGGAGCGTTTCGAATCCTTTTAGGGTTCGGAACGTTATTTACATTCGATTGGCGAGAGCAATATATAATCGCCAAACTTTACTTTGCTTTTATCAGTAAATACAGTCCTGCCACCTTTTTCTTCCATAGGGCCGTAACCTTCGGCTAACTGGTCTCCTTTTCTTATAAAAATCACTTCTCTGACAGAACTGGTTCCTTCAGAGTTAAAGGTGTAATCAGCAATTATGGTATCTCCTTTAATTACTCCGGCAATTGTACCAGAGTTTTTATCTTTCTCATAAAAATTATAATCCAGTTGTCCGGTCACTGCGTTTCCTGCTTTAGTCATGGAAAGAGATGCGGTATCCTTGTTTTTTATATACGCATAACATGCTTTGTCGGCTATGACAGTTGTATCTGGTGCAGTGGCCAGGCTATCAATTTTCTGTTCTGGCGTTTTATTCTGACAGGCTGCTATAAATCCTGCAACTACGGTAAGTAATAAAATTGATCTTTTCATTTGATGTATAAATAGGTTTCTTCAGTGGTACAATAGCCTTGCCAAAATAAATAATAGTTGTTTTACCAAACGTAAGTGCCTACTGCACCGCCTGCCAGGGTAGTTGATATAAGTTTTCCGTTGTATTTAATGTTAAACTCTTGTGTGTTGTTATTACCATTCACCACAATCACTACTTTTTTTCCTTCCGGCGTTTTAAACGCTACATTCTGCAAATTATTAGTAATGTTAGATCCAATCCGTACCGAACCTGGAGAAACAAATTTGGAGGCATGACCAATAATATAGTACGCTACATTTCTCGTTACTGCAGGGCTGATTGTAATAGCACCTAAGCAAGTAACGCAGCCGCCAACAGTATGCGGGCCATATGCAGGATCTGCTGCAAGGTTCCATTCTAAAACATTTCGGCTCCAGTTACGGGTAGCACCTATAATCAAAGTAGATACATGCCATTTAAGGTCTTCATTAAATTTACCCGGTCCACCAACCCACTGTTCTGTAAAATAGACGTTCCTGTCTGGATGTGCTTCATGTACTTTAGAAAGCGCAGAAATTTCACCTCCATACAAGTGAAATGCAGAACCATCTACATATTTTTTTGCTTCTGCATCATTTAAGATCGTTATCGGATAATCCGGACGATCTGCATTATGGTCGTATACGATGATTTTTGTTTTAATACCGGATGATTTAAAAACCGGGCCTAATGCTGTTTTTACAAATACGGCCTGGTCGGCCGCCTCCATGTACATACTAGGCACATTGCCCGGGTGCAATGGTTCATTTTGAATGGTAACTGCATCGATAATTATCCCCTGTGCTTTCATAGCCTGGATATATTTTACCAGGTATTTAGCATAGGAATTATAATATTCAGGTATTAAGCTTCCGCCTTTAAAGCTGTTGTTGGTTTTCATCCAGGTTGGTGCAGTCCACGGGGAGCCAAGGATTTTAATCTTAGGGTTAATAGCCACTATCTTTTTCAGAATAGGTACCAGATCCGTCATCTCTTTTGCTATAGAGAATTTATCCTGGTTAATATCAGTTTTACCTGCCGGCAGTTCATTGTAAGTAAAAGTATCTGCGCTTAAATCCGATGCGCCAATGCTTATCCTTAGGTAACTTACTCCAATTCCGTTCTTTTTGGCAGAGAAGATTTCTTCCAGTAAAGCATCTTTAGCCTGGCTGTCCATCGCATTAATCAGGCCTGCACTGCCACCTGTCAGTGTGTAACCGAATCCGTCTATGGTTTGAAATTTCTCCGATTCATTTACTTCAATGGTAGGATTGCTGTTTTGTGCAGTACTAAAGTTTAACACCGTGTTCTGCTCCGCTAACAAGGCAGATTTATCGCCGTTTGTTAACCAGAAGACCACTTCACTATTTTTTGCAGGAGAGGAGGTGTCAACAGTTGCTTTTTTAGCCGAACATCCCGCTATAGCAATTGCGAATACTCCGATTATATATTTTTTTATCATTAGTTTCTAGTTAAAATTGATTTTCTTATCCGTAGTCTGATTAAAGCATTTACCGGCTGGGGCTGCATTTAAAATACCAAAGGCTGTATAAACAGCCTTTGGTATGATTGATAAATATTGGTTATCTGACGCTCGGGTTCCTGTCTATTTCCGCTTGTGGAATAGGGAACAGCAGCTTAGCCGCAGTAACATTGTAGTTCAGTGAATTGCCACTGCCATCTTTCTGTGCATTCATCACAGCAATAGCCCTGTTTGTTCTCAGCAAGTCGAACCATCTGTGGCCTTCAAATGCTAATTCCAGGCGGCGCTCTTTTTCGATTGCCAAACGCATTGTTGCCTGATCGTTTGCAGGAGTACCTCCAAGGTTTACCCTTCTTCTGATCTGATCTACCAATATTTTAGACTGTGACCACCCCGATGCGCTGATTTCATTTAATGCTTCTGCTTTTAACAGTAAAATGTCAGCAAGACGGATAATATAACTATCACTTTTATCATCAGCTCTGTACTTGTTGATATATGGATAGTTTGCTTTAGACCAATAAGCATCAGTCCATCCTTCAGTAACTACATTTTTAAAAGTGATACTGGCATTTTTACGAATTACGTCACCTTCATCATCAAAAGCCTTTACCAGATCATTAGATGGTGTGTTAAATCTTTTCCATCCTGTACCAGTAATTACACCCGGCATCCAGTTTCCATGCAAACCGCTATAACCATCGTACTGCATTTCCCAGATTGCTTCCGAGTTGTTTTTATTAGCCGCATCAAATAAACCACTGAAATTACCGAAAAGTGAATATCCGCCGCCAGTTACTGCATCGCAGTATTGGCTTACTTTTGCCCAGTCTGGTGTTTGTTTAGTCGCGTAAACTTTTGCAAGGATCGCATTTGCAGCGCCTTTAGTAAAAGTTCCTTTATTAGGCCCCGCAGTTCTTACGTTAGCCAGAGCAAATTCAAGATCTGAAATGATCTGCGCATACAATACTTCGAGCGTAGCTTTTGGTGTCTGTGTTTCTTCAAGGGTTGCAGGTGTTTTTAAAATTAAAGGCACAGCACCAAATAAACGTACCAGGTTAAAATACGAGTACGCACGGATACCTCTCGCTTCGCCAAGGATTTGGTTTCTTCTGCCACCGGCATCAAGCTTATCATCCTTAATATTAGGTACGTTTTCTAATACTTCATTCGCATTTTTGATATCGCTGTACAACGAACTCCAGTCACGTCCAACGTTTCCATTTGTAGAAGTCGCCGTAAACAGGTCAATCTGAATATTCGCCTGGTTATCTCCTCCTGCATAAGCGTTATCTGCAGTTACATCACCATTGGTCATATAATCCCAAATATTGTAATCATTGTACATGCCATCATACACTCCCTGCATCAGTTTCTCTGCACCAGCAGCATCAACAAAAGCTACATCACCAGTTACCTGGTTAAATGGTGTTTTTTCTAAAAAGTCTTTTTTACAGCCAGATTGAACTGAAAGGACAAAAGCCCCGGCTGCGATCAGTGAATATATTTTATATTTCATTTTTCTAAATATTAAAAGCCAACATTTACACCTAACAAGAAGCTTCTCGATTGCGGATACGTTCCATAATCAACACCCATATTAGGGCCATTTGCACCATACTGGTTTACTTCAGGATCCAGTCCTGTGTATTTTGTGAAAGTCAACAGGTTGTAGCTGGTTGCAAATACAGTCAGTTTATCCATTTTCCATCTTCCAAGTGTTGCTGCACCGAAATTATACGAAAGGGTTGCTGTTTTTAAGCGCAGGTAAGATGCGTTCTCCACAAATCTGCTTGATGTTAACGAGTTGTCTGATGATGCTTTTAAAACTCCGGGTACATCAGTGATCTGACCTGGGGTAGTCCATCTGTTTAGTACAGCGGCCGACTGGTTCTTTGAGTCGCTCATGCTTTCTAAATCAATTCTCGAAGCGTTAAACAACTGGTTCCCCTGTACACCCTGGAAGAAAAGGGATAAACCCCAGTTTCCGTAGTTCAGGTTGTTGTTTACACCGTAAGTGTATTTAGGTTGCGCTGAGCCGATAAAGGTACGGTCATCTGCATTGATCGTACCATTACCATCTGTATCCTGATAAATAGCTTTTCCATTGGCAGGATTCACTCCCTGGTAAACATAACCATAGAAACTACCTAATGGACGGCCAACTTCGATTCTTACTGCGGCATCACGCTCGTAGATACTGCCATAATCCAATGATTTTGTAGTTGCTCCGAGGCTGGTTACTTTGTTTTTGTTGAAAGAGATGTTCAGATCTGTAGTCCATGTGAATTTATCACCCTGGAAGTTTTTGGTAGACAATACAAATTCTAAACCTTTATTCTCCATCGACCCAACATTCAGCGCTTTAGATCCTAAAGCTGTTGAAGGTGCCAATTGTACGTTGATCAATAAGTCGTTTGTCTTTTTTACATACGCATCAGCAGTAAAAGTTAACCGGCTGTTAAACATAGTTAAATCTAAACCGATATTGGTTTGTGTTGTTTTTTCCCATGAAAGCTGATCATTTGCCGACTGAGAAAGGGCATAAGAATTCTGCGTAGTGATCTGGTATAATTTTAAGTAAGAATAATCTCCGATACCTTCGTCATTACCCACTTTACCCCAGCTACCGCGAAGTTTTAAGTCGTTGATTGTTTTGCTGTCTTTCAGGAAGTTTTCTCCCGAGATTCTCCATCCTGCAGAAACTGAAGGGAAGTAACCAAACCTTTTATCTTTTGCAAAACGCGAAGAACCATCCGCCCTGAAGTTAGAGCTAAATAAGTATTTGCTGTCAAATGCGTAGGTTACCCTTGCAAGATAGGATTGTTTAGTCCATTGTGAACGCTGAGGGATAGTCGGAGCAATTGATGGTGCAATAGAATTGCCGTCTGTATCAATATAACGTGATTCAGAGTAGTTGTTGTACTTGTAGTCGGACGACTGTATGGTATAACCTCCTGTTGCACCAAATACATTCTTTCCGATAGTTTTATTATAGTTCAGGATGTTTTCGTTTAACCAAACCTGGTCATTTGTCCTGTTATTATTATAGATACCTCTTTCTGTACGGCCGTAGATAGTTTTGTACGGATCCAGATAGTAGTTATAAAATTCCTGTCTTAAGTTCGTACTGATCGTAGATTTGAAAGTAAGGTCATTGCTAAACTTGATCTCGCCGCCAAATGAACCGATAAACTTAAACTGTCTATTCATGTTTCTTGAACCGAATGCACTGCCGATTGGGTTTTCATACCCGCCCGGTCCCGGAGTATAACTGCCATTTGGCTCATAGATACCAATTGTAGGGGGAGCAGTTAAAGCACCTAAAATTACACCGCCTCTGGCGATACCCGAATTGTCAGATACATCAATAGATTTACCCGAAGTCAGGGAAGCAGTAGCATTTAGTTTCAACCAGCTGGTTAAAGCCTGTGAACCGTTAAAGTTCATCGTAAAACGGTCTAGTTTTGCAGGGGCAACAACACCTTTGTCTTGCTGATAGCCAGAAGAGAAGTAGTACTGGCCACCTTTAACTCCACCTGATAATGACAATTGATAGCTGTTCTGTGTTCCTGTACCAAAAGTTTCTTTCTGCCAGTCGGTATTAGCTGTACCATGCTCATAACCAAGTTCGTCCATCAACGCGATATACTGGTCGCGGTCCAGTACCTTTTGAGTTTGCCAGAAGTTCGAAATTCCGCTGTAAGCGTTAAATCCTACTTTCAGTTTTCCTTGTTTTCCTTTTTTAGTAGTAATTAAAACTACTCCGTTAGCACCGCTGGATCCGTAGATGGCTGCGGCAGATGCATCTTTTAATATAGTTAACGATTCGATGTCATTCGGGTTAAGGAAACTTGCATCTCTCGAAGTTACTCCGTCGATTACATACAGCGGGCTGTTTGATGCTGTAATTGATGTGTTACCACGAATGCTGACTGTAATACCAGCCCCTGGTTTACCCGATTGTGAACTTACCTGTACACCGGCTGCTTTACCTTGCAGGGCCTGCATCGGGTTAGTGATCGGCTGATTCTGGATATCCTTAGCGGAAATAGAAACTACAGCGGTAGTCAGGTCTTTTCTTGTTTGTGTACCATAACCTACCACGATAACCTCATTGAGCTGCTGGTTATCATCGGATAACTTAACACTGATATTGGTATTATTATTAATCGCTTGCTCGATAGTTACAAATCCTATAAAGGAAAAAGTAAGTGTCGCATTTGCAGGTGCCGCTAAAACATATGCACCATTTTCGTTTGTTACCACGCCCTGGTTGGCGCCTTTAACTTTTACTGAAACTCCCGGAAGGGGTAAACCCTGCTGATCTTTGACTTCACCTTTTATCGTGATGTTCTGCGCCATAGCAACAGAGAATCCGCATAAGAGGCAAATGATAAAAAGAGTAACTTTTTTTCTCATAATATTGCGTTCGTTTGATTTTATTTGATGTGTAAAGTTAAGTCGAATTGTAGTGAATAAACAAGTAGTTTGATAAAAATATTTATCATAAATCACTGATATATAGTTAGTTGTGGTAATTCTAATACGCTTTAATACCCTAGTGTGCTAAATGTATTTAGTGCTGATTTACAGCACTTAAAGGGAATAGTTAAGACTTGCTGACCAGTCATACTGATACGCTTCAATACCCTGATAAAAAATGGCAAAAAGAGTGATGATTTTGGCTATTGAAGGAAGATAAAGCAGGGTTTTATCAGTTTTTCTGTACAGATTTACTCTAAAACCAGCTTGCTCCAACCGTTTTTATTCGTTTTTTTGAGCACTGCTTTGCGCTCTTCCATCAATAGTTTAATCTTAGATCCGTAGGTCCAGCAGGTGCTTTGACGGATATTAAGTATCTCTGCCAGTTTGTGTGAAGAGATTTTACCTTTGGTAGAATAGATCAGGAAGATCATGTAAAAAGCTTTGTTGATCGGGATGCGGGTGTTCTGAAATACCGTGTAGGTAGTTACCGATTCTTCGTATCCGCACTTGCTACAGCGCCTGCTGTAAGGAATATGACCCGGGTAATAATGTGTGTTTTTACACTTACGGCAAGTATATCCTTCAGACCACTTCAGTTCTGATAAAAACAGGTTGCAGCTTTCTTTATCAGGATAGATCTTGCTGAACTCCTCGAAATCTACATCAGCAGACATGACACGGTCGCGCGTAACTTTTTCTACGTTAGTCTGCAACTCCTGGTTATCCTGCTCCAGCAGTACGTTCATCCTGGAAATTTCCTCGGCTTGCTGCATCAACTGGTCATTAACGGCCAGCAGTTCCGCATTTTTGGCTTCGATAATGAGCGACTTATGGAAGACTTCTTTAGTGCGTTCTTCTACTTTTGCTTCGAGCTGCTGGTTCAGCGTGTCTTTAAGTTTGAAGTTTTCTGCCAGCTGCCGGATCATCTGCCGCTGTACTTTCTCTTTTTTATGTTTAAGGATCCTTACTTTATCACCGATAGCGAAAGAAAGGAAAACCATCTCCAGTACAAAACAGAAGCTAAGGCTATAATAACTGATTACGCCTATGTTTAACCAGGAGAAGCCGATCATGATTAATAGTTTCAGGGTAAAACCGGCAAAAAGGAAGCTGTAACCTAATACAAAAAAACGTGCTGGTTTATAGCCGCTGCGGTAAATATAGATACCCGTGTAAAATGCTACTGCCAGTGGAATAAACTCGATGAATTTATAGGTAAAGAGCGAGCGGTCGAGCAGCAAACTGTAAATGAATAAAGCAGTTCTGATGCCTATAATGTAAAGGATAAGTTTATTTAACTTTGGTGCTTTTGCTTTAACAAAGAGCAGTTCCCTGGTAAAAAGGAGCGCAAATACACTGGTAGCATACAGCGCAAAAGCATAGGAGATCTGGTTCCATTGTGGGGCAGACGACCATAAATATTGATAAGCAATGCCATCTGTACTCATTTCGAAAAAGCCGACACTTAAATTATAGAGTACATAATATAAGTACTGCCTTTGACGCATGGCGATAAACATGATCAGGTTATAAAAACTGAAAACCAGGATCATCCCATAAAAGATACCGAAATAGAAGTATTCGTCCAGCGCATAAGAAATGAACCAGTCTACCGTTCTCACAACAATAATTACATCCGAAATCTGTGAAGACTTAAACTTAAAGTAATACAGCTGTGTATCATTGTTATCATTTTTGATATATAACTCGAAGTTTTTATGGTGCAGCTGTCTTTTTTCGAAATCAAAAGTATCTCCAAACTCGCTTTTTTGATAACTCCCGTCTTTTTGAGGCAGGTAGGCTGTTACATGGTCAATTGTCTGGTCAAAAAATTCCAGCAAATATTTTTTACCGGCATTGCTGTTATGCTTAATTTTTATGCGGTACCAGTAGGTAGCGCTTTTATCTTTTGTTTGTGGGGTGCTTTTTAAATTGGGCTGGAATTTTTTATTGAAATCAAGACTTTTCACTTCGTCAAATGTCAGCGTATTGCCCGGGTCTGTCAGGGACTCAATTTCACCGAAATTGAAAATATGCTGGTCTACACTATCGTTTAATGCGACTGCTTTTTGCGCCCATGCTGCGGATCCCAGGTTAGTAAACAAGAATACAGCTAATAAAACACGCAAAGTAAAAATGGAGAACAGCTTATGCATAACTAAAAAAAGTACCCGGTTATATTTGACTAGACTACAAAGATAATATTACTTTTCTAATCGTCCGGTTCCTGATTATTTAACACTTTCATTTACTGTGGATGCAAGCCCGTGTGCTGGCGGACATATCTGCCTATAAGACTAAGCAGGCTATCGCTTGGAATGGATTTGGCAACGATTTTTCCATCAGGATCGATAAGGAAATTTGCTGGAATACTATCAAATTTCAAAGTCCTGATTGCCGTACCCTCCCATACTTTCTGATCGATCAGTTGCCGCCATTGCAAATGCTGACTGTCAACATATCTTTTCCATTCTGAAATCTCAGGATCAAGGGCTACACTCACCATGTCGAGTTCGCGTTTTGAATAAGCAGATCTGATTTCTTTTTTAATTGTGGTACAGGCTAGTGAAGCAGGAGAGAAAGTAGACCAAAAGTCAATAAAATAAAATTTACCTTTTAAAGCGCTGGTAGAATACTGGTCGCCATTACGATCAGGCAAACTAATAAAAGGAAGGGTATCACCAATATGATACTCTTCCTCCATAATTTTGATAAAGTTTAATGCGCGTTGTTCTATCTCCTTAACCGGCGGATAGGTGGGGAATCGTTTCACCGCACGGGTTATAAACTTTTTCAAACCAGCATAGTCCTTCCCAAAATCTACCTGATCATAAATAAGAGCAAAAGCTGCCGGGCTCTTTACGGTATCCGCATAGTTTATAGCATTATTAAAATATGCCGGGTTTCGCCTGTTCGCCAGAGCATCCTGGGCCTGTTTAAATTTTAGCAGGCTGATTGTTGCCCTGGAATCACTGGAAGAAGTTCTTGCGAAGTAATCTGCATGAATATTTATCATTGGAGCATCCCTGATAAAGCTAACCTGATAATCATTAAATGAAGAAGTGATCAAATACATTCCCTGCTCATCTCCGGGAAGCGTAAAACGGATCGGGTCATCGTTTTTGGTCACTATCGCGGAGTCCATTAATTCATTTTTACCAGAATAAGGAACTTTAAACATGTACATTTTTTCTCCTATTCCCATTTTAGGATATACAGTAACCAGCGTGTCCCGGCTTGTAGAGCCGCAGGCATAAAGCAAAACAGAAATGATTAAGACCAGTATTCGAAGGCCGGGAAAACTCCTCATAATTAATGTCATTTACCTAAAAAGGAGCTGACATTGCTGACAGCTCCCTAAGTTATTCTAATATAAGATTAATCTTATTGTCTAACCCATTTTTCATAAACCTGACGTGTCCAGCTTGCCTCTCCTGAACCACCGGATCCAATGTATCCGTAGTGCATAAAGAAAGTTTTAGATGCAGTATCATAAGTGTTGTTATATGTTGCAGCTAACCATGGAGAAACCCCTGGTGTAGCGGTCCCGCTTGAATTTACCCAGGTGCTGCTTGCTCCGGCTTGATCTTTAGTCATAAAACCAGAATTTAGACCACTTGGCGTAGCGCCGGCAGCCACAAAATTCGTTAATGTACTTCCATCTACACTAAAGTTAAAATAGTAGTTACTGCTGCCAAGATCTCCTATAGCTGCCTGAGAAACTGTTGCACCTACTGTAGCTAACGATTTTGTTGCGCTGATTGCCCGCCCTGCCGTTGGGTGGAAGAACCATCCTGTAACGGTGTAACTTCCTTCATAAGCATTTTTAGCCACTAACCTGTAGATACCAGTTCCGTAATTGCCACTGATGGTACCGGCACTTGTACTCTGTATCGATACACCTAAAGCATAAGATTTAGTAAAGTCGAAAGAAGCAGTTTTAAGTCTCAAAACAAAAGTTCCGGTTTTCGAACCTTTTGCAATCGTTACCGTATTGCTCGCTACAGTATAAAGTGTAGCAGGTAATTCTGTGTATGTAGTTGCTTGTGCAGAATTGTATGCGCTTAATGCATTTGAATTGACTGCTACTGATAACGTGATGTCTTCCGGAGCGCCGGATACACCAGTGTAGTTGATTGTGATTGGGCATTCTATTTCGTCGACTGCATCGAAGGACTTTGTAACGATCGAATAATTTGTAGAAGTAGCCCTCGAAGGCAGGTCTGCCAATTCAATGATTCCGCCCTGACTATCTGAGTCGAAAACTGAATCTTCCTTTGTGCAGGATTGTAAAGCTGTCACTGCAAAAACTATTGCAAGGCTTAATATTTTATAATGTTTTTTCATCCGTATGTATTTGTTTTTTATCGGTTATGCAGCTATCATAAGCTTTTTTATCACTGTATGTTAGCTGTTAGCTGATAATGGTTTCATCCGTAAGTATTGATTTTAATTGTGATAAAGCTTGCACAAGATTTACAGACTAATTGTAAACTGTAATCTTGTGCAGGTCTACTATCTTAAGTTTTGAACTGTTTAATTAGAAGCCGCAGTATCTGAAGCGGGATCCCAGAAAATTTTATTGGTAAACACATTTATGCCCGCTGGAGTATTGCTATTAAGGTTATACTCATTTTGCGGATAAATGCTGCGCACAGACAATTTATCTACCCTTGTAGAACTCGATTGCAGAGAAGCAAAAGTTGCTGTGCCACTCGTAGAACCATTTACTATTGCAGGATAGGTAGTTCTTCTGAATTCTGTCCATGCCTCATAACTGTCAACAAAGTTAAGCGCAATATATTTTTGTGTAATAATTGCTTCCAGGCGCTGTGCGTAACTTGTAGCTAAATTATAGTTGGCAAGGTATCTGGTTGCTTCGGCAGTTACATTTGCTGCCTGGTAGGCTATTGCATCTGCTACTGGTGTAGAAGTAGCCGGAACGGCATTGCTTGAACCAAATTTTTCCAGGTAATTAAAGGAAGCCTGTACACCAAGATCAAAGTTAGATTGTGCTGTACCCGATAAGGCATGTCCGTTCAGCGCTGCTTCGGCCAGTAAAAAGTAAGTCTCTGAAGCTGGGAAAATAATTTGTCCCATTACCCTGCTTTTTAAGATTCCTTGTGCCTCAGGCGCACTGGCACCTGTACCAACTCCAATGTACCATGCTGGATATCCTGAGATCGCTGTCGCCGCATTTTCATTCCCTAATTGGTTTACCGGGGTAGAACCAAAGTTTTTATAAGTTAGTGCACCACGTTTGGTATCTGTAAGTTTAATACCGTTATAAAAGGACATGATCCATGGGCTTGGGATACGTGAGGTCGAGTTAGAATTGGCGGTTCCGGTATAACTGCTGTGATAAGTGTTCCACATTGGATTCTGAATAGCACTTGCAGAACTATATCCCGGGTCAATAATTACATCATCAGTTAAAAATCCTTCAGTACTGAATGTACCAAATTCTGTTGCCACGAAGTCAGAGATCGAAGACGTTCTTGCACGGGTTAAAATACGTAGTTTAATATTATTTGCAAACTGTATCCATTTAGTCACATCGCCTTCAAATACCACATCCGAAGTACCCAGCTGGGTAACTGTACTGTTATCGCTATATGTTTGCAATTGCGCGATTGAAGCATCTAACTCCGTAACCAGTGCTTTATACACCGTTGCAGCGTCATCATACTTTGGTACAACAACAGCAACACCTTTTAAAGCGTCAGAATAAGGAACATCACCATACTCATCCACTAATTTCTGGTAGTTATAAGATTTCATAATCCTGGCAACAGAATTAAACAAGGCATATTTTTCAACTCCTGTGGTGTTATCAATGATATATTGATAGTCTTTCAGGTTTGCAAACGGGCTTGTGTAAAGCCCCGTGTTGCTCGATGACGTAAATGCATACGTTATGGTAGTTGACCCTGTATATGACCAGCCGCCAGCGTTAGACTGGTATCCGGCCATAAAGTTTCCGTAATCAAGGTAAGTAACCAATAGGCCGCCTGTACTGGTTAGTGCCGCCGGCAATACCAATTCTGGCGTTGATGAGGTTGCAGAGTTTGGATTATCATTAATGTCCAGGTACGACTTTTTACAAGAAGTAGCTGTGACCATAACTGCAATGATAAGTGATATATTTAAAAGTCTTTTCATGTTATTCAAATTAGAAGGTTAGTGATACTGTACCGCCAAAGTATCTTGTTGGTGGCGTTTGAGACAGTGAAGTAGTACCAACTGCATTACTGTCACTACCATTAGCACTATAATCGGGATCAGTATATTCATTTGATTTAGTAGCCCATAAGAACAAGTTCCTTCCCTGGATACTTACTGTTGCTGCTTTGATGAATTTTGATCTTTGTAATAATGACTGCGGTATTTTGTAGGCAAGGGATGCTTCTCTCAATTTCCAGTAATCACCCGAGTAAACATAGTTACTGGTTACATTCGTATTAAAGCTGCTGCTTGTCCAGAAACCGGCTCCGCCATCAGAAACAGTGATACTGTTGTTGGCTACATAAGTTCCGGTCGAAGAATCGTAGTAAGATGAGTTAGGGAATACAAATTTCTCACGGTTGTAATAAGCCGAACGTGCAGATGAGCCCGAGAAATCTAATGTAGATCCTTCTCCTGAATAAATCACATAACCTCCGCGGTACTCAAATAAGGCAGATAATGTGAAGTCTTTGTAGCGTAAAGTGAAATCTAATCCTAAACGGGTCTTTGGCTGGGTACTCCCTAAAACCTGTGCGGTAGTGTTTACTAATGGATTACCTGTATTGGCGTCTACAATCACCCTTCCTTGTGAGTCTCTCTGGTAATCAAGACCGATAATGGAAGGATAAGTCTGGCCAACTACACCGTAGATAGTTGTACTCTCATTTACACCAATTGTACTCAGGTCACTCGTAAGAGACACTAATTTATTTTCATTGTATGTGAAGTTACCACCAACTCTCAGGTTCCAGTCATGAGTTCTGACAGGGGTAAAGTGTAAAGCGGTTTCCACACCTTTGTTTGTTAATTCGCCTGCGTTCAGGTACATATAGTTGTAACCTGTTGATGATGAAATACTAGCTTTAACCACCTGGTCTATTGAACTGGATGTGTAATACGTCGCAGTTCCGTCAACTATACCTTTAAATAATCTGAAGTCAGTACCGAATTCTAAGCTTTTAGTGATCTCTGGTTTCAGATTCGGCGAAACCAATACGTTGTTTTGCGAGAAACCTGTGCCATACCCATAACCTGTAGAGGAATTAAACGTTGGTTCCAAAGAGTAAGGGTCTAAGTTAACCAATCCTACTTTTGAAGCCGCTGCGCGGATTTTCAAATAGTCAATAACCTTGCTGCCTTTTAAGAAAGAGAAAGCATCAGTCGGGATAAATGATAAATCTGCAGCAGGGTAGAAGAATGATCTGTTTGCCGGAGAAAGTACAGAAACCCAGTCATTACGTCCTGTTAAGTGCAGATAAAGGTATTTTTTATAGCCTACTGTTAAATCTCCCCAAACACCGTATTGACGGGTATTGGTATTCTTTTCAGTAGAAGTAGAGTTACCTGTAATATTACTGATATTGTAAAGGCCTGCTACTTTTAATCCGCTACCAGAATCTGTCATATCTTTAGAGCCAGTACTTTTCAGCGAAAGGCCTGCAACAAGATTAAATGAGAAATCTTTTACATCCTTTTTGATATTGGTCAGGAAGTCTGTGTTAAACTGTGTAGTGTTATACATCTCATCAGAAACCGAAGCACCAAAATCTGTTTTTGAAGAACTATTAGTGGTGTAATCTGTATAATCGTAACCTGCTGTAGAATTTTTAGAGGTGTAGTATCTGTTAGTGATACCGGCTCTGTAAGTAAAGTTTAACCAATCTGTAGCTTTATAATTTAATTCTGCATTACCTGTCAGGTAAGCGTTTTTATACTTTTGCCTGTTGTTATCAATAGTGAAATAAGGATTCTGGTAATAATCATTGTAATAATTATCCGGCATCGCATACTTATCAGTCTGCCAGTTTTTGTAACTTAATAATGGGATATCAGCTGGCGTATTTAACAAGTTGTTATAAACGCTGGATGTTGCACTGGTAATATCATTTTTGTTTTCAATATAACTTACCGAGTAATTAGCGCTGAACCTGTCAGATATTTTTCTTGTTCCATTAAATCTTACCGATGTTCTATTGTACTTGTCTCCCGGAGTGGTGCCTGTACCGTCAACATACTGACCTGATATGAATGTAGTAGATTTAGCATCTCCTGTTGATAGGGAGAAATCTGTCTGGTTGGAAACGCCTGTTTGCCAAAAATCATACTTGTCATCCGTAGCAGAATAAACTACCGATTGTATAGTACCGTCAGCAAGTGTTCTTCCGATATTCCTGGTTGTTCCGTCAAATGCAGGGCCATATTGCTGATTTTCGATCGGATCATAAACCTGTGCGCCTGCAGTAGAGCCAGAACCAAAACTGTTCTGCAACTTTGGAGAAAAACTAACCTGTTCCAGCGTTGTCGTGTTTGCAACCCTGATTGTGGTCAGCCCCTCTTTACCTTTTTTAGTGGTAATAATCAAAGCGCCGTTAGATGCATCTGATCCGTATAATGCAGCACCCGAAGCACCATTTAATACCTGGATATCTTCAACATCTTCCGGGTTAATGTTCGCTAATATTGCATTTGGAACAACCACGTTATCCAATACAATAAGTGCCTGGTTGTTCCCGGAGATTGATCTGTTTCCCCGTAATACCAACCTGTAGTTAGGATTTACGCCACTGCCTGTAGCATTGATTTGTAAACCCGGAACTTTTGCCATCAATCCTCCGGCAACCGTTGTCGACTTACCAGTTGTAAGCTGTTCTGCAGTAATCCTGGTAGCTGCATACCCTTGTTCTTTTGGTGTTCTTTTAATACCGCCAGCAGAAACAACGGCTACTTCCTGTAAGCTGTTTGCATTTTCAGCCAGTATCATGTCTAATGTATTACTTGCTGCTGGTGCTTCTTTAGTATTAAAACCGATAAAACTGAAAACCAGTACCGGGGTTTGTCCGCCAGAAATTTTAATGCTGTATTTACCGTTTGCTCCGGTAGTAGTACCATTTGTGGTGTTCTTAACTTTCACACTCACACCAGGGAGCGGGAGTCCGTCTTCTTTTGATTTTACCGTTCCGGTAATAGTTCGGTCTTGTGCATATGCCTGCGTAACAAGCAAAGTCAAGATAAACATGATTTTGAATAGATTTTTTTTCATCAACGCTTAGTTTATAGTTAATAATGACTATCATTTGATAGTATCAGCCTATGAAAATAGAGGTATGAGCAAAAAAAATATGTTAAATACCGATAGATAGCAGTTTTGTCTCGGTGAATCGATGGAGTTTGCTAAAACAATTTGCTTTAACTGTTAAGAATTGTTAAAAGGACTGTGGTTTTATTACAAATTGCTTTTTTTTGTCAATTTTCTGTCGGGTGCATAACTTTTTTTTTGTTAATTAAGTCCTTGTCAGATTATTTTCGTCAAAAAAATGCAGGTTAATTTGGATGGCTTTCCTTTCTGCTAAATAGATTAGCATGCCTAAGATTTATCGACCATAAATTGATCATTTGATAAAACCTCTTGTGGTTGCATATATCTATATATGGTCTATATTTGCAGCAGTTTAACCAGATCTGTTTTACCTGGTTACCTGTCCAGATATGATTATAGATACAATAACATGGAATCCAAGTGATTCAATTATAGATTTAGGCTTTTTTGCATTGAGGTATTATTCGATGTTTTTCCTGCTTGCATTCGTTTCCAGCTATATTGTGGTGAAGAATCAATTTGTTAAGCATGAAATAGATGTTGCATTAATGGATTCGCTGACTATCTATGTTGTGCTTGGTACGCTGATTGGTGCGCGTCTGGGGCATTGTCTTTTTTATGATTTTGCATATTACTCGAAACACCCGCTGGAGATCATACTCCCTTTTACCTTTACACCTGAATTTAAAATAACGGGTTTCCAGGGCTTGGCAAGTCACGGCGGCGGGATCGGAATTATGGTAAGTTTAATCCTGTTCAGCCGGAAGTTTAAATTGAAATTATGGTTTTTGCTGGACCAGATCGCATTAGTAGTTCCGCTTGCAGGAATGTTTATCAGGCTGGGGAATTTGATGAATTCCGAGATCATAGGGAAACCTACGGATGTAAACTGGGCATTTATCTTCTTAAAAGATGATACTATTCCCCGTCACCCTGCACAGTTGTATGAAGCTATTGCTTACCTCCTGATTTTTGCATTGGTTTACTACCTGGTGCAGAAATTCCCAAAAGCATCCGGATTTTATTTCGGAATGGTGATCTTCCTGATTTTCTGTTTCAGGATTGGTGTAGAATTCATAAAAGAAGATCAATCTGCTTTTGAAGCGGGCTTGTTGTTAAATATGGGACAAATCTTAAGCATACCTTTTATACTAACCGGTTTGGTGATTATGTATCTTAAAAGAGGGATGCCAGAAAATATTGAATTGAATTCTGCTAAGCGATAGCAGAACTCAATTTTGTTTTTGTGCTGAACAACCAGGTTAATAACAGGCAAAGCAGGAATCCTATAAATGCAAGTATTGCGCCTACATACTCCGGAGAAGTATAGCCAAACCCTGCAGCAATCGGCAACCCGCCAAGAAAAGCACCCAATGCATTTCCCATATTGGCACTTGCCTGCATCGCAGAAGAAGCAAGCATTTCTGCCCCTTTTGCAGAGCCGATCATCAGCATCTGCATTGGTGCAATTACTGCAAATGCCAGTCCGCCGGTTATAAAAGTAAGCAGCAGTGCCGCAATTTTAAACTGACTCAGCAAAGCAACCATAATCAGTACAATGATCATTGCCAGTAGTAAATAACTTGTTGTTTTAAGTGGAGAAAACCTGTCGGCTAATCTTCCGCCTGCAAAATTCCCTACAGCCATTCCTAAACCGGCAATCACCATAATAGGAGTAATCATATTACTGTCAAAGTGTGCTACCTCAGTCATCAGCGGAGCAATATAGCTGATCCAGGCAAATAGTCCACCTGTTCCAATTGCCGATATGCCAATAATAATCCAAAGTTCCGGCTTTTTGAAAACCTTTAAGCTGTCAGCAAACTTAACGTCCGATTGAGAAGTCATCACCGGCAGCCATTTATTTATACTCAGTGCAGTGATAATTGCCATCGCCGCTACTACCACGAAAGAAATACGCCAGTCGAGATTGTGACCGATAAACGTACCAAGTGGCACACCTACAATATTAGCAATAGTTAAACCAGCGAACATTACCGAAACCGATTTAGCTTCACTTCCCGGATCGGCCAGTTTACTTGCTACAACCGCTCCAATTCCAAAAAAGGCACCATGGGGCAGGCCGACAATAAAGCGGGCTACAAGCAGTAATGCATAAGTAGGGGCTACGCTGAACAATATATTTCCGAAGGCTACACATAACATGAGCCCGATCAGTACTTTTTTAGGTGGATATTTGCCCAATATACCAACCATCACCGGCGCACCAATGATTACACCAAGCGCATAGATTGCAATCAGGTTACCTGCGGCTGGAATACTCACAGAAAGAGACTTTGCTACGTCAGGTAAAACACCCATCATCATAAATTCTGTCATTCCGAGACTAATACCACCGAGGCAGAGTGTAATTAAGCTCGTTTTTGTGTTGGAGATGAGTTTGAGTAGCTTCATGTGCGTAATTTTCTGCAAATATAAGATTGTTATGCTGTATGAAGGTCCATTAAGGATTTATATGATACGGGTATGAAATTTCTTCCAGATCTTCTATTAACTGTTCCCAGTCTTCCAGCTCGTCAACAATAGACAATACCATCGCTTTTGTAAGCGGTTCGTGGTTAAAGAGCTGTGTAACCACGTCGGTTGGGATACCAGTTTCCTTATAACTTCCTTTAAAATAATCCGTAGCCCATTTTACATAGGTGGCGGGCTCTCCATCCAGCGGACTAAGAAGTTCTGCTGAATGATCATCATTAGCTGCTATTATACCAGTCGCCCATTGTTCCTGGCCATATTTCCAAACGCAAAATGTAGTGCCGGCAGAATGTACTGGTTCGCCAAAGATAAACTCATGAAATACTGCTGGCAGTTTATCTGTTAGTTTATCCTTATCGATCTCCTCTGCTTCATGGGCAAAACCGTTGATCACTGTTCCTTCTTCCCTGAAGAGTATCAGTACCTGATCACCCTCACCGTTACGCATCTCGAAGAATTCTTCATCTTCGCTCCAGTCGCTGTTATAAGAATAATAACGGTAAACCCAATCCTGGCTCAATATCGCGTCGAGTACGGCCATGGCTTTGCAGGCATCCTTTAATTTTTTACTGTCGGGTAATAACAGCAGATTTTTAGTAGTTATCATAAGTAAGTTTAATCAGGAAGGTATCAGCCATGGATAACCTTTTTACCTTCCACAGAAATGTCCGATCCTTCAGCAAGCATAACAGAAACAGGTTCCTGTTTATTCAGGAATTCGAACCGCTCGCCATAGGTAAGTCCGAAATCTACTGCAATATTAAAGCTTTTCACTTTATACTGTGCCCATTTTGGGTGTCTTACTTCATATTCATTGGTTTTTGTGGCACTATACCTCGCATATCCCCAGTAATGCTCTGTAATAAATTCGGCCTCACTGCCAACGGAGATTTCTGACAATCCTTTATTTGCTGTTACGCTAAAGCTTTGCCATTGGTTTTTACACCTCCAGCGATATTCTACCGATCGCTCTACATCAGTTTCCATCCAGCTGTGGGTCATCGGCATCGTCTCATAATTCTCATTGTAAATCGTATTTGCGACAGCAGAAAGTGCAAATTTAGGTACAATCTCCTTTATAAACACAACACCACGCTTTACGGTATTACCATCTTTATATGTTACGTAAAAGCGAAGGTTCACTTCTTCGAAGTTTGCGTGAAAGGGGATACTGAAACCCAGCAATTTTGTGTTTTTAAACAGGAAGCCTATCAAACTTACATAACAGATGCCATTCCAAAGGTCCAGCTCGGTGCCCACTGGTAAATAAGGCAGTAAAATATTTTGATCAATGGCGTAATTAGCTATCGCTAACTTTCTCCATTCGGCGGTTAAAAAGCTCATTTGGTGTAGAAATCAGGTGATTGAAAGGCCAAAGTACTAAACCTAAATGATAACCTTACATTGGGCTTGTATTATTTTTTATCACTTAATAAATTCTAAATAATGTTTATTGGTTAACAGCACCGGCTATTTATATGATCCTGATCTTTTACATCGATCAATTTTAAATCCTCTGCAGTGCAATAATAATAACCGTAACTATAGCAGCATTTAACTTCTTCGCCATCCGGAGAGGTGAGCTGATGGGTGAAAAATCTAAAATCAAAACCTTCGGATTGCAGTAGTTCTTTCCTGATGCTTTTAATACCATGTTTCATTAACCTTTCCAGTATAACAGCATTCTTTTTTAGTTTTCTGTTTATGATTTTCAAGAACTCATCTCTTTGTTTATATATAGTATTGTGATGGTGATTTCTGCAATTGTCACTGCAGAATTTCTTATCCGCCCTACCAATTAATTTTATTTTACATTCCTGACAATACTTCATTATGTTATGTTTTAAGGCTATAAAATTAATCAAAAGTTACATTAATGTTGTTTTATTTTGTTTTTATCCGATTATAAGCGTTTAAATACCGAATAATAGATGAATGACTTTTCATATTTGCTGACCAGCATTTGCTGAAAACATTAGCTTAAAAAAGATATATGGAAAGATTTAAAAACGTTGTGCGTTTAACAGGTTACGTGGGGGCCGACCCCGTAATTGTGAATTTTGCAGAGAGAAAAATGGCGAGGGTCAGTATTGGTGTGCATGAGTATTATAAAAACAGTTTGGGGGAAACTGTTGATCAGACCCAGTGGTTTAACCTGGTTTTCTGGAATCAAAAAGTAGAGCTGGTCGAAGGTTTAGTGAAAAAAGGTCTGGCAGTAAGGGTGGTAGGCAAATTAAGTGCGCAGACTTTTACAGATAAAAACGGCGATCAGCGCTATGGAATTGAAGTGATTGTGAATGAGCTTGAAGTGGTTGACAAATATGAATTATAGCTGAAAAGTTAGCCCCCCGTAAAAGTTTCTGGATGCAGCAGCGTTGAAATATCTTCCACCTGCTGCATTCAAATCATTACCAAGACTATATTTCTGTTTCAGTAAATTATCTGCTCCTGCAAAAATCTCCACTGGCACCTTTCCAATCCTTAGGGTTTTACAGCCGATTTTTGTTTGCAACAAATGGTATTTCGCTGCGTAAACTGTATTGGCATCCGTGAGGGGAATAGTAGCAGTATAGGTATGCTGCAGAAAAGCATAAAGGCCTTTTGGTAACCTCAATTCGAGGCTGTTTACAACCACATTTTTTGGTACGCCAGTCAGGCTTTTACCAGAAAGATCGGCAGAACGGTCAAAGTAATCATCAAATTTAAAACTGCTGAGCGTATAAGCGTTGCTAAATAACAAACCCCTGACAAATTGCCCATTATTCTGCCTGATGATCCATGCGGATAGTGAGGTTTCCAGTCCCCATTGTTTTGTGCCCCCGGCATTGATAAAAAACTCGGTGTCATTTTCATTTACACGTCGTACAATCGCATCTTTTAAATGATAATAAAATCCTGTCAGATCTATAAATACCCTTTGATCGATTGTTTGTAACCTTACACCTGTTTCATAATTCCAGCCATGCTCAGGCTGCAGGTTTACATTAATGATATTGTCAGATGCCCTGATTTCTGCAAGTGTTGGTGGTGAATAGCCTTTGCTTACTGAAGCACGGACAGAAATGTCTTTGCTAAACAGATAAGAGAGTGCTGCCCTTGGCATAAATTGTACATCAAAACTGTTTGTTTTTTTTGCGATTACTACAGGATAGCGGCTTTCATAACCATAGGTATACCCATTCGCACTAACGGATAATTCGAGTAGTAACCGCTTAAAGATATCCACATTCAGATGTGCAAAACCGAAGTTGGTTGCAGCATTTAACTTGTCTGAAGCCTGTAGTGCTGCAGGCGTACCGAAGTTATTATCCGCATTAACGAAGTCTGTGGTGGTTTTTGCGCCTTCAAACCCTAAGTCAAACTTATAATTTACGTTATCCACACTTTTTGAGTATTCCACATAAGTGCGCACACCAAGGGTAAACTCTTTCCTGTGTTCATAGTTCGTAATAAATGGATTTTTAAAATCTGTGTAAGAACTGAAAACGGATAATACATGTTTAAAATTTGGATTGATCTGCCATTCATTTGTAACGCCCCCGAATACAGTTTTACTATAAATTCCTGCCTGCTGCTCAATTGCGCTCCTGATGTTCCCGGCTGCAGGTCTGGATAGTTTAGGATCTTTTTCATATAGCGCTGCGGTTAATCCCCCTGGGGTATCATAATGGAGGTCAGAATAAAATACCAGAGCTTTTAAATTAGCATTTCTGCTATAGTCCCATTGCTGATTCAGCTGGATGTATTTGCGTTCCATACCACTATGGTCTCGATAACCATCGCTTCGCTGATAAGACTGTATTAAGTTAAGCTGGTAATTCTTCCATTGCTTTCCAATGGTCAGGTTTTCACGGAAAAGACCAAAAGATCCTCCGGTAATACCAAAGCCTAACCTGCTGCTGTCCTTTGTTAGTGTCTGGGGCTCAATTAACACTACACCACCAGAATTAGCACCATATATACTGCTTTGAGGACCTTTTAAAATGGTCACATTACCTGCGGCAGATAGATCCAATGCGTTCAGATAACTGTTGCCGCCGGCATCTGTTAACGGTAATCCGTCAAAATAGATCTTAACATTCCTGATCCCGAAAGGAGAGCGTAAAAGGCTGCCCCTTAACGAAAGGCGGTAACTCCCCGGGGAACGTTCTTCCATACGTACACCGGGCACGGTGTTCATGGCAGAAACCAGTGAATTGTCTGGCTGCATTTCCAGTGCATTAAGGTTTAAACTGCCAACAGCCCCAGTTGATCTTAACAGCGGCTGCGGAGAGAAATAGGGTCTGATAACTATTTCTTTTAAAATATTTGTTGTGTCGGGTAAAGTCTGACTAAATGCTGTGCTTGTACAAGCCAGTAAAAAGAGCGTTAGTGTTTTTCTCATTTATTAGCTGCAACTCTCCATATCGTGCTACTTACATCATCAGCTACTAATAAAGAACCATCGTTTGCAACAGCCACACCAACTGGTCTGCCATAAACTTCGCCTTTGCCCTCATCGGAAATAAACCCTGTCAGGAAATCTTCAAGTGCACCTGCAGGTTTACCATTTTTAAAAGGAACATAAGCCACTTTGTAACCAGCAAGTTTCGACCTGTTCCATGAACCATGCTGCCCTATATAGGCGCCGCCCTGGTACTTCGCAGGAAATTTATTGTCTGTATAAAAAGCTAATCCCAAAGATGCTGTATGTGAACCAACAGCTACATCAGGCACAATTGCGGCTTTTACCAATTCCGGATGCTGGCCTTTCATTCTCGGATCTTCATTTTGTCCGTAATAAGAATACGGCCATCCATAAAACCCGCCTCTTTTCACACTTGTAATATAATCAGGAACGAGATCGTCACCTAAACCATCACGCTCATTTACAGCAGTCCATAATGTACTGGTACCAGGAGCCCAGCCCATACCTACAGGGTTTCTTAAGCCCGAACCATATATTTTTTCGCCTGTTCCATCCGGATTAATCTCCAGAATATTTGCACGGCGTACCTCATTCTCCATTCCATTATCCCCTACATTACTGCCCGAACCAACGGTAATATAAATCTTCGAATTATCTGCATTAGCAATTAAGTTCCGTGTCCAGTGGTTATTATACCCGCCAGCAGGAAGCGTAACGATCTTTTTGCCTGTGCCCGTTATTTTTGTATCACCAGCCTTATAAGGGTATTGATACAATCCATCTGTATTAGCTACATAAAAGGAATTACCGATAATCAGCAAACCGTAAGGTTGATCTAGACCTGAAAGAAAGGTTGTTTGCAATTCAAACTTACCGTCTTTATTGGTGTCTCTGAACAATACAACTGCATTTGCACTCGAACCGCTTACTTCAGATTTATTTTTTCCTGACAGCGCACCGGCAATTGCTTCTTTAGTATTGCGTTCAGAGTTGGACAGAGCCACTAAGATATCACCATTAGGGGCAATATAAATATTTCTTGGACTCTTAATCTTACCAGCAAATTTGGTCACTGTAAAACCAGCTGGTGCAACAGGAGTTTTACCATCGGGCCAGCCAATTACCTTACTGAATTTGTTTTTTGATGCTGTAGTATCTGCAACAGGCAGGTTCAGTGTCTGTCCTTTGCTGGTGTCTGCAGCAGTACTGTCTGTCTCTGCATTCTTGCTGTTTGTCTGCGAGTTGCAAGCTATAAAATAAGGTGCAACAGCTATTAAAAGGAGATATCTTTTCATAAATTTAGTATCAGTATCAAATTAACAAATACAATGGAAAGATGTTTGGGATGATAAAAGAAAAGCCCTGCTCAATAAAGAACAGGGCTTAACGTTATAAAAGTTTTAAGGATCGGAACTAGCCTAATCTCGCTTGCAGGTTTTCATCAATTGCAGCTAAGAACTCCTCAGTGTACAAGTAATGTTTGCCATGCTCAACTTTGTTTCCGTGGATACAAACAGCAAGATCTTTAGTCATTTTCCCACTTTCAACAGTTTCAATACAAACCTGCTCTAAAGCGTGGCAGAAATTGATCAGTTCCTGGTTGTTATCTAACACACCACGGAATTCTAATCCTCTTGTCCATGCAAAGATCGAAGCGATCGGGTTTGTTGAAGTTGGTTTACCATTCTGGTGATCACGGTAGTGACGGGTCACGGTACCATGTGCAGCCTCAGCTTCCATAGTTTTACCATCTGGTGTTACCAATACAGAGGTCATTAAACCTAATGAACCAAAACCTTGTGCAACAGTGTCCGACTGAACGTCACCGTCATAGTTTTTACAAGCCCACACAAAGTTACCATTCCATTTTAATGCAGAAGCAACCATGTCATCAATCAGACGGTGCTCATAAGTAATACCAGCTTCCTGGAATTTAGTAATGAAGTCACTTTCATAGATCTCCTGGAAGATATCTTTGAAACGTCCGTCGTATTTTTTAAGGATTGTGTTTTTTGTAGATAAGTATAAAGGCCATTTTTTGATCAGTGCCTGGTTAAAACAAGCATGAGCAAAACCACGGATACTTTCATCTGTGTTATACATGGCAAGGGCAACACCATCACCTTTAAAGTTATACACATCAAATGATTGAACTTCTCCGCCATCTTCAGGAGTGAAAGTAAGTGTTAATTTACCTTTACCTTTAGTTACCAGGTCAGTTGCACGGTACTGGTCACCGAAAGCGTGACGGCCGATACAGATAGGTGCTGTCCAGTTTGGTACTAAACGAGGAACATTGCTCATTACAATCGGCTCACGGAAAACAGTACCGTCAAGGATGTTACGGATAGTTCCGTTTGGTGATTTCCACATTTGTTTAAGATTGAATTCTTTAACGCGGTCCTCATCAGGAGTGATAGTAGCACATTTGATACCTACACCATATTGTTTGATCGCTTCAGCAGCATCAATAGTTACCTGATCATCAGTTTCATCACGGTATTCTATACCAAGATCATAATATTTAATATCAAGATCAAGGTAAGGTAAAATCAGTTTATCCTTAATGAATTTCCAGATGATACGGGTCATCTCATCACCATCTAACTCTACAACTGGCTGGGTTACTTTAATTTTTTGTACAGACATATTATGATTTATATTTTTACTTATTAAAAAAAACAAAGATATAAATTTTGAGTTTATAGCCTCATTTTCGCGTAAATTACAAAAACAAATACTGAAAAAGTAACGTTATACTTACATAAAATAAAAGACCATGAGTGCTAACGAAAATAATACAGGAAACGATAAACGGGCAACTGATAAAATTCACAATACAGACCTGGGCGAAACCAAGGATTTCGAAAACTTATCTTTTGACAAGAACAAAAATAGTTTTGAGCTGGATGTAAAGGGAACTGATAAAGATTATGATCATCCACTGCCTTATGAAACAACAGCAGCGAACGGCGGCGATGATAATTCCGATTATGACGAGGCAAATCCATATATAGGAGATGAATATGCTAAAAAAGACGAACAGGCAGAGTCTGATCTGGATGAGCTCGGAATGCATGTTGATAATGGGGAGAGTGTAGAACTTGATCCTGAAGATGAATTTCTGGCCAGAACACCAGAAGACGACCGTACCGATCTTGATGAGGAAGGTTATCCTATCAATGACGACCAGCCGGTAAAATAATTAAGGAAGCAGATCCAGGTTGAAGCGTTTTCGCAGATCATCCAGCTTTGGATTTTTTTCTACGAGGTAGTGATAGATCTCTTTTGGTGTATATAATCTGTTTTCGATTTTACTTTCCACCTTTTGAGTCACTATCCCTACTTCGAAATTTTTCAGTCTTGTTCTCAAAAAGTTCAGGAACTCTACCAATTCATTTTGAAGAATGCTGTCTTGCGCGGTATTGGTAATCAATACCGTAATCTCATGCGGTTTAGTCAGCACCGGTTCGTTGGTGGTTAAGATCGTATAGAAGTTGATCTTATTTTCATCTTTAATTTTTTGCGTATACTCTTTCCACAGCACCATCAGTTGCTCCTGGGTAAAAGCTTCCCTTTCTTCTCCAAAAACATATTTCGGTCCGTCGCTTTCAATCTCACCCGCGGCGTTTGTTAAGGCAGTTAGCGAAGGGGTCATTGATCCTCCGCCCATGTTTGCGGCACCATTAGGTGTTAACGCAATTTTATTTACAGAATTCTTATGTTGTGCAGGTACTGCACGTTCTGTTTCTGCGGCAGCGGCTTGCGGGACTAAAGGAATAGTCTTCGGCAAGTCTGCAATTGATGGAATAGAAATCACCGGTTCGGGCGTTTTTACGGCCGTTTCTACAGGCTTAGAATAGTTTCCGGGCGGTGGTGGCAAAGGTTCCGGCCTCTCCGCAACAGGAGCAGGTTCGATCTTTACACTAGTTTTTTTTTTAGTCTGATCTAAGTCAGTTGCCGTTGTAGAAGCTGTATGCGGAAGCTGTGCGAGCTGTATGACTGATTGAATATGGCACATTTTTATCAGTGCCAGCTCAACCTGCAGACGCTGGTTCTTGCTGTTTTTATAAGTAAGATCACACTGGTTGGCCAGGTTTAGCGCTGTCAGAATAAACGATACCGGTGTTTGCTGACTTTGAGCAAGGTATTTTTGCTTAATGTTCTCGCTTACTTCGAGCAATCTGATCGTTTGTGCATCTTTTCCAACAAGCAGATTCCTGAAGTGGCTTGCCAGTCCGTTGATGAAATTGTTTCCGTCAAACCCATTGTTCAGGATCTCATCAAATAAGACTAAAGCCTTACTTACATCCCCATCTGTTAAATATTGTGTTAACTTAAAATAGTAATCATAATCAAGGATGTTCAGATTATCAATCACTGATTTATAAGTCAGGTTTTTATTGGTATAACTAACAATCTGGTCGAACATGGAAAGCGCGTCACGCAATCCACCGTCAGCTTTCTGTGCGATGATATGTAAACCGTCCGCTTCTACCGCGATATTTTCACGGACCGCGATTCTGTTCAGTAAACCAGAAATATCATCTACCTGAATCCTGTTGAAATCAAAAATCTGACAACGTGAAAGGATCGTAGGCAGTATTTTATGTTTTTCAGTTGTAGCCAGTATAAAAATAGCATAAGAAGGCGGTTCTTCCAATGTTTTCAGGAATGCATTAAAAGCATTTGCAGAAAGCATGTGCACCTCATCAATAATATAGATCTTGTATTTTCCGGCTTGTGGCGGGATCCGGACCTGCTCAATCAAACTGCGGATATCATCAACAGAGTTATTAGAAGCCGCATCCAGTTCGTGGAAATTGAAAGAGTGACCGGTTTGAAAAGAAACACAAGAGTCACAAACGCCGCAGGCCTCTACTTCATTAGTTAAATTCGTGCAATTGATAGTTTTAGCAAGGATCCTGGCGCAAGTCGTTTTTCCGACGCCCCTGGGCCCGCAAAACAGAAAAGCCTGCGCAAGCTGATTGTTTTTGATTGCGTTTTTTAAAGTTCCGGTAACATGAATTTGTCCGACAACGGTTTCAAACGTTGCTGGGCGGTATTTACGGGCGGATACAATAAAATTTTCCATCGCTACGAAATTATAAATTTTTTGGGGAGCTAGTGCCGTTTGTGGGAAAATAAAATCCAGAACACCACAGGGGCTGTTTTTTTTTATTAAATTGTAGCACCAAACATAAACCGCAATGAAAGTGAAATACTTATTGAGCAGCATATTGATTGCTGCAGCACTCCTGTTCTGTATGCCTGCACAGGCTAAAACTTATAAAATACTGGTATTTGCTAAAACAGCAGGTTTTCATCATGAATCTATAAGCGCCGGCCTTCCCGCGCTACAAAAACTAGGTGCCGAAAATAACTTTGCTGTAGACACCACCACTAATTCTGCATTGTTCACAACAGCTAATTTAAAGCAATATGCTGCTATTGTTTTCCTCAATACCACAGGTGATGTGCTGAATGATGCACAGCAAGCTGCATTTGAACAATATATAAAAGGTGGGGGGGGCTTTGTTGGCGTACATGCGGCAACCGACACAGAGTATGGCTGGCCATGGTACGGGCAGCTTGTTGGTGCCTATTTCGCAAACCATCCTGCGCAGCAGGAAGCCACCCTGGATATTACAGACCGGAAAAGTATCGCCACGAAGCATCTGCCGGAAAACTGGACAAGGAAAGATGAATGGTATAACTTCAAAAATATACAACCTGATCTTCATGTGCTGATTAAGCTGGATGAAAAGACCTATAAAGGCGGCAACAATGGAGATAGCCATCCGATGGCCTGGTATCACAATTTTGATGGCGGCAGATCATTTTATACTGGATTAGGGCATGTTGAAGCCTCCTATACCGATTCGCTGTTCCTCAAACACTTGCTTGGCGGTATACAATACGCTATGGGTCAAAAGCGTATGAATTGAAAAAGGCGTTAATTTTTGACCTGAACGGTTTGATTTATAGAAATTTATTCCTAAGTTTGCGTCCCCATAGTGATATGGGAATTAACATAAAATAATCATAACAATGAATCAGTACGAAACTGTTATCGTTCTAACCCCGTTGTTGTCAGAAGAAGTTGCGAAAGAAGCATTAGCGAAATTCAGCAAAATCATCACTGACAGCGGTGCCGAAATTGTTCAAGAGGACAATTGGGGTTTGAGAAAATTAGCGTATCCGATTGAGAAAAAAGCAAGCGGATTTTTCCACCTTACAGAATACAAATCTTCAGGTGAATTAATTAACAAATTGGAATTAGAACTAAAACGCGATGAGCGTGTTCTACGTTTCCTTACCATTAGATTAGACCGTCATGCGGTTGCATATAATGAGAAGAAACGCAGTGGTGCTTTTAACAAAAAACCTAAGAAAGAGGAGGCTGCAGCATAATGGCTAAGGATCAAATACAATATGTTACCGCTCCAAAAGTGGACGATAACAGAAAAAAATATTGCCGTTTCAAAAAGAATGGTATTAAATACATTGATTACAAAGACGCAAACTTCTTGTTAAAATTCATCAATGACCAGGGTAAAATTTTACCTCGCCGTTTAACCGGTACTTCATTGAAATTTCAACGTAAAGTGGCACAAGCGGTAAAACGTTCACGTCACATTGGTTTGTTACCTTTCGTTGCTGACCAATTAAAATAGGACTGACACATGGAAATTATATTAAAACAGGACATCAAAGCTCTTGGAGAGAAAGATGATATTGTAAACGTAAAGCCAGGTTACGGTCGTAACTACCTTATCCCACAAGGATTTGGCGCTTTAGCTACTCCTTCTGCTAAAAAAGTATTAGCAGAAAACTTAAAGCAAGCAGCGTTTAAACAAGATAAAATTAAGAAAGATGCTGAAGGTATCGCAACTCGTTTAACTGATGTTAAATTGAGTATCGGTGCTAAAGCTGGTGAAACAGGAAAAATCTTTGGTGCAGTAAACACTATTATGATTGCTGATGCATTAAAACAACAAGGTTTTGATGTTGACCGTCGCCGTATCACTTTCGAAACTGAACCTAAATTTGTTGGCGAATACGTAGCTAACTTAAACTTACACAAAGAAGTGAAAGTTAAAGTTCCTTTCGAAGTTGTAGCTGAGTAATCTCATCTTAAACAGAATAAAAAAAGCGTTCCGGTTACCGGAACGCTTTTTTTATGTATTAGAACGAGCTGAATTATCTTCTTCTTTTTGATCTGTTCTCGTCAATAGTTTTCCTGATCTCTTTAACATCGCTTTTAGAAAAGCCATGAATCTCTATTTTGTTGCCCGTTGTAAACAAACGGATCGTAGAGAAACCGATCATTGGAGAATCTACCTCGATAGAAGTAATGTCCTCATAATTCAGGTATTTAGAGTCGCCGCTAAATAATCCCGGTACCTTAATTTCAATACTGTTTTCCTCTAAATGTATCTCTGCCGGGAAAACCTTGTTTCCTTCCGAGAGCCTTGATGCTGTGAACTTCATTTTTCTGATCTGAATATAACTGGCGCAAATCTAGTTATTAAGCAGATTGTTTTTGCTGTTCAATTGCATTTAATAATTTCTCATACGGTGCATTGAACTTTTCAATCCCTTCATCTTCCAATTGTTGTGTAAGCTGTGCAAGATCAATCTCTGCATGCCGCAGTTGTGCCAAAACAGAAGATGCGCCTTCCAGGTCAACTTCCAGCCTGCTTTCCGGATCACCATGGTTGCGATAAGCTTCCAGTGTTTCCATAGGGATAGTATCTACAGTATCCGGTCCAATTAAAGCTTCAACATACTTGGTGTCTTTAAAAGCGGGGTTTTTACTGCTGGTACTTGCCCATAATAACCTTTGAGGCCTGGCACCTGATGCAGCTAATTTTTCCCATCTTTCGCCGCTAAATACCTGTTTATAGATCTCATAAGCTTTTTTTGCAGATGCAATAGCTACCTCTCCCTTTAAATCGCCCATTTCTTTTTCATCCAGTATAGGATCAAGCAGTACATCAATACGGCTTAAAAAGAAACTCGCCACAGAAGATATCTCTTTAATACTTTCTCCATTTGCTGCGCGTTCTTCCAGTCCTTCTATATAAGCCTCTGCTACCTTTTTATATCTTTCCAAACCGAACAGCAGGGTAACGTTAATATTAAGACCTTCACTGATTGTCTTTTTTATCGCTGCCAGGCCAGGCTGTGTACCCGGGATCTTGATCATCACATTCTTACGGTCTACCGCATCCCAAAGTTCCAATGCTTGTTTGATTGTTCCCTCTGTGTTCAGTGCCAGCAATGGAGAAACCTCCAGGCTTACATATCCATCTGCGCCAACAACCCCTTCGTTATATACAGGCAGTAGCAGGTCTGCTGCCTGTTGAATATCCTTAACTGCAATACGGTAAAAAATATCCTCATTGCTTAAGTCTTCTTTAGCTAACTCTGCAATATCAGCATCATAATCAGAACTGCTGCTGATCGCTTTTTCAAAAATAGCCGGGTTGGAAGTAAGTCCCCTTACACCGTCAACTTCAATCAGTTCTTTTAGTTTACCAGATTTGATAATATCTCTATCGATAAAGTCCAGCCAGATACTCTGACCGTAATCGTGTATTTTCTTTACTTTATTCGTTTCCATGTTAATATTTCTTTAGCGTATAAACAGCGTGTATTGCCTATTGTTTACCTCACTTTAAATACATGCAGTAACATGACAAATCTCTGCTTTTTATTAACTTTGGCGCGATGGCAAAAAAGCGCGTTAGCACTAGTAAAGCAAAACAATTCAATCTAAAAAAAGTAGGGAAATTAATCGGAAGGGTAATCTTGTGGTTCGTGCTGGTCAGTATATTATGGGTACTGGCTTACCGGTTTATTAATCCGCCGATTACTTTATTAATGATCATGCGCAACATCGAGCGCAAATCTGATGGTAAGACTTTTAAAACAGAGAAAAACTGGGTAGACTTTAAGGAAATGTCTAATAATATGAAACGTGCGGCAATTGCCGGCGAAGATCAGAAGTTTGTCCACCATATGGGATTTGACATGACCGCTATCGGTCGTGCCTATACTGCCAACAAAGTAGGCAATGGCAATGTTAAAGGCGGAAGCACAATATCCCAGCAGACCGCTAAAAATGTATTTCTATGGCCCGGCAGATCCTGGCTGCGTAAAGGCTTTGAGGCATACTTTACCGTTTTGATAGAAATATTCTGGAGTAAAGAACGTATCTTAGAAGTATACCTTAACGTAATAGAGATGGGGGATGGGGTCTATGGTGCCGAAGCTGCGGCACAAAGCTACTATGGTAAATCCTGCAGGAACCTGACCCGGTCAGAAGCTGCGATGATTGCCGCTTGTTTCCCTAACCCTATACGTTGGACACCATTGCACCCTACCAGGTTTATCCGGCACAGGCATTACCTGATTATGCAGAATATCCGCAGGTTGGGGCCGCTAAAATTTTAAAGACATTTTAACCATTACCGATGCATAAACTGATCCAAACGGCAACCCTGATCACCTTGGTGATGGCGGCTACTATTACGAGCGCGCAGCAGAAAGAAAAATACGTACTCGTGATCCATGGCGGCGCAGGAACGATTCTGAAAAAAAACATGACGCCAGAAAAAGAAGCTGCTTATGTTGCTGCCCTTACGCTGGCATTGCAGACCGGGTACGATCAGCTGAAAGCCGGAAAGGGCAGTCTGGATGCAGTAGAAGCTACGATCCATGTAATGGAAGACTCACCGCTCTTTAATGCAGGTAAAGGCGCCGTGTTTACCCACGAGGGTAAGAATGAGCTTGATGCCGCTATAATGGATGGTAAAACGTTAATGGCGGGCGCAGTTGCCGGTGTAACCACGATCCGTAACCCGATCAGTGCTGCTAGGGCAGTAATGGAAAAATCTGAGCACGTAATGATGGTGGGTAAAGGGGCAGAGGTATTTGCTAAAGAGGCTGGGCTGACTATTGTTGATCCTTCTTATTTTTATACCAAAGAGCGCTGGGACGGTTTGCAGAAGGCTTTGGCAGAAGACTCAGTGAAAACAGTATTGGATCATGGCAATAAAAAATCAATGCTTTTGGGTACAGTCAGCAAAGATTATAAATTCGGTACTGTAGGTGCTGTAGCATTGGACAATAATGGAAACCTCGCGGCTGGTACTTCTACCGGTGGGATGACCAATAAAAAATACGGAAGGGTAGGCGATGCGCCAATTATAGGTGCGGGTACTTATGCCAATAATCTCACCGCAGGTATTTCTTGTACCGGCTGGGGAGAATTTTATATCAGGGCGGTTGTAGGACATGATATATCCTCGTTAATGGAGTACAAACATTTGTCTGTAGCCGAAGCCGCGCAGACCGTGCTGGATAAAATGCAGAAGCTGGGTGGTGATGGCGGTCTGATCGCGCTGGATGCCAGGGGGAATGTTACGATGCCATTCAATACCGCTGGTATGTATCGTGGAACGGTTACCTCACAAGGCAAAATAAAGGTGCAGATCTATAACTAGCCCGGCACCTTTGTATGTGGCAGCAGATTTATTTGATTAAAGCAGATCGGCAAATAATTTCATATGCCAGCTATCTTTAAAAGGAACTTCCCATTTCGTTTCAAAATCTGCCAGTGTTTGCACAAGGTTGTTGAAAACGATGGTATCCGGTGTAACTTTTTTGATGCTGATCAGGGTTTCAAAATCTTCCTTATTCACTACAACAACTTTACCATCCACCTTATAAGCCATATTAAAACGATTAAACAAATCGATGCCAAATTCTTGCTCAATACTTTTCATAATCCGGACAGATGCGTCAATAGAACACCCGGTTGTACCGGCAGCAGCTTCATCAACAGTAAATACGATGAAGTAATTATATAAGATTTCAGCTTTTGCCTGCAACTGGTGACCATGCGCTTTCCATTGCGCTGTAAAATTATCCAGCTGCTGCTGGATAGCACCGACCTCCGGGGTTGTGAATTCACGATCGCCCTGGTAGATCCAAATTTTAGATTGTGGAGAAAAACTCATAGTACAAATTTAACATTTTATTTAAATTCAACTTCCAAAATAGCTGACCTGATGAAAAAGTTTACACTCTCCTTGAAAACAGGACTATATGCGCTGATATGCCTTATATTCCTTTCATCTTATGGGCCTACGGAGGAAGAAGCGGTATACCTGCAGCAAAGATTGTCCGATCACCACGATACGGAGCCAACAGGGCAGAATATAAAAAAGTATGAACTGCATGTTACCAACAAAGGTTTTTGCCGCTACAAGCGATTTTTTAACAATGGAAAGGTCGAGTATTTTTCTTTTAATCTTGTAAAATATAAACAGCTTGACTACCTGGGCAATACAAAAAAAGGAATGCTGTATTTACGCACCAATGGTGAAGACGTAATTGTACAGACCTATAATGACAGCAGGGGTGGCGATATCGATAGTATGGCTACTTTTATGGCTATACCGGTAAAGAATATTGAAGCTGAGGAATTGAACGATCTTTCTGAGAAGTTTCAGCGGATGAGCCAGAAACTCCGCCAATAGTAAATACGGGCGTTTCTTCGAGACGTGATGCAACCACAATCAATGTATTCTCTGCATGCTGATTAAACAGGTTCTCTACTAACTCCGGACTATTATTGTCTTTTGATAAATGGGAAAGCAATAAATGGCTCAACTGGGCAGGACGGAAATTTGTGAATAATTCCAATGCCTGCCTGTTACTTAAGTGTCCAGCACCACCGCTGATCCTGCTTTTCAAATAGTAGGGGTAATTGCCATTCTGGAGCATTTCTTCATCATAATTAGCCTCAAGAAAAGCCGCATCGCATAGCTGGAAATGATGGCTTAACTGGTCGCACACTACACCAAGATCAGTAAATACACCTACTTTAACCGATCCGCAGGAAATCATAAAACTATGTGGTTCTGCCGCGTCATGTACTTTTGGGAAGCACGTCACCTGTAAAGAGCCTACCGCTACAATTTCATGGCTGCTGAAAGTACGCACCAGCTCTGCTGGCAGGTCCAGGCGGCTATTGTTGATTGTTGCCACTGTAATGTAAACCGGGATGCGGTATTTCTTGGCCATTACGGTCAGCCCCCGGATATGGTCACCATGTTCATGAGAAATGAAAATAGCTTTTACCTTTCCCATAGACAGCCCTAATCTTGCCATCCTTTTTTCCGTTTCGCGGCAGGAGATACCAGCATCAACCAGTACTGCTTCTTTCTCATTGCCAATGTAATAACAATTGCCGTTACTTCCGGAATTCAAAGAAGTGATATAAAGGGGGTTACAATCCATTCGCTCTTGCCGTAATTTCTGCGATATCTAATACCTGCACATTCTCATTCTGATCTTTCATTTTCACACCATCACTTAACATTGTCATACAGAAAGGACAGCCTGCCGCAATAATATTGGGATTAGTTTCCAATGCCTCATCGATACGTTCGATATTAATATCTTTATTACCTTTTTCAGGCTCTTTAAACATCTGTGCACCGCCAGCACCACAGCAAAGTCCATTAGACTTACAGCGTTTCATTTCTACCAGCTGTGCATCTAAAACTTCCAGTGCCTTTCGCGGAGCTTCATAGATGCCATTTCCACGGCCTAAATAACAAGGATCGTGATACGTGATCTTTTTACCCTTAAAACTTTCTCCTCCTTCGGCCTTTAACTTTCCATCATTAATCAGTTCCTGGATTAATTGGGTATGGTGGATCACCTCATAGGTGCCGCCCAATCCCGGGTATTCATTTTTTATCGTGTTAAAACAATGCGGGCATCCCGTCACTATTTTTTTAATATTGTAACCGTTCAGCACCTCGATGTTGGTCATTGCCTGCATCTGGAACAAAAATTCGTTACCAGCACGTTTCGCAGGATCACCGGTACAGCTTTCTTCAGTTCCGAGTACAGCGTATTTTATACCCACATGGTGCAGGATTTTACAGATATCACGGGTTGTTTTTTGCGCACGTTCATCGTAACTGCCGGCACAGCCTACCCAGAAAAGGATTTCAGGTTCTTCGCCCCTGGCAATCATCTCTGCCATTGTAGGCACTTCTATATTTAATTTCGCGCTCATTATTCAGCTTGAGTAATCAGTTTTAAATTAGTTCTCTTTGGCCCAGTTAAGGCGGTCTGCAGGAGAATACTTCCACGGAGCCCCATTATTTTCGATATTGCCCAGCATTGCACTAATGCTCGATGGTGCCTGGGATTCTTCCATGACAGCATACCTTCTCAGGTCAGTGATAATGGCCAATGGATCAATATTGATCGGGCAGGCTTCTACACAAGCATTACAGCTTGTACAGGCCCATATTTCTTCTCTTGTGATATAATCGTCTATCAGAGATTTTCCGTCATCGAAACCAGCTCCATTTTTGTCCAGGCTTTTTCCCACTTCCTCAATACGGTCGCGCGTATCCATCATGATCTTGCGCGGCGAAAGAAGTTTCCCTGTAATATTAGCCGGACATACCGAAGTACAACGACCACATTCCGTGCAAGTATAGGCATTCATCAGATTTACCCAAGTCAGATCATTCACATCTTTTGCACCAAACCGCCCGGCTTCAGTTTCTGGCGGCGTAAAAGAGGGATCAAGCATTGCTTTCACCTCATTTGTTACACTTTGCATATTGGTAAACTCACCTTTTGGCTCCAGGTTAGAAAAATAAGTATTTGGAAAAGCAAACAGGATATGGAAATGTTTAGAGTAAGGCAGGTAATTCAGGAAAGCGAGAATACCAATGATATGGAACCACCAGCAACCACGTTCAATAGCGATTAATCCGGATTCACTATCAGGAAGCAAGCCTTGCAAAAACTGGCTTACAGGAAAAGAACCCGCATTTACATAGTGATGTGCACCCAGTACCTGTAACTTTGCATCTGCAGCATTCATAAACAAAAAAGCCGTCATCAGTAAAATTTCTGTAAAGAGGATATAGTTCGCATCCGATTTCGGCCAGCCATTCAGTTCGCGGCCCATGAACCGTTTCAATTTAATCATGTTTCTGCGGATCAGGAATACCGCGCAGGCTAACCATACCCCGATAGCGAGGATCTCAAAAGACCCGATCAGGAAATTGTACACACTGCCCAATCCACCAAATATGCGGTGGGTACCAAAGATCCCGTCGATCATAATCTCGAGTACTTCAATATTGATAATTACAAAGCCAACGTAGACGATAAAGTGTAAAGCCGCAGGAATTGGACGAACCACCATTTTGGTTTGGCCAAGTGCAACTTTAAGCATGGTTTTTAATCTTTTAGCAGGCTGATCAGAGCGGTTGGTATTTTTGCCCAGTTTAATATTGCGGATTACCTTCTTCAGGTTGAAGCTGAAAAACGCACTGGCCGCTATTGTGATCGCTATAAATAGAATTTGTGAAATCATTATCTGGTTAAACTTTTACAGTCATGCTAAGTTAAAATAATTAGCATAAAGAAATTACTATGCTTGCATAATTATTTAAAATTTAGAGCGGTTTTAAATAAATTACCAGCCTTTTTAAGGTTTTTTGTAAAAAAGTTTTGCAATTCAAAAAAAGAAACTACATTTGCACTCCCAACCGAGGGGAACATGATCAAACATGTTTAATAAAGATGGTGCGGTAGCTCAGTCGGTAGAGCAAAGGATTGAAAATCCTTGTGTCGCCGGTTCGATCCCGGCCCACACCACTGCAAGGGGCTTCAGAACAATCTGAAGCTTTTTTGTTTAAATTCCCAACCGATGGGTGGCATGTTGTAAGATGTGTTATAATAAAGATGGTGCGGTAGCTCAGTCGGTAGAGCAAAGGATTGAAAATCCTTGTGTCGCCGGTTCGATCCCGGCCCACACCACTCTTAAAAAACCCTGTTTTCATTATGAAAACAGGGTTTTTTGCGTTTAGGAGTGTAGATTTGAACCTAATTTTTTCTTAACAAGTATAGAAACTTTCTACGTTTTTTAATCCGCAATTTGTGCTTTCGTACGTACAAATTTCCTATCGGAAGTTTGTACGTACGAAAGCCACTTTTCCAACCCCAGAGGAGAAAGGGAAGTTTAGGGAGAAAAAGCTCGCAACTCGTTGTTATGTCAATGATATAATTAAGTTCTATTAGTGAAAATTTATATGAATTAAATTTTCCTCTGAAGAAGTTGTGGATTTTGAAAAATTATATAAATTAGGAAAAGAATAATTTCCGCAATAATCAACTAAAGCAGTATTATAAAAATTTCTTAATATAAAATTCATAAACCGAGAAGGAGTTAAAGGAGAAATTGAAGGGATTCTACATTTTTCATACTCTCCTAAATGCAAATGCGAATAAGGATGGTGAATTTCTTTAAATTTTCCAATATCACTACTATAGTCAAATCTTAACGGAATATTCACAATATTTTTTTCAATCAAATCATGATATTCTGAATTTCCAAAAAAAAATTGCTCATACCCTTCTGGATCATCTTCATATGTTTTAAAATTAGGAGCAGGAAAGTATGCTAATCTATGAGATTCTAAAATACGACCTGTACTATTAAACCTATACATCAATTGAATCAATGCTCCATCAAGTAATTTAAAATTGTAATCTTTATTATTGTTGATTACCTCGTATTTTTCTTGATAAGAGACGTTTTTTAAAACAGAAGAAAGGTTGTCTTGATCGCTGCAATTTATAGACTTTCCCAACCTATTAGGAAAATTTTCAGAAATTGATAGACCAAGTTCAATAACCCTCAGTGTAATTGACATAATCTCTTGGTAAGCCTCATTTTGCGTCATTTATCAATGCTTTTAGCTTATTTAGATCTTCTTCAGTAAGATCTTCAATTCTTATTTCTCGACTTTCTAATTTTCCCAGCAAACTCTTTAATTCATCTTGTCCTTCGCTAATTTTCTTCTTTTCAATACCACTTAGTTCTCTATGGATAATATTAAGACGATTCATCTCATCTTCAGTAGGATATTGAAAATTTAACTGAAATTGCTCTTGCTTTATTTTATCGAATTCCTGACTTAATCCAATCATTGCATCGCCAACTCCACATGCCCTTACCCAACCTTTACTTCGAGTGATGGCTGTAAATAATATATTACGTTTTTTTATCAATTCTAATCCTTGGAAACAATAATCTGTGTTCATAATGTAAACCATTGCTGCTTCATTTCCCTTCGCACGATATATACTAGTGAATGCAATAGACTGACTCATAAAAAAATCATCTGGTGATGTACTTACTCCCACTAAATGTGAAGTAATGCCTTTCTGCATTAAAACGGACCTTAATAAAGCAGTATCACTTTTTGCAGTTAAAGCATTAGGCGCAATGACAATTATGTCTTTATAATCTAGCTCATCCTCCTTTATATTTTTTGCGATTTCATCAGCTATCCAATTGTTTTGTTCTGGAACAGTATTAAACGATTGAAATTTGATAATGTCATCTATTGTGACATGTGCCTTCATCAATTCCGGACTCGTATCGCTGTCTCTTGCTAATTCGACATAACTTCCCAGATCTAAAGTTCCACCAACTACTTTATATCCAACATCCTTCCATAATTGTTTTTCTTGGAACATTGTTACCAATTTGACTTGATTTTGAACTTGTCTATAGATCCCAAAACCTAATCCATGCGCAGTTACTAGCACCGGGCCAGAATTCCTATAGCAAACTTGAAGAATTACGTCTTGTCTAGCTTTATCAAGATCATTAGTAAAATCAATACCCTCACCAAAAATTTCTTTAGGACTCCTTAAAGAAAGATCATTTAACTTTTGTAGTTCATCATAAGCATAAACAAGTCTTCTGTTATGAACATTATTAGGATCAGACGGCTTTACCAGATTATAACATAATCTTAAAAACGATTCAGAAAAGTCCTGGGCTTCATCTATCAATATTAAATCAAAATCTGCTTTTGGGTCAGGTGTACTAATGAGAGCTTCCTCGCTTATTTTTTCTAATGCTTCAGCTCTACCATATTTAGTAATAGCTTGGTCATAGTTATAATATTCACGGCCATTTATTTTGCAAAAATTATAATATATACCTTCATCAGATGGACTTCCCCATGCTTGCATGATTTTTATTTTGTCCCAATCGGGCTCTTCGTTTTTATGCTCAATTGTAAATTTAGTTATTAAATCTTTAAATTGACTTTTCAATGCTCGACTGTAGAATGTGACGCCGATTTTCCATTCTGGATATTTAGAATGTAGATAGGCGGCTTTTAAGGCTAGTATAACTGTTTTTCCAGATCCTGCTAACCCTCTAATCCGTTGTATTCCTAGAGCTGTTTCGATAACGGCTTTACTTTGATGGCTATCTAAATTAGATATGGATTTTTCTACAATATTTAATATAGAACCTTTAGAGGTAGCATGCTGTACAATTCTTTGAGGACGCTGTTTAAGTTTGGTAATGGCCTGGATGGCCTGAAGTATTTTATTATAATTGGTTTTATTTTCTTGATCTTCTAACTGATATAATATTTTTTTTAAATGATCGTCATTAATTATCAACTCTTCATCATCATTTTCTAACCTCTCAGGCCAAGCTGGGGCATATGTAAGAACGGTCAAATTAAAATTTAATCTTCCACGTTTTTCGCTTAATCCTTTTACACCTATTAATCTAGAAAACATGGAATTGTAAATCTCATTACGAGTTGAATCTCTTTCACTTGTTTGTGATTCTTCCACGATGTCAAAAAGGATCATGCCATAGTTAGGAGTAATAAAAATTGCATCTAAAGCTTTTTTATTATCAATGCTGCCAATAATCGGATATCCTGTATATAGTGTACCCTGCTCTAAGTCCAATTTTTGAAGACTTTCTATGAGTTGCTTGGTGGAAATAGGTTTGTCAAATGCTCCCCTAATAACGTCTATCATCTTATATTTAGCATTAATTTATTACTGACCGATTTTGCAAATTAGAACTTAATATTGGAAACATTAAGTTCTAATTGAGAATACAATTTAATCTAAAAGAGGATTAAATTCTAGTGAGAAAATAAAACTCCGCACTCTAAATTCTCAAGCAATTTACAATTAAAGATTATACTTGCCAAGTTCAAAATAAGGATACTCAATATTACGTTGACAGATTAACTTTTCCTTATAGATTTGAAACCGAGTTTTTCATTATAAAAACTGGTTCTTTGCTATTAATGACTTTAATTTAACTTTTAATTCCAATAGTTTTTTGTCGGTTTTCCGAACTGAAAGATAAAAGTTAACTTTGCCTAACAGATGATGTAGATGATTTTTTTTGAATTCTCGTTTTTTTTGAAGATGTTTATCTAAACCAAATTTTTCAATATAATAAACTTGTTGACGTATATCTCTTATCGAAGTGCTTTTTACCGATAATCTTTTATTTACGACCACTCCTGTTACCATTTGTCTCTGATGTTGTAACTTTATAGTAGTTTTTTTATTATTAACAGTATAGCCGTATTTTTTTAAAGTATCTGAAACTGCTAATATGACTTTCCCTGCCTTAAAATCGCCCGATATTGTTATATCGTCGGCATACCTAGAGTATCTCAAATTCAAATCTCTACAATATGCAAATAAATCAATATCAATACTTTTAGTTAAGATTGAAGATAGATAAGGGCTGGAAGGGCTTCCTTGGGGCAATCCATCATTTAAGGAGACTAACTTTGAAAGTATCTCTGTTACTTCTTTATTGTAACCCAATTCTAAAAAGAAATCGTAGATATAAGAATATTTTATGTTGTCAAAATATTTTTCAATATCTATGTTCAATACCATTTTTTGCTTTGTATGGTACTTGGCATTTGTAACAATTGACCTACCTACACTATAAGCATTATTTAAGGTGTTCGGCTCAATTCTCCTGATAATATTATTTAAGATCCAATATTGTATTTCTTTTAGTCCTGGTAATGGCTCTGTTATAGTTCTTGAATTCCCGTTTTTTTTTGCAATTAAGAAAGATCGGTAAAAGCTTCCTGTTCCTTTGATCGCTCTATTTATATATTCATCTTTAAATCCAGTTAGGTAGGATAAATGTTTTAAATCATGTATAACCGGTAGTTTTTTGGAGTATAAATTTTCCGAATATTTTAAAAGCTCAAGTATAATGTCTGGGGGAACGTTAAAATCTTGAGCTTTCTGTTTAAATAGGAATGAATATTCACCCCAGCTATAAAAAGATTCTTTCATTACAAAATCATGCAAATAATTCAATTTCACTCATAATATATTCTTTCTTCCCCCTCCTTATTACATCCGAATTAAAAATAGAGATGGTTTTAATGAACGAAGCTTAAGCGTAGTTGAATTAAACACCCCCGCCGGGAGGCAGCACCCAACAGCTCCGCTGATATTCATTTATATAAAGCTTGAAAGAAAGTTCCCCTCAGACAAGCGATTCGCTTGTCCGCAGTCTAACAGACTGCTTGAGCTAAAGAAAGATCTAAAGCCAAATATATCATTTCTTGGGAATATATATGTTTGGGATTTCATTTTCATTATATTTTGAATCAGGTTCTCCTAAAATCCATTCAGATTTTTTTTTTGAAAATTTATTTTTCATATTTCTACCTTGACTAACTAGAATTTTTACTAGGTTATTTTTTGTCAATTCCGGTTCTATTTGGCATATTCTACTTAAGCTTAGTTTAAGTTGTTCTGGAAAGTCTGGAACTGATATGTTAATTGGTATACTAATAATCACAGGGGTAATAAAGATAAAATCATTAGATAATTTTATAAACATAGTATCCTCATTTTTAATTATTGACCATCCTCTTCTTTGTAATAATGAGATGATTTGATCAATGTTCCTATTAATCTCCATAGAATGAATTATATATAGACATAAAGTCAAGATCTAATTTATTAATTGCCTTAATTTCAATAGCAATTGTACTATTTATGTCTTTTGAAGCCGTTTTAGCTAATGAGTCATTGTCGCTAGGGTAGTACCAAAATGCATTCTTGCTTAAGTGAATATAATCATCATAGATATTAAACCAATCCACTTCATTTTCCGGGAGGATAAACACAACTAATATCAATTCTTTATAGCGAGGTTTCTTTTCTTTGCTTCTTATCAAATCTTCATAATTTTTGACCCTTAAATCATAAGTGTAATTTCCATTCTTTTTTTTCTTAACTTTTTTTTCAGTTGTACATTTGAGTTGAATTCCCAGAAATCTATCTGAGTCAGAATAAGTGAACTTGCCATCAGCCCGTGTGTTTTTATCTATTGGTGCAACGTTTAAATCTACACCGTCATCACTTTCAGGTTTGTGTACTTTTAAGCGATTTTTAGCCATTAAAAGCCTAACGAATCCATCGGAAAAATTTTCTTTTACATCATTATCTTGCATAATACCGCATATAGATTTATAATTGTTTTAATACATTGCGATTTAAAATCTTTTTTAAAATGTACTTTATAGATGTAAATATATTTTAATTATTGCATTTGCATAGATTATTGAAATTCAACTTAAGTTGCTTACCGAAGATAGGTCTATTGGTGTGAATGTGTAAAATCTAATTCCTTATATTTACATTGCAATATGGTATTGCATCTTGTTCTTCCACTGTTTGACAAATGTTTTACAGCCGAAAAAACGAACCTAACAACTATGTGAAATATAGGCTTTTATAAGTGATGACCAAAGGATTGAAAATCCTTGTGTCGCCGGTTCGACCCCGGCCCACACCACTCTTACAAAAACCTAGCTGGGAATACTATTTCACACTTTTCTTCACTACGATAAAGTAGCCAATAATAAACAGCGCGACAGCATACGCAAAACTTGTGTAAATCTCCTGCGTAAAAAGATGCATTGCCTCAGCCGGGCCCTTTCTCATTGATAAGGCAAGTGCGGGGTGGCTATAAGGGATCAGGTAAGCATACTCCCATCCTTTGGTCGCAGTAATAATCCCCGCGATCACGCCGATAAATCCTATACCCATTGGTTTGAGGAAGTCGCTCCAGATCAGACTAATGATAAACTGAACAGATAATATTCCTAAAGAAGAAAAGAAAACCTTCAGGTATAATGTAGAAAGCATTTCTACAGGAGAGTATTCATTGAACTTGTAATTGTTGTTCAGTGCGTGTAAAATATGTCCGTAAGCAAAAGTAAGCCCCGCAAATAAGGTTAAACAGATAAATATTAACAGTACTGCGTACAGGTATTTGGCGGTGTATATAGAAAACTTAGGTAATGGTTGTGCAAACAATGATTTCCAGGTATCGTTCTTGTGTTCAATATTGTTGACTGAAAAAGCCATGAAGATCACGTAGAAAGGTAAGATTAACATGCCCATTACTCCTAAAATGCTTCCGCTATAGTTTGCCCATAATACGTTAGGAGGGTAATGCATACCCAGAATTTTCTTAGATTCAAAATAAAAGCCTGCGGTTACCATCGTACAAAGTACCAGAGGTAAAAGGATAGAGGCCCAAAATGCCAGTGTTTTCCGGGATTTATAGAACTCAGATTTCAGGGAGATGAGTAGCGCGTACATGTTAGTTGGTTTTGGTAATGTCCAGGAATAAACGTTCAAGATCTTTTTTTACAAAATGAATGCTGTAGACTGTAAACCCATTTTGAATAAGCAGGGTATTGATTTTTCCCGTTTCTTCGGTCGACTGGAACGGAAGTTGAATTGGAGTCAATCCCGGGTTGTTAATTTCATACCCCAGGTTAGTCAGAAACAATGCTGCTTCTGCTGGTTTATCTATGCCAATCTCCACTACCGGTGTGTTAAAAGTCTGCAATTCATCAACAGTCCCCTGGAAAAGTAATTTTCCTTTGTTAATGATCCCAACATGCGTTGCTACCTTTTCAATTTCGTTGAGCAAGTGGCTTGATACAAGAATGGTTTTATTATGGTTCGTTGCCAGGTCCGACATCAGGTTTCGGATTTCAATGATTCCATTTGGATCAAGTCCGTTTGTCGGCTCGTCCAACAATAGCAAATCAGGATCAGACAGCAGCGCCAGCGCAATCCCTAAACGCTGTTTCATTCCCAGTGAATATTTTCCTGCTTTTTTATTTGCAGCCTCAGTAAGGCCAACTAAAGTGAGCATTTCCACTACTTTAGTCCGCGGAATACTTAATAAAATACAACGGTTAACCAGGTTTTCTTTACCCGTTAGGTGAGTATATATTGCAGGCTGCTCTACCAGAGCACCAATTCTTTTTAAGATAGCTATGCGGTTGGCATTGATTTCCTTTCCAAAGATAAATACCGTGTCGGCAGGTGATTTCAGCAGGTTCAGTAAAATCTTAATAGTGGTGGTCTTACCCGCACCATTCGGACCTAAAAAACCGTAAACGCTTCCTTTTTTAACTTCCAGTGACAGATTATCAACAACAACCTGGCTACCGAAATGGTAGGTTAAACCACAGGTTCGGATGGCTAATTCATTCATCTTACTTAGTGATATTGCTCAGTACATTCGATACTGAAGGACCTGACGAGGTTTTTAAGGCAGCTTCATTGTTGTTTTCGCTGTTGCGGTTAACCGGCATAATGGTAAATAAAGCCATTATAAAAACAGGTATCAGGAGGAGTATAAATGGAGAGACGTTAATTAACTTTTTCATGATGATTGCTTATGATGAAACAAATAGAATCATTTGAATCTTTAAGCTAAAATGTTTTATACCAAACGAATAATATTGTCGATCAACAGTTTAAGTCTGCCTATTTCTGGTTTTCACCGCGTTGGTAGAAGAAAAATGCCAGTTGGTCGATGATATACTTTCAGCTGCTAAATTATACTGCTCTTCCGTGCTTTTTTAGTGTGCATCATTGACTTCAAGCCAATGCCCGTCAGGATCCTGGAAATAAACTTGTTTTACCCCATCTACCCGTACAGTTGGAGCTTTTGCAGTACCTTCCCAATTCACATACTCAATCTTTTGCTGGTCCAGTCTGATGATAAAATCTTCAATTGACTGCACGCTGAAACAGAGGTGCTCATTTTTGTCATGTTCAGTTTTGTTTTTAACCCCCTGGATTAAATGCATTTGTCCGGCCGCCCCTAATGAGAACCAGGTATGTCTCCCATCTTTAAAGGGCTCTTCAATCTTGTTCAGGTTTAAGATGGTTTGGTAAAAAGAGGTGCTTTTTTCAAGATTTGATACATAAACCGCAATATGGTTCAGTATTGCACTTTGATTTTTTGTGTTTTGTGCAGATGATTTATTTATTGAAAAAAAAGAAATAGCGGTTACTATCAGAAAGGTATAGGTTCTCATCGGGGATATATTTGGTTAGTCAGAAATAAATATACCCTAATAATCCGCAATTAACAAAACGAATTATCAGGGTATAATAATGGATTGAACGAAGAATGGTTAATTACCATTGATCAGTACGGGTGTGCCTTTGCTATTTCCCATAATAATGATCTTGGAGTTTGGTGATAAGGCAATTTCCTTTTGAGCCTTAATAGCTTCATACTGCAGTTGTTTATCGCTTAAACCGGTAGAAAGTATCTTTTGATAATCTGCTATACCTTGTGCCTCTACACGTTTCCGTTCTGCTTCCTGTTTTTCTTTCTGCAGCACAAAGATCATTTTCTGGGCGTCCTGTTCTGCGTTGATTTTAGACTCAATCGTTTTCTTAACAGACTCCGGCAAAGTTACGTTCCTGACGAGCAGCTGTTCGAGTACAAGCCCTCTTTTTGCAAAGCTGCGGTTTATCGTTCTGAAAATGCGGTCCTGGAATTCCTGACGTTTAATAGAATATAAAGCCACAGCTTCATAAGAAACTGCATTATCACGTATTGCCGTCCTGGCAACAGGACGTACGATCTTATCCAGATAGTCATCTCCGATTTGCCTTAAGATCTCTGGTGCCTGGGAAGCGCTTACTTTAAAGAGTACGGATAAATCAATCGTTACCTCTAAGCCATCCGCCGATAAAACCCGGATCGCATCATCTCCGGATTTCATTCCTTCATCGTGCACAGCAGACATGGTATAGTTTTGCGTCTTGACATCAAATGAGGTAATCTCCACCAAAGGGTTAACAATATTTAAACCGCTATATAAAACGTCATCATCTACTTTACCGAATAACGTTTTGACGCCCACCTGCCCGGCCCCGATTGTTTTAAACATGGAGGTGAAACCCCCGAGCACTATGATCATGATGCCTGCAATCCGAACTGTAACCCCAAACCGTGCATGAGGATGATCCTGTTTTGATAATACAAAACCAGCTATTAAAATGGCGATACCAATTACTATAATAAACATGATAGTTAAGATTTGGAATGTATGATTGTTGTTTATTTAAATCGTGGGCTGGTATCAAAGGAAATGCCGGGAAAGCCGATAAATCGGCAGCATGCCAAACGCAGGTCAGAAACGACAATTATGATAGATCTTTCCAAGAGCTGAGCTGATAAAACCCTGCCATTTTGAAAGGGTATATTTTCATTATGACAGGGTTCTGGTCAAAGTATAGTGACATGTGGAAATGATAGTGCTGAAGAAGCTGAATTATAAAAAGATAGTTATCATAATTTATAAAAATTTTGACCAGCTATAATATATTTTGATTTTTCCGATTGTTTCAGGTTAAATGTTCGCTTTATTATGGTTAAAACAGCAAAAAAATCTGTTTTAATAAATTTAATCTATAGATTTAGATATCAATTAATCAAAAATCCCTAACGAATGAAGAAAATTTTACTCATTTTTCTTGCTTTAAGCATGTTTGCACTAGGTAGTGTAAATGCCCAGAATCGAAAAATTGCCGGAAGAGTAACTTCCGCTGATGACGGACTGCCATTACCTGGCGTCTCTATCAAAATTACTGGCTCTAAAACAGGAGTTCAAACTGATGCTGATGGTTCTTATACCCTCAATTTAGCAGCAGGACAAACAACAGTAACCTTTAGTTTTATCGGTTATACACAACAAACTATTACTATAGGTAATGGTAATAGCTATAATATCAAATTGGCTTCTGATCAGAAACTACTAAATGATGTAGTGGTAATCGGTTATGGAAGTACTTCAAAAAGAGCTTCGACTGGTGCAATTTCAAGTATTAAAGCTGCTGATATCAAAGACCGTCCGGTAACTGGTTTAGACCAGGCGTTACAAGGACAAATGTCAGGCGTGCAAGTAACGTCTGCTTCTGGTACTCCAGGTGGAGCAGTAACAATCAGAGTTCGTGGTGTATCTACGCTGAGTGCCGATTCACAGCCTCTATATGTAATTGATGGTACGCCGATCCAATCTGGATCGAACTCGCAACTCGGTTTTGGTAATGGTGTGACAAATGCATTGAATGATATCAATCCTGCGGACATCGAATCAATCGATGTATTAAAAGATGCTGCTGCTGCTGCGATCTACGGTTCACGTGCTTCAAACGGGGTAGTAATTGTTACTACAAAAAGAGGTAAAGCAGGTAAAACAAACGTAGATCTGGATTACTATACAGGTTTCCAGCAAACAACTAATAAAGTTGAATCTGTTACAGGCCCTCAATATATTGCTTTACTGCAAGATGCAATTACTAACAGGTATTCTGCTTTAATCGGAACTCCAACTTACCCGACGCTTGCAGATTTAATCACTACAGGTTTAAATCGTGGTAACCTGGCAGGTGATCCAAGCACTTATTCTACCACAAACTGGCAAGATGAGGTTTTCCGCACAGCACCGATTAGTAACTATAACTTATCAATAAACGGTGGTAATGATAAAACCAGGTTTAATATCACTAGTGGTTATTTTGATCAGAAAGGTATCTTAAGAGGTTCTGATTTTGCTCGTTTTAACTTACGTCTGAATTTAGACCATAACGTTACTGATAAATTTAAAGTAGGAACAAGTACAACTTTTAGCCGTAGTACTTCAAACCGTATCAACAACGACAACAATATTTATGGGGTATTAAGCTCTGCGATTTTGTTAAGCCCAACTACTCCAATATATAATGCAGATGGCACTTACGGACGTGACGCTTATAGTTCAGTTGAAAATCCTGTAGCTGCTTATAAAGAGCCTTTCAACTTAACAACTGCCGGCCGTTTATTGTCAAATGTTTATGGTGAATATAAAATTCTTCCTTCTTTAACATTCAGAACCAATTTCGGAGCAGATTATCAGGTTACGAATGAGCGCAGGTTCATTCCTTCCACACTGAATGCCGGTGCTGCACCAACAAATGGATCAGGTATCGAAGCGTATTATTCAGATCTGAATTTATTAAATGAAAACACACTGACATTCAATAAAACTTATGGGGATCATTCCTTAAACGTTTTATTAGGAGAATCTTGGCAAAAAGATGACTATCAGTCAGTTTATGCTTCAGGTACAAATTTCCCTGGAAATGATATCAAAAGATTGTCTGCTGCTGCTGTAAAAACTGATGCTTCATCTACTGGATCAAGTAACTCATTGGTCAGCTTTTTCGGAAGGGTAGGATATAATTACAAACAACGCTATATTTTGTCCGCTACTTTACGTACAGACGGATCTTCTAAATTTGCTGATGGTAACCGTTGGGGATATTTCCCTGCTGTTTCGGGAGCTTGGATTATCAGTGATGAATCTTTCATGAAAAGTGCTGAGTGGTTATCTACCTTAAAACTACGTGGTAGCTGGGGTGTAACAGGAAATAACTTTATTGGTAATTTTGTTTCCAGAACATTGATCGGTTCCGGTTCTAATTTTAATCAGGTCGCAGGTTTATTCACTTCAGTATTAGGCGATCCTAATCTGACCTGGGAAAAAACAAAATCGACAGATCTTGCTGTTGACTTTGGGTTCCTGAACGACAGGATTACTTTAACTGCAGATTTATACTACAGAAAAACTACAAATCTGTTAGCTGTTCTTCCATTACCTGGTTCAACAGGATTTACTGGTTATACTACTAATTCAGGATCGATGGAGAATAAAGGTATCGAGATTGACTTGCATACTGTAAATATTAAAACTAAAGATTTTAACTGGTCTTCTAGTTTCAATATCTCTTTCAATAAGAATAAGATTTTATCATTGGCTAACAATAACGCACCTTATGCAGCTGGTTTCGCTAGTTACGTTCAAGTTGGAGAGTCAGCTGGTAGCTTCCGTGGATACAGAGTTGCAGGTTTATTCCAGACTCAGGCAGAAATTAATGAGCTTAATGCAGCTGCTAAAACTAAAACCGGTAACGCTACTGCCCTTTATCAGGTGTCTTCAACTGCGCCTGGCGATATCAAATTTGCCGACTTAAACGGTGATGGTGTAATTACAGGAGCGGATCAGGAAATTCTTGGTTCAGCACAGCCTAATTTCACAGGAGGTTTCAACAATAACTTTACCTACAAGAATTTTGATTTTTCATTCTTCTGGCAGTTCAGTTACGGTAATGAGATTTATAATAACACCAGGGTGTTTGGCGAAGGTATGAACACTATCTATGGTCAGTTTGCTTCAGTGTTAGATCGCTGGACACCTACTCATACCGATACTGAAATACCAAGAGCCGTTTACGGTGACACAAACACGAATGCGCGTAACTCTGATCGTTTCGTTGAAAATGGATCTTACTTACGTTTAAAGAATGTAAATCTTGGTTACAATCTTCCATCTGAAGTTGCAGCCAAACTGCACATGAGAAAACTAAGAATATTTGCTTCTGCGCAAAACCTGGCTACAATTACAAATTATTCAGGCTTTGATCCGGAAGTTAGCACTTTCAACAGCGCACCTCTATCATCGGGCACAGACTTCTTATCGGCACCTCAAGCCAAAACCTTCACATTTGGTGTTAACATTGGATTTTAATTTATTATAAATGAAAAAGAAATTACTATATATAATGTTGCCGGCACTGCTATCAGTTACTGCCTGCAAAAAAACGCTTGATCAACAACCTCAGGCATCATTAGATGCAACAACAGCCTATACTACAAGACAGGGTGTTGAAGCAGGTATCATCGGTACGTATGATGGTATGCAGCAAACTGGATATATGTCATTGAATTACCTGATATTTGCAGATTTATATGCGGATAACCTGCAATGGACAGGTACGTTTCCAACATGGTCACAAGTATTCAATAAGACTATATTGCCAGACAATACCGATATCGCCACAATCTGGAATCATATCAATGGTGTAATCAATAGGGCAAATAATATTATTGCTGCTGCTCCAAACATTAGTGACCCGGCTTTTCTTAAAGACCGTGCAATAGGAGAGTGTGAAACTATTCGTGCTACTGCTTATTTTGACTTAATCAGAATGTTTGGCGGTAGCCCCACAGGATATAACCAAACTGGTGGTTTGGGTGTCCCTATCAGGACCGTCCCTACACTCACTCCTGCTGGTGCTGCTGCGGTAGCAAGATCAACAGAAGCTGAGGTTTACGCGCTGATTTTAGCGGATCTTGATGATGCTATTACGAAATTACCTAATAGAATCTCTAATGGAAGGGTTAATAAATTTGTTGCTACTGCTTTAAAAGCAAGAGTTCAGTTATACAGACAACAATGGGCTGATGCTGCGGCTTTAGCAACTACTGTAATCACTAGTCCTAATGCTTATGCTTTAGTGCCGGGTGCTTCATACGGAACGATCTATACTGGTAAAAATACTTCAGAGTCATTATGGGAGCTTCAATACAATGCAACTGATGCGAACAACTTAGCTTTCTATTATTATCCTACAAGTTTAGGTGGAAGAAATGAGGTTGGTTCTACAACATCACTACGTGATGCATTTGAAGCAAATGACCTTAGAAAAAATGTGAACTATAGCACTGCGCCAGCAGGAAAACAATTAAAGTATTCGCAAACTAACCCAGGGGTTGATGATGTAATGATGGTACGCCTTGCAGAGGTATATCTGACAAGAGCAGAATCAAGAGCTATGCTGAATGACTTTACTGGTGCACTGGCCGATTTAAATGTGATCCGTTTACGTGCTGGTCTTGTTGCTTCTACAGCAACAACCCAGGCTGATTTATTAACTGCGATCAGAAAAGAACGCAGATTAGAACTGGCACATGAAGGTCAGCGCTTTTTCGACTTGCGTCGTTACAATGCAACTGGTCTTACACAAACGTTCCGTAACTTATTTCCACTTCCACAAAGTGAAATCATAAATGCGAATGGTGTTGTAGCTCAGAACCCAGGTTATTAATCACTAACTGGTGAGTTAACCTGAAATCTGAAAATTATCATTTCAATAAACTAAATCCTTACCTATTCATTTAGGTAGGGATTTATTGTTTGGTATTCTTTTCGTGAAATGGCAAATTTTCTTATTTTTAGATTATCAATTTAAAGCAATCATGAAAAAATATATACTGGCGTTTTTCCTATCACTATTCATGTTTACATCGGCTCGCAGTTACGCTCAACAAAGTATATTGATTCAGGATCCTACAGGTAACCTAATTATGCTGCAAAAATATGTGGATGTTCAGGGATCGCCTTTTTATAACCCTGAATGGATTACCGGCAATATTACACTCGTTAATAACAAGGTGTACAAGAATGTGAATATGAAATATGACCAGTTAAAAGATAAGGTTTATGTTAAAGCCAATAATGGCGACATGATCTTATTAGGTGAGAAGGTGAAAGAATTCACCTTAGATTATCCGGTTCTTGGAGGTGTTTCAGAGAAAAAATTCCGCCTGGGTTATTTCAATATTCCTGATGCTACAGCAGATTCATATTTTGAAGTGCTCACCGATGGCAAAACGCAATTACTGAAAAGATCGACTAAAATCATCCAGGAGAATAAAGAATATAATTCTGCGAGTTCCACTAAAACGTTTGTAGAGATTGTAAAATACTACATGGTTACACAGGGCAATGGAACACAGGTAAAAAAAGATAAAAAATCTATCTTTAAAGCTTTAGATAAACAACCTTTACTCGAAACCTACAGTAAAGACAATAACCTTAACCTGAAACTTGATACTGATATCGCCAGGCTGGTCAGCTATTACAACACGCTTTAATGCAACCAATTTTCTCTACTACGACGAGATCAGTCCAGATTCTACAACAGACAGCATCAGGATATAATTTTTTCTGCAAAAACATCCTTCTCTTATTTTCATCCTCTTAGCAGTCTCGAACTTTTAGCGCCTGTCTTAGCCAATAATCGATCTGGATATTGCTTACTGATATTCTTCAAAAAAATATCAGTAATATCTTTGCGTTTTTAATCAAAACCATTAATTTTCAGCGTCTAAGTTATCTGTCGCAACAAGTATAGTTATCTGAGAATTAAACAGAATGCTCTTGATTTTGATATAGGGTATTGGGAATTTAGATCATAAGGAAGATATGGAGAGTATAAGACAAATAAGACTCAATTATAGAGAAGAATTCAGTATTGCATGCACAATCAATAATATTAATTATGTCGATCTTCTTCAGTATTTTGTTGATCACGTTTCTTTTTATGTATTTATTGGGGGTAATACTACTGCAGCTTATTTATGGGCAACCCAGGTGTGCGTAGAATGCAGAGAAGCATTTGGTGCAAGGGTAGAAACTATAAAGGATCAAAAAGTACAGCAAGTGGCCTTAAAATTTATTAAAAAGCTTACCGCCCTGATTGATTATACAGATCATATCGAAAGCACGTCCAAAAGTAATTCTTTAATGAAAATGTGGGAACAGGAAATGTTACCACTTACAGCAACTTATATTAACCAAATTGAGCTGCCAAATAAAGGTGAATTACAGCTTTCCTTCGATTTTAACCTGCTTTGCAGCATGAATGGCATAAGTATTCAAAACCAGCTGCAATATTTTATTGACCACCTGTCTTTAGCCATGGAGCGTGCTACCAATCTTTTAGAAATTATAAAAACCAGTCCATCTGTTGCAGTCTTACTATCACTCATAAGCTCGGAGGAAGTGGTTAAAAATAGAACACTTCCTAAACAAGCTATTTATAGAAAGTATGGTCTTCAGCTTCTAAAATTAGATAAAAAACAAAAGGAAGAAAACAATCTTGAAAACAGAATATTAAATTACAGGACATTTTACCTGGATTGGTACCATGCCCTTAACAAAGAAAACTAGAGAAACCCACAACTGTATCAATGTTCGTCCCTGAAAATTGCGCTATCTCAGCAATTTATCTCCTTTCCACTTTATTACCTTAATCAATCTGGCTAATTATAACGTTTTATTATAGTTATAATCAGCTTACTCCTGTACTTGTGTGGCCTTCGCAACTATAATAGATGGGGTTGAACAACTTTACAGATATGGTTTGCGGGGAAATTAAAAACAACTATATATGGACTCTAAAGGACAATTTGGGCTAATTTACGCTGATGATTTCAGTGTTGCCTGCACGATCAACAATTTTAAAAAGGACGAAGTGCTGCAGTACTTCATTAACAGGGTCTCTTTTTACGCCTTTAATGGCGGCGAGATGGAAGCGGCAGCGTTATGTGCAACCCGCATTGTGGTGGATTGTAAAAGACTGCATAATGCAGAGGTATCGCCTGTAACGGACCGAAAGATACAGCTGATCTCTTTAAAGTATATCTCCCGGCTCAGTGACCTGGAAGACAGCATTTATTATTCTGCAGCCGATAGAATGAAAGAGAGCTTTTTAATCATGAAAGAATGGGAAGCAGAGATGATGCCTTATGTAGATTATCAGAAAACATTTGAACTGGGGGACGAACACTTTCTAATCCTGACATTTGATTTTAATTTGCTTTGCAAAATGAACGGGGTAACTGCGGGCCAGGTACTCCAATATTTTATAGATGGGATTTCTCTGGCAATAGAACGGTCATGCGAAATATCGGGCCCGATGGAAAAGGATATCAGGATTTCACTTTTTAGAATTATGGTACTGAGCCGCTCTATGAAAAAAGACAGGTTGCCGGTTGAACAGGATATTTACGATTGGTATGCCGACCGGCTTTTATCTTTGGACGAACGTTTAAAAAAAGAAGAACAAATGGATAAAAAAGTCAGTGTTTACCGGGCTTTTTATTTAGAATGGTATAATACATTGAAGAGAAATATAGGATAATGTTTTTAATGGGATCTATATATGGTCCCATTAAAAATATAGGCCTTTACAACTCTATCTCATCTTCTTTCTCCTTATCCTTTTTTAGAATAAGTGCGCTGCCGGGAAGGAAGTCTTTCGGAGATAATCCAAAATGATCAGCAAATACATTAATATGCTTCAGGTTATATTTTGCGGGGTTTCCACTGTTTTCTACATTGCCTATAAATGATGCTTTGACCCCAATAATATAGGCAATATCCTCCTGACGCAATTTTTTGTCAGTTCTTAATTTTCTGACAAAATCCACTACATGCTGTTCTATAAGATCTAGTTTTACCTTTCCTTCCATTTAACGGCTAAGTAATTTATATTCCTGATTATTATTTACATATATAGGTGTAAATCAATTTTTTATCATCTATTTTGAGTTAAAATATTGAAATAATAAGGTATTTATAGTAGAATATAAATCGTGTTTAAACATGTGTTTATTTGTCCTAGATTTTCGATAGTAGTATAAATAAGGCTTCGGTTTTATATAGAGGCCGGCTTAAATCTTTGATAAGGAAAAATAAAAATTATTAAATTTCATACTAATGAAGTGTTTTTAATAAAAATTAATTTTAATATCGATTTAAATTTCTTTAAAGTAAATCTGCTGCTATTGGTGAATTTTGTTCTGATGCATAGATCATGAACTCAGTTTATACCTGATAGATTCTTTTATGATCAAGGAGAATTTCGTTTATTAGTTTTCAACTCAGATGGTTATCTTACTGCTTTTTATCGTTTGTTCTGATCCTGACTTATACAAATCATATTGCGTTGGACATCATATCTATAAACCGGATGTGGTTAGTTTTGCTGACGGGAAAGCTAAATACCTGTTGTGGTTCGATCAGATTACAGCTGCCGAACTGATCAGTTTAAAAGAGATCAGTAAAAAGACAATACTGGTAAAAAAGTATGATTTTAAAGATGGATATATCTTATCCTGTCTGGGCATGTTTCACTACAGCGGCTGTAACCATTAATTGCCCCACATGCCGCATGGTATGTTCTGCTCCATGGACCAGAAGGCCAATCACTGTTGAAGGTAATCCTGCACGGCCGATGCCACGGTAATCCGCAAGTATGCCTGCATCAGTATTTTTAATTTGTTTTAATGCAAGGTCTACCTGCTGGTTAAATCGTAGTACTAATTCTGATGTGCTATAGCCATGTAAAGCATCACTTCCTTCTTCTGCGAGCTGCGAGAGCTGAAAAGGAGTAAGTGCTTCTGCACGCGCATAAGTAAATACACGGTCCAGTACGCCGCTCAGATGCTGCAAATGAAATCCCGCAGAAGCCATACCCGCCGGACGTTCCCACAATAACCCGGACGGAAATTTATCCATATACAGATTCACTTCTTCTCGGGCTTGCAGCAATGCGTGGGCTACAGGCTGCAGCATAGGAATGATTTCTGGCAACGGGCCTCTTTGCCAAACTTCTAAGTGTTGTGACATATTTACTGGTTTTTAGTAAATTTAAGCATTAAAGCAAGGTCTGCACCTTGGTTCATAACTTTCTTTTTCGCCCAGCATGATCGTTGCACTGTTCGCCACCCTGCGATAGGAATACATTGCGGGATTACCACATCTTACACATACGGCATGTACTTTAGTTACCATCTCGGCAACAGCCATTAATGCGGGTACAGGACCAAAAGGCTTACCAGTAAAATCCATATCCAGTCCGGCAACGATTACCCTGATGCCTTTGTTGGCGAGTTTGTTGCATACTTCTGGCAGTCCCTCATCAAAAAACTGGGCTTCATCAATGCCCACTACCTGAGTATCAGGCTTAAGTAACAGAATCGCCTCAGAATTGTCAACCGGAGTGGCTGCTACCGAGTTATAGTTATGGGAAACTACTGCGGTCTCATCATAACGTGTATCTGTGGTTGGTTTGAATATTTCTACATTTAATTTAGCGATTTCTGCACGTTTTAATCTCCTGATCAGTTCTTCTGTTTTGCCAGAAAACATAGAGCCACAAATGATCTCAATGCTGCCGCCAAATTCTCCTCTGCTGTAATTTTTTTCGCTAAATAACATGGTGTTTAAAGGGGGGGTGTATCCCCTGCGAATATCGAAATTTTGCGGTACTTATAGCTATATTTCATCAATTAATAATTGTTTTGGAGAGCTGGCGAAGGCTGCATCAGATTTGTGCATTTTTGTTAGCGGCAATCTGATACAGGTTTTATCAATCAATAATTGTTTTGAAGAGCTGATGAAGCTTACATAAGATTTGCCAATTTCCGTCAGTTGAAATCTGATGCAGGTTTCATTAATTTATAATTGTTTTTTCAAGGTTATGCATCTTGTATAAGATTTAGCTTGTTTTAAACAGAGAAAATAACAACAAATACTATTGTAACTTGTTAATAAAGTAATTGTTGTAATTCTATTTTATAAAAATCTCCAGATTCCATAGCAATTATTTGATAGTTGTAACGAATAGGTGCCCGATAATTAACGACAACCTGTGCTATGGATGCTAAGTATCCTTGAATACCAAAATTTGTATTACTTTTGAGTAACAACTCTAAACATAAAACATTAATTTTTCCGTTGTATAACTATGATGAACCAGGAGGATATTTTTAAAAAGATAGGTCATATACTCAGTGAGTTAAATGATCAGTATCAATATTTAGCGCAAAATCCTCAGGAGCTTAATGAATTAGAACTTGAACTCTTTTTGGCCAATGTAAGTTTCCTGACCGATCATGTACAGATTATCAGAAAATTGAATATTGCACCTGTGCAAAAGGCTTTACCCGAACATACAGAATCTTTAGAGCCGGTACAGGAAACCATAACATTAGCCGAACTTCAAGAAGAAATTCCTGCACCTGAAGCAGTAATTATTGAGTCTCCGGCGGTAGAAATGCCTGTTGCAGATCTCATCCCTGAAAAGCCTATTCTGGAACAGGAGATATTTAAACTGGACAACGATGCTTCTACATTTGAGTTTATACTCAATGAAAAGCTATCATCAGACAGGTTTGACTTTAAGGAGAAATCCATCGATGAAATATTTGACCGTCCTTTAAGCAAAGAAGAGGAGGAGATTATTGCCCAAAAACAAAAACTCAGAGAGAGTGATAGTTTGGAGAGCGACCTTCCTGAAGAAGATGAAATTGGTCCTGAGCCATTCCTGGTAGAACATGATCCTGAGCCTGAGCCATCTGCAATAGCGGATGAACCGGAAGAATTTACAGAGGACAAACATGTAATAGACGAAGTACCTGTAACAGCTACTAAAGCCCAGGAAGAATTGTTTTCCCTGTCATCTGCTCCGGTGCCAGCCAATGAACCCATAGTGGAACCCATAGTTCAGCCCGTATTTACCGAACCCGTAAAACTCACAGAAGAAGTTGTTACAGAACCTGCGGCAGAAACTACAACTGCCACGCCGGTTAAATTGACATTAAACGATATCTTATCGGGTAATACCCAGGGAGGCACCCACAAACCAGAGGTTAGCAGAACAATTACTGATCTCAAACAGGCGATCAGCCTGAACGACAAACTGCGTTATATCAGGGATTTATTTAATGGCTATAACCTGGCCTATGCAGAAGCCATTGATTTGCTCAATAAAATGCCTGATTTTAAAACTGCAGACAACTTCCTGCAGAACAATTATGCTGTCAAAAATAATTGGTCGGCTAAACAGGATACTGCAGACCAGTTTTACGAACTGCTAAACCAGCGTTTTCCCGCTAGATAAAGCCCATTCTGTTAGAATCCAGCTTAAGGAAGATAAACAGCAATACCGTAAAGCTCCATAAAGAAGAACCGCCATAACTAATAAATGGCAGAGGAATACCAATTACGGGGATGATACCAATCGTCATCCCTATATTAATAAATACGTGAAAAAAGATGATGCTGGCTACACAGTATCCATACACCCTCGAAAAAGTAGATCGCTGCCGCTCTGCAAGATTAATCACTCTCAGCAATAGAAATATGTATAGCGCTATTACTGTAACACAACCTGCAAAGCCCCATTCTTCACCAATTGTAGAAAAAATAAAGTCTGTACTTTGCTCTGGCACATAGCCATATTTAGTCTGTGTTCCCTGTAAAAAGCCTCTTCCTGTAACCTGACCAGATCCGATCGCAATCTTTGACTGGATTACATTATACCCGGCACCTTTGGGATCCGTTTTAAGTCCCAGTATAATTTCAATACGGGTTCGCTGATGCGGTTCCAATACTTTCTCATAAGCGAACTTTACTAAGAATAAATAGCTGATAGCAATGATAATCGCAATTACGATGGAGATCATCATCTTCTGTTTACGTTTATTCTGATAAGCGAAAAATGCGCCTACTACTATAATAATAGGGATCAGAATCGATAAAGGAACAAGGAAATCCGCAATAAACAGAACAATCATACCAAGAAAAACCAGCAGGAAATATCCGGATAGTCCTTCTCTGTACAGCGGGAACATGAAGGCTAGAAACACAAGTGCAGAACCTGTATCTGGCTGCAGCATAATCAGGAATAACGGAAATCCAATAATCAGTCCTGCAAAAAAGATAGATTTAATCTCTGTGAATTTGGGATTGAAGTTACCTATGTACCGTGCGATAAGAAGCGCTGTACCAAACTTGGCAAATTCCGAAGGCTGCAGCCTGAAGCTCCCCAAAGGGATCCATGCCTGGTTACCGGCCACTTTTCTTCCTACTATAAGTACTGCCATCAATAACAGCATGGTTATCCCGTACACGATAGGAGAGAACACGCTGAAAAATTTGGCATCGAGCAGTAAAATTGAAAAACCAAGAATTAAAGCTGTCAGTATAAAGATCAGTTGTTTACCATAGTTACTGCCAAAGTTGAACAGGGTAGAGGTATCAGGATTAAATATCGAAGCATAAATATTCACAAACCCAATTGTACAAAGAGCTGTGTAAATTAAAATGGTAATCCAATCTACGTTAAAGAAAAAGCGGCTGCCCTGCTGTGTACTCATTTGCTGGTCTGTAAAGGTTTTTTAGTCAGGCTGATCTTGTCGCCGGCCTTAACCGGTACAACTAATTTATTTAAACTATCTGCTGTTTTTGGTGCCGGTTTTATTTTTGGCTTAGGTACTTCCGGCAACACAACTTGTTTTTTCATCCATTCTGCGCGTTCTACGCGGTTGCCAGATAGTTTACCTGTCAGGTATTTCTCCGTCAGGTAACTGGCAATAGGTGCAGCGTAAGAACTACCAAATCCGGCATTTTCAACAATCACCGCAATAGCTATCTTAGGATTGTCGCGGGGGGCAAAACCAATAAATACAGAGTGGTTTTTTCCATGCGGATTTTGTACTGTACCTGTTTTACCACAGAACAGGATATTCGGTATGGCAGATTCTCTGGCTGTACCATGATCTGAGTTCACCGCATCCTGCATACCGTCTATTACTGGTTCGAAATGGGACGCATCTACACCAACTGCATTTTTTACCAGGTATTCTTTTTTGATACCCTGCTCATCTCTGATGCCTTTGATCAGGTGCGGCTTAATATAATATCCCCTGTTGGCAATAATTGCCATGATGTTTGCCATTTGTAATGGGGTGGCATTCATCTCTCCCTGACCGATAGCAAGAGAAATAACAGTGGTATAACCCCAGTATTTTCCAAATCTTTTCGTGTATTCTTCGGCGTTGAACAAGATCCCTTTCCGTTCGTAAGGCATATCCAGATCTAGTTTAGAACCTATACCGAACTTCCTTACTTTTGCTTCCCAGGATTCGTAGGCCGCAGTTTTATTTTTGAATTTTTTCTGCGTCATCAGTTTCTGAAAAACGTAACAAGCATAGGTATTACAAGACCTGGCCAATCCTCTTCTTAAAGAAATGGGACCGTCTACGTGTTCACAGCGTACAAAATGGTTCCCGGCCCAATATCCTCCCGGACAGTTAAAAGTGGTGTTGGGATCAATTACACCTTCTTGTAAGGCGATCAAGTCATCAACAGGTTTAAATGATGAACCAGGTGAATAATACCCTGAGATTGGACGTACATTTAACGGTCGGTTTGGTGAGCCAAGAAGACTCATGTAATTATTTCCCTGCTGGCGGCCTACCATGACGTTTGGGTCGTAAGTAGGGCTGCTTACAAAGGCCAGCACTTCTCCAGTAGCAGGTTCTATCGCTACAATACTGCCTACCTTATTCCGCATCAGCTGCTCGCCCATTTTCTGAATGTCTATATCCAGTGACGATACGATCGTTTCTCCGGAAGTGGCCAGTGTATCAAACTTGCCGTTCAGGTAACTTCCCTGCGGCACATTCCGCGCATTGTATATGGTATTTTCTACACCACGTTCTCCACGCAGCACATCATTATAAGTAAACTCTACACCGGTCTTCCCTTTATAATCGCCAGCCCTGTAGTAACCATTACTCGCTTTAATATCCTTCTCCGTAACTTCTTTTACATAACCGAAGAATTGGCCGGCTACACTGTCAGGATAATGGCGGACCGTTCTGTTTTGTGTTTCAAAGCCGATAAAACGTGACATGCGTTCCTGTAAAGCAGCATAAGTTTGTACGGAAAGTTGTTTCTCAAAGACAGATCGCTGATATTTTGACTGGTTTTTCGCTTTATTATAGCGCTTATAAAAGCCTTTCATATCAATCCCGATGATGCGGCATAATGCAGCGGTGTCGAATGGCTTTACTAGGTTTGGCGTAATCATCAGATCATATACCGGTTCATTCTGTACCAATACTTTATTATTCCTGTCCAGGATCACACCGCGGGCAGGAAAAGTATATTTTTTACGGAGCACATTACTATTGGCGGACAAAAAATAACGATCGCTCGCAACCTGGATATAAAAAAGCTGACCTATTAAAATAAGAGCAACTATGATAAATAAACCTTGTACTATATATTTTCGGTTGAAAAGATTATCCATTAGCGCATTTTTCTATTATAGAAGACTAATTCTATTAATATAACAGTGAATAATGTAAAGATACCGCTTAGCAGGCACCTTAACAAAGTGTAAGAGAGTTCTGTTAATTTAAAAGCTTCTAATAAGAAAAGTACTAGGTGATGGGCAAATGTACATAAGAGCGCATACAGCGAAAACCATTTGAAACCCATGTTCCCCAGTGTAGGTTCGGGTTCATCAAAGCTATCCCGGCTTACAGTTACAGAAATGAAAAGAATACGGACAAATACCAGGGCTACACAAGCTGCAGTATGTACACCCAGTGTATCATAAAAAGCATCCAGCGTTATCCCGGTTCCAAATGCAACCAGGTAAAGGACAATATTAGGCATACTGAAGGGCAGCAGCAGCAAAAATAAGATATACGTAAATGGTGTGGCAAGACTATAAAAACTAAGGTTTCTTAACAATAGTACCTGTACCGAAAGCAGGATGAACCACCTGATGACATTAATTAATATGATTCTACTGTTCATTCGGCAAATTTGATTCTAGTGCTTTCTGTTCCTGTGCAAGTTTGTCTTTAATGACGTAAACATATTGTAAGGTACTGAAATCATTGAAAAGATTAATTTCTATGGTCAGGAAGTTATCGCCTGTAGAGATCCCGCGGTTACTTACTGTTCCTACAGGGATACCGGGAGGGAAGGAACCAAATCCGGAAGTAATAATGGTATCCCTTAGTTTTACCTTAAAGTGATTGGGAATATCCTTAATATAGGCTTTACGGTAATCTGAATTGCGGTCGCCCCAAACCAGAGAACCCAAAGCTTTGGTAGATTTAATGCTGACACTGATTTTCGCGTCTTTATTTAACAGTGATTCGATGGTAGCCAGGTGAGGAGATACATCACGTATAATGCCTACTACACCTCTTCCTGCGGAAATCACGGCCATTCCGTTTTCAATCCCGTCGTTACTTCCTTTATTGATCGTAATGATGTTATTTCTTAAAGTGATTGAGTTTTTGATTACCCTTGCGGCCAGATAAGTATATTGAATTTTGTTGGCTGTGTCTTTAACCACTGTGTTTTTGGCACTGTCCAGGTTTTTCAGCGCAATCAATGCCGTATTCAGCCTGGCATTTTCGACGGCAAGGCTGTCATTAACAGCACCCAGGTTCATATACTTTTTAAATACATTAAGGCGTTCATAAGCCTGGCCTACTACCTCATTGGTAGAGTTGAAAGTTACACTGCGCTGGTAAGCATTATTTTTCACCGTAAGCACAACGCCAATGGTAAAAAAAATGACAAATAGAAAAAATGCGTTGTATCTGTTTATGAAAATCCAAAGGTTACGCATATGTATTCTTTCTGATATTTAGCAAACAGCTTTACGAAAAATGTGAGTGCAGCTTTGGGGCTGACTCACATTTTTACTACTGTATTTTGTTAGTTAAATTATTGCATTAAAAACTTGTAGCCACCGATGTTTTTCAGCGCAATACCTGTACCGCGCACAACCGCACGTAATGGATCTTCAGCAACATGTACCGGCAGTTTCGTTTTGGCTGCCACACGTTTATCCAAACCACGTAAAAGTGCTCCTCCTCCTGTAAGGTAGATACCGGTCTGGTAAATATCAGCAGAAAGTTCTGGTGGGGTAATCTCTAGTGCTTTAAGGATAGCCTCTTCAATTTTAGAGATAGATTTATCCAGACAATGTGCAATTTCAGTATAAGAAACAGTGATCTGTTTCGGAACTCCGGTCATCAAATCTCTTCCCTGTACAGCAAAATCTGCAGGTGGATCAGCTAATTCCGGCAATGCCGCACCAACTTCTATTTTAATTTTTTCTGCAGTACGGTCACCGATCATAATATTATGCTGACGACGGATATAGTTCACGATGTCAGAATCGAAGTTATCTCCGGCAACACGGATAGACTGGTCGCATACGATACCAGATAAAGCAATCACAGCGATTTCAGTAGTACCACCACCTATATCGATAATCATATTACCCATTGGTTCTTCAACGTCAATTCCGATACCTACTGCAGCTGCCATCGGTTCATGTATCAGGTATACTTCTTTTGCTCCGGCAATTTCTGCTGAATCCCTTACCGCACGTTTCTCTACCTCTGTAATTCCCGAAGGGATACAGATCACCATACGCAGTGAAGGAAACATCCATCCTTTTCCACCATTTAACATGCGGATCATTCCTTTGATCATTGCTTCTGCAGCATTAAAATCTGCGATAACGCCATCTTTTAAAGGTCTTACCGTACGGATATTATCGTGCGTTTTTCCCTCCATTTGCATAGCCTGGCGGCCTATCGCGATAATTTTATTTGTTTGTCTGTCAAAAGCAACGATTGAAGGCTCATCTACAACCACTTTATCATTGTGTATAATCAGGGTATTGGCGGTGCCCAAATCAATGGCAACCTCTTGTGTGAACCAGTTAAATAAACCCATTTATAGGTGATCAATTAATATATAAAAAATTCTGTATATTATAGTAATGTAAAACTACGTCTTTTTATTGTATTACCGGTTAAATAAATTAGTGCTTAAAGTGTCTGATACCTGTAGTTACCATAGCAATACCTTTTTGATTTGCCATAGTCACAGAATCAGCATCTTTAATAGATCCGCCTGGTTGAAGAACAGCTGTAATACCAGCTTCAGCTGCGATTTCCACACAATCAGGGAACGGGAAAAAGGCATCTGATGCCATTACGGAACCTATTAAACTGAAATTAAAAGCTTCTGCTTTAACAATTGCCTGTTTTAAAGCATCAACTCTCGAAGTCTGCCCTACACCGCTGGCGATCAAAGTATTGTCTTTTACGAAAACGATGGTGTTCGACTTGGTATGTTTTACGATTTTATTTGCAAAGAATAAGTCTTTCAGTTCAGCCGCAGTAGCGGTTTTTTCAGTTACCGAGGTCATTTGTTCCGGACCTTCAATGATTAAATCTTTATCTTGTTCGATTACGCCGTTCAGTAAAGTTTTAAACTGTTTTTTAGTCAGCTCAATTGCATTGCGCTGCAGGATAACCCTGTTCTTTTTCGCTTTGAACAATTCAACAGCTTCCGGCTGGTAAGAAGGGGCGATCAGCACTTCAAAAAACAATTTGTTGATTTCTGTAGCTGTTGCCAGATCAATTTCACGGTTTGCAATCAGCACGCCACCAAAAGCAGATACCGGATCACAAGCCAATGCGTCGTCCCATGCCTGTGCTATAGTTTCTCTTGAAGCTACACCGCATGCATTTGTATGCTTTAAGATCGCAAACGTTGGCTCTTCGAATTCATCAATCAGGCTCACTGCTGCATCTACGTCTACCAGGTTATTATAGGAAAGTTCTTTACCATTCAATTTGGTAAACATTTCATCAAGGTTACCATAAAAAACACCTTGCTGATGCGGGTTTTCTCCGTAACGTAATGTTTTTGATTCGTTTAAGCTTTGTTTGAAAACGTTAAGCGGCTCTTCTAAGTTGAAGTAGTTAAATATCGCTGTATCGTAGTGAGAAGAAGTATGGAACGCTTTTTTTGCATAAGCTTTACGCTGTGCTAAAGTGGTTTCACCGGCTTGTGATGCTAACTGCTCTTGCAGGGTAGAATAGTCATCTTTTGATGCAAGGATAACTACATCATTAAAGTTTTTGGCAGCAGCCCTGATCAGGGAAATACCGCCAATATCAATTTTTTCAATTATCTCTTCTTCAGAACCACCACCTTTAAGTGTTTCTTCGAAAGGATAGAGGTCAACAATAACGAGGTCGATTTCAGGAATCTCGTATTCTGCGATCTGTGCCTTATCTTCATTCAGGTTTCTGCGGTTTAAGATACCACCAAACACTTTCGGGTGCAGGGTTTTAACACGTCCGCCTAAAATCGATGGATAACCGGTAAGATCTTCAACAGCTGTAACAGGTAAATTCAAATCTTTAATGAACTGTTCTGTACCGCCAGTAGAAAACAATTGCACACCTTGCTGTGCAAGCAAGCGTACAAGTGGTTCCAGACCATCTTTGTAATATACTGAGATTAAAGCGTTTTTGATCTTTATTTGTTGACTCATTGGGTGTGATTTTTGAGCCGCAAAATTATAAATTTTAGGTGAGAAATTTTAGTTAGAAAAGATAAAAAAATCCTTATTTCTTTATCTTTTTCAAAATACTCTCTACTATGCGTGGATAATGCTGATGTTCAAGTTGTTGTCCCTTGAACTTCACCATTTCTAAATTGTCATCTTTATCAATTTTGTATTTTGCCTGATAAATGAATTCACCTTCATCATAATTTTCATCGACGTAATGAATAGTGATCCCGCCTTCAGTTTCTCCTGCTGTCAGAACCGCATTATGAACGTGGTCGCCATACATTCCTTTTCCCCCAAATTTCGGAAGCAGGGCAGGGTGGATATTTACAATTCGCCCTGGATACTCAGTGATCAGGTTTTTAGGGATCAGCCACAAAAAGCCTGCAAGAACAATCAGGTCTACGTCAAGGTTTTTTAAAAGATCTATTATATTATCCGTTTCATAAAACTCTTTTCTGCCGAATATATGTGTAGGGATCTCAAAATTGTCTGCCCGCTGTAAAACATAAGCATCCGGGTTGTTAGTAAGGACCAGTACGATTTCTACTTCAGCACTGTGTTTAAACAGTTCCATTATCTTCTGGGCATTAGAACCCGACCCGGAGGCAAATATCGCTACACGCTTTTTCATTGAGTATATATTGCTATTCTGACTTGATTGCGCTCAAAAATAGTATTTTCGGTATTTAATAAGTTATTTTAATTGTAATATGTTCATTTTAATTCAGGCTATTTAAAAACAGCCTTCAGGTTCTCACTCCATCGGTGTGTGTGCGTTTCGGGATAGGTGCCCTCATTCACATAAGCACAGCAGATTGCAGCCGGATTAAAGGTGGGTGTGTTTTTTGCAAAAGCAGTTTCTGTACGCTGTAAATAATAGGAAAGACCAATACCGGCAATACACAAACAGCCTTCGGGAACTGAAAACTCAAACTGCTGCCGCGCTACGGTAGCTTCATCGGATTTAACCAGTATGTTTTTAGATTCTGGAAACATGGATTTAAGGCCTTCTTCCAGTCTGTAGATCGCAAAAGTGATCACAATGCTGCACAGATTCGCATTGCTGGGGAACTTCAGGTCTCCGCCAATCTTCATCTCAGGAATGGTTATCGTAAGTACATTGTCAGCTAAACTGCTTTCCGGCATTATCCACATGTTTTTTTGCAAAGGAGAGTTCAGATTAAAGTCGAAACCTGCAAGAGATTGAAAATCATTTCTGCTGAAGTTGAATTTTAAATTTGGCTTATCATAACACTGCTCAATAATGGGACGCATCATTCCTGTAAGCCGTGAAACCATCAGGCCATCATAATCACTGCCTATAATCCCATTCAAACTCGACCTGAAGTCGCTCGCCAAAGAACTTGCCTTGCCGAAAATATTTGCCGCACTTTTTGTGTGTTTGGTTTGCCTTACCCTGCCTCTGCCTGGCTTGGATTGCATGATTTGCATGCCCCTGTACTCTCTGAAGCTCACTTTTGCAATTGTTCCTACGATGAAATTACCTTTTTTAGTTGCCATGATTTTTAGGTTAATGTTAAAACATTGATTAATAGTAGTGTTAAGGTAAGAATTTGCTTTGAAAGAATCCAAATCTTTTTTAAATTATATCTATGTTGAGTCTATGTTTTTATATTAAAAACATAGACTCAACATAGACTAGCTATAGATTAGATATAGATTGATGTAAACGTTAATCCGACTTGGACCACTATCAGATTCAGGAAAATTTCGTATAATTGCATCCGCACCCTAAATGGGTGTGAATCAATATTTAAGAATATTTTAATTATTTACAATATCGTTTTGCATTTTAAAAACTTAAGTTCTATATTTGCAGTCCGAAAAAAATAGAAAAAATAAGGTTCGGGGTTAAGACCAGACCTTTACATATAAAAATATTATTATACTAGAAAATGGCAAATCATAAATCATCTTTAAAAAGAATAAGAGCAAACGCAACTAAACGTTTACGCAACAGGTACCAAGCAAAAACAACCCGTACTTTTATTAAAAGATTACGTGCTTCTGTAGATAAAACATCAGGACAGGAGTTATTGCCTAAAGTAATTTCTATGTTAGACCGTTTGGCTAAAAAGAATGTTATTCACAAAAACAAAGCTGCGAACAACAAATCTAAATTAACTAAATTTGTTAATGGCTTGAAATAGATCTAGCTTTACAATATTGAAACGGGATAGGCTTTGGTTTATCCCGTTTTTTTGTTTATGAGAAAAAATAAACAAGGGTTATCTATTAAAGATCTTGCTGAAGACGACAGACCGAGGGAGAAATTAATACTGCAAGGCAGAAGGACGCTGTCTGATGCCGAACTGATCGCGATCCTGATCAGGACTGGCAGTTCAACAGAAAATGCTGTAGCACTGGGTCAGCGTATACTGAATACCTATCACAATAGTATTTCTGAAACCAGTAATGCCTCTGTAACCGACCTGTGTAAGTATGAAGGAATAGGGGAGGCAAAAGCAGTTGCTATTGTTGCCGCCCTGGAGCTGGGGAGACGCAGGAATAAAACTGTTGATTCTACATATGTAAAGATTCTTTCCTCCAGGGATATATATGAGCTGATGCAACCGATATTTTCAGATCTGAACCATGAGGAATTCTGGATGGTGATCCTTAATAAAGCAAATTTTGTGAAAGGTAAGTTTATGATTAGCAAAGGAGGCATGGCGGGCACTGTCGCAGACCCGAAGATTATTTTTAAAATTGCACTCGAACAGAATGCTGCAAATATCGTGGTGATGCACAATCATCCTTCTGGCAATTTGGAGCCCAGCGAAGAAGATATCTTAGTCACTAAAAAACTCGCAGCAGCAGGTCTGATGCTGGATCTGCATGTGCTTGATCATCTGATCTTCACCAATACGGGGTACTGCAGTCTGGCAGATCAAGGAATTATTTAATTGTAATTGCGTGTTTATCTGCTAATAAATATACAGCAAAGCATTATTTTATATCTTTGCGTTTTAGATCGAATTATAACATGAAGATATCATATAACTGGCTTAAACAATTCATACAAACTGACCTTGCCCCACAGGAACTTTCATTACTGCTGACCAACATAGGTCTTGAGGTAGAGAGCCTTGAAAAAGTGCAGCCTGTAGTTGGCGGACTGGAAGGGTTGGTGATTGGCCATGTGCTTACTTGTGTACAGCATACCAATGCAGATAAATTGAGAGTTACAACTGTAAATGTTGGTGGTGCAGAGCCGGTACAGATTGTGTGTGGTGCGCCAAACGTTGCTGCGGGACAGAAAGTTGTTGTTGCAGTAGTCGGTACTACTGTTTATCCTAATGAAGGTGAGCCTTTCAAAATCAATAAATCTAAGATCAGGGGAGAAGTATCTGAAGGAATGATTTGTGCAGAAGATGAAATTGGACTGGGTGGTTCTCATGCTGGTATTATGGTACTAGCTGAAGATGCTGTAATCGGTTTGCCTGCAAAGGAATATTTTAAAATGGAAGATGATTATTTGTTCGAGATTGGCCTTACGCCAAATCGCGCAGATGCAGCGTCACATCTGGGGGTAGCGAGAGATTTAGCTGCTTACCTGAGAATTGAGCTGACTATGCCGGATGTGTCGTCTTTCAAAGTGGCTAATAAAAACCTGACGATTGGCGTAGAGGTGCAAGACACCGATGCCTGCCCGAGATACAGCAGTGTATCCATTAGTGGTGTAACTGTTAAAGCTTCACCAGACTGGCTGCAGGATAAATTAAAAGTAATCGGGATTCGTCCGATCAACAATATCGTAGATATTACCAATTATATATTACACGACTTAGGTCAGCCCTTACACGCTTTTGACGCAGATGAAATAGCAGGCAAAAAAGTTATCGTTAAAAAGTGTGCGGAAGGCACACCTTTTATTACGCTGGATGGGGTAGAACGCAAATTATCTGCCGATGATCTGATGATTTGTGATGCAGAAAAACCAATGACTATTGCAGGTGTATACGGAGGAAAAAATTCTGGCGTAAGTGCAGCTACAACAAATATATTCTTAGAAAGCGCTTACTTCAACTCTGTATCGATACGTAAAACGGCAAAAAGACATACACTAAAAACAGATGCTTCTTTTCGTTATGAGCGTGGTACAGATCCGGAGATGACAATGATTGCGCTTAAACGTGCAGCACTATTGATCCAGGAACTGGGAGGTGGTGAAATCTCTTCGGAAGTTTCAGACCTGTATCCAAATCCAATCGCTGCGTTTGATGTAGAAGTAAATTACTCAAATATCAACAAACTGATAGGGGCCTCAATTCCTAATGAAGAAATCAAAGCGATTATTACCTCTTTAGGAATAACAGTTGCAGTAGAAACACCGGAAGGGTTGTCATTGAAAGTGCCTACTTTTAAAGTAGACGTTACACGTGAGTGTGATATCACAGAAGAGGTGTTAAGGATTTATGGTTATAATAATATTGAGATCCCATCAAAGGTAAATGCTTCGCTCGCATTTACAGCTAAGCCAGACCGGGAGCAGACCCAGCATGTAATCGCTGATATGCTTACTGCAAATGGGTTTATGGAGATTTGGTGTAATTCCCTCACTAAAGGTGCTTATTCTAAAAACATTGACGAGGTAGTAAGGATATTAAACCCGCTAAGTACTGATCTGAATGTAATGCGCCAGAGTTTACTAATGCCAGCACTGGAAAGTGTTGCCTACAACCAGAACAGGAAACAGGGAGACATTAAGTTCTATGAGTTTGGTAAAACTTATCATTTGATCAATGAAAAATATGTGGAGCGCCCGAGACTGATGATCGTATTGTCAGGTTCAGACGTTGCCGAAGGATGGAACAAAAAGCCGGCCGCAGTTAGTTTTTACAATTTGAAAGCAGCAGTAGATGCAATTATCAGCAGATTGGGAATTTCCAATTACCAGACAGAAGAAGTAAGTAATGAAGACTATGCTTTCGGGCTTAAGTATTTCAGGGGCCCGCAGCCGATCGTTACTTTCGGTGCGGCAACTGCCGCTGATAAAAAACTGGCCGATGTAGAGAAGGATGTTTATTATGCAGATTTTGACTGGGCAATGTTGCTTGATATTGTGAGAAAGAACAAAGTCATCAGCAAAGAAATTCCTAAATATCCTGCAGTAAGAAGGGATCTTTCCATGCTGGTAGATGCAGACGTAACTTTCGATGCGCTAAAAACAATTGCTTTTAAAACAGAAAAGAAACTGTTAAAGAATGTACAGATATTTGATGTTTATGTAGGGGATAAACTACCGGAAAACAAAAAATCGTATGCCCTTAACTTTACTTTACAGGATGATCAGCAGACGTTAACCGATAAGCAAATTGATTCGGTTATGCAAAAGATTATCGCTAACTTAGCCCAAAGTGCGAAAGCAGAGATCAGAAAGTAATTATATTTATTACTTTTAAACATAATATACAGATACATTCAATTTTAATAAACATGTCTTCGGTTGCCGAACAATTAGATTCAGTATTACAAAAAGCAGCTCGCTTGATAGAGCTCTGTAATGCATTGCAGGAAGAAAATGAGTTGTTAAAGCAAGAGAATGCATCGGTTAAATCTGCGCTTAATGCTTCAAAACTAAAGAACTCAGATCTTGATGAAAAGATGAGGGTGCTTAAACTGGCGAAGAGTATTGAAGGTACGAGCGAAAAGACACTTGATATAAAGCAAAAAATTAACGATTTTGTGCGTGAAATAGATAAGTGTGTAGTGTTGCTTAAAAAATGAGGATACACTAATTTTGAAACAAAGCTAAGAAATGGGAGAAATCTCGATAAAAATAACTATTTCTGACCGTATATACCCGCTGAAGGTAAATATGGAAGAGGAAGAAATTGTAAGACGGGCAGCCAAAATTATCAATGAACGCATAAAGGACTATCAGGAGAACTATGCGGTCAGAGATAAACAGGATTTGCTATCTATGGCTGTATTGCATTATGCTACGGCTGTGTTAAGGGTAGAAAATAAGGTGCAGGATCAAGATACTGCAGTAGCTGAAAAAGTTGAGGAGTTGGATAGTTTACTGAACGACTTCTTTACGAAGTAAGTAGTTCTGAATTTCAAAAGCATATAATATTTAACCGTTGTTAAATTTTTAGTTTCATTATTATCCATTAATGGATAGGGTTAATAAACCTTAGTTTATCTTAGACTAGAGCTATATGAGCCTTTATCTGAGGTATAACGTATGAAACAAAGAATGTAACAGCGGTTTTTTTTTGTTACATGAATAAGGAAAAGTAATCAGGCTTGCATGAGCACAATAGCGATAGCGTGTTATGCTTATGCGGGTTTTTTATATATATAAATTAAAATGGAAATAGTAGCAATAATCGGATATGTATTAGCCAGCTTAATAGCGGGTATATTGGTAGGCAGATATCTGTTGCGCAGCTTGTTGAAAAAACAAGAGATTGCGGCACAGAGTAAAGTTAAAAAGATCCTTAAAGAGGCAGAAGTTCATGCTGAGATCTTAAAAAAAGACAGGTTACTGGAAGCTAAAGAGAAATTCTTACAATTGAAAACTGAGCATGAACAGGAAGTAAATACTAAGAACAATCAGGTAAACCAACGTGAAAATGCAATCAAGCAAAAAGAACAGTCGGTAAACCAGCGTCTGGAAAACATGAACCGTAAGGAGCAGGAGCTGGATAATCACAAAAAGAACCTGGAGAAACAAACCGACATCGCTGTTAAAAAACAGGAAGAAGTTGAAATACTGAAAAACCAGCATGTTAAACAACTGGAAACTATTGCGGGATTAAGTGCTGAAGAAGCAAAAAACCAGTTGGTAGAAAACATGAAACAGGAAGCAAGAACCCAGGCAATGATCCAGGTTAAGGATATTGTTGACGAAGCAAGGCTTACTGCAACCAAAGAAGCAAAAAAAGTAGTTATCCAAACGATACAGCGTACTGCTGTTGAGGCTGCAATTGAAAATACGGTATCTATCTTTCATATTGAAAGTGATGAAATCAAGGGTCGTGTAATTGGTAGAGAGGGTAGAAATATTCGCGCGTTGGAAGCGGCTACAGGTATTGAAATCATTGTAGATGATACACCTGAAGCAATTATCTTATCAGGTTTTGATCCGGTAAGGAGAGAAATTGCCCGTTTAGCTTTACACCGTCTCGTTACTGATGGACGTATCCACCCTGCACGTATTGAAGAAGTAGTTGCAAAAACAAAAAAACAGATCGAAGATGAGATCGTTGAGATTGGTGAACGTACTGTAATCGATTTAGGTATACATGGCCTGCATCCTGAATTGATCAGAATGGTTGGGCGTATGCGTTACCGTTCTTCTTATGGACAGAACTTACTGCATCACTCCCGTGAGGTAGCAAATTTCTGCGCTACAATGGCTGCAGAATTAGGATTAAATGCTAAAATGGCCAAACGTGCAGGATTACTTCATGATATAGGTAAAGTACCTGATGACAACCCTGAATTGCCACATGCGATTTTAGGTATGCAATTAGCTGAAAAATATAAAGAACACCCTGAAATCTGTAATGCAATTGGTGCCCACCATGATGAGATAGAAATGACCTCTATGATCTCTCCGATCATCCAGGCTTGTGATGCGATCTCTGGTGCCCGTCCTGGCGCAAGACGTGAAGTGGTAGAAAGTTATATCAAACGTTTAAAAGAATTGGAAGAATTAGCCCTTTCTTATCCTGGTGTAGAGAAAACATTCGCTATACAGGCTGGTAGAGAGTTAAGGGTGGTGGTAGAAAGTGAAAGGGTAACTGATCAGCAGGCAGAATTGCTTGCCGCAGATATTTCTAACCGTATCCAAACGGAAATGACTTATCCCGGTCAGATTAAAGTTACAGTGATCAGGGAAACCAGATCTGTAGCTTTTGCTAAATAGGATTAATATATAATATTATACAGACAGAGCGGTAGATTATTCTACCGCTTTTTTTTATTTTTACCGAATGAAGAAAGTGGAAAAAAAAGGCGTAGCAGCGGCTCCTAAAAGAGAACTGGATGTGCTATTGGATCAATACGGGGAAAGCCACCAGAACCCGGTTAATAAAATGATCCACTGGATTTGCGTACCACTGATCTTGTTCAGTTTATTAGGTCTGCTTTGGTCAGTTCCCTTTCCGCATTTGAATTTCCTCGGCAGGTATAATGGGTTCTTGAACTGGGCCTCATTTTTAATTGCTTTTTCTGGATACTATTACTACAGGCTTTCACCAGTACTTTCTTATATGATGATACTGATTGTATTTGCGTTATCACTGTTAGTTGTACAATTAGAAAAATGGGCTTTGGCGGGCGGACCAGCGCTTTGGCTGGTTTGTGCAGTAATTTTCGCAGTCGCCTGGATTGGTCAGTTCATTGGTCACCGCATCGAAGGAAAGAAGCCTTCATTTTTACAAGATGTTAAGTTTTTGTTAATCGGTCCAATTTGGTTATTACACTTTATATGCGTAAAAACAGGCATAAGATATTGATCCTTTGTGTTGTTAATATTTAATTAACATTACGGTTATCTAATGGTGTTATGAACCTAACATAACCCTAATACTGTGGTAATACCTTTGCCTAAACTCTAATAAAGGCAAATTGAAATCACAACTACAACTCAAAAAGACGTTAATTACGCTGCTATTCGTAATTATAAGTGCGGCTGGATTCGCACAAGGTACGGGAAAGATCTCCGGTGCTGTTACTGATAAAAAAACAGGTGAAACCCTGATCGGGGTTACAGTTAAACTAAAAGGTTCTGTTAAAGGAATGGCGACTGATGTTGATGGAAAATATTCTATCACTGGTTTGGCCAATGGAAAATATGTTGTTGTTTTTCAATATATAGGTTATACAGGAAAAGAAATCGGTGAAGTTGAAGTAACCGCCGGTAAGAATACTGTACTTAACCTGATCCTGGAAGAATCAAATTCACAGAATCTGAATGAGGTTGTTATTCAGGGATCATATAAGAAGGAAAGTGTGAATGCATTGTATGCAGCACAGAAAAACCGCTCAGTAATCTCTGATGGTATTTCTTCTGATATGATTAAAAGAAGTCCTGACCGTAGTACTGGTGATGTACTGAAAAGGGTGAGTGGTACTACTATCCAGGATAATAAATTTGTTATTGTACGCGGACTTTCTGACCGTTATAATAATGCAACTCTTGATAACTCAAGTCTTCCAAGTACAGAGCCAAACAGAAAAGCATTTTCATTTGATATCGTTCCTGCGGGATTGATTGATAACATTGTAGTGAGTAAAACAGCTACGCCGGATCTGGCAGCAGATTTCGCTGGAGGATCAATCAAGATCATTACGAAAGATATTCCTGACAATAACTTCTTTGATGTAAGTATAGGTGGTGGTTACAATAGCCAGTCTACTTTTAAAGACTTTTATTACGGTCCGAGATACATACAAAACTATTTCGGTTTTGATGGAGGAGAGAGACAGCTACCTGTGTCAAAGAATTTCCCGAAAAATACTGACGCTACAAATGCATTAAGGGGAAATTCTGCAGCCCAGATCGCTGCAATTAATAAACTGCCGAAAGTTTGGAAAATTGGTGAACATAATGCTCCGCTATCGCAGAATCACCAGTTAAGCTTTGGTAGAGTAAAAGAGTTTAAAAATGGAGGTAAGTTAGGGGCGATTGTTTCCTTAAGTTACCGTAACTCTGAAACCACAAGACCGGAAGTTCAGCGCCAGTATTATACTTATGATTATAATGATAGGGTCAATACATTTTCCACAAATATTGGAGGAATGGCAAATTTCGCCTATGTGAAAGGAAAAAATAAGATCAGCTTTAAGAACTTGTACAATAGAATTCTTGAAGATAAGTTCACATACCGTACGGGAACTGACGTTGGTCGCTCAAGTGATTTAGAGTACTATGCGTTTGATATGGTTCAGAAAGGGATTTTTAAAACTTCATTGGATGGAGATCATCAGCTGACTGAAAAGAATAAATTAAACTGGAATCTTTCTTATGCAAATATTACTAATAACCAGCCAGATCAGAGAAAAATCGGTTATCTGAGGAATGTTGGATTAAGAGACGACCCGACTGCACCATTTTTAGCAGCTAACACAGCATTGACTAAAGAAAATAACAGGTTCTTTTCAGATTTGAACGAAAGTCTGTATGGAGGAGCAGTTAATGATCAGCAAACAGTAAGCTTATGGGGTAAAAATGCAACTTTAAAAGGCGGATTAGGTGCAAACTACCGTAAACGTGATTTTGCTGCACGTTTATTAGGTATCACTTTAATCAATGCTAATCAGGAAATTCAGGCGCTTCCTTTAAGCCAGCTTTATTCTACTTCTCTGATCAACTCTGGCGTTTATGAATTAAGTGAAATTACTGGTAATACAGACAAGTACGATGCTAATTCCCTAACTAGTTTTGCATATGCAATGTTAGATCAGTCTATTACAGATAAATTTCGCGCTGTGTATGGAGTAAGGGCAGAAAAGTTTAACCTGAACCTGAATTCCAGAGCAGTAACAGGCGAAGCCATAAAGGTTAAACAGGATTATCTGGATATTTTACCTTCAGTAAACCTTACGTATGCACTGACAGAAAAATCGAATTTACGTGGATCTTACTACCGTACGCTTGCTCGTCCGGAATTTAGAGAATTGGCACCATTTGATTATTATGACTACGAACTGCTGGGTAATGTTGCTGGTAATACTAATCTAAAACGCACATTAATTGATAACGCAGATATCCGTTATGAGATTTATCCTGCAGCAGGACAAATCATGTCGGTTTCGGGTTTTTATAAGCACTTTAATAATGCAATAGAGCCAAGTATTTACGATCAGAATTCTACACCAGCATTCTCATATTTTAATACGCCAAGTGCGGTGAATTATGGAGTGGAGCTGGAGTTGAGACATTCTTTAGGATTTATTAATGATGCAGCTGCGTTACAGAACATGGTGTTCTATGTGAATGGTACATTAGTTAAATCAAAGGTTACGAATCCAACTGATCAGCCATACCTGGTAAAAGACAGACCAATGGTAGGACAGTCACCTTATTCGATCAATGCTGGATTGCAATACAACGCTTTGGATAACAATTTGAACTTCAGTTTACTTTACAACAGGATTGGCAGAAGGATCGCTAATGCGGGTGGACAAAGATTTGGTGATGTTTATGAAGCACCGAGAAATGTAATCGACTTCCAAACTAGCTATAGCTTCTACAAAAAGAAAGCACAGATCAAGTTTAATGTTAACGATGTATTAAATAACAAAGCGGTGTTCTATTTTGATTATAACCAGGATAAAAAATACAGTCCTAACAATGTAATCACTAATCCAACAACAGGAGCGGTAACTAAAGACGAAATACTGTCTATGTTCAAAACAGGGACGAATATGTCACTATCACTGTCTTACTCCTTCTAATCAACATAGTAACAATAACTTAATACAGGGGTTACGTAAAGTTTAACCTAATTTAATTCCTTTACAAAAAATAAAACTGAAAGAAAACATGAAAAAACATTTGCTAATTCTAGGTATGGCCCTTAGTATATTTGCCACATCTTGTTCTAAAAATGACGATGATGAAACAGAGGTAATTGTAACTCCTCCTGTAACTGGATCTGCTGTAGAAGTAACAGGCGATATCAAAACTAATACAACTTGGACTGCAGATAAAATATATCAATTAAAAGGTTTTGTATTCGTAACAGACGGTGCTACTTTAACAATTGAGCCTGGTACAATTATCAAAGGTGATAAATCAACTAAAGCTACTTTAATTATCACAAGAGGTTCAAAAATCAATGCAACAGGTACAGTTGATAAACCAATTGTATTTACTTCAGGTGTTGCTGCCGGTGGTCGTCGTGAAGGTGACTGGGGTGGTATCATTATCTTAGGTAAAGGTATAGACAACAGAGGTGTTAACAATACTATTGAAGGTGGTTTAACTCCAACTGCTGGTGGTGATGCTGCTAAGTACATTCAATTTGGTGGTACTGATGCTGCTGATAACTCTGGAACACTTAAATATGTTCGTGTTGAATATGCAGGTATTCCTTTTTCAGTAGATAACGAGATCAATGGTATTACTTTTGGTGCAGTTGGTTCTGGAACTACTTTAGAGTATATCGAAGTTTACCGTTCAGGTGATGATGCTTACGAATGGTTTGGTGGTTCAGTAAACGCTAAGCACTTATTAGCTATCGGTACTTGGGATGATGATTTTGATACAGACAACGGTTTCTCTGGTAAAATTCAATTTGCATTGGCTCAGCGTCATGCTTTGATCGCAGATCAATCAGGATCTAATGGATTTGAATCTGACAATGACGCTAACGGTAGTGATAATGCTCCGGAAACCAGCGCAATTTTCTCTAACATCTCTATTGTAGGTCCACTACAATCGGCAACTACTAACATCAATGGTTTCTTCCAACACGCTGCGCAGATCAGAAGAAATTCATCAATCAGTACTTTCAACTCAATTTTCACTGGTTTTCCTGATGGAATTTACATTGATGATACTAAGGTTACTACTCCTGCCTCAACGACTGCAAATTACACTGGCGGAAGGTTGTCATTTGAAAATAACTTAGTTTATGGTATCAAAAATGCTGATATTAAAGGGACTAATTTAACTTTAATCGAGACTGCTTTAAGAGCTAGTAATAGTTTCGTTCCAGGTACCTATGGTGCTGCTTTATTCACATCTGCTTATAAGTATGGATCTGATATCGCTGCAGCTGCTAATGTTGGCAGACCAAACTTTACTTTCTTAGCTGGCGGACCTGCTGCTACTGGCGCAGTATTCACAAATGCTAAAGTAGCTGATTCTTTCTTTGAAAAAGTTGCTTACAAAGGTGCATTCGGTACTACTGACTGGACTGCAACATGGGCAAATTTTGATCCGCAAGTTTTACTTTATACAACTCCGGGAGCTGTAAATGCTAACTAGTTTTTAAATAAAGTATAATAATATAAATGGGAAAGCCCCTGACATTATATATGTCAGGGGCTTTCCCATTATGTAGCATTTTTCAATTTTCTGGCGTACTTAACATAAACTTAATATTGGGGAAACATTATTTTAAGCTTTTTCTCTTTTTTTGATAAAACTGCTGACTTAGGTTGTACTCGTTTTTTCTATATATAAAGCGTGTTTTTAATCTCTTTTTAATCCAATTTTAATTTAATATTAATTCCGATGCGTATTAATGTGAACTTAATATTAACATAACGTTGCTGCTCTAATTTTACCAAAAAAAATAGAAGCAACTCAAATGAAAAGATTTCTAACAAATCATCTCTCCTTCGTTGTATTAACCGTTCTCCTTTTTATAGGGATCGGTGCCAATGCGCAGGTAACCACATCCAGTATCAATGGAAAAGTAAAAGATGCAAAAGGAATGACTGTTCCCGGAGCAAGTGTATTAGTTGTACATGTCCCAACAGGAACTAAATATGGTGCAGTAACTGGTTCTGATGGTTACTTCCGCCTCAATAACTTAAATCCAGGTGGTCCGTATACTGTAACGGTAACTTATATCGGATTTAATAAACAGCAAAAAGATAATATCAATCTTGGCCTTGGGGTTGATCAGCGTGTAGACTTTACGCTTTTAGATGAAGGTCAGGTATTAAGTGAGGTGGTGGTAAGTGGTAAAAGAGGGCCGCTTAAAACTGGTGCAGGTACACAAATCGGCGAAGAGCAGATCAAAAATATGCCTACAACGAGCCGTAGCCTTACCGATGTTACCCGCGTAACTCCACAGGTAAGTAAAGACAATTCATTTATGGGTACCAACTTCAGGTACAATAACGTAACCATTGATGGTGCGATCAACAATGATGCGATTGGTTTTAGCCCTTCTAATGGTGGTCAGAGCGGTAGCTCTGGTATGCCGGGCAGCAGTACAAGAACTAATCCTGTTTCGATAGATGCGATTCAGGATGTACAAGTTTTGTTAGCACCTTATGATGTTAAGATAGGAAACTTTACAGGCGGTAGTGTGAATGCGGTAACACGTTCAGGAACAAATGATGTAACGGGATCAGTTTATGGATTTGGCCGTAACGCTTCTTTAATCGGAAAAAATAAAGCGGGTGACGGATCAAAAGAGCCTTCTGCCTTTCATGAATATCAGACTGGTTTCCGTGTAGGTTTGCCAATCATTAAAAACAAATTATTTTTCTTTACCAATGAAGAGATTACCCGTCGCCAGGATCCGGTGATCTTAGCTGCAGGTTCTCCTGATATGAAGGTGATCTCTCTTGCAGATGCACAAGCGATCTCGAATCTGATGCAAACCAAATATGGTATTGATGCAGGTTCATATGGTAATTACAATATCTATGCAAAATCAAACAAGTTCTTTAATCGTTTGGATTGGAACATTAATGATAAAAATCAGCTAACCATCCGTAATAACACCATTACTTCTGAGGCAACTAATTTAGAGCGTGACCAGTCTAACTTCAGGTTTGGTGGTATTGATTACAAACAAACCAATAACCAAAGTTCTACTGTCGCTGAATTGAAAAGCAGGATTTCTAATAACCTGTCAAATAGTTTGGTAGTAGGTTACTCAAATATCCACGATTACAGGACACCGACTTCTGACGCGGCATTGCCACAGATTGAAATCAAAGGTTCTGCTGGTGGAACAATCTTTTTAGGTACCGACCGTGAGGCAAGTATCTTTGATATGAAACAAAAGACTTTTGAATTCACAGATAATTTTACCTGGAGCAAAGGGAAACATACTTATACATTTGGTACACATAATGAAATGTATAACATTACTTATGGTTTTGTAAATGGATGGAACGGGCGTGTTGCTTATGACAGCGTTGATCAGTTTCTTGCCGGTAACCCAAGCCGTGTACGTACTAACTACAATTATGCAGATAACACAAGGGATAATATTATAGCTAATCCTCCTGCACAATTCAAAATGAATATGTACAGTGTATATGGTGAAGACCAGTACCAGATGACGGATCGTTTTAAACTGACTTACGGTCTACGTTTCGATCTGGCTGATATGCCTAATAAACAACCTTTAAGTACTAAAACTACCGGTTCTCCGGTAGATCCTAACTATGGTACTACTTATACTTACACACAGCCTAGTCAGATTAAAAATGATTTCTTCGGACAAATTCAGATTTCTCCGCGTGTAGGTTTTAGTTATGATGTATTGGGCGACCAGCATTTGATTATGCGTGGTGGTAGTGGGTTATTCACCGGTAGGGTTCCTTTTGCATGGATAGGTTATGCATATTATAATAATGGCGTTACTTACGGTGCTTACGATAACCAGCCAAGTAAAAGCGGAACTCCTTTTGCCGCTGGTACTGATCCGATCAGAGATGCATTAACTGGTAAAGGTGAAGCGGGATTTGTGGCTAATCAAGGTGTAAATGTTAACAATGCGGCAGGTGCTACACAGGTCGATTTAATTGATAACAATTTCAAAATGCCAAAAACTTGGAGAACGAGTTTAGCTTTCGATTATAAAACCGACAACCAGTGGAAATTTACTGCTGAAGGTATTTATACTAAAGTAATCAATGACCTGATGTTTCAGCAGATCAATATCGTAGATAATCCTACGTACAAAGTTTATGATACGGAACACCAGCAGCCAATTTATAGTTCTGCTAAAATCAATTCTTTATATACCAACGCTTATTTGTTATCTAACACAAGCAAAGGTTACCGTTACAGTTTAACCGGACAGGTGAGCAAATCATTTCCTATCGGTTTAGATGTAATGATGGCTTATACTTACGGACAATCTAAGGATGTGACCAATGGTATCCGTAACTCAATGGAGTCTAACTGGCAATTAAACCAGGCTTTAAGCCCGAACAGCCCGGGATTAGCAAATTCTAACTTTGATATCCGTAACCGTATTGTTTCTACCATTAATTATAGACACAGCTGGGATAAAGCAAGCAAATATGTAGCTAACTTCTCCCTGTTCTTCAGTGCGCAGTCTGGCACACCATATTCTTATGGTTTTGTGAACAGTACGATCAATGGAACAGGACAAACAGTGAGTTTAACTTACATTCCTAACGTTGGCGAAACTTCTAGATTCTTCGCAGCAACTACAACAGGTGCGGCACAGGCTGCAGCGTTTGATGCTTTTATTGATAGCGATAAATATCTTAAAACCAGAAGAGGACAGTTTACAGAACGTAATGGTGCAAGAACTCCTTGGAACTATCAGGCTGATTTCCGTTTCTCACAGGACTTCAAGATTGTAGAAAAAGGTGCGCATAAACACACGTTATCATTTACATATGATATTGTGAACCTGACTAATCTATTGAATAAAAACTGGGGGGTACAGTATTTCTCTCCTAATACTTTTAACTCAATGGCAAGTGTAGGATTGTCCAGTACTACAGGCGGTGCAGGTTCTGCAACAACTTATCCAACATATACGTTCGACAAGACAAATACAAGTAACTATTCTAAAGACTTCTTTGCATCACGTTTCCAGATGCAGTTTGGTTTGAGATACAGTTTCTAAACAATCAATTCAATAAAAAAGGCAGGTTATCTTAATTGATCTCCTGCCTTTTTTATTGATTCATTTATTTAAACACATGTTTTATAACGAATAGTTAATCATGAATTAACATCAGCCCCCTACATTTGTCGTGTAAATATTTGGTTAGTATTTATCAAGTTTAGGTTTAGTTGATAATAATAAGGCCCCGATGGATGTCAGGGCCTTTTATTTTTTCTAGAAGTTTTTACCAATTTTTTCCAGCATCTCTGGTGGGATACTCCTCATATCAACCACAAGAAAACCATCCAGACAATCCGAAAACTTAGGGTCTATGTTAAAGCAGATTATTTTCGCATTTAAGTTCATGTATTGTCTCAGCATTACCGGGATCTTAATATGTGAATTCTCAATATCGGAAATCAGTCCGTCCAGATCTTTGAGCGACTCGCTGCTTTCAATCAATAAATCCTTATCAATGGCAGAAAGATCGGCTTTAAACTTGTTTCGTGGTTTCACGTAATGCGCAAGTTCGTAATCAAAATGGTTTTTGGTAATAAAATCAACAATCAGTGATTTTGAAAACTTAGAGAAGTTGTTACTGATACTTACCGGTCCGAACATATATCGGTAATGCGGATTATCAAGCAGGTATTTTAATATCCCTTTCCAAAGCAGGAACAGGGGCAATGCTTTTTGCTGATACTCTTTGCGGATCCATGAACGTCCCAATTCAATACCTTGTCGTAATACCGGGTAAAAGGGTTCTTTGATCTTAAAGAGTTCTGACAGATAAAATCCTCTTTTGCCCATCGTGTTCAGGATTTCGTCGCCCTTACCGATGCGGTAAGCACCAACAATGTTTAGCTTTTCAGTATCCCATATAAATAGGTGATGATAGTATATGTCGTAATTGTCAAGATCTATATTTTTATTGGTACCCTCGCCAACTTCGCGAAAAGTGATTTCTCTGAGCCGGCCGATTTCTCTTAGGATATTCGGGATGTTTGCGGTAGGGGATATATAGACCTCATAATTTTTCTCCGTCCATACCTTAAAAGCTTCCAATTGTCCAATTTCTTCAACAATCTTTTCTCTTGGTGTTTCGTCAATGATAACTTCCGGCTTTTTTTTGATCTTGAAAAGATTGATCGGGTTAAACAGCTTTTTCTCCTCATCGATACTTGTACCTAATGCGTAAGTACGCGCCCGCAGGAAGTCAAGCAGTTTATTGGTATTGTTGCGGTAAGAGATATCCTGTATATGAATTGGCTTACCAATCCTTACCTTGATCTTCAGTCCCTGTTTGTTTAAAAATTCGGAAGGCAATTTCGCTGTCCGGAGCGTAGGATGGATAAAACTAAGGATATTAAACAATACTCCATTGTTTCCATGAAAATAAATCGGTACCACCGGTAATTTTGCCCTTGCGATTAATTTGCCTACAACCGGATGCCATAACCTGTCGGTGATCTCCTGTTTATCCAGGCTAAAAGTCGATACCTCACCTGCCGGGAAAATACCTATCGGTGTACCGCTTTGCAATAAATCGAATGTGGCTTTCAACCCGCTGATACTGGAAGAGTGCTGAACATTCTCAAATGGGTTTACAGCAACGAAAAATTCATTCAGGTTAGGGATCTTCTGCAAGATAAAGTTAACCATTACCTTAGATTCGGGACGTACTGTACAAAGCAATTTAACCAAGGCAAGGCCTTCAACACCACCGTACGGGTGGTTTGCAATAGCAATAAAGCCGCCGGTTTTAGGGATATGCTTAAGATCGTCTTCGTCGAAATCAATTGATACCCCTATAGTTTCCAGTATTTTATCTACAAACTCTAAACCGTTAAAATGCTGGTTTTGGGAGAAAACTTTATTAATATCATTTAATTTCATTACCTCCATCAATAAAGCCGCTAGTCCGGGTACACCCAGTTTATCAATTTTAGTGGCTTTGGCAAATTCTTTGGTTGTGATGATCTTCATAGTTGAATTTAAAGAGAAGGGAATTAAAACAATCTCAAAAATAAGATTTATATTTTTAAATAACGGCAGTACATTGGCAGGCCATGAGAAAATGGCTAAATATAGACTTGAGTTTTTCGAAACGGGAGTTTAACGGGATCCTGATTTTGATCTTCATCATCGGGATAATCACAGCGGTACCGTCTGTTTATGCCTATCTGGTTCCGGACAGGGATGATCTGCCGGCAGAGCGGGCAGCACTGAAAAAATTAGTGCTGATTGAGGCAAGGTTAAAAAAGACAAACTTGAGTAAATGGGGGAAAGTTAAGCCAAAAGAGATAAAGCTATTTAATTTCGATCCTAACAGGAATAGCCGGGCACAATGGGAATCGCTTGGTTTATCGCCTAAACAAGCACAGGTTCTCATCAATTATGTAAGTAAAGGCGGCAAATTCCGGAAAAAGGAAGACTTGCAGAAGATGTTTGTAATAAGTGCCGAGCGGTACAAAGCATTGCTACCTTATATATATATTACTGATCATGGAAAACAGGATACCGCTTATCAATCACGGTATCCTGTTAAAGCAGCTCCTGTGATGGTGGACCTTAATACGGCGGATACGACTGAACTGGATAAAATCAGGGGTATAGGTCCCGCTTTTGCCCGCAGGATCTTCAAATACCGCGAAAGGGTTGGCGGCTTTTATAAAAAGGAACAGTTGTTGGAAGTATACGGTGTGGACACCGTTAAATACAAAGAGATCAGCGGACAGATTAAACTCAGCAATCAGCCTTTAACCAGAATTTTTATCAACACCATCGACTTTGAAAAATTAAGCCGGAATCCCTATTTAAAATTTAAAGAAGTGAACGCGATCATTCAATTCAGAAAACAACACGGAAATTATGCTAATATTGCAGACTTAAAAAAGGTAGTGATCTTATCTGCGGAGACAGTAGAAAAACTAATGCCTTATATATCTTTTGAACAATGATTGAAATAAAAATTAAACAGATCGTACGTGATGTCAATGATTTCCCGAAGCGGGGTATCGTATTTAAAGATATTACACCTATTTTAAAAGATGCGGTTTTATGTGGTGAGATTACCGCTGCGCTTGCTGCCCAGCTTTCAGGAATGAAGATCGACGTAGTTGCCGGTATTGAGAGCAGGGGATTTCTGTTTGGTATGTCTTTAGCAAACCTGTTGGGCGTGCCATTTGTACCGATGCGCAAAGCAGGTAAACTTCCGTATAAAACAATCCGCCAGGATTATGATCTGGAATATGGAAGCGCGGCGCTGGAATTGCATGAAGATGCCATATCACCTGGTCAGCATGTGCTCATCCACGACGATCTGCTGGCAACTGGCGGAACTGTTGTTGCCGCTTCACAGCTGATCCATAAACTGGGCGCAGTAGTGGCCGGATATTCGTTTATTATTGCACTCGACTTTCTCAATGGCAGGGAACGTTTAGCAACGTACTCTCCAAATAATTTTGCATTGGCTTCTTATTAAAAAGAAAAAATAATAAAAATAATTTCGGGAGTTTAAACGCATCTAAACCGATACGCTAAGGTAAATGAACTAAATACCATTTCGTTCTGTTTAAGGGCAAATATTACATTGTTGCTTTCGATTGTTAATTATCTATACTTGCCTCATCAAACAGTAAGTATGCACGACACATTAACGGAAAATACAGGTTACAGCTTTAATACTTCAGAAAATCAGGAGATGATCAGGAGTATGGTTAAAGACTTCACTGAAAAAAATATCCTGCCTCATGTTATGGAGTGGGATGAAGCGCAGTACTTTCCGGTTGAGGTATTTAAACAGCTAGGCAGTCTGGGACTGATGGGCGTACTGGTCCCTGAAATTTATGGAGGTTCCGGATTTGGCTACCAGGAGTATGTTGATGTCATTGTTGAAGTGGCTAAAGTATGCGGCTCCATAGGTTTATCTGTAGCGGCACACAATTCACTATGTACCGGACATATCCTTGCTTTTGGTACAGAAGAACAGAAACATAAATGGCTGTCGAAACTAGCCACTGCCGAATGGATCGGGGCCTGGGGATTGACAGAAGCGAATACAGGATCTGATGCATTGCGCATGATGACCACCGCTACACTGGATGGTGATCATTATGTATTAAACGGTGCTAAAAACTGGATTACTCATGGTAAATCAGGAGATATTGCTGTTGTAATGGTCCGCACAGGAGAAAAAGGAGATTCTAAAGGTATTTCTGCCATTGTTGTAGAACGCGGGACACCAGGTTTCTCTGCAGGTAAAAAAGAGAATAAGTTAGGGATGCGTGCATCTGAGACTACAGAAATGATATTTGATAATTGCCGTGTGCCTGTATCTAATTTATTGGGAAAAGAAGGCGAAGGATTTAAACAGGCAATGAAAGTTCTGGATGGCGGGAGGATTTCTATTGCGGCACTTTCACTGGGTATTGCAAAAGGTGCATATGAAGCTGCACTCGCTTATGCACAGGAGCGGCATCAGTTCGGACAGCCGATAGCCAGTTTCCAGGCGATCAGTTTTAAACTGGCGGATATGGCTACTGAAATTGAGGCGGCAGACCTCCTGATCAGACAGGCGGCCGATTTAAAGAACCGCGGCTTAAAGATGACCAAGGAATCGGCCATGGCTAAATACTTTGCTTCTGAAGTGGCCGTAAGGGTTTCTACCGAAGCTGTGCAGATCTTTGGCGGCTACGGATATACCAAAGACTTCCCGGTAGAGAAGTTTTACCGTGACAGCAAATTATGTACGATAGGAGAGGGTACTTCAGAGATACAGAAAATTGTAATTGCAAGAGAAATACTGAATAGCTAACGCTTTCAGCTCAATAACGAATATTCTAACCAAATATATTTTTCCAACCGATGTGTGCAAACGCATCGGTTTTCTTTTGTCCTGATAGTCATAATTCCCTAATCCGTAAATATTTAGGATTAGTATAATGATATTACATTTTATTGTACTACCTTTGCAGTCCTAAAAACAACGAGAGGAGGTATTTTAACGTTATGATCATAATTAATATTAAAGACGGCGAATCACTTGATAAAGCCTTAAAACGTTTCAAAAAGAAATTTGAAAAAACTGGTGTGTTAAGAGAATTACGTAGTCGTCAGGCATACGAGAAAAAATCTGTTGCTCGTCGTACACTAGTTAAACACGCGATTTACAAAGAAAATATGCACCTGGAAGGAAAGATTTAATTCTGACCCCAGTATATTTATTTTTTAAATATTTTAAAGCGCCGAAGGAAATTTTCTTCGGCGCTTTCGTTTTTAATATACTATTGTGTACATTCACCATACAGGATACAAATTGTGAAGAGATGTTAGTGGAATCCTTTTTAGATTATATACAAAACGAGAAGCGTTATTCTCCGCATACCGTACTGGCTTACAGAACGGACCTGATCCACTTTGTGGGCTTCCTGGAGAAAGTATATGAGATGCGGCCGGAAGAAGCCAAATACATCCATATCAGGGATTATATGGTGCAACTGATGGAAGAGCATATAGGGCCGAGTTCCATCAGCAGGAAACTCTCCACGCTGCGGAGTTTCTACAAACACCTTTACCGACGTAAAATTATTCTGGCCAGCCCTGTCACTATGGTCAAAGCACCTAAGTCGCCAGAGCGGCTGCCTGTCTTTGTTGATTCGGAAAAATTAGACCATTTACTGGATTCGGGTGAGTTTTTTAATGAGACCTTTCCTTCTGTAAGGGATAAGGTGGTCATCGAAGTGCTTTTTGGAACAGGAGTGCGCCTTTCGGAACTGCTGGGAATGAAAGAATCCGATATAGATTTTTATGAAGAAACAGTAAAGGTGCTGGGAAAAAGGAATAAGGAAAGAATTATTCCGATTACCAAACTTCTTGTTAATCAGCTGAAAACGTATATCGAATTAAAATCATTGCAAAAATTTAATAACAAAAGGGACGACTTAATCGTTACTGATAAAGGAGCGTCTGTTTACCCGCTTTTCATTTATAAGCTGGTAAAAAGTTATTTGACATTTATTTCGACGCAAGATAAAAGAAGCCCGCATGTATTAAGGCATTCCTATGCGACGAGCCTGCTGAACAGGGGGGCTGACCTCAATGCGATTAAAGAGTTACTTGGGCATGCCAGTTTAGCGGCTACACAGGTGTATACGCACAATTCTATTGAAAGATTAAAAACAATATATAAACAAGCCCATCCAAAGGCATAAACAAGGAGGAAACATGAAAATTACAGTTCAATCAATCCATTTCAATGCAGACCACAAATTATTAGATTTTATTCAGAAAAAAGTTGACAAGCTGGAGCAGTTCCATGACCAGATTATCAGTGGTGAAGTCTATTTGAAATTAGAGAATGTCGAAGATGAGGCAAATAAGATAAGTGAGATTAAACTGATCGTCCCGGGAGGAATATTGTTTGCTAAGGAACAATGTAAAAGCTTTGAAGAAGCAACTGATCTTTCAATTGAATCATTAAAAAAACAAATAACCAAACATAAAGATAAAACAAGAGCAAAACTTTCTGAACATAAAGCATTGCTTAAGGAAGATGAAGTAACTGATTATTAGGGTTCTATTTTAGGATCCTTTAAGATTAAAACCAGCAGCAATAAAACTGCTGGTTTTTTTTTGAAAATAGTTTTGCAAGTGTAAAATATTCTCGTAGATTTGCATTCCAATTCGGAACAAGGGTTAACCTTTAAAGAGCTGGTTTGTTCTGTGAATGTTTAATGAAAAAATAAAAGCCTCCTTAGCTCAGCTGGTAGAGCAACTGACTTGTAATCAGTAGGTCATTGGTTCGATCCCGATAGGAGGCTCTTTTAAACTTACATCTTAACCGGTGGGACAGTTTATTAGAAATGGGGGGATACCAGAGTGGCCAAATGGGACAGACTGTAACTCTGTTGTCGCAAGACTTCGAAGGTTCGAATCCTTCTCCCCCCACTTTATAAAAGCGAAAGTAGCTCAGTTGGTAGAGCGATAGCCTTCCAAGCTATAGGTCGCGAGTTCGAACCTCGTCTTTCGCTCATAATTCAACGGGCAGTCGGCGTTGGTCACAGTTAAATGTCTTAGACCGGCATGAGATTGTGAGGGGAATAAAAGCCGACGTAGCTCAGCGGTAGAGCACTTCCTTGGTAAGGAAGAGGTCATGGGTTCAAGTCCCATCGTTGGCTCAGGAATAAAAATAACGAAGCTTTGTTAAATCTGTTAATATTTGCAGAATCAACAAGGTTTTTTGTATTGAAATTGTATCAAAACAATAATTAAAAATAAAAAGTTAACCTACTAATAAGTATAAAAACATGGCAAAAGAAAAGTTTGACCGCAGCAAGCCGCACTTAAACATCGGCACTATCGGTCACGTTGACCACGGTAAAACAACCTTAACAGCAGCTATCACTAAAGTGTTATCTGATGCTGGTTTATCTGAGGCGCGTTCATTTGATTCAATTGACTCTGCTCCAGAGGAAAAAGAAAGAGGTATCACTATTAACACAGCACACGTTGAGTATTCAACAGCTAACCGTCACTATGCTCACGTTGACTGTCCAGGTCACGCGGATTACGTGAAAAACATGGTTACTGGTGCTGCGCAAATGGATGGTGCTATCATCGTTGTAGCTGCTACAGATGGTCCGATGCCACAAACTCGCGAGCACATTCTATTGGCTCGTCAGGTAGGTGTTCCTTCATTGGTAGTGTTCATGAATAAAGTGGATATGGTTGACGATCCTGAATTACTTGAATTAGTAGAGATGGAAGTTCGTGAATTATTATCTTTCTATGATTTCCCAGGTGATGACATTCCAGTTATCCAAGGATCTGCTTTAGGTGGATTGAACGGTGACGAGAAATGGGTTGGTAAAATCATGGAATTAATGGATGCAGTAGATAGCTACATTCCAATCCCTCCACGTTTAACTGAGCTTCCATTCTTGATGCCTGTTGAAGATGTATTCTCGATCACTGGTCGTGGTACTGTTGCAACTGGTCGTATTGAGCGTGGTGTAATCAACTCTGGAGATCCGGTTGAGATCTTAGGTATGGGTGCTGAAAATCTTAAATCAACTGTAACAGGTGTTGAGATGTTCCGTAAGATCCTTGATTATGGTGAAGCAGGAGATAACGTAGGTTTATTATTACGTGGTATTGAGAAAACT